>BNJS01002165.1_pt1 | contig 153181 bp, 154 predicted proteins | sample 8540461 | NCBI WGS metagenome assembly BNJS01 (sample SAMD00202454, study PRJDB9452) | human saliva metagenome | isolation source: human saliva | place: Japan | reverse complement strand
TCTGCTCGGCCTCGATGAGGAAGCCGTCGTGCCCGTGCAGGGAGCTGATGGTCTCGCGCCTCGCGCCCGGGATACCGCCGGCCAGCTCCTCGGCCTGGGCGGGCAGGAAGAGCCGGTCGGAGTCCACGTCCACCACGAGCGTGCGCGCCTGCACCCGCGCCAGCGCCGCCTCGATGCCGCCGCGCCCGGTGCCGACGTCGTGCACCATCATCGAGTGGGTGACGATGAGGGTAGGTGTTGGCGTCGAAGCGCGCCAGCAGCTTTGCCGGCGTGGTAGTCCAGGTAGGACTCCACCTGGTAGCGCCCGCCCACCGCCGGGTCCTCCTCGCCCTGGTGGCGCCGCCCGAAGCGCTCGTCGAGCTCGGCGGCACTGCGGTAGGTCGTGTGCGCCAGCGCCCGCGCCAGCCCCAGCCCCCGCACCGGACCCACCGAGTGCGAGTAGTAGTCGCCGTCGAAGAAGAAGGGGTCGGCCACGATCGCCAGTTCTTGCAGGTGGCACCAGGCCAGCTGGTCGGCGGTCGTCGAGGCGCCCGTGGCCACCAGCGCCAGGTTGCGCACCCGCTGCGGATGCGTGACCCCCACTCGATCGCCCGGTGCCCGCCCAGTGAGGCCCCGATGACCAGGGTGGAAGACCTCGATCCTCAGGGCGTCGGCCAGGCGCGCCTCGGCCTCGACGGCGTCGCGCGTGGTCAGCCACGGGAAGCGCGACCCCCAGGGGCGCCCGTCCGGCGCTGTCGACGACGGCCCCGTCGAGCCCTGACAGCCGCCCAGGATGTTGGCGGCCACCACGAAGTAGCGCTCGGTGTCGATGGCCCGCCCGGGCCCCACCAGGTCCGACCACCAGCCCGGCGTCGGGTGCCCGGGCCCCGCCTCGCCGGTGACGTGGGAGTCGCCGGTGAGCGCATGCAGCACGAGCACCGCGTTGTCGCGCTGTGGGCTCAGCTCCCCCCAGGTCTCGAAGGCCAGGACCGTGTTGGGCAGGACCTCCCCGGACTCCAGGGGCAGGTCCCCGATCTCCAGGAACCGGCGGTGCCCCGGCTCGTCGCCGGGCCGCCAGGCGCCCGTGGGGAGCCGGCCTTGCGGTCCACCAGCTTGGAGGAGGCTGTTCCGACGCCGAAGGCGGCCGGCTCGGTCTCGGTACTGCCGCTGGAGACGGGGTAGGAGGAGGACGTGGTCGCACTCATGGCACGCCGCCTCAGGCCCCGGCCGCCGCGCTCGGCTCGCCCGCCCCGACGGCCCGGGCCGCCGCCAGGCCGCGCTCGAGGTCGGCCAGGATGTCGTCGATGTGCTCGATCCCCACGCTCAGGCGCACGGTCCCGGCGCTGATCCCGGCCGCGGCCAGGCCGGCGTTGTCGAGCTGGGAGTGCGTCGTGGTGGCCGGGTGGATCGCCAGCGAGCGCACGTCCCCGATGTTGGCCAGGTTGGAGAACAGGCCCAGGGCGTCGATGAAGGCCGCCCCCGCCTCACGCCCACCGGCCAGGTCGAAGGTGAGAATCGAGCCCGCCCCGCGCGGACAGTACTTGCGGTGCCGCTCGTAGTAGGGGCTGGAGGCCAGCCCCGAGTAGCGCACCGAGGCGACGTCGTCGCGCCCCTCCAGCCAGGTGGCCACCGCCAGGGCGTTGTCCACGTGCCGCTCCATGCGCAGCGAGAGCGTTTCGATGCCCTGGGCGATGAGGAAGGCCGAGTGCGGCGCCAGCGTGAAACCGAGGTCGCGCTGGCCCTCGGCGCGCGCCTTGAGGATGAAGGCCAGGTTCGCGCCCAGCGGGCTGCCCACCCCCAGGTCCCGGGCGTAGACCAGGCCGTGGTAGGACTCGTCGGGCGTGTTGAAGCCCGGGAAGCGCCTCGGGCTGGGCCGCGAAGTCGAAGCTGCCGGAGTCCACGATGACGCCCGCCACGGAGGAGCCGTGCCCGCCCAGGAACTTCGTCGCCGAGGCCACCACGATGTCCGCGCCCCACTCGAAGGGGCGGGTCAGGAAGGGTGAGGCCACCGTGTTGTCCACGACCAGCGGGATGCCCAGCTCGTGCGCGGCCGCCGCGATCGCCTCGATGTCGAGGATGTCGCCGCGCGGGTTGGGGATCGACTCCCGAAGAAGCGACGGTGCGCTCATCGGCCAGCGCCGCCCAGGCCGCCGGGTCGCCCGGCTCGTCACTGAGCGCGCCTCGATGCCCAGGCGCGGCAGGGGTGTGGGTGAGCAGGTTCGTGGTCCCGCCGTACAGGGAGGGCGAGGCCACGATGTTGTCGCCCGCCCCGCCCAGCGTCACCAGGGCCAGGGTCGTGGCTGCCTGGCCCGACGACGTCAGCAGTGCCCCGACGCCGCCCTCCAGGGCCGCGATCCGCTGCTCGACGATGTCATTGGTGGGGTTGGTCAGGCGCGTGTAGATCGGGCCCAGGTCGGTCAGGGGCGAAGCGGGCGGCCGCCTGCTCGGCCGACTCGAAGACGTAGGAGGAGGTCTGGTAGATCGGGATGGCCCGGGCGTGGGCGGGCTCGGACATCGGGTCGTGCCCGGCCTGGACCTGCTTGGTCTCGAAGCGCCAGCCCGCCGGGCTGGTGGGGGAGGGGACCGGCTGCGTGCTCTGGGGGCGGCCTCGGGGGCGGTGGGGTGCTGGTCGGTCATGAGGATTCCTTGGTGGTTTCCGGTGGCCGGCGGCGATGTCAGCGTCACGAGCGGTGCCTGCCTCGCGCCGGCGGTTGCGGCGCGCTGGTGGGCGGTTGCCTGAGGCCCGCTGCGCCCGGCGTCGGAGCTGGCCCGGCAGCAGGGGGGGCGAGGAGTCGTGGCACTGAGTCGTCCGCCGTCACCGTTACTGCAACTTCTGTGGTGGTGTGGGTGAGGGCGGGGACGCGCACGTGGGCCGACGGCGGCGTGCGCGTCAGCTGCGCATTCGCCCCGTGGTGGGGGCGTCCGGCCGAAGGGCCTCAGGACGACGGAACATGCTCCGACTTTAGCGGTTTCCTCCGCAGGTGGTCCAAACGGGTGTCCGCCATGCGGATGCGCGAGGGCTCGGCGCGGGGGCGGCGGTTGGTGCGGCGCCGCTTCGGCGTCCCCTGGCCATAGGGCTGGGCTGGCGCGGTTGAGCGTCTTCCCTGAGTGACGGGTCCGGCCGTTTAAACCCGTAGTGACCTGCACAAACGGTCATTTGTGCCGGATGCCATATCGGTCACAGACATATGACGATGGCGGGGAGTCCTGTCGGCGCAAGTGCAATCCGCATAACTACAGGGGTGTAAGTTACGATTGTGAATAGTGTGAAATCTGTTTTCAGATGGGACCAAAGCGACTAGTGTGGCTTTGTCGCATCCGGGCTGACGCTGCCTGCCGTCTTCGTCCCCTGATCCGCTTCGCGCCCCTGATTCCGCGGAACGGATCCCGACGGCGGGCCGGCGCCGGTCCCCGGGTGAGGCGTCATCCTCACGTTCAGCCCCATCACGACGGAGAACCCCAGTGAGCCCGATCCCCCCACGACGGCACGGACACGGTGTCGTCGCCACCGCAGTGGTAGCCCTGGCATGCACCCTGGCGCCCTCGGTGCTGGCCGACCCCGTGGACCAGAGCGACATTGATCGCTCCAAGGCCTCCGAGCGCTCGACCTCCACCTCCATCGCCTCCCTCGAGGCCCAGCTCGCCCAGGAGAGCAGCAACCTCGAAGACGCTCAGATCAAGGCTCAGGTCGCCAACGAGGACTACCTGACCGCCGTCGACGAGCTCAACACGGCCACCAAGGACGCCCAGACCGCCCAGACCAACGCCGACGCCGCCGCCTCCAGCACCGCCGCGGCCCGCTCCGACCTCGGCTCGATCGTCGTCCAGACCTACCAGGAGAGCGGCAACCCGCTCGACCCGCTCACCCCCTACCTGACCAGCGAGTCGCTCGCGGACCTGGCCGACGCCGACGTCGCCCTGACCCGGGCCGGCGAGAAGAACAACGCCAAGGTCCAGAACGTCGAGGCCCTCGAGGCGGTGGCCACGAGCATGCAGACCATCGCCGACCAGAAGGTCACGGCCAAGGAGGCCGCCAAGACCTCCGCCGCCACTGCCAAGTCCGACGCCGAGGCTGCCGCCAACGACGCCCAGAACGCCGTCACCACCACCCGCACCAACCGGCAGAACCTCATCGTCCAGCTGGCGGCGCAGCGCAACACCACCGTCGAGCTGGAGACGAAGTACCAGAACCAGGTCGAGGCCGAGCGCAAGGCCCGTGAGGAGGCGGCCGCCCAGGCCGCCGCCAAGGCTGCTTCGGAGAAGGCCGCCGCCGACCTCGCTCAGAAGCAGGCCGAGCAGGCCGCTGCCCAGCCCCAGGAGTCGGCCCCGCTCCCCAGGAGCAGTCGAGCCAGCCCAGCCCGAGCTCCCAGTCCTCCGCCCAGGAGCCAGCCACCACCTCGCAGCCGGAGCCCGAGGCGGCCGAAGAGGAGGAGGCCGCACCTGCACCCGCACCGGCCCCGGAGCCTGCGCCCGCGCCGTCGCACTCCGGAAGCGCCGCCTCCACCGCCATCAACGCGGCCATGGGCTACCTCGGCACCCCCTACGTGTGGGCCGGGGAGTCGGCTGCGGGCCTGGACTGCTCCGGGTTGACGATGGTCTCCTATGCCGCCGCCGGCGTGGAGCTCACGCACTCCTCACGCGTGCAGTACGGGGAGGGCTCCCTGGTTCCGCTCGACGCCGCCCAGCCCGGGGATCTCGTCTTCTGGTCCTCCGACGGCAGCCAGTCCGGCATCTACCACGTGGCCATCTACCTGGGTGACGACACGATGATCGAGGCGCCGACCTTCGGCATGACTGTGCGCGTCACCTCCATGCGCTACTCCGGCGTCATGCCCTACGCGGTGCGCCTCTAAAACGGGGGCGGGGCGGAGCGCGTATGCCGCCCCGCCCCGCCAACTCGGGCTGTCCGTGTCAGTGGCCCTCGTGGGCGACGCGGTCGGCCTCGCGCTGGAAGGACTGACGGATCTCCTCCTCGGCCTCCTCGCGGCCCACCCAGTGGGCGCCCTCAACCGACTTGCCGGGCTCGAGGTCCTTGTAGACCTCGAAGAAGTGCTGGATCTCCAGGCGGTGGAACTCCGAGACATCCTCGATGTCGGTACGCCAGGAGGCGCGCTGGTCGGCGCTGGGCACGCACAGGACCTTGTCGTCGCCGCCCTTCTCGTCGCGCATGCGGAACATGCCCAGCGCGCGGCAGCGGATGACGCAGCCGGGGAAGGTCGGCTCCTCCAGCAGGACCAGTGCGTCGAGGGGGTCGCCGTCCTCGCCGAGGGTCCCGTCGATGTAGCCGTAGTCGTCGGGGTAGCGCGTCGAGGTGAAGAGCATGCGGTCCAGGCGAATCCGGCCGGTCTCGTGATCGATCTCGTACTTGTTGCGGTTGCCCTTGGGGATCTCAATCGTGACGTCGAACTCCACGGGGAGCCTCCTTCGCTCGTGTCTTCAGCTCGTTGGGCGCTGGAGCGGCGCCTGGTGGTCGGCGTCGATCCGGCGGGGCGGGTATTGATGGCACTAGTGTGGCGCACGACAGCGCCTGAGGCCGGTAAACGCGTACTCTGCACGTCGGTGCACGGATGGCAGTAACCTCCTGGGCGCCCCACCTACTTGATATACAGGCCATCCCAGCCTGTCCACAACCCAGTCCGGAGGACGTATGCGCAAGGTCCAGACCGCTGCCCTGACAGCGGCGAGCCTGCTGGTTTTCGGCGGCTACTACAGCCTGGGCGATGCTCTCGACCTGCTGCCCGGCCCGGTGACGGTCGCCTACGCCGACGTCGCCCCCCGGCCCTTCCCGACGCCGGCCGGCCCCAGCGCCAAGACCGCCGCCCCTTCGGCCTGGACCAGGGGCCCCACGCCCTCCAAGACGGCTTTGAACGGCTACATCCAGGGCGTGGCCTCCGACGCCGCCCTGACCGGGGGGAACGTGACGGCCTCCGTCGTCGACGTCGCCACCGGCGAGGAGCTGCTGGACCGCTCGGCCGCCAGCGGGGTGACGCCGGCCTCCACCAACAAGGTGCTCACCGCCTGGGCCGCCCTGTCCTCCATGGGGCCGGGGCACACCCTCCAGACGAAGGCCGTCCTGGAGGGGCAGACCCTCACCCTCGTGGGCGGCGGTGACGTGCTGCTGGCCGAGAACGAGGGCGACCCGAACACCACGGCCGGCCACGCGGGCCTGGGCGATCTCGCCCGAGCCACTGCTGAGAAGCTCAAGTCCCAGGGGACGACGTCGGTCTCCCTGCGCCTGGACGACACCCTGTTCACTGGCCCCCAGTGGAACGATAAGTGGGAGGCCGGCAACGAGCAGTACGTGGCCAAGATTCAGCCGATCATGGTGGATGTCTCGGCCACCCAGAACCAGGGCTACCCCGGAGGACCCGGCCATGGGGGCCGCCCAGGCCTTCGCCAAGCACCTGAGCGAGGCCGGCATCACGGTCGACGGCGAACCGACGCGCGCCGCAGCCTCCGGCGGGGCCCGGGAGGTGGCCTCGGTCTCCTCCGCCCCGCTGTCCGACATCCTCGCCCTGTCGCTGAAGACCTCCGACAACACGATGACCGAGGTCGAGGGGCGGCTCGTGGCCGCGCACGCCAAGGAGACCACCGACTTCGCCGGGGCCTCCAAGGCCGTGCTCGCCCAGCTGAGCAAGGACGGCTTCGACACCTCCGGGGTGACGCTCCTGGACTCCTCCGGGCTGGCCAAGGGCAACAAGGTCCCCGCCAGGCTCCTGACCCAGATCCTTACCAAGGCCGCCGGAGGCGAGGGCGGCTCGGCCGGGCGCACCCTCATCGCCGACCTGCCCGTCGCCGCCCTGGACGGCACCCTGGGCAACCGCCTGCACGACACCTCCGCGGCCGGGACGGTGCGCGCCAAGACCGGCTCGCTGGAGCAGACCGCCTCCCTGGCCGGGGTCGTCACCACCGCCGACGGGCGCCAGCTGGCCTTCGCGGTCATGACCAACGGCTTCCCCACCAACGGCGGCGGGGCACCCGCAGCCGCAGCCGCGATCGACAACCACTTCGTGGCGCCCCTGGCCTCGTGCGGATGCTCGTGAGGGGCGCGGCGGCGTGTTCGGCGCAGCAGCGAAGGACAGGGGCTCGCTCAGCCCGGTGAACTCGGCGAGAAAGGTGTCACGGTGACGACCCAGGGCACAGCGGCGGGACTCGTCGACTGGCGGACGGTGGAGCGCCTGACCGCGCTCATCCCGGCGGGCCCCAGCGCCTCGCGCTCGGCGCGCGCCAGCTCGGTGGCGGTGCTGCGCCGCTCCGCCCAGGAGGCGCCGGCTTGGGTCGCCAGGATCACCGGCTTGAACCGGGCGGCCCGGCAGGTTGCCGAGACCACCCGCGTGAGCGTTGTCGACCGGGCTGGGCTCGTGCGCGCCTCCAGTCGGGCGCTGCGCGGCCTCATGGAGCAGGTGCCCGCCCCGCCGGCCTCGGAGGCGGTCCAGCTCGTCGGGGCCGCCGAGGTCGCCGGGGCGATGAGCCTGCTGGCCACCCGGCTCCTGGGGCAGGTGGCGCCCGCGGCCCCGAGCGGGACCAGCGGTCACGGGGACGGTAGCGCCGGCCCGGCTCACCCCTCCGGCGAGGGGACGCGAGGGCGACGACGTCGTGACGTCCGGCACCGGGCCGGCCCGTGACGTGACAACAGGTGGAGGCTGGGATGGGGCGGCGTCGCCGCACCTGCTGCTCGTGGCCCCCAACGTGCTGGCGGTGCGCCGTCAGATGGACCTGGACATGCTCGACCTGCCCGCCTGGGTCTGCCTGCACGAGATGACCCACGCCGTCCAGCTGGCCGCCGCGCCCTGGCTTGGCCCCTACCTGTCGGACTCCATGCGCATGGTGATCGACGCCGTCGTCGAGGCCGCCTACGGCGGTGCCGACGGTGCCCGAAGCGCCGGCGGTGGGAGCCGGCAGGAGCGGGGGAGTCGGTCGCATCGAGGCCGGGCGGTGCGCCTTGCGGCGCGTGCCGGCCGAGGGCGGGTGCTCGAGGGTCTGATGAACGTCACGGACCGCTCCGAGGTCGCCTCCCTGGCCGCCGCGCTGACCTTCCTGGAGGGGCACGCCGAGGTGGTCCTCGATGACGTGCACCCCAACCGGATGCCCTCGGTCCACCGGCTCCGGGCCGTGCTCTCGCGCAGCCGCGCGGCCGACGGCGGCATCGGCCCCGGTCCCGGACTGGGCTCGCTCCTGCTGCACCGGCTCATGGGGCTGGAGGCCAAGGAGGCCCAGTATGCCGACGGCGCCGCCTTCGTGCGCAGCGTCGTGACCCGTATCGGGCACGAGGGGCTCAACGCGGTGTGGGCCGATCCCGAGCTGCTGCCCACGCCGGCTGAGCTCGCCCGCCCCGACGTGTGGGTGCGTCGCGTCAGCTGACGTGTCAGGCCGGGGCCCGTTGTGGCAGGCTTATGGCGTCGGCGCGGACCGGTGGCCTCCCCGGCCCCGGTGGGCCCGCGCAGCCATGACGACACATGAGGAAGGCAGGGCGTATGGACGCCACGGACATGGGATCGGACCTTCAGCAGGTTCTCATCACCGAGGAGCAGATCGGGCAGCGCCTCGATGAGATGGCCGCGCAGATCGACGCGGACTATGCGGGCCGTGACCCTCTGCTCGTCGGCGTGCTCAAGGGGGCCGTCTACGTCATGGCGGACCTGTCGCGCCGGCTGCACATGAGCGCCCCGATGGACTGGATGGCGGTGTCCTCCTACGGCTCGGGCACCAAGTCCTCCGGCGTGGTGCGCATCCTCAAGGACCTGGACACCGACGTCACCGACCGGCACATCCTCATCGTTGAGGACGTCATCGACTCCGGCCTGACCCTGTCCTGGCTGGTGGGCAACCTGTCCTCACGCGGTGCGGCCTCGGTGGAGATCGCCACGCTGCTGCGCAAGCCCGACGCTGCCAAGGTCGAGGTGGACGTCAAGTACGTCGGCTTCGATATTCCTACGGAGTTCGTCGTCGGCTACGGGCTGGACTACGCCGAGCGGTACCGCAACCTGCCGTTCATCGGTACGCTGCGCCCTGAGGTCTACGGGGGCTGACTGATCCAGGTCAACCTTGACGCAACCTGAGGGTCAGACGGAAAAATAACGGGATGTGGCGCCTGAGCGCCGCCGTCGGGCGGGACTCAAGGGCCTCCGGAACTGCGACGTACCCCCTTTTCAAGGTGGTCGGAGTCGCGTACGTTACGTTAAGATAACAAGTGTAGGTCGCCGGTGGATGTCCCCTCCCGGCGGGTGATGTGGAAGGACTGTTGGTAACAGTGAAGAAGGCTGTGCGTCGACGCGCTCCGAGGCTGGTCGGCCTCGCCGGCGCGGTGGTGCTGTCGTCCTCGCTGAGCATCCCCATGATGGCTCCGGTGTCCGCGGAGCCGACCTCTGGCGACACATTTAATACGGTTGCTGAGATGGCGCAGGTCAGCGGTGCTTCGGGCACCCTGACCACCCTCGGTGACGAGGCGCCCGGTGATGGCGGCGGCCTGACCTACACCGTGGAGAGCACGAGTCCCGAGGGTGCGCTGGGCGCCGTCTCGGTCATGCTGGCCGATGGCCAGTGGGCCGTGCCGCAGGGTCTCCCCGCCTCTCCGGCCGCTGGTGCGGATGGCGCCGCCGCCAACGACGTCGTGGCCCGTACCCAGTCCTTCGTCAACGCCGGCGGGTCCCTGGTCTCGGACGCGTCACGGCCCACGCCGCTGTCGGGCGCGAACGCCCACGCCAGCGGCCCCGCCCCGTACGCGATCACCTCCTCGGCCCTGGTGGGCATGGTCCTCTCCGGCTGGGACTACTCGCACACCACGTATGCGGCGGACCAGAACACCCAGGTCGGCTACCGGGCCGACGTCGGCCAGGACCTCTCCGGGAGCTGGAAGCCGGACGACCTGGCCGGCTGGTTCCACTCCCAGGGGCGCCTGTGGCTGAACACGGACGGCTCGATCAGCCCCGGAGACATTGTCTTCTTCTCCAACCCCCTGTCCGGGGGGCAGGGCGAGTCCGGCCCGGCCCCTGCCCAGTCCACGGTGTTCGCCAACGTCTACGATGTCGGCATCTACGTGGGTAACAATCAGGTGGTGCGGGCCTCGACGGGTACCGTCCAGGCGCAGACCCTGGACGCGCAGACGATGGCCGAGGTGGCTCTCGTGGCGCGCCCGCAGTGGTCCGCCCCCGCTGGTGGCGCGCCCGCGCCGGCGGATCAGCAGCGCGCCGGTGCTGGTGGCGGCGCGGGTGCCGGCGGCAGCACTGCGACGCCGGGCCCGGAGGCTTCGGCGTCGGCCTCGGCTCAGGCGAAGGCTCAGCAGGGCCCGGCCGCGGGGGCCCCGTCCTCCAAAGGTGGCTCGGTGCCGGACGGCTCGAGCGCCGGCTCGAAGTCCTCGGGCGGGGCTGGGGGCGGTGACCACAACGAGGTCGTGGTGGGTGCCGCCGGTAGCAGCCAGGGCGCGAAGGGCGTCACGAGTGTCGCTAAGCGGCCCGCCGCCCAGAGTGTCCGGGAGCGGTGGCTGCCGGTGACGGGGGTGGCGATCGGCGTGCTGTCCGTGGCGGCGATCCTGCTGTCTGCCGGCCTCATCGTCCTGCGCCTGCGCCGCTCCTGAAGCGGGGGCGGTACGCGGGGCGGCTTGGCCGGGCTGTTCTCGGCCCGGCCGCCTGGTCGCATGACTGCCTGCCCGCTCGTGGGCGGGCGAGGAATGAGCGGCGAGTGGGCGGATGCCGAGTTTCTCGGTGCCGCCCGTTTTGTCTGCGTCTGCTTGGCCGGCTCCTGCGGTAGAGGCGTTTTGGCTGCGTGACGTTTCCTGGAGTCCTGCGAGCTCACCTGGCATGAATCCCGCTGGGGTGTATGTCTTGAGGATTGCTCACAAGCGTCTCGCCCGTTCACGCTTGCTCAGGTCGGCGGCGGCCCGCTTCGCTCCGGGAACGAGTTTTGTTGAGGGTGCCGAGGAGGACTGTGCTCGTGGTGGGCAGGATTGGCCCAGGTTGGCTCGGAGGGCCTGTTCAAGGGGCTGACGGTCCGGCTGCCTGATCTCCTGAGGTGGTGTGAGTGGCTTGTTGTCTTCACAGTGGGCATGGATTGTTGCCTCTACCGCCGGAGGCAAGGGTTGGAATTCTGTGGTTCTTTCGATCCTTCCGGAATCTCGGCAGTGTCTATGCCGCTTGTGGGGGTGCTGTGTCATCAAGTCCCATCCCTGTCGGCAACTGTTGTGGAGCTGACTGTCGTCCTTGCTGGATTGGTGATTGAGGGACGCTCTCGATGGTGGAGATTCTACTTCTGCTGCCGGTGGACCTTGTCCGCCTACTCCTGCTCCGTAGGGGAGTGTTGGGGGTGCTGCAGGCCCCGGGTGGTCTGTGGGGGCGCCCAAGCGACATGGCACCCCGGAGGTTGACGCGAGGCTGGCCGAATGTCCTGGTATAGCAACGATTCCTGCCTCTAGGTGGCCGTCCGATCCGGTGGCCTCCTCGCCCCGGGCACCATGTAAGTAGACGGTCCGCCGGGATCGTCGTCTGAAGCTAGTCCGTGTTCCAGTGCGGAGGAGAGGATCCATCATGACCAAGACAACCGATCGGCGCGGTCGCCTGAACCGGGCAATCAGAAGCAAGCGGGGTTACATTTGTGGGTTCCTGATGTCACTTTTGGTGATTGCATTTACTGCACTCAGCGCCCTTCCTGTTGTATTTAAGGTTGGCGTAATACTAATCCATGTGCCATATTTTATCTCGTCATTATGGCATTTGCTTGGCGCTCTCGGTGATTGGCCGTGGTCATTAGATTCGGAGGTGAATCGGGGTGCGAGAGAGCGTGTGCGTGACGATGTCACGGCTGCGCAGGTGCTCGGCTGGATTCTCTGTGTTGTGGCTGAATGGAATCCGGAAGTCAAGGAGTTTGTTATCGATTCCGGTTTTCTGCTTGGCTTGATGGGCGCCGGTCCGTGGGTTGGTCTCCTTCTTGCGATCTCCAAGACGCATTGGACGAAGAAGAGTGCTGAGAAGGCTGGTGCACCTATAGTTCATGCTGCTGATGCGAGTACTCCTGCGGCAGCGACAACTCCTGTACCTGTCGCAGCGTGTGGTAGCGAGGGTCATTCTGACGTTACTGTGATGGCTGAGCGCAGTCGGGCAGGTGAGGAAGGCGCAGATGCTGCGAAGCGGCTGTTGGTCAAGAACGCTCAGGAAGCAGCGGTCGCTGCCAACAGCCGTGGTGATTGGCGCGGTGTCCTGTGCCTGATCGTTCGCTACCTGCGTCGCCGTACCTGATGTAGTCGGTGGCGATCCTCACGGCGTCGTCGGGATACACCCTAGGGTCCGAGGACTGCCTTCGGGGGCTGAGTCCTCGGGCCCGAAGGTACGTCCTCGGGGCAGTGTCGGGGAGGCGGCTAGGTGAGTCCACGTGGGTGTAGGCAGACGGTGCGGGAGGGTGGGCAAGGCTGGTGACATGGGGGCGCGTCGTCGTGGTGCGCCCACTCGGCCGGATCTTCCCGGCCACGCCCGGCGCGAACGTGAGCAAGCGCAATGGGACCTTTGCCGTGCTATCGGCTAACGTCTGAGGAATCAGTATGTTGAAGGGACCTACCGCACGATGAAAGATTCTGGGCGCGAGCCCGGCCGCAAGGACTCGGGGAAGCCGGGCAAGGCCGGTAAGAACGACCGCAGCAAGCGCGACCGCAAGCTCCGCGACACCCTGGGCAACCCGTTCCTGTGGCTGGTGCCCTTCCTTCTGGTCGTCATCCTCGGCTGGGCCGTCTTCTCCTCGATGTTCGGCTACCGCACCATCGACACCTCCGACGGCCTGACGCTCCTGCGGGACAAGCCGGACACGATCAAGTCGATCACCGTCGTCGACGGCAACCAGCGCGTCGAGCTGGACCTCACCACCACCTACGTCCAGCCCAAGAAGAAGGGCATCGAGTCGCGCCCGGTGGGCAAGAAGGTCGAGTTCTCCTACACCGACGCTCAGGCCGAGCAGGTCGACCGCCTCGTGCAGGCCGCCGCCCCCAAGGAGGGCTTCAACTCCGTGGTGCCCACCACCAGCTGGTGGTCCTCCCTCGTCCAGCTGCTCGTCCCCGCCCTGCTGCTGGGCGGCATCATGTGGTGGCTCATCGGTCGCATGGGCGGCGGGCGCGGCGGCGCCATGGGCTTCGGCCGCTCCAAGGCGAAAGTCGGTTCCAAGGAGATGCCCGACGTCACCTTCGCCGACGTCGCCGGCGAGGACGAGGCCGTCGAGGAGCTCGAGGAGATCCGCGAGTTCCTCTCCGAGCCGGAGAAGTTCCGCGCCGTCGGCGCCAAGATCCCCAAGGGTGTCCTCCTCTACGGCCCGCCCGGAACCGGTAAGACCCTCCTGGCCAAGGCCGTCGCCGGCGAGGCCGGCGTGCCCTTCTTCTCCATGGCCGCCTCCGAGTTCGTCGAGATGTTCGTCGGCGTGGGCGCCTCGCGCGTGCGCGACCTGTTCGACCAGGCCAAGGAGAACGCCCCCGCCATCATCTTCGTCGACGAGATCGACGCCGTCGGCCGCCACCGCGGCTCCGGTACCGGCGGCGGGCACGACGAGCGCGAGCAGACCCTCAACCAGCTCCTCGTCGAGATGGACGGCTTCGACGCCAACACCAACGTCATCCTCATCGCCGCCACCAACCGCCCCGACGTCCTGGACCCGGCCCTCCTGCGACCGGGCCGCTTCGACCGGCAGGTCAGCGTCGAGGCCCCCGACATGGCCGGTCGCGCCGCCATCCTCAAGGTCCACGCCAAGGGCAAGCCCCTCAACGACGACGTCGACCTCGACCTCGTGGCCAAGCGGACCCCCGGCTTCACCGGCGCGGACCTGGCCAACGTCCTCAACGAGGCCGCCCTGCTCACCGCCCGTTCCAACGCCCACCTCATCGACAACCGGGCCCTGGACGAGGCCATCGACCGTGTCATCGCCGGACCGCAGAAGCGCACCCGCGTCATGCGCGACCACGAGAAGCGCGTCACCGCCTACCACGAGGCCGGCCACGCCCTGTGCGCGGCCGCCGGCGCCTACTCCGACCCGGTCACCAAGGTGACGATCCTGCCGCGCGGGCGCGCCCTGGGCTACACGCAGGTCATGCCTCAGGACGACAAGTACTCCACCACCCGCAACGAGCTGCTCGACCAGCTCGTCTACGCCATGGGCGGGCGGGCCGCCGAGGAGATCATCTTCCGCGACCCCACCACCGGCGCCTCCAACGACATCGAGAAGGCCACCGCCACGGCCCGCAAGATGGTCACCGACTACGGCATGACCAGCGCCGTCGGCGCCGTCAAGCTCGGCACCACCGAGAGCGAACGGTCCTGGGGCTCAACGCCACCAGCCGTGACTTCTCCGAGCAGGTCGCCGCCACTGTCGACACCGAGGTCCGCGGCCTGCTGGACGCCGCCCACCGGGAGGCCTGGGAAATCCTCACCCGTAACCGCGCCGTGCTCGACAAGCTGGCCGAGGAGCTCCTTAGCCGTGAGACGCTCCTGGAGAAGGACCTGGAGAGGATCTTCGAGGGCGTCATCAAGCAGCCCGAGCGGCCCCTGTGGCGCAGCGACGAGTCGCTGCCCGTCGTCGAGGCCGCCCCCGCCAGTGACGAAGCCGGCGGTGAGCCCGACGACTCCCACAGCGGCGACGACTTCTGGGGCTACAACCATTGAGCCGGCCCGGGCCCGCTGGCGGGCCCGGCAGGCGCAGAGAGACAGAGGCTGACCATGAGCTATGACGCCGAGGGCGTGCGGCGGGCGGTGCACGACCTGCTCGTCGCCATCGGGGAGGACCCCGAGCGCGACGGGCTGCGTGACACCCCCGAGCGCATGGCGCGCGCCTACGCGGAGATGTTCGCCGGCCTCGACCAGGACCCGGCCGAGCACGTCGAGCGGGTCTTCGACGTCGGGCACAAGGAGATGGTCCTCGTGCGCGACATCCCCATGTACTCGGTGTGCGAGCACCACCTGCTGCCCTTCCACGGGTTGGCGCACGTGGGCTACATCCCCAGTGAGGACGGGCGCGTCACCGGCCTGTCCAAGGTGGCGCGCCTCGTGGACGGCTACGCCCGGCGCCCCCAGGTCCAGGAGCGGCTCACCCGGCAGATCGCTGACGCCCTCGTCGAGCGCCTGCAGTGCCGTGGCGTGCTCGTGGTGGTCGAGGCCGAGCACCTGTGTATGTCGATGCGGGGCGTGCGCAAGCCCGGCTCCAACACGGTCACCTCCGCCGTGCGCGGCATCATGCGCAACGCCGCCACCCGCTCCGAGGCCATGAGCCTGGTCCTGGGCCGGCGGTCCTGAGCGCCGGCTGACAGCCACGAGATCTCGACACCGGAAGCCAGCGACTGCCTGCCCGAGTGGAAGCGCTCGCTGACGGTGCCGAGTAGTGTGGGACGCAATGTACGACGGTTGAGCCGCGTTGGTCGGCACATGGGGTGCTGCGCGGTGGTGAGGCGTGAGACGACGGTCATGCGGTGCCTCCAACGGTCGGTCAGTACTCCCCAGTGCTCGTGGAGCGGAGGTTGTCAGCGGGGACGTCCGAGAAAACAGATGCTTTTCACGGTGGCCTTATTTCTTGCGTCGACGGCGATGTTGAATCTCTGGGACCTCAAGACGGGGCACGGCTCGCATCATGAACTTGTCGAAGTCCGGGACGGTGAAGGCGGCATAGCCGTGCTGGGGCGTGTATAGCAGCCCCATGTCAATGAGTTGAGACCTGATGGGTGCCACCTGTGACGACTCTCGTTTCATGAGGGAGGCGACATCGGCTGCTTTCTGGGGCTCGGAGCCGAGTTCCGCCATGGCTCTCATGTATGCGGTTTGAAGGGGGGGTTGCACGGTCGAGTCGTACGCGGAAGAACGACCCGTCCAGCTTTGCTTCGTATGCGTCTTTAGCGGTACTGATGTCTTCTGCCGTGATGTGGTTTCCGCTCGCTACGATCCATGCTTGGTACCCTAACTCTTGAATGAAGTACGGGTAGCCGTGAGTGAGGCTGACTGCGAGGTCCACGGCATCTTCGTCGTAGGACACGTTCTCGGTTTCTGCGGGTCCCACAAGCGCTTGTCGGGCTTCCTCAGGGGTGAGGGAGTCGATGCGTGGGAACTTGAACAGTCTTTCTGCGTAAGACTTGGCGTCTCCAGCGAGCTCGGCGATCTGTGGTAGGCCGGCTCCCACAAAAGTGATGGGGAGCTTCTTCTGAACGGACTTGTGAACCGCTTGTATGAGTGATTCAAGCTGAACGGTGGTGAGAAATTGAACTTCGTCGATGAGTAGGACGATCCCGGTTCCTTTTTCCTTCGCAACTTCTCCTACGGCTAGAAATACGTCCGTGAGGTCTAGCCCTAGGTCGCCGTGATCCCCGTAGCCCTCGGACGGTTCTACGTCCCACGTGACGGAAAAAGTGCCGGATTGGTCGATCGATAGCACAAAGGAGCTGAGTACTTCTGCGGCGTGTCGAGCGCGTTCGCTCCAGCGGCGACGAGGCGATATGTGTAGAAGTGCGGCACGGAACTTGGAGAAGATGGACTGACGGAATGCTGTTTCATCGTGCTTGCTCGCTTCAAGCTCGATTGACTCCCATCCTGCCATCTCGGCGAGTTCTGCGAACCTGTTAAGCAGGACGGTCTTGCCGACGCCGCGCAGGCCGGTCATGATCATCGATTGCTCTGTCCGGCCTCGTTTGAGCCTCTGAAGTAGGATAGAAAACGCCTCGGTCTGCCCGTCGCGACCAATGAGGACCTCCGGGGCTGCTCCTGCGTTGGGTGTGTACGGGTTGTTGATGTTGTCCACGTGGTCATCTTAGGATCTTTACTTAACTTTATCTAGTTCTAATAAAGTTGGGCTGGGCGTAGGCCGCCGGGGGTGCTGGTGGTCGTTGAGGCCGAGCACCTGTGCATGTCGATGCGGGGCGTGCGCAAGCCCGGCTCCAACACGGTCACCTCCGCCGTGCGCGGCATCATGCGCAACGCCGCCACCCGCTCCGAGGCCATGAGCCTGGTCCTGGGCCGGCGGTCCTGAGCGCCGGCTGACAGCCACGAAGATCTCGACACCGGAGACGGCCGGTGAAATAGTGGGGCGATGAGTCCCACGTACAAGAGGCTGCTGGTGGCCGTCGATGCCGGGCTGCTGCTCTACTGGGCGGCCGTCTTCCTCAATCTCATTCCCGAGCACCTGCGTTTCAAGGACTACTCCAACCAGGTTATCCAGGCCTGGAACTGGTCCTTCTTCCCACTCGACGTGGCCGCCGCGCTGACCGTCTTCCTCGGCGCCCACCTGACGCGCGTGGGCAGCAGAATCGGGGACCTGGTGCTGACGGTCGGGCTCATACTCACCTTCTGCGCCGGATTCATGGCGATCTCCTTCTGGTCCTTCTACCGCGACTTCGACCCGGTGTGGTGGGGACCCAACGCCCTGCTCATGATCGTCCCGGCGCTCGCCTTCGGCTCCATGGTCTGCCGGCGGCTCGAGACCGTGGAGAACCGGGCGTGACGGTCAGGGACGTGCTCTGCCCGTCGATGTGGGGGGAGCGCGTGCCGCCCGGGCGCTCTCGCCGGCCAGACCGTGCTCGGTGCGCGGAAGGCGCGCCCGGGGGCGACGGGCCACGGCGCGTGCGCCTGGCCGGCTCTCGGAGGCGCCATCATCTCCGAGGTATCGGCGACCCTCGCCCTGCGCCAGGCCCTCAACCAGCCGGGCTTCTACGTCATGGTTGGGATCGGGTACGCGCTGGCCTTCGTCCTCCTGTCGCTGACGCTCAAGGCAGGCATGCCGCTCGGCGTCGCCTACGGGCTCTGGGGCGCCCTGGGCGTGGCGCTGACCGCCGTGCTGTCCATGCTCGTCTTCGGCGAGCCGATCACGGTGCTCGTCGCCCTCGGCATTGCGCTCATCATGGCCGGGGTGCTCCTCGTGGAGGTCGGGGCGCAGTGCGCGGGCACGCAGCACAAGGAGGGCAAGGCGTCATGAGCGGGATCTACCTGGTGGCAGCCATCGCCTCCGAGACCACCGGCACACTCTCGCTCAAGCTCGCCTCCGACGGCAGAGGACTGCGATGGTACGGCCTCGTCATGGCCGGCTACCTGGCGGCCTTCGCCATGTTGACCCTGGCCCTCAAGGAGGGTGTGGCGCTCGGTGTCGCCTACGGGATCTGGTCAGCCGGGGGAGTGGCCGTCACGGCAATCGCTTCCAGACTCCTCTTCGGTGAGCCGCTGACCCGCACCATGGTGGCCGGCATCGCGCTCATCATGGCCGGGGTACTCCTCGTCGAGCTCGGTAGCGCGCACTGACAATGCACCGGAGGCGATCGCGGGCCAGAATGTCCAAAACGGTGACAAAGGACCGCCAGCACTCCTTGGCCGTCAACATGAACCGCGGAATCATGCGGTTTTCTTTCGTCAGTGTGGGGCCGGCCCGAGCCTTTGTATCCGATTTGGACACGATCGGCTCACTTCCTCCGCGGATGGATTGGCTGAGCGGCCCTCGTGAGGGACGTGGCGTGGGCAGAAGGCCCTCCCGGCCGGGGACATCCGACATCGACCGGGTGCAGTCCACGCGTTCGGGGACAGGACGACCGTCCCCGAACGCGTGACATGTCCCCGGCTGGAGTGGTTGGCACCCGGCCGCGCGGAATGTCCCTGGCTGGGCACCCTGGCTGCGACGACACATCCGACCAGCGGCGCCGGGGGCCTTTCAAGAGACCGCCTGGAAGGGGACGCTGAAGACCGTGGTCCAGCGGCCCTCGCCCTGGCTCACGCTCAGGCTGCCGCCCAGGGCCTCCACGCGGCGCCGCGCCCCCTCCAGGCCCAGGCCCGAGGAGAAGGCGTCGTAGCCCGGTACGCCACTGCCCGGCGCGCCGGCGCCCGCCCACACGCCGCCGACCTGCCCCGGGAGGCCGACGTCATTGCTTGCCATCGCCTCCAGGGAGCGCCCATCGGACTCGATGACCAGCCGCGCCCGGCCTTGCGGGAGCCGTGTACTTGGACATGTTCGACACCAGCTCGCCCAGCACCCGCAGCAGCTGGAGGCGCACGCCCGGCGGAATGACTGGGATCCCGAGCAGCTCCAGGCCCTCGACCTCCAAGCGCGCTCCCCGCTGCCCCAGGATGGCCGCAGCATCGGCGATGACCGCCTCCAGGGGGCGCGGCGCAGAGGTCGCCTCGATATCTAGCCGCTCACCCCCGCGGATGTCACTCATGGCGCGCAGCGCGTGCCGCATCTGCTCCACCGCCGCGCGCACCGCCACCGTCATCGCGTCCAGCTCGGGCGCCAGCGCCGCGTCCTGGGGATGCGCGAGCCGGGCCTGCTCGGCCGTCATCACCGCGTGGGTCAGGTCGCGCACCACGGTGTCATGCAGCTCGGTGACCACCAGGAGACGCTGACGCTCTATGCTCTCGCGGTAGGTGTGCAAGGAGCGCTCGGCCTGGTCGCGTGGGCTGCGGATGAGCTCGGCCAGAGTGATGGCCCCACTCCCGACAACAACCCACCACGCCAGTAGCGAGACCCAGCCCTCACTGGTCTCGCCCCACCGGGCGTCGGCGATCAAGAGCACGAGTGAGAAGACCACCAGGCTGTAGGCGGGCATGCGCGGAAAACCGCGCGCCACGAGGACCGCCGTGCACAGCCAGGGAATGATGCCCGGAGAGATGGGCACATCAGTCATCATCAATGTGCCGGCCCACGCCGACGCACCGCCCAGCAGGGCCCCCGGCCACGGGAAGCGGCTGCACAGCGCCAGCGCCAGGCCCCCAATGACCTCGAAGACGATCATGGCCGTGTACAGCGGCCACGCCGTCGTGATCGACATGAGAGTGATCAGCGCGGCCAGGGAGGCGTGCGCCAGGTGCAGCCGCCAGGTCGGCCGCCACGTCGTGTACCGCGTGGGCTGCATCAGATTCGCCGCAACAGCCGACACCGTCTCACCACCTTCCCCTGAGCTGATCCGGATAATATCCCTCCATGACGGTTCCCAACGTGACTGATGCTCCGGCTGCTCCTTCGCAGGTCCTGCGCGTGGCCATCGTCGATGACGACCCCTTCGTCCTGCAGGCGCTGCGGGCCTACCTCAGCTCCGACGAGCGCATCGAGGTGACCAGCACCTTCTCCCGCGCCGCCGACGCCCTGGCCTTCCTCCACAAGATCCGCGTGGACGTCCTGCTCACCGACGTGCGCATGCCCGAGATGGACGGCCTGGAACTGCTCACCCGGGTGCGCCGCCAGTGGCCCCGCACGGCCGTCGTCGTACTGACCTCCTTCGACGACGACGAGGCGATGGTGGCTGCGCTGGCCCAGCACGCCAACGGCTTCCTGCTCAAGGACGCCTCGCCCGAGGAGATCATCCGCGCCGTCATCGCCGCCAGCGCGGGCGGGACCACGATCTCCCCGGCCGCCACCTCCCGGCTCGTCACCCGCCACCTGCGTTCCCCGCAGACGGCCCAGGCCCCCGACGTCACCGAGGCCGAGCAGGCGGTCCTCACCCTCCTGTGCGAGGGCTACTCCAATGCCGAGATCGCCGAGCAGCTCGTCGTCGCCGAGTCCACGGTCAAGACCCACGTCTCCCATCTCATGAAGAAGTACGACGTCCCGTCCCGACTCAAGCTCGTCGTCGCCGTCCACAAGACCCAGGGGGCCTGAGTCCGCCGTCCCGGTCACTGGAGCAACCCTCACCGCCGGTCTCCTTACTCCTCGGACAGGGCCCTGACCGGCGGCACCGAGGCGGCCCGGCCGGCCGGGCGTAGCGAGGCCGCCAGGCCCACGGCCAGCGTCACGGCGAACATGCCGATCAGTGCGAAGTAGGGGACGTGCACCGTCATGCCTTCGGCGGACTTGGCCATCGCGAGCGTTTCGGAAACGCCCAGCGTCGTTCCCACGAGGAGTCCCAGGCCCCCACCCACGGTCGCCACGAGGACCCCCTCGGTGACGATGAGGTTCCTGATCTCCGAGCGAGGGCTGCCGGTGGCGCGCAGGACCCCGATCTCTCGAATGCGCTCCAGGACCGAGACGTCCGTGGTGTTGGCCAGCCCGGACAGGGCGATGACCAGGGCGGCGCCCAGAACCAGGCAGACGATGAGGGCCATCCTCGTGATGAGGGATGACATCTGCTCGCTCGCTGATGCGCTTCCGCTCACCATCATTTCTTGACCGCGGATGGCCGCATTGAGGGCGTGCTCGGTATCGGATGTCATGGAATTGCCGGTGGACCGAACCCACATGGTGGTGTTGGTAGGGGTATTGCCGTTGAGGCGCTGGGCCACTGCCGGGCTGATGGCGGCGCCCCAGCCCTCCTGGACGCGAGCCTTCAGCTCAACACTTCCGGTTGCCCCGGTCAGGGTGACTGTGGAGCCGTCCGGAATGTTATAGATGCCGCCCACGATGAGGGTCTTGTCGTCGAGGCCCTCCAGGCCGCTGGTGGACCGTGCAATAGGCGCGATATTGCCGGCGTCGATGACGTCGACACTGATGTCCTCCGATTCTCCGTCGACGGTCTGGGTCAGGTCGAGGGAGGGAACGTAGGTGACGTCCTTGACCCCGTCGACTGCTTTGACCTGCTTCGTCAGCTGCGCGGTATCGGTTTGCGGTGTGACTCCGAAGATTCTGGCGTCCACTGGTGAGCTGTGGCCGAGGATGGCGTCGAAGGAGGCGTTCAGAGAGGACAGGCCGACGAAGAGCGCTGACCCCACCAGGACGCAGACGAAGAGTGTGGCGGCGGTGGCGGCGGAGCGTCCGGAGTTGCGGGCCAGATTGCGTGTGGCCAGCTGCAGCACCGGGAGTCGAGTGTCCCCGCTGACTTTGCCGATGAAGCCAATGATGGCGGTGACGAGCAGAGGAAGGCTGAGGACGGTCCCAACGACGACGACGGCGCTTCCAGATGCTGTGATGTAGATATCGGAGGCCTGAATGCCGAGGGCGACTACGGCCGCACCGATGACAGCGATGATGACTCCTGCGACAGCGACCCACATCCTTCTGCGTCCAGCCTGCTTGGTGCTTGCGACCTGTCCTGTGAGAGCCACGAGCGGCGAGATGCGGGTGGCCTTGCGGGCCGGGCGCAGGACCGCGATGAGGGTGACTAGCGTCCCCAGGGCGACGGTGAGCCCGAGCGATACCGGGGAGATGGTGAGCTGATCCGCCTTGAGGTCCGCGAAGGTTCCCGAGGACACCGCGATGGCGCCGAGGCCGGTCCCGAGCGCCGCGCCCAGGACGGAGCCGACCAGCCCAGTAAGGAGCCCAGTGCGCAACACGGCGAGCATCACCTGACGGCGACTTGATCCTATGCAGCGCATGAGGCCGACCATGCGGGTCTGGCGCGCCACCAGCGTGCTGAAGGTGGTGGCGATCACGATGATGGCGACCGCCGCGCAGACCGGGGCCAGGAGGTTGAGGATGGTTGAGATGATCGTCCCTCCTAATTCGGCTTTAGCTCGCTGAGAGACGGCCTCGTCCGCGCTCTGGATGACGGCGGAGGGCTGGGTAGAGTGAATGATTTCGGACACATTCCTCATCAATGAACTGGTATCAGTTCCAGGTTTGGCGCTGACGTAGAGCCTGTAGTAATTGATTCTGGCTCCCATCGCTTGGAGCTGCTCTGCGGTGGCGTAGAGGGTGCCGGTGCTGGTCTCCTTGCTGTCGGCTCCGGCGGAGATGATGCCGACCACCGTGGGAGCCGAGTGGGCAGCCTTAGCGTTGTCGTTGTCCTTGGTCCTCAAGCGGATGGTGTCGCCGACGCTGAGGCCTTGCTGCTCGGCGAGGTCGGAGTCGATGGCCACCTCACCGGTGGCGGTGGGGAGCCGGCCGCTGTTCAGGGTGGTGAACTTGGTGAGCGCCGGGACGTCCTGGACGGCGACCTGGGCTCCGACGGCGCTTAGCTGCTTGGGCAGGTCGAGCCACAGTATGTCCCAGTGGGCACCACGGACGGAGCTGACACCGTCAAGGGCGGAGACCCGGTTGAGGAGGGGAGTCGTCCAGGGCACCTTCCGTGCTGTTGGCTCTACGACCGTCTTGGACGACGACAGCGGCGTCGCCTACGGACACCCGTGCGCTGGTTTGCGTCTGAGTGCGGAAGGAGTCGGAGATGATGAAGGCGAAGGCGATGAGGGCGGCGCTCATGGCCACGGCCACGAGGGCGGCCGCGGTGCGCCGTAGGTCGAGGAGGGAGGGCATTAGCGGGCCTCCATTCCGGGAGTCGGGCCGGTGGTGGTGGGGCTGATCGCCGCACCGGAAGCCGGAGCTGTACCGGAAGCGGGGAGGGGCGGCGGCGTGATGGGCGCCGGACCGGGCCACGCGGGTACCGGCCGGGCGGCGCACGGCCTCGACCCCGGTGATGTGCCCGTCGCGCAGGCGGATGATGCGGTTGGTGGTGGCGGCCGCCTGCTCGTCGTGGGTGACCATGACGACGGTCTGCCCCAGGCGCTCGCACATGCCGGCCAGGGTCTCCAGCAGGGCGGCGGCCGAGGCGGTGTCCAGCGCCCCGGTGGGCTCGTCGGCGAAGACAACCTCGGGGCGGCCCACGAGGGCGCGGGCCACGGCCACGCGCTGCTGCTGGCCGCCGGAGAGCTCGTGGGGCCGGTGGGACAGGCGGTCGCCGATGCCCAGGGTGGAGATGACGGCGTCGTACCAGTCCCGCTGTGGTTTGCGGTGGGCCAGGCGCTGAGGCAGGAGGATGTTCTCCTCGGCGCTCAAGGTAGGCAGCAGGTTGAAGGACTGGAAGATGAAGCCGAGGCGGTCGCGGCGCACGGCGGTGAGCTGCTTGTCCTTCATGCCCGACAGGTCCTGACCAGCGATGAGGACGCTGCCGGAGGTGGGGGTGTCCAGGCCCGCCAGGCAGTGCAAGAGAGTGGACTTGCCCGAGCCGGAGGGGCCCATGATGGCCACGAATTCGCCGCGTCCCACCACCAGGCTCGCCGAGTCCAGGGCGACGACCCGGGCCTCGCCTTCGCCGTAGACCTTGGTCAGGCCGCGGGCCTCGACGACGTGCATCGGGGCGGCAGCAGGGGCAGGTGCCGCCGGTGCTCCCGGGGCCACCCGTCCTCCCTGGGGGACCGGAGCGGGATTGGCGGCGTGGCTGAAGGACGGGGGCTGGGGTTGAGTCGTCATCTCAGGACCCTTCTCGTGTGGCTGACTCGTGTGGTAGGCAGGGCTGGTCGTCTGATTCGTGTCGCGTCCGGGGGTTGCCCTGTTGACGTGAAAAAGCCTAGAAACGGCGCCATCACAACGGAATGCGTCGAAGGACGGGACGCGCGAGCCCCTGTCCACCGAAAGGCGGAGGTGAGGCGGTACGAAGGTGCGGCTGCCCCGTGCCCTGGAACCAGGGCACGGGGCAGCCGCTTCTCAGATCTCATAGCCGAGTGGGCAGAGGGTAGAGGGTGAGCGGAGGGACGGTCGAGGAGGCTCTCCTCAGTCCTGAGCGAGGGCGTGGACGGGCGGGATCCGGCTGGCGCTCTCCGCGGGACGCAGCGAGGCCAGGACACCGACCGCGGCGGCCATCAGAAGAATGCCGACCAGGATCAGGGCCAGCCATGGGACCGGGACGGTCAGGAGGCTGGTGGAGTCGGTGGTGAGCAGGGCGGCCGCCCCTGCGATACCCACCCCGCAGCCGAGCAGGATGCCGATGGTGCCGCCCAGGAGTGCAGTGAGGACGGCCTCGGTGATGAGCAGGCGCCTGATCTCGCTGCGCTGGGTGCCGGTGGCGCGCAGGACCCCGATCTCCCGGGTGCGTTCCAGGACGCTGACATCGACGGTGTTGGCCAGGCCTGACAGGGCGATCAGCAGGGTGAAGACCAGCATGGCGCCGATCGCTATGGAGATCTGGCGGACCTGATCGGTGAGCTTGATGCGCCCCTCCTGGGAGTCGCCAACGGAAAGGCCGCTTCCCGCAACTGCCTTGCGGACGGCGGAGACAGGAGCCGGATCCGAACCATCGCCGTCGGCGCGCACCCACAGGAGGGAGGCGGTCGGAGCGTTGCCGACCAGCCGATGCGCGACGGCGGGGGTGACGGCGGCGTCGACCCCCTCCTTCACCCGGACGGTGAGGTCAACGCTGCCGGCGGGCCCCGTGAGGGTCACTGGGGTTCCGTCGGCGATGTCGTAGGTGTGGTCCAGCAGGAGAACCCGGTCATCGAGAGCCTCCAGCGCCTTCCGAGAGCGCAGGACCGTGGAGACCTTCTTCGCGTCGACAGCAGAGACGGTCAGGGCCTCCTCCTGGTCCTTCTGGCGACCGCCGGTCATAGTGACCGCGAGCTGTGGCACGGGGACGACGCCCTCCACGCCGTCAACGGCGGCTATCCTCGCAACGGTTGAGGAGGGGGCCTGGCCCGCGCTCAGCTCTCCCACGGTGATGTCGACGGGGGTGTAGTGGCTGATGTAGGTCCGCAAGGAGGAGGCGACACTGGACAGGCCACTGGACATTGCGGCCGCCACCGCGACGGCGACGAGCAGGGACGCGGTGGTCGCCGCGGTGCGGGCAGGGGTGGCGGGCCAGGTTGCGGGTGGCCAGGTGGAGGATAGGTCTGCCTTCCTGACCGCAGACCGATCCGACGAGGCGGGACGCTCCGATGACGAGCAGGGGAAGCGCAAGGATGATCCCGAGGACGGCGACCACGGCACCCGCCCCGATCATCTGCAGGACCCGCCAGATGACTCCGCCGTGGATAAGGCCGAGGCCGAGCGCGGTGACGACTACCCCCGCGACGGCAGCAGCCACCCGCCGTCTACTCAGCGACTGATGGCCGGCGGTCTGCCCGGTCAGTGCCATGAGCGCAGACACCCGGCTGGCCTGGCGTGCCGGCCTCAGGATGGAGACCAGGGTCACCACGGTGCCGACCAGGACCGCCAGGGCGAAGGAGGTCCAGGAGATGGTCAGGTGACGAGACTCGACCTCCTCGATGAGGCCGGAGCCGATGACGGGCACCGCGACGGCGGCTCCGACGGCGGCTCCGGCGACCGATCCCGCCAGCCCAGTGAGCAGGGCGGTGCGCAGCACAGAGCCCACGACCTGACGGCGGGTCGCGCCCACGCAGCGCAGCAGACCGATCTGGCGGGTCTGGCGCGCCATGAGCGTCGTGAAGGTCGTGGCGATGACGATCCCGGAGACGACGACGCACACGGGGGCGAGGATCTGCAGAAGAGTGATCGTCCTGGAGGCGGTGCCGTCGGAGGCCTTGGCGCGCATAGTGACGATCTCGGAGGCGGTGTATGCCTGTGCACTTGGCTGCGCGGTGGCCAGGGCCCCGGTGACGGAGCTGAGAAGCTCCTTGTCGCTGGTCCCCGTCTTCCCGGTGACGTAGAGGACGGCGGGGGCGTCGGGAAGCCCCATGGCGGCCTGAGCCTGGCCGGTGGCGAAGATGTAGGGGGTGTCCTCGGCGTCGTACCGGGTGACGTCAGCCCCGGGCCGGACCACGCCCACGACGTTCACGGTCGTGGAGGAGGCGTCCTCGGAGGCCCTCAGTGTGAGGGTGCTGCCGACCTTCACGTTTTGCTGCCGCTCCAGGACGGCGGGGGAGATGGCGATCTCGTTATCCGCCTGCGGCAGGCGGCCCTCCACCAGGCGGGTACTGCCCGCGAGCGCCGGTACGTCCAGGACCGGGAGGCTGCTCTCCTGAGTCGTGCCCCGGCGCCCGGCCAGGACCCATCCCTCGACATAGGGACGCACCGATGCGACCCCGTCAGCCGCGGAGACCTGCTGCACGGCCCGCTCGGAGATCCTGCCTTTGGCGGCGTCGTCCTTGTGGTCCGCCAGGACCACCACGTCGGCGTCACCGACACTGGCGCGGGCGCTCTCGGTGATCCTGGTCCGAACGGAGTCGGAGACGATGAAGACGAAGACGATGAGGGCCGCACTCATGGCCACCGCCACGAAAGCGGCAGCACTGCGGCGTAGATCGAGCAGGGCGGGCATCAGCAGTCCTCTTCTCGTTGTTCTTTCCCAGCAAGAGCCGCGGTCGATGAGTCGCATGGTCCTGGGGAGTCGGTGGATGCCTCGAGGCTAGGAATCGCGGAGAAGAACCGGAATGCGTCGAAGGGACGGACTGCAGTGGCGTCTCCGCCTTTCGAGGGAGGCCCGCCGGCTGCCGGCAGTGGTGTGGCCCCATCACTTCGACCAAAAACTTCATAGAAGACGCGGAGCCGTGTCGATTCTGAAGTTTTGGTCGAAGTGAGCACCTGACCCCGCCGGATCGTGTCCCGGCTCTCAGTGTGAGGTGGCCTGAAGATGTTTCGGTCCTCCCGCTGCGGCGGGCCAACCGTTAGCCTGACCCCGTGACGAATCTTCCCGCCGCCGCCCCGGCCCCCTGCCGGGGTTCGTGCCCCGCGACCGGACGCTCCTCATGGGCGTCCTCAACGTCACCCCCGACTCCTTCTCCGACGGCGGCCGCTGGGCCGACCCCGAGGCGGCCGTCGCCCACGCCCGCGAGCTCATCGCCCAGGGCGCCGACATCATCGACGTCGGCGGGGAGTCCACCCGCCCCGGCGCCCAGAAGGTTGACGTCGACACCGAGATCTCCCGGGTCCTACCCGTGGTGCGCGCGCTCCTCGCCGACGGGGCAGGCAGTGCCGACGGGGACCGGCGCCGCCGGCAGCGCCATCGTCTCGGTGGACACCATCCACGCCGCCACCGCCGAGGCCGCCATCGACGCCGGCGCCCACATCATCAACGACGTCTCCGGGGGCCTGGCCGACCCCGCCATGCACGACCTCATCGCCCGCACCGGCGTCGTCTACGTCTGCCAGCACTGGCGCGGCGACCCCGAGACCATGGACCGGCTCACCGACTACCCCGGCGGCGTCGTCGCCGGAGTCGAGGCCGAGCTGCGCGAGCGCCTGGCCGAGCTGGACGCTGCCGGGGTGGACCGCTCCCAGGTGGTCCTGGACCCCGGCCTCGGCTTCGCCAAGACCCACGCCCAGTCCTGGGAGCTGCTGGCGGCCACCTCCCGCCTCATCGCCGACCTGGGCCGCCCCCTCCTGGTCGGCTCCTCCCGCAAGCGCTTCCTGGCCCAGGCCGCTGAGGCCGAGGCCACCCCCGTCCAGCGCGACGCCGTCACCGCCGCCACCACCGCCCTGGCCGCCGCCTCCGGCGCCTGGGCTGTCAGAGTCCACGAGGTCCCGGCCAACCGGGCCGCCGTCCGTACCGCCTCCCTCTGGAAGGAACATCAGTGAGCACCACCGTCTCCGCGACCACCGACCGGATCAGCCTCATCGGCCTGTCCGCCCGTGGCCACCACGGCGTCCTGCCCTTCGAACGCGAGGAGGGCCAGCTCTTCACGGTCGATGTCATTCTTGACCTGGGGCAGCGCGGCACCGCCGTGGCCGCCGTCACCGACTCGGTGACCGACGCCGTGGACTACTCCCGCGTGGCCAACGGCATCGTGAGCATCATCGAGGGGGAGCCGGTCAACCTCATCGAGTCCCTGGCGGACCGGATCGCCGAGCGGGTCCTGTCCTTCCCCCGCGTCGTGGCCGCCGAGGTCACCGTGCACAAGCCCGAGGCCCCTCTCGACGTCGCCTTCGAGGACGTCTCAGTGACCATCCACCGAGTGGCCGACGCCGCCGCCGGCCACGGCGGGGCCCCCGCCACCAGCCAGGCCGCCTGGGCCGCGCAGGCCGAGGCGCCGGTGGCCGTCTCCGCCCAGCCCTACGCCTCCCCTCCTCCTCGGCATCCCCGGTGGCCGCCGCCTCCCCGGCAGCGCCCGCCCTACGAGCCCCCCGCGGCCCCCATCGTCCCGGAGGTCCCGGACTTCTCGGGAGCCTCCTTCTCGGGCGGCGACGCCGCTCCGGCCGCATTGGCCTCCGAGCCCCCATCACCCCGACGCCCTCGCCGGCCTCGCCGATGGAGGCTCCGGCCCGCTCGCCCTTCGCGGCCGCCGCGCCCTCGGTCCCCACGCCGATGCCGACCGAGCTCGGTACTCCCGGTGGGGGCGCCGAGTCGACCCAGCCCTGGGCGCCGGACTGGGCCGGCGAGGCGCGGACTCCTCCGTCGCATCGGCCTCCTGGGCACCCGAGGCCCCGGAGGCCCCCGAGGCCGCCGGCCTGACCTCCGGTGAGTCCGCCGGTGAGACGGCCGGTTCCCACGCCGCGTCGAGCGCACTGGACGCCCCCTCGACCAGCGCTCCCACCGCGGCCTCCGCCGGCAGGACCGCCGGTGCCGACGGGTTCGTGAGCCTGGCAGCCGACGCCCTGGGCGCGGCGCCCGCCACCAGTGAGCCGGAGGCCAGTGCCCTGAGCTATGCCGAGGAGGTGGCCGCTGACGCCTCCGCAGCAGCCTCGTCCGAACCGGCCGCCGCCGACGGCCTTGCTGTTCAGCTGCCCCATGAGGGCCGCCACGTCGCCTCCTCCGAGGAGGGCGAGGGCCAGTCCGCCCCCGCTGTCGAGGGCTCCGCAGACCTTCTGAACGCCCCCGTCGCCTTCGACGAGTCCGGCTCCTACAGCGGAGCCGCCGCCAGCCAGGTCGGTGACGCCGGGGCCGCCCCCGAGGCAGCGGGCGCCGAAGCTGCTGGCTTCCCCTTCCCCGCGCTGGGTGGGGACGCCTCTGTCTCCGAGACCGCCGCCGACGGTTTCGTTGACTCCTCCTCCGTCCCGGCCTCCCAGCCCCTGGGAGAGCCCGCACCCAGCCCCTTCGACGTCCCCGGTGAGCTCCCCGGGGCCGTGAGCCAGGACGGCCTGGCACCGGCTTACTCCGAGTCCTCATACTCCGAGCCCTCCTACTCCCAGCCCTCCGTCTCCGAGGACTTCTCCCAGCCCGCTGAGGGCTCGTACGCCGCGCCGTCGGCGCAGCCCGACGTCCTGGGCGCCCCCGGCGCCGCACCGGCTCCCGTTGCGCCTGAGGCCCCGGCGGCTCCCGCAGCTCCGGTGGACCCGCTCTCCGAGCGGCCCGCCCGCCCGTCGGCGTCGTCTTCGGCCTGGGCGCCAACGTCGGCGGAGTCGTGGACTCCCTGCGCACGGCCGTCCAGAGCCTCAGGGCCACCGAGGGGCATCGAGGTCACGCAGGTGGCGCCACTGGCCCGCACGATCGCCGTCGTCGCCGAGGGCGCCGAGCTCCCAGCCCGACTACCTCAACACGGTGGTCACGGCCACGACGACCCTCTCCCGCGCGAGCTGCTCGAGGTCTGCCAGACCCTGGAGATCGCGGCCGGGCGCGTGCGCACCGAGCCGTGGGGCGTGCGCACCCTGGATGTGGACCTGATCGACGTCGAGGGCATCACCTCCTCCGACCCGGCCCTGTCCCTGCCGCACCCGCGCGCCGCTGAGCGCGCCTTCGTCCTGGTGCCGTGGAGCCAGGCCGACCCCTTCGCCGAGTTGGCCGGGCACTCCGTGTCCGAGCTCGCCGAGAATGCCCCCGACCGGGGTGGCCTGCGCTGGCTGGCCTTCGACTGGCTCGACTCCGAGGCTCTGCCGGATAAGCCCACCGGCCCCTACGTGGAGCCCCCGGTGGCGCAGGACGCCGCAGGCTCCGAGCCCAGGGCTGGTCTATGACGCCACCCGAGACGAGGTCCTCCGTGGCCGACGCCTCCCTGGCTGCCGACTACGCCGGCAGTATCGCCGAGGCCTCATCGCCCGCCCCGGAGCCCGCCGCCCCCGCGCAGCAGCTCGGCGACCAGGGGCCGTTCGAGTCCTCCCCTTCGGGCAGTCGCCTTTCGACACCTCCAACGAGGCGGGCTCCTGGGGCGAGCAGGCCCCGCAGATCGACTCGCCCTACCAGGCCGCTTCGGCCCCCGAGGCCGCCGGACCGCAGGGCGCCTACGCCCCCGGTCTCACGGCCGGGTCGGATGGGCTCCCTCACGGCCAGCAGAATGTCGGCAGCTACGCGAACTACGCCTCCAGCCAGCCGGAACAGGCCGATGCCCCGGCCTCGCAGCAGCAGAATGACGCCGCCGGGGACGCCTGGAAGTCCCCGCTCCAGTGGAACGACGTCATCGGTGGTGGCGCCCAGGGGACAGGTCCCCGTCAGGACGTCTGATGCGGCGCACCCGCTGGACCAGTGCCGTCACCTGGTTCATCGCCGCTGCGGTGACCTCCTGGGTGGCCGGTGACCTCCTGCTGCGCCACGTCGGCTGGGTCCCGGTCCTCTCCCCCTGGGGTGCGGTGACAGCGCTGGTCATTGCGGGCATCGTCCTGGTGGCGGGTCTGGCGGTCAGGCGCCTGCGGGCGCGCGAGCGCACCTGGATCACCCCGACCGGTGCCGCCACCACGGCGGCCGCCGCCCAGGCCTCCGCCATCGTGGGGGCGGTGCTCGGCGGCGTTTACGGCGGCGGGATCATCCTGGCGCTGGTGACGCCGCGCTCGCCGGCCATGACCCACCTGGCCTGGACCTCGACCGGTTGCCTGATCGCCTGCCTCGTGTGGTGCGTCGTCGGCTTCGTCGTCGAGCAGTGGTGCTCCATCTCCGGTGACGGCGACGACGACGGCTCGGCCGGTCCCTCCGGGCGGGCCCCCGAAGGACCAGGAGCCCCCGCATGACCAGTCCCGGAACAGGCCCCGGCGCGATGCCCGGTACCAGCCCGGCCGCACCTGCTGCACCCGCCGCGGCCCCGGCACCCGTCCGCGCCGGTGAGCCAGCCACGCGGCCACCCGCCGGCGCCGACCCCTTCGCCCCCGACGGCGTCGTCTTCCACCCGGTCTCGCCCCGCCTCATCACCGCCCGCATCCTGGGGAGTCGGTCTCTTCTGCGCCGTCGTCATCATCGGCTTCGCCATCCCCGGGGTGCTCGTCTCCTCCGGATACTTCATCCCGGCGGGGATCTTCGCAGTGCTGTTCCTCTGGCAGCTCTGGCTCATTCCGCGCCAGGTGCGGGCCATGGGCTACGCCCTGGCCGACAACCACCTCCTGTGGCGCCACGGCGTTATGTTCCGCTCCATCACCGTCACCCCCTACGGGCGCATGCAGTTCGTGGACACCTCCCAGGGGCCGCTGGCCCGCTGGCTGGGCATCGCCGAGGTCAAGCTCCCACACGGCCTCGGCCAGCACCGACGCCACGATCAACGGGCTGCCGGTGGCCGAGGCCGAGCGCCTGCGCCAGGTCCTGTCCCAACGCGGTGAGGAGAGGATGGCCGGGCTGTGAGCCCCAGCTGGGAGAGCCGGCTGGAGGCCGCCCGGAAGGCCAGGACGGACGCCGCGGGGGAGAGCGGGCCCGCCGCCTCCCGGGATCTGCCCCTGCCCGAAAATGTCACCTGGCACCGGGTCAGCCTCGTCACGCCGGTGCTGGAGGGCTGGAAGATCGTCACCGGTGTCCTGGCCTTCGTTACGGTCCAGAACCTCGACGAGCTGGTGCGCGCCTACCGCTTCATCTCCGAGCACGGCTTCACCCTGGGCGGGGGGGATTGGCTACTACCTACTCGGCCTGGTCGCGTTCATCGCCCTGTGGGTGGGGCTCGGGCTGCTCAGCTGGTGGCGGCGCGCCTACGCCGTGGACGCCGACGGCGTCTACCTGCGCTCGGGCATCCTCAGCCGCAAGCTGCGCACGGCCCGTCTGCCGCGCATCCAGTCCGTCGACGTCGTCCACCCCCTGCTCGGACGCATCTTCGGTCTGGGGCAGCTGACCGTCGAGGTCGCCGGGGGCCGGGACTCGCGGGTCGTCATCGGATTCCTCACCACCCGCGAGCTTCAGACCCTGCGCGACCGCATCCTCGACCTGGCCGCCGGACAGATCGACCTGCCCGGCCCCACCTCGGAGGGCGGCGCCGTCGGGGCGAGTGCAGTGGGCCGCGACACCGGCGGCATCGATAATGCCACGTCCGCCGTCAGGCCCGAGGGCCTCGCGCCCGAAGGGGCCGCCGGCTCTCAGTCCGCCCCCGAGCAGCGCGCCGTGCCGATGCAGGCCTCCCACTTCCAGGAGCACCCGCTCTACAGCGTCGACGGCTCTGTCCTCCTCGGGTCCCTGCTGCGCAGCTCCTCGGTCTATGTGCTCGGGCTGGCGGTCATCGGCATGCTATCGGTAGGGATCCTCCTCGTCATCTCGGACTCCATGACCGGCGGCGAAGCGCTGACGATCATCTCGTCCTACATCACGATCGTCATCGGGGCGGCGACCATGGTGTGGAGCCAGTTCAACAGCGCCTGGAACTTCCAGGCCGCCGCCACCCCCAGCGGCATCCGCATGCGTTACGGGCTCACCTCCGACACCTCCCGCACGCTGCCGCCCGGACGGGTCCACGGCGTCGGGATCGCTCAGCCGATCCTGTGGCGCGGCAAGGACTGGTGGAAGGTGGACGTCACCGTGGCCGGCCGCGAGGACCGATCCCAGGACGGCCAGACTCGCGAGATCGGCAACCTGCTCCTGCCCGTGGGCAGCCGGGACACCGCCCTGCGTGCGCTGTGGCTCGTGGTCCCCGACCTGGGCGTGCCCGACCCCGACAGGCTGCTCGCTCAGGCCCTCACCGGCCGGGACGATGACGGCGTCGGCGACCCGCAGGCCCCGGCGGGCTCAGCCGAGCGCGGCTTCGTGCGCCTCAGCCGCCGTGGCCGGTTCTTCCGCCCCCTGACCTGGCGGCGCGCGGCCATTGCACTCACCGACACCTGCGTCATCATTCGTCACGGCCGCTGGCGGCGGCGAGTGGCCGTCTTCCCCTACGAACGCATCCAGTCCCTGCGCGTGCGCCAGGGGCCGCTGGCGCGCCGGCGGGGCCTGGCCTCCCTCCGACTCGACATGGTCGCCCAGGAGGTTCCCGCCTCGATCACCAATCTTGATGCAGCCGATGCCAAGGCCCTTGCGGCGCGGATCAGTCAGCGGGCGCTGCACCGGGCCCGCGCCGAGCAGCTCGACCGGTGGCTCGCGCGCGCCGTCGCCGCCACGCAGCCTGCCGGGCCCTCAGCGCGCTAGATCCTGTTGCGTATGTCCGGGCGGAGGCCGGTTCTCGCCAGTGGCCGACGTCGCGGTCGTACCTGAGGGCTCGCGTTCGAGGGGTAGAGGGTACGAACGCACGCCCCAAGGTACGAACACGCGGACGCTTCACCCCACTGTCGCAACATGCCCTAGCTGCGCAGGGTGTCGCGCAGGCGCAGGGCCTGCTCGGCGGTCAGGCGCCCGGTGGCCTCGCAGCGCTCAGTGGAGGCCGCGGCCAGCTGCCGGTAGGAGGCCACCACGTCGTCGAGTCCCCGCCCCTCGCTATCGCGCAGTGCGGAGAGCGCCTCCAGGTGAGCGGCCACCGTTCCGGCGTCGCCCCGGGAGACCGGGCCGGTCAGGCCCGCCTCGCCCTCGTGCAGGGCCCGGTCCAGGGCCGCCGTGAGCAGGGGGCCGAGCGTGGCCGCACCGTCCTCCACCCCGGCAGCCGCCAGCACCCGCACGGCCTGCGTCACCACGGTCAGCAGGTGGTTGGCGCCGTGGGCCAGCGCCGCGTGGTAGGTCGGGCGCGCCGACTCCTCCAGGACGAAGGGCTCCCCGCCGAGCTCGACCACCAGCGCCTGCGCGATCGGCAGCACCGCGGCGGGTGCAGTTACAGCCATCGGGCAGCCGACGAGCCGGGCCACATCCGTTGAGAACCCGGAGAAGGTCATCGCCGGGTGGATCGCCAACGGGATCGCCCCGCAGCGCTGAGCCGGGGCGAGCACGGCGGCGCCGTAGCGCCCCGAGGTGTGGGCCACCAGCTGGCCCGGCTGCCAGCGCCCCAGGTCCGCCAGGCCCTGGACGAGCGGCTCGAGGGCGTCGTCGGGGACGGCCAGCAGGACCAGCTCGGCGCGCTCGACGATCTCCTCGACCTCCAGGACCGGCACACCGGGAAGCAGCATCTCGGCACGCTCGCGCGACTCCTCCGAGACCGCGTGGACGCCGACGACCTGGTGCTCCACCGCCCGCAGCGCGCAGCCCAGGACCGCGCCGACGCGCCCGGCGGAGATGATGCCGACACCCAGTCGGCCCGGCCTGCTCGGGCTGGTTGGAGCGGCCGGGACCCGGCCCGCGTGCTCGCCGCCTGTACCTGGGCCCGTGCCATCGATGTCGCTCATGCCCCGATGCTCTCATGCCTGTCGCCTGCCCCGGCCTGGAGTGGGCCATCAGGGCGATTCTGTCAATTTTGGCGACTTTTCCGCCGGCCGCAGGCGACCCGTCGTTCAAGGCAACCCCTGTGACCTGCGGAAACGTGAATCGAGATGGCCTGGTTGCTTGGATTCAGCTCGGAAAAGTCGCCACCGTGGACACTTTCACCTCCCGCGCGGGTCACCGGCCCGGGCGGGACGACTAGCGTGGGGCACGTGAGCACTGAACCCGCACCGACGCCCGTTCCCACCCCCCGATCCGCCGTCGCCACAACCGTCCTGGCCCGCAGCCGAGTCGACCTCGCCACCGCCCTGGCCGAGTCCCCGGATCCCCGGGCGGTCGTCATGACGATGGGCGCCCTCCACGAGGGCCACTTCGACCTCGTGCGCGAGGCCGCCCGGCGCGTCGGGCCGACCGGCACCGTTGTGGTCACCGTCTTCGTCAACCCCCTGCAGTTCGCCCCCACCGAGGACCTCGACGCCTACCCGCGCGATCTCGAGGGTGACCTGGCTGGACTGGCCCGCACCCTCACCGGCGCCGACGGCACCCTCGGCGTGGGACGCCTCATCGTCTTCGCCCCCCACCCCGGAGGTCATCTACCCCGCCGGGCAGCCAGCGGTGCGCATCGACCCCGGCCCCATCGCCACCGTCCTGGAGGGGCGCACCCGCCCCACCCACTTCGCCGGCGTGTGCCAGGTGGTGCTCACCCTCATGCACCTGACCGCCCCGCGTTGGGCGCTGTTCGGCCGCAAGGACGCCCAGCAGCTGGCGATCATCGAGTCCATGGTGCGCGACCTCGCCGTCCCGCTGGAGATCGTCCCGGTCGACATCCGCCGCGAGAACGACGGCCTGGCCATGAGCTCGCGCAACGCCTACCTCAGCCCCGAGCAGCGCCAGCAGGCCCTGGCCCTGTCCCGCGCGCTCCAGGCCGGTAGGGACGCCGCCGCGCAGGCCACGGGCTCCCACCCTGACCCCGCCGCCATCCGCCAGGCCGCCCTGGCCTCCCTGGAGGCGGCCGACGGCGTCGAGGTCGACTACGTGGCCCTCGTCGCCCCGGACAGCTTCGAGGACCTGGCGGGCGCCGGCCTTGGACTGCCGCGCAGCGCGCCCGCAGGAGAGGACGAGGGGGAGGGGCTGCCCGCCGTGGGCCTGCTGGCCGTCGCCGCGCGTGTGGGCACCACCCGCCTCATTGACAACACTCTCATCGACCTGCGCCCCTGAGCAGGGGCTGATCAGGCTCGCTCTGGGGGCCCGGCTCGCCCGGGTGCTTGCGCGGGGCCAGCCGCTGTGAACCGGGCCGGCCCCGCGCGAGGGACGCACCCTCAAGCGACAGACCCGGCGCCCTATGGCGTGTTCTCGAGAACCGTTGGGCCGGGCCTGGCCTCGCTCAGGTCCGACCGTTCCTGTCAGGTCGCTCACCCTGTGCCGCACCGTACAGTGCGCCGGGCCCGGCGCCGTCTACGCTGTGCGGCGATGAGTTCCCGCACCCGGACGATGATGACGTCCAAGATCCACCGCGCCACCGTGACCCAGGCCGACCTCGACTACGTCGGCTCCATCACGGTGGACATCGACCTGCTCGAGGCCGCCGACCTGCTGCCCGGCGAGCGCGTCGACATCTGCAACTGCACCAACGGCAACCGCCTGTCCACCTACGTCATCCCCGGCGAGCGCGGCGCCGGCGAGATCTGCGTCAACGGCGCCGCCGCCCACCTGGTCAGCCCCGGAGATGTCGTCATCCTCATCGCCTACTCCCAGATGTCCGACGCCGAGGCCCGCACCTACCTGCCCCGGGTCGTCTTCGTCGACGAGGCCAACCGGATCGTGGAGCGGGGCACCGACCCCGGCCAGATCCCGGCCGACTCCGACGTCGCCCGCCTCCAGGGCCTACGGCCCACCGGCATCCCCCCTGGCCGAGGCCCGCGCCTGACCGCTCTGCGCGCCGGGGCCGCCGCCCTACCAGGCCGTCCCGAACCGCCCCCGACACCGCCGTGCTCCGATAAGGTCGGGAAGCATGCTGGGGCAGTTCAAGGACAAGGACATCTACGAGCTCTACACCACTCGAGAGCTGACAATCGAGGGTGTGCGCACAGCGCTGCCGGATCTCACCGTCGAGGGTAATGACGGGGATGGAACCCACCTCCGCCTCCGCGACGGCCACCTGCTGGTCCTCGAGCTGGAGGAGACGTCTCTGGATGTGCAGCTCGACTTCGTCGACTACGTCAAAGAGGTCTCCGGCTACCCCGATCTGCCCTACTGCTACCGGCTCACCTGGCCCAAGAGCTGGTTCCAAGGCGGCTCGGCCACCAAGAGGGCCCTGGCGTCGGCGCAGACCCTCGCCCGCTGGAACGACGGCGTCGTGGCCCTGTTCTTCGAGCACGTGGTATGGCCGCAGGAAGCCCTGTCCGTGCCCGACTTCAATCCCGACGTCTACGAGAAGGAAGTGGGAGCGGCTTGACGAGGACGTTCAGGTGGTCGAGATGCGGGCCTACGTGCGCGAGTCCGTCTGCCCCGATCCGGTCAAGGCCTGGATGCGCGCCATCTGGCGAGTGGCCCCGCACTGGAGCCCCACCGAGTACACCGGCCAGGCACGCATGCTGCCGCTGAGCGAGACCACGATCGAGCCGCCGATGATCGCAGGTATGTCGATGACGTCGGGGTCTTCCTGACCGGGCCCGCGCCGATCAGTACGGCGACGTTCTTTGGCCTCAAGGAGGATCCTCACGGCATGTACATGGTTGAGTGGGTGGCCGAGCTGGCACCCCTCAGCCCCGGCGACCTGGACCTCCTCCACGAGCTGCTGCTCGAGGCCTGCGACGAGCTCGGCGCCGACCTGGCCTGGGCGCAGGTCCTCGACGGATGGCAGTACTCCTACGACGGCGACGTCATGCCCGGCTACTTCAGAGCCGAGCAGCCCCAGTCCCTGGCCGCCGACGGCGTCATCCTGAGCGGCCTTCCCTCCATCCCGGTCCCGTGGTGCTACCTCGGGCCCGACTACACCAGGCTGCTCTCCGCCTTCCTCTTTTCGCACACCACCCCAGTGGGGAGCAGCGCCCCACGGCCCGCGGCACCGCCCTGCGCCTGAGCCGGGTTCCGGTCAAGGGCAAGGCCCTGGGCCCCGCCTGGTTCCCGGCCGAGTACTGCGTGTCCGTGCGCCGCAGCCGGAAGGGAGAGGAAACGGTGACCGGGGCCGCCGTCGTGCCCACCTGGATCTGACCGGAGGAACCGCCGCCCGGTGTGACCAGGATCGGATGTGGATCGGGCATCGTCGGGACCCAGGGGGCGTCCGGGGAGGGCGGGCGCCGTTAGACTCCTTCACGTGACAGACGAGAGCACCCCCAGCCCCGACCCGACCGCCACCGACGCCGCCGGCACCCAGTCGCCGAAGTCTGCAGACGATTCATCGGCCCAGCCCAAGCAGCCCAAGGCCGACCCGGGCCCGGGCGAGCAGTTCGAGGTTCGCGCCGGCAAGCGCGAGCGCCTGCGCAGCGAGGGCTGGGACCCCTACCCGGTCTCCGTGCCCGTCACCACCACCATCGCCGCCGTGCGCGAGGGCTACGCCCACCTCGAGGCCGGGCAGGAGACCGACGACGTCGTCGGCGTGGCCGGCCGCGTCGTCTTCCTGCGCAACACCGGCCGCCTGTGCTTCGTCACCCTCCAGGACGGGGCCGGCACCACCCTGCAGGCCATGCCTCGGCCAAGGCCCCTGCCCGCCGAGGGCCACACCGCGCTCGCGGCCTTCAAGGCCGACGTCGACCTGGGCGACCACCTCTTCGTCCACGGCCGCGTCATCTCCTCGCGCCGTGGCGAGCTGTCCGTTGTGGCCGAGCCGGTCCTGCGTGAGGGCGCCGAGGCCGCCTCCGCCGGGGACGACGACGTCGAGGTCCCCGCCTGGCGGATCGCCTCCAAGGCGCTGCGCCCCCTGCCCAAGACCTGGACCAACGAGGCCGGTGAGGCGGTGACGCTCTCGGAGGAGCAGCGCGTGCGCCGTCGTGAGCTCGACCTGCTCACCCGGCCCGCCGCCCGCGACATGGTGCGCACCCGCGCCGCCGTGGTGCGCTCCATCCGCGAGAACTTCTTCCGCCGCGACTACCTGGAGCTGGAGACCCCCATGCTGCAGGTCATTCACGGCAGGGCGGCCGCCCGCCCGTTCATCACCCACATGAACGCCTTCGACATGGATCTCTACCTGCGCATCGCCACGGAGATCTACCTCAAGCGCGCTGTGGTCGGCGGTGTGGACCGCGTCTTCGAGATCAACCGCAACTTCCGCAACGAGGGCGCCGACTCCTCCCACTCCCCGGAGTTCACGGCTCTGGAGGCCTACGAGGCATACTCCGACTACGACGGCATGGCCGAGCTGACCCGCAACCTCGTCCAGCAGGCGGCCCGCGACGCCTTCGACCTGCCCGAGGGCGGGGAGGTCGTCACGCTGGCCGACGGGACCGAGTACGACCTGTCGGGCGAGTGGGACAAGATCGACCTCTACACCTCCGTCTCCGAGGCCCTCGGCGAGGAGATCACCGTGGAGACCCCGCGCGAGCAGCTGGTCGCCCACGCCGAGAGGATCGGCCTGGAGATCGACGACTACGCCGTGGCCGGCAAGGTCGTGGAGGACATCTTCGAGGAGCTCGTGGGCAACAAGCTGTGGGCGCCCACCTTCGTCTACGACTTCCCCGAGGACACCTCGCCGCTGACCCGCTACCACCGCAGCAAGCCGGGCCTGACCGAGAAGTGGGACCTCTACGTGCGCGGCTTCGAGACCGCCACCGCCTACTCCGAGCTCGCCGACCCCGTGGTCCAGCGCGAGCGCTTCGAGGCCCAGGCACTGGCGGCCGCCAAGGGTGACCCCGAGGCCATGATCCTGGACGAGGACTTCCTGGTGGCCATGGAGCAGGGCTTCCCGCCCAGTGGCGGCATGGGCATGGGTATCGACCGCCTCCTCATGGTGCTCACCGGCCAGGGCATCCGCGAGACCATCACCTTCCCGCTGGTCAAGCGGGGCTGAGCCCTACTCCGCCTCCGCGGCCATAGCGCCGGCCGGTCACTGCCGCCTCCGAGCAGGCAGTGGCCGGCCGGCGCCTTGCCGTGGCAGGCCTGTGGGGCTCAATGGGTCTAATACCCGGTCATTCCCGAGCGGCGCTGGGCGGCCTCGAGCTCGGCGCGCAGGTAGGCGTTCTCCTGCTGGAGCTGGGCGATGTACTGGTCCCGCTGGGCGATCGCCTGACTACTGGACGACTCGGTGCCGCTCGGTGCGGAGTATGACGCACTGCCGTACGTGTTGACTCCGGTGCTCCATGAGCTGCCGCCCCACTGCGATTCGTATCCCGAGGTCTGCGTGGCGCCATGTGCTTCCAGGTACCTCATCGTCTCCACGACGTGGTCGAGGAACCTGTCAACCTCGTCCTGCTCGTAGCCTTCCCGGAGCCTGGTGGCCGCGAACCTCACGTTCTGCACGTCATCGACCGTGAGCACCTGGACATGGGTGGAGTCGGGCGCGTACCCGGAGGAATCTGCTCTCTCCTGAAGAACCTTCAGCGTGATGGCGATCTTCTCAAGGAAGCGGTCGACCTCGCTCTGGCTGTAGCCCTCTCGGAACTGGGTGGCTGTGAACTTCACGTTGTCCACGTCATGGTTCGTCAGGATCGTCATGCGATCTGCTCCTTGCTGTGACTGCTTGGTGGTTGAAAAGGGTGGCTGGGCCTAGGACCCGGTCGTCCCCAGGCGGCGCTGGGCGGACTCGAGCTCGGCGCGCAAGTAGGCGATCTCCTGCTGGAGCTGGGCGATGTACTGGTCCCGCTGGGCGATCACCTCGGTGTACTGGGAGCCGCCGGCTTCGGCGGTGCCCGGGGCGTATCCGGTCTGGGCCGGGCTCATGCCGTAGGTTCCGCCGCCGTAGGCCCCGCCGGCTCCGGTGACGGGCTGGCCGGAGAATGCGTTGGTGCGCAGCTGCGCCTCAAGGGCCTCCATGGTCGCGAGCACCTGGACGAGGAAGGCATCAACCTGGTCGATGCGGTAGCCCGACCACCGGGTGGTCGAGAACCGGATGTTTCTGACGCCCTCGGAGGTCAGGAGGATCTCGGCCTTCCGGTGCGAGGGGCTCGAGGATTCCTGTGACGTGCCGAGCCGCTCCTCGAACTCCCGCATCGTGGTCGTCACGTCATCGAGGAAGACGTCGACCTCATCCTGGTTGTAGCCCTCCTTGAATGAGGAGACGTCGAACTTCACGGTGAGAACGTCGTCGGCTGTCAGCAGCGTCATGCTCGTCTGCTCCTTGTTGTCACATTCTGTGCGTGATCCTGATCCGTGACCCGCAGCCCCAGGTGCTGCGCCAGCAGCGGCGCGAGCTCGCTGAGCTGCCCGCTGCTGACGGTCGCCCCGGCCAGGGAGCCGACCCCGCTGACCGTTCTCATCTCCAGTCCGCGCAGGTCAACGTCTCTCAGGCTCCCGCCGTGCAGGCGCAGCGTGCCCACCCGGCAGTCCTCGAAGTGGACCCGCTGGGCGTCGATGCCGCTCAGGTCCAGCTCGTCGATCCGGGTGGCCCGGATGAGGAGGTCGCGCACAGTGGTTCCGGCGAGGTTCGTGAAGCCCAGGCGGCAGTCCTCAATGAGGAGCGACTCGACATCGGCGTCGTAGAGCTCCCAGGCCCCGATACGGGAGTCGATCAGCTCCACCGTGCGCCAGGTGGAGCGCGGGCTGTGAAGGTAGGTGGCGCTCAGGCGCTCCAGGCGGCAGTCGACCAGCCGCGCCGCGGCCAGGTCGGTGTCATTGGCGAAGACCTCCGAGAACCGGCAGTTGAGCAGTGTGAGCGCCGACAGGTCGCCGCCGCTCAGGTCCGCGTCGACCAGATCCAGGTCCTCGACCATCTCGCCGGCGGCGAGCTCATCGGCCTCGCCGTCGCGCAGGCGACCGAGGTCCGGTGCCGTGAGGACCGGTGGCCTCGGGGAGGCCGGGGCGGCGGAGCCTGCGGCCGTGTCGGTCCGTCCTGCGGTCATGGTCCTGTTCTATCGCAGATCAGCTCCGGGCACCGGGGGTTGTTCTCCCCGGTGCCCGGGCGCGCAGGAGGGGTAGGTGTCCATATCGGACACAAAGGAGCTCGCAGGCCGTCACTCCGTCGAGGAGAACCGCGGAATCATGCGGTTTCCTTTTCTGCGACTGAGGCTGATCGCGGCCTTTGTCACCGATATGGACACTGTGGGCCGCTTCTACTCGAATCGGACGGTGGTGCCGGCCAGCATGCGCCGGCCGTAGCGGGCACTGGCCAGGGCCGCCACCACCACCAGCGCCAGGCACGCCCCCAGCGCCAGCCAGTAACCGCCGCCCGGCCAGCTGATGCGGCGCCCCGATACCCCGCCGACCAGAGCCCAAGCGGTCAGCCAGCCCAGACCGATGCTCATGGCCAGGGCGGTGACCGCCGGCAGCATCGTCTCGTAGGACACCATGGAGCGCAGCGTCGCCGCCGGCATGCCGACCAGCCGTAGCAGACCGAGGACCCGCCGGCGCCCCAGTAGCGCCGCCACCGTCGAGACCCCCAGCGAGACCGCGGAGATGCCCGCGGCGATGAGGATGCCGATGTAGCCCAGCTGAGCGAACTGGTTCTCCATGGCGGTGTCCTGGAGGGCCTGGATCGAGCTGGGTGAGGTTGGGGCGGTCCCCAGGGCCAGGCCCGAGGTGGCCAGGGCGGTGCGGGCTCGCTCGACGGCCCCGGGGCTGGCCGGGTCGGTGCCCACCAGGACGATGGGCGCGCCGTGCTCACGGGCACTCGCCAGCTCCTCCGCGCTGACCGGCGACGGCGAGGCCGCCGCGTTCTCGTACAGCCAGCGGGTGCTGATGCTCACCGCGCCATCCGGGGACGCCACGTGCGGCGCCCCGAGGGCCTCGGCCTTGTCGGCCTCGAGGATGACCCGGCTGTCCTGCTTGCCGTCCCCGCTGATCCTCCCCACGGCGACCGTCGTCACCCCGGGCACGGCGGCGAGCTGGTCGACGGCGCTGTTCAGGGCGCCCTCGTCGCTGACCGCCGGCGTCGCCTCGAGCGACGTGGGGCTCAGGTGCCCACCACCCTGGGTGACGTCACGGGTCCCGGCGGCCACCGTGATGGCGACGGCGAACACCGTCATGGCGTAGACGGCGACGACCACGCCCGCCACCGCCCGGAAGACCGCCCGGGGGTGCTGAGTGATCCGGTTGAAGCCGATGACCTGTGCCGCGGAACGGGCCAGGGCCCTGCCGCCTCGCGCCACCCACCAGGTCAGGACCGGCCCGGCCCACAGCAGCCCCAGCATCGCGCACAGGAAGGAGACCGGGAGCAGGTAGATGGTCAGATCGGAGTTCTGGTGGGCCACCGTCGGGGTGCTGATCAGTCCCGCCGTCCCCAGGATCACGGGTGCCAGCGAGATGAGGCGGGGGCGGCGCTCGGTGCGCTCACGGGAGCCGCCCAGCGGCCCGAGGTCGGCCCGTCGCGTGCGCCACCAGGCCACGGCCGCCGCTCCCGCCGTGGTCACGACGACGGCGATGACCGCGTTGACCGGTGAGCGCAGCAGGTCGGAGTAGTAGAAGCGACTCGACTTCAGTGTGATCTGCGCGGCCAGCGGGATCAGGGCCAGGTAGAGGGCCACGCCCGCCAGGGCGCCGAGGAAGGTGGTCGCCCCGATCTCGACGGCCGCGGTGCGGGCGACCTGCTGGGGCGTGGCCCCGATGAGGCGCAGCGTGGCGAAGCGCTCGGCCCGCTGTGCCGCCCCCAGATCCGTGACGATCCCGACGAGCAGCAGCGCGGGCACGAGCACCGCGATGGCACCGACGATCGTGGCGATCCGATACGCCTCGTTCTCGTAGGGGATGCCCTGGAAGGAGGTGACCACCTGGGGCGGGATGTAGAAGTTGGAGGTCGCCACGGTCCCCAGGTCCGTCCCGACGACGGCCACCAGCGAGTCCGGGCCCTCGACGGCCTCGGGTGACAGAACCCCTACCTGCTTGCCGTAGCGGTCGCCGAGCTGGTCGGCGGGAAGGGATGCGATGCGCTTGGCCAGGGCGGGGGAGGCCAGGTACTCGCCCGGCTTGGGGACGATGTCGGAGCCCGGGATCTTCACCGAGGTGGTGCCCGACTTCGGCAGGGCCACCCTCAGCACGGTGATCGTCTGGTTGCCGACGACGTCGACGTTGGTGGCGACGGCCAGCTCGCCGGCGGTGAGGGCATGGTCGGGCTGGAGGTCGGTGTGGTTCGACTGCCCGGGGAGGCCGGGCATGAGGGCGGTGGACGCCCAGCTCGAGCGCATGCTGCGCTCGGGGAAGGCCTGGGCGGCGGCCAGCAGCATGAGGAACAGGGCCACCCCCACCATGACGCCGGCGACGATCCCGGCCAGGCGGCGCCGGGCGGAGCGGTCGTTGGCGACGAGCAGCCGGGTCAGGGCGATGCGGCTCATGACCGGCTCCTCTCACTGCCCGGGCTTCCCGGCTCGGCGTGCCCCGGCCGGCTCGGGCCGGCTGCGGTGTGCGTGGCCCCGGGACTGATGCGACCGTCGCGCACGGTGACCTCCCGGTCGGCGTAGGCTGCGACGCGCGCGTCATGGGTGATGATGACCAGGGCGGCGCCTCGGGAACGCACCGAGTTCAGGAGCACCTCCATGGTCCGTTCGGCGGCCAGGGAGTCCAGGGAGCCGGTGGGCTCGTCGGCGAAGAGCAGACGCGGGTTGGTCACCAGCGCTCGCGCGACGGCGGCCCGCTGCGCCTGCCCGCCCGAGAGCTGGGTGGGGCGCTTGTCCAGGTGCTCGCTCAGCCCCAGCTCGCCCAGGGTCTCGCGGGCCTGGGCCAGCGCCCGCCGGCGCGGGGTGCCCGCCAGGAGTAGGGGGATGGTGACGTTGTCCAGGGCGGAGAGGTCCGGCAGGAGCTGGCCGAACTGGAAGATGAAGCCGAACTCTTTCAGGCGCAGGCGGCTGCGGGCGGCCTCGTCGAGGGCCGCGATGTCCTGGGTCGTCTCGCCTCCGTGGTAGTCGACGCGCCCGGCGTCGGGCACGAGGACCCCGGCCATGACGTGCAGGAGCGTGGACTTCCCCGAGCCTGACGGGCCGGTGACGGCCAGGACCTCACCGGCTGCGACATCCAGGTCGACGCCGCGCAGCGCGTGGGTCTGCCCGAAGCTCATCTCCAGGCCGCGGGCGCGCATGATGACCTCGCCCGGCAGGCCGGCCTGGCCCTGACCGGGTGCGGAGGTGACGTCGGCGGCCGTGACGGCGGTGGTGACGGGGGTGGCGTTCATGAGCGCACCTCCTCGCGCAGCTCGCTCAGGCGGGCCGCGGTGGTCTCCATCCAGCGCAGGTCGGCCTCGATGTGGAACAGGGCGTGGTCGGCCAGCAGCACCGTGCGCAGGTCTCCGTCCTGCTTGAGGCGGGTCAGCTCGCGCATACGCGCCATGTGCTCGGCGCGCTGGAGGTCGAGGAGGCGTCCGGCGTCGTCGTCGAGCATGAGGGCGATGACGGTCTTGGCGAAAATGTCGGCCTGGACGTCGCTGGCCGGGGTGACCGGGGTCAGCAGCCACTGCTCGACGCTCTGGCGCCCGGCGTCGGTGACCTCGTAGCGCTTGCGCTCCGGGCCGGCGCCGGGCTCGGTCTCGATCTGAGTGATGAGCCCGTCGCGCACCAGGCGGGCGAGCGTGGCGTAGACCTGGCCGTAGGCCAGCGGCTTGGAGGCGGCGAACCAGTGGTCCCAGGAGCGTTTGAGGTCATATCCGTGCCCAGGTCCGGCGCTGAGCAGCCCAAGAAGAGTGAGTCTGGATTCCATGTCCATCACTATGCACTGAGCGTATACGCGCACGACATACTCCGTGAGGAGGATATGCACGAGCATGTCCGTGCTGTTGGGTGGGGGTAATACGGTGAATAAACCAACAGGCCAGCCTGTGTTTGACAGACTCTGGCCGACGTCTTAGGTTAGGTTGACCTTTGTACTTCAGGTGTGGGGAGAGTAGATGCCGATCAGGGTCCTCGGGGCCGTTCTCGCCCCCGTTCTCAGGCAGTGGCGGAGGTGAGTGCTCGCGTGATCGCACGCCGCCCGGCCATTCTCCTGACCGCGGCCATCCTGCTGGCCCTGTGCGTCCTGGCCTCCCTGTTCGTCGGCTCCTCCAAGATCCCCGCCGGCCAGGTCGCCCACTACCTGCTCCACCCCGACGCCTCCAACGTCTCCTACAACATCAACGTCCTGCGCGTGCAGCGCACCATCATGGGCGTGCTCGTCGGGACCGCCCTGGCGGTGGCCGGCGCGGTGATGCAGGCCGTCACCCGCAACCCCCTGGCCGAGCCCGGGCTGCTCGGTGTCAACGCCGGGGCCTCGCTGGGCATCGTCCTGGGAACCGCCGCGCTCGGCGTGCTCCCGGTCCCCAACCAGCTGGCCCTGGCCGCGGGCGGAGCGCTGGTGGCGACCGCACTGGTCCAGGTCATCGGCATGATCGGCGCCTCGAGCTCCTCGCCGGTGCGCCTGGTGCTCATCGGTGTCGCCTTCTCGGCCTTCGCCGGGGCGGTCATCCGGGGCGTCGTGCTGACGATGCCGAACCTGTTCCGCACCTTCATCGACTGGGAGGTCGGCTCCCTGACCCGCACCGACATCCCCCTGCTGCCCGTGGCCGCCCTCGTGGTGGCGGGAACCGGTGCGGCCATCCTGCTGGCCGGCGCCCTGGACAACATCGCCCTGGGCGACGACGTCGCCGCCGCGCTGGGCACCCGGGTCGCCCTCGTGCGGGGCCTGAGCCTGGTGGTCGTCACGCTCCTGTGCGCCACCGCCACCACAGTGGCCGGCCCCATCGGGTTCGTCGGCCTCATGGCGCCGCTGACGGCCTCCTGGCTCATGGGACCCCACCGGGGCTGGATCGTGGCCCTGTGTGCCTTGGGCGGCCCCGTCGTCGTCCTGGCCGCCGACGTCCTGGGCCGCGTCCTGGCCCGTCCCGGTGAGATGCAGGTCGGTCTGCTGACGGCCTTCGTCGGCTCACCCGTCCTGCTGCTCATGGTCCTGCGGATGAAGGACCGGGCCTCATGAGGGGAATCAGGCCGGGCCGGGCCGCCGCTCCGGTGCGTCCTCCCGCCGGCACCGGCCCGCGGCGCAGCTTCCACGTGGGGGCCGACGCCGGACGCCTGTGGATCGTCGTCGGCCGCCGGTCGGTGCTCATCGCCCCGAGCCATGTCATCGTCGGCCTCATGCTGCTGGTGCTCAGCCTCGCAGTGGCGGTGGTCTCTCTGCGTCTGGGGAAGTTCCCCGTCTCCACCCAGGAGGTCATCGACGCGCTCCAGGGGCAGGGGCGCAAGATCGTCCAGGTCGTCGTGGTGAAGTGGAAGCTGCCCCGGATCGTGCTGGGGCTCGTGGCGGGCCTGGCCCTGGGCGTGGCCGGCGCCCTCTTCCAGACCATCACCCGCAACCCCTTGGGCTCGCCCGACCTCATCGGCTTCAGCACGGGTGCGCAGACCGGGATCCTCGTCAGCATCCTCCTTCTGCCCGGCTCCATGCTCTCGGCCTCCCTGGCCTCCTTCATCGGCGGGGCCGCCGTCGGGACGGTGACCTACCTCGTCTCCCTGCGCGGCGGATTCACCGGCCTGCGCTTCATCCTCGTGGGGATCGCCATCAGCTCCATGCTCGTCTCCGTCAACCGTTGGCTGCTGGTACGGGTCGACGACGACGAGGGCCTGGGCGCCCTCAAGGCCATCACCGGCGCCCTCGGGGCCGCCCGGTGGCCGGTGGTGGCCCCGACCTGCCTGGCCATCGGGGTCACCGTCGCCCTCATCCTGCTGTTCTCCCGCCACCTGCAGGTCCTGGCCTTGGGGGAGCAGGTGGCCACCATCCTGGGCAGCCCCACCCGCCGCGCCAGCGCCGTCCTCATCCTGCTGGGCACCGTGCTGGTGGCGGTGGTGACGATGGCGGCCGGCCCCATCGGCTTCGTGGCCCTCGTGGCGCCCCACCTGGCCCGTCTCCTCACCGGCTCCCCGCAGTCCCCGCTGCTCGTGAGCGGCCTGACCGGGAGCCTTCTGATGGTGGGGGCCGACCTGCTCAGCCAGCTGGTGCTCGAGTCGATGCCCGTGAGTGTGGTGACCAACGCCGTCGGCGGCCTCTACCTCATGGTGGCGCTGACCGTGGCGGCGCGCGGAAGGAGATCCCTGTGACCGACCTGCCCTCGACCGAGTTGACCGCCGCCGCCGCCGGGCCGGCCGACCCCGGGGCTCGCCTGGCCGCCCGGGGCGCGACCATCGCCTACGAGCGCCACGTGGTCTCCCGCAACCTCGACGTCGACATCCCCGCCGGTGTCTTCACCGCCATCGTGGGGCCCAACGCCTGCGGGAAGTCCACGTTGCTGCGTGCCCTGGCCCGGTTGCACCGGCCCGCCCGAGGAGCGGTACTCCTCGACGGTGCCGACATTGTTCGCCTGGGCACCAAGGAGGTCGCCCGCCGGGTCGGCCTGCTGCCCCAGAGCGCCACCGTGCCCGGCGGCATGCTGGTGCGCGACCTCGTGGCCCGCGGTCGCTTCCCCCACCAGGGCCTGTTCCGCCAGTGGTCGCGGCAGGACAGGCAGGCCGTCCAGGAGGCCATGGAGATGGTGGGGGTCACCGAGCTGGCCGCTCGCCCCGTCGACGAGCTCAGTGGCGGCCAGCGCCAGCGCGTGTGGATCGCCCTGGCCCTGGCTCAGGGCACCGAGACGATCCTGCTCGATGAGCCCACCACCTTCCTCGACCTGGCCCACCAGGTCGACATCCTCCAGCTGTGCCGCCGCCTCAACGCCGACGGCCGCACGGTGGTGGCCGTCCTGCACGACCTCAACCAGGCGGCGCGCTGCGCCGAGCACATGATCGTCATGCACGAGGGCCGGGTCCGCACCACCGGCTCCCCGCGCGCGATCCTCACCGAGGACCTCGTTGAGGAGGTCTTCGGCCTGGCGGCCGTCATCGCCCCCGACCCGGTGGCCGGCACCCCCATGGTGGTGCCCCGTCATCTGGGCGCGAATGCGCCGGCCGACCCTGACTCTGCCGCGACCCGCGCCGCTCCCACCGACTCCACCGGAGGTCCGGCCCCGCAGCCCTCTGCCGATCCCGCCTCGGCAGGAACCAGCCCGACTGCTCGTTCCCAGCAGGACGGACAAGAAAGGAACACAGATAGATGAACGCATCCTCGCGGCGCTCCAGCCGCCTGAGGCAGGGCCTCCTCGCTGTGGCAGCCATGGTGCTGAGCACCGGCCTGGTGGCCTGCGGCTCCTCCAGCTCAACCTCCACCTCCACCGCCGCCGGCTCCGCAGGGGCCTCCGGAGCGGCCTCAGCCGGAGCCTCCGGTGCCGCCTCGGCCGATGCCTCCACCAAGGTCACCTGGCCGGTCACCATCAAGGGGGACGACGGCGTCGACGTCGAGATCAAGGCCGAGCCCAAGAGCATCGTGTCCACCTCCGTGACCCTGACCGGATCGCTGCTGGCCCTCGACGCCCCGGTGGTCGCCTCGACGCCGGCCAAGAAGAAGGATGAGAAGACCGACGACAACGGCTTCTTCACCCAGTGGTCCAAGCAGGCCACCGACAAGGGCGTCAAGGCCATCGACGGCACCGAGGACAACCTCGCCCAGACGGTCGCGGGCAGCAACCCCGACCTCATCATCGTCGCCAAGACCGGACAGGACTCGGCCGCCAAGGTCGTCGAGAGCCTGCGCCAGCTCGAGGTGCCCGTCCTCGTCATCGACTACGGTTCGCACTCATGGCAGGACGTCACCAAGACCCTGGGGCAGGCCACCGGCCGCCAGGCCAAGGCCGACGCCGTCGTCAAGGACTACACCACCAAGGCCGAGAAGGCCAAGAGCGCCATCTCCGTCCCGAAGGGGGCGACCTCGGTCTTCACCGTCCCCGGGGACGGCACCAAGGGCGCCAACGCCTTCACCGAGGAGGCCCCGCAGGCCCAGCTCCTCAAGGACCTGGGCTTCACCATTGCCGCCGTCCCCGACAGCGTCAAGGGCGACCAGTCCATGGGCGATCGCAAGGACATCGTCCAGCTCTCGCCGGAGAACGTCCAAGCGGGACTGACCGGTGAGAACTGGGTGGTCATCGCCGCCGACGAGACTGCGAAGAACGCCGTCACCACCAACGAGACCTTCAGCTCGGCGGCCCCGGTGACCGGCGGCAAGGTGCAGTACATGCCGCCCTCGTCCTTCCGGCTGGACTACTACTCGGCCCTCGAGATGCTCGAGGCCGTCCAGAAGGCCTACCCCAAGGCCTCCTGAACCGCTGACGACCTGAGCGTCAACGTGCTGGTGCCCCGGGCTCTCGGCCCGGGGCACCAGCACATATCGATGGCATCGACTCCCGCAGCCGAGCACTGCTGGGGAGCAGACCCCTCAGCTCCAGGCGACCGAGTAGTACTGAGTCTCCTGGAACTCGCGGATCCCTCACGCGCGCCCTCACGCCCGATGCCGGACTGCTTGACGCCGCCGAAGGGGGCGGCGGGATCGGATACGAGCCCACGGTTGATGCCGACCATTCCGACCTCCATGCGCTCGGCCAGGCGCAGCGCCCACCCGAGGTCACGGGAGAAGACATAGCCTGACAACCCGTAGTCGGTGTCGTTGATCCACGTCAGCAGCTCGTCCTCATCGTCCCAGGTGATGATCGGGGCGACGGGGCCGAAGATCTCAGTGCGCACGATCTCAGCGTCGGGGGCGACATTCGTGAGCACCCGCACCGGTATGAACGCCCCCGGAGACTCCTGGGGCCAGGAGGACTCGGCGTAGACGACGGCGCCTCCGGCCACCGCCCCGTCCACCAGGGCGTTGATCTTGTCGCGGGCAGCCGGTGTCACCAGGGGGCCGATCTGGTTCGCCTCGTCCGCCAGGGCCGGCCCCACCCTCAGGTCGCGGACGACGGCGGAGAACTTCTCGGTGAACTCCTGGGCGACGTCACGGTGGACGTAGAAGCGGTTGGCGGCCGTGCAGGCCTCGCCCCCGCCTCGGAGCTTGGCCTGAACGGCACCCGTCACCGCGGCGTCGATATCGGCGTCGGCCGCCACCACGAAAGGTGCGTTGCCCCCGAGCTCCATGGACGACACCAGGACCTTCTCCGCCGCCTGCTTCATGAGCACACGACCGACCTGGGTGGAACCGGTGAAGGAGACGGCTCGGACCCGGGAGTCCTCGAGCCACGTCGTCGAGACCTCCACGGAACGGCTCGAGGGCACGATGTTCACCACGCCCGCGGGCACGCCGGCCTGCTGGATCAGATGTCCCAGTGCCACCGCTGTCAGGGGCGTGAGGGACGCGGGACGGAGCACCACCGTGCACCCGGCGGCCAGGGCCGGGGCGATCTTGCGGGTCCCCATCGCCGCCGGGAAGTTCCAGGGGGTGATCATGGCGACCACCCCGATCGGGCGGTGCGTGACGATCGTCCGGGTCCCGCTGCCGGGGAGGAGCCGAAACCGCCCTCGGTGCGCACGGCTTCCTCGGAGAACCATCGGAAGAACTCCGCCGCGTAGAGGACCTCCGCCCTGGCGTCGTCCAGGGACTTGCCGTTCTCGGCGCTGATGAGCACCGCGAGCTCCTCGGTCTGTCCCACCATGAGGTCGAACAGGGTCCGCAGCAGCTCTGCGCGCTGCCGGGGCGGGGTGGTGCTCCAGGCAGGCAGCGCCTCGGAGGCCGCGTCGACGGCGCGTGCGGCATCCACCGGAGTCGCATCCGTGCAGCGTGCGAATACGGCGTTGCTGGCGGGGTCGACGACGTCGAAGGTTCCGCCGTCGGAGGCTGCCGTCATCCGCCCGCCCAGGAGCATCCCCTCCTCGGGGCGGATCCTGTGCAGGTAGTCGGCCAGAGCCGGGTGGGCTCCGAGGGTGGTGTACGCCGCTGTGTCAGTTGCCGCGCCGGGTCGTGTGTCAGCCATGGTTGTGCTCCCTGAGTATCGACTGTCGCCTGCCACGCATCACGGGTAGAGACCGCGGGCGACGTGGGCCTCGGCGACGCGCTTGACGGCCATCGTCGTCGCGGCGGTGCGCAGCGAGAGTCCGTGCTCCCTGGAGAAGTCTGTGACCTCGTTCCAGGCCTTGTCCATCCTGGTGCGCAGGCGCTCATTGACCTCCTTCTCGGTCCACCAGTAGGACTGGTTGGCCTGTACCCACTCGAAGTAGGACACGATGACGCCACCGGCGTTGGCGAGGATATCCGGTACGACCAGGATCCCCTTGTCGGCCAGGATCGCGTCGGCCGTGGGTGTCGTCGGGCCGTTGGCGCCCTCAACGACCAGCTTGGCGTCGATCAATGGCGCGGTCTGCTCGGTGATGACCCCTTCGACCGCTGCAGGAACAACGACGTCGCAGGCGACGGCGAACAGCTCGCTCGCAGGGATCGGGTCCGCGCCGGGGAACCCGTCGACGGTGCCGGTCTCATCCACGAAGGCCTCGAGTGCGGGGATGTCGATGCCCTTGTCGTTGCGAATCGTGCTGTAGACGTCCGCCACGGCCAGAACCTTCACGCCCGCCTCGTGGAGGAAGCGGGCAGCGCCGCGACCGACTTTGCCGAAGCCCTGAACGATCGCGGTGGCCTGCGAGGGATTCACTCCGATGCTCTCCATCGCGTTGAGGACGGAGTAGACGACGCCGCGGGAGGTGGCGGCGGCCCGCCCCTGTGACCCGCCGAGGTTGACCGGCTTGCCCGTGACGGTTCCCAGAACCGTGTGCCCGGTGGCCACCGAGTAGGTGTCCATCATCCAGGCCATGGTCTGCTCGTCGGTCCCCATATCGGGAGCCGGGATGTCCTTGTCGGGGCCGATCAGGGGGATCAGCTCCGAGGTGTAGCGGCGGGTCAGTCGCTCGAGCTCTCGTTCCGAGTGGGCCCGGGGGTCCACCTGGACCCCTCCCTTCGCGCCGCCGTAGGGCAGATCGAGAAGAGAGCACTTCCATGTCATCCACATGGCCAGCGCTCGGACCTCGTCGAGGTCCACGTTGGGGGAGTAACGGATCCCTCCCTTCGCGGGGCCGCGAGAGATGTTGTGCTGGACGCGGTGGCCGATATGCAGCTCCATCGTGCCGTCGTCGCGTCGCAGTGGGATGGCGACCGTCACCTCTTTACGGGCGGTCTCAAGCATGCGGCGCATTCCGTCGTCGAAGCCGAGGAACTGGATCGCCTCGGCGAGCTGCGCCCGTGCATCGGTGAGGGGGTTAGGGGTCGAGGGCATGGAGCTACCTCCTGGGTCGGTCGGGTGGATCAGCGTGATCCGGGGCCGGTGCGGCCTTAAGACGTGGGTGGAAGAGGGGGATCAGGGCTGGTCTCGGAGCGCCTGCTCGAGGATCTCCATGCCTTCGGCGAACAGCTCGTCCGGCATGGTCACCGGTGGCAGGAGGCGGATGACATTGCCGTAGGTGCCGCAGGTGAGCAGGATCAGACCGCGTGAGCGCGCGGCCTGCGCGACGGCGGCGGTCAGTGCGGCATCGGGCTTCTGCGAGTCGGGGTCGACGAGCTCGAGAGCCATCATGGCGCCCTTGCCCCGGACCTCGCCGATGCGGGGGTCCTTCGCCTTCCACTGCTCCATCAGGCGGATGCCGGTCTCGCCGATCGTGCGGGCCCGTCCCAGGAGATCGTGCTCCTCGATCATGTCCAGGGTCGCCAGGGCGGCGGCACAGGCCAGGGGGTTACCGCAGTAGGTGCCGCCAAGGGCGCCCGGTTCGGCGGAGTCCATGATCTCGGCCGAACCGGTGACCGCCGACAAGGGGGTGCCTCCGGCCAGGCCCTTGGCGGTCGTCACCACGTCGGGAACGACTCCCTCGTGGTCGCAGGCGAACCACGCCCCGGTGCGGGCGATTCCCGACTGGATCTCATCGGCGATGAAGACCGCGCCGTTGTCATGGCACCAGCGCTGGAGCGCGGTGAGGAAGCCGGGCGCCGGCACGATGAACCCGCCTTCGCCCTGAATGGGCTCGATGATGACGGCGGCGACGGAGGATGCCCCCACCTGCTTCTCGATCTGACTGATCGTGCGCTCGGCGGCGGCCTCGCCGTCCAGTCCGTCGCGGTACGGGTAGGAGCCGGGGACCCGGTAGAGCTCAGGGGAGAAGGGGCCGAAGCCGCCCTTGTAGGGGGCGACCTTGGCCGTCAGTCCCATGGTCAGGGAGGTGCGTCCGTGGAAGGCGTGGTCGAAGCAGACGACTGCCTGGCGGCCGGTGTGCTTGCGTGCGAGCTTGATGGCGTTCTCGACGGCCTCCGCCCCGGAGTTGAACAGCGCGGTCTTCTTCGGGAAGCTGCCCGGGGTCAGGGCGTTCAGGCGTTCGGCGACCTCGACGTATCCGGCGTACCTCGTGACGGCGAAGGAGGTGTGCGTCAGGTTCTCGGCCTGCTCCTGGATTGCAGCGACGACGGGCGCCGCCGCACCGCCCACGGTTGTCACCGCGATGCCGGATCCGAAGTCGATGAGACGGTTGCCGTCCACGTCCTCCAGGACGCCTCGGTCCGTACTCCGTGCGAATGTCGGCATGGCGGCGGTCAGGGCGCGTGGGAGTGCGGTACCTGCGCGTTCGTCGAGGGCGCGGGCCTCGGGACCGGGCAGAGGAGTGGCGAGATGAATGGTCTGGGGCAGCGTTGCCATATGGACCTCACAGTGTGTCGTGACGGGCGGAGATCTGCCGCGGAACAGGGCGCTCCGGGTAGTCGTAGAAACGTGCTCGGCTATGAGTTCCGTCTCAGGTTATGCCCGCCTCTAGGTCTGAGCACCTAAGCCCAATGCACAAAATCTCGCGAATCCTGTGCGTGATGCATAGAACAGTGTTTGAATCCAGGCATGGTGCTGGTGTCGGATCTCATCGAAGGAGCGGACCTGGGGGTTCGTGCGGTGCTTCTGCCCGCACCGCACGCCGCGGTCACCTGGGTCGTCGCGACCGAGCTCCTCCAACCGGCCTCCTACCTCGAGGGTGGCGAGCTCGTTCTCACCACGGGTCTCGTCATGGCCGATGCGGAGGCGGCCACGTGGCGGGAGTACGTGGCATCACTGGTCGAGGCGGGAGTCGCGGCTCTCGGACTGGGGACCGGCATCGCCTTCGACACCGTGCCCGAGGACCTGCGCGAGGCCTGCAGGGCCGGGCGTCTCAATCTCATCGAGGTCCCCCTCGAGGTCTCCTTCGCCTCCATCAGCCGCGAGGTTGGGGCCATGCTTCAGGCCACCGAGCCTGAGATCGGTGCCGAGGGGGCGGGAGACGAGGAGACCCTGGTCCTGCAACAGCTGACGCGTGCAGCCGCCAAGGACAACCAGAGCGCGATCATGCGCGCCTTGGCCTCGATCCTCCGGGGCGAGGTGTCCCTGCGGGATGCCACGGGACGCACCGTGGTCGGTCCCTTCGGGCCGGAGGCGACGGGAATCGACGACGAGGTCGCCGAGTGCATCGACAGGATCCGTCCGGGAGGGATGCGAGGAGCCGGGGCGGTCGGCCTCGGCGACATGCGGCTGGTCGTCCGCCCGGTCGGCATCACCGGCGAGCCCGAGCGCTACCTGGCGACCGTTCAGCGCGAGACGCTCACGCGCGCTCAGACCCTGGGGGTCGATCTCGCCTGGTCGTTTCTGAATCTCATCGCCGAGTCCTCCAAGGCCTTCACCGGATGGCTCCTCCAGCTCGTGGGGGCCTCCACCCGGCATCTCCTGGCGGGTGACATCGCGCAGGGGCTGGCGCTGGCGGACCAGGTTCAGGAGCTCGTCCTCACACGTCTGCCGTCTCCGGAGCGGCGATCGGTGCCCGCTACCGGTGGTGGTCATCAGTGGCGGGTTGTCTGCCTCGAGGGTGGCAGTGCTGACGTTGCTGGGCTCTCCACAGTGCTGGCCCGCCTGCTCGTCGAGAGTCGGGGGGCTCCGGTGGGGGAGCGGCTTCTGTGGCGCACGGACCGGGGCGGGACCCGCCTGATGATCCTCGGTGAGGTCGAGCGCGTTCCCTCCCTTCTTGAGGACGGCAGTGTCACGCCCTGGACGGAGCGGATGCGGATCGGCGTCAGCGGTCCTGTCGGCGTCACTGATCTGCCGCGGGGCGCACAGCAGGCGCTGTCCGTCTGCACCGGAACTCGGCAGCTCGGACAGGCGGTGCGCTGGGAGACCTCGGGACTGCCGTCGGTCACGGACCTCCTGGACGAGGAGCGGGCCCAAGCCTTCGCCCGCGCTCGCCTCGGGGGCGTCGCCGATCAGCCCGAGCTGCTCGAGCTGTTGAGGATCTACCTCAGCGAGGCCGGGGCGGTGCAGCGCATCGCCGAGCGTCTGGGGGTGCATCGAAACTCCGTCCCCGCACGTCTTGCGCGCCTGAGGAGGGCACTCGGCGTCGACATCGAGGATGCCGAGCAGCGGGCGAATTTGTGGTTTGCGTTACATTTTTGGGTGGAGTGACGGTTTGTCATCTCGCACAAGGGTGACTTTTCCGCGTTTTGATGCGATTCCTTGAAGTGTGGAACGTGATGTTCGACATACTTGGTGGTGTGTGTTTACTATTACGCCGTCACCTAGGACCTTAGCCCGCGTTGTTGTCACAGGACTTGTGGTGCGTCGGGCGCCGGCGGCGATGTGGCCTGCGCCGGTCCTGCGTGAGCTTGGGCAGTAGAGGCCCGAGTCGTCTCCTTTCTTTCGACTCTCGAAACTTCTCACCCCGACACCGACGTCCCGCCAAAGCCAAGAAGCAGAGTGATTCACATGAGCCTTCCTCTCCTCCAGAATTTTATTGACGGACGATTTGTTCCGGCAACCACCGATACCACGTTCGACGTCGTGGATCCTCGAACGGAACAAGTCGTGGCGCAGTGCCCGGTCTCAGGGGCCGCCGATGTCGACGCCGCCTACGACGCCGCCCTCAAGGCCATTCGAGAGCTGGCGGCTGACAACGCCGGCGGACCGGCAGCTGCTCCTGCTCCGACTCGCCGACGCCCTGGAGGCCAACGCCGACCGTCTCGTCGAGGCTCAGCGCCGCAACACCGGTCAGCTCGCCGAGATGATCCGGGCGGAGGAAGTCGTGACAGGGGCCTCTCAGCTGCGGTTCTTCGCCGGGGCCGCCCGTCTCCAGTCGGGTGTCGCCTCGGGGGAGTACGCCGAGGGCCTGAACTCGCAGATTCGCCGCGAGCCCATCGGCGTCGTCGGGCAGATCGTCCCGTGGAACTACCCCTTCATGATGCTCATCTGGAAGGTCGGGCCCGCTCTGGCCGCAGGCAACACGGTGGTGCTCAAGCCGAGTGCCAACACGCCCGAGAGCGCCATCGTCTTTGCTGAGATCGCCGGCGAGATCCTCCCGCCCGGGGTCTTCAACCTGGTGCTCGGCACCGGGGAGACCGGGCGCCTCATGAGCGCCCACCCGGTGCCCGGGCTGGTCGCGCTCACCGGTTCGGTGCGCGCGGGCTCGGATCTCGCCGAACAGGCGGCCGGCAACGTGACCCGCGTCCATCTCGAGCTGGGAGGCAAGGCCCCCGCCGTCGTCTTCGCCGATGCCGACATCGAGGCTGCCGCCGAGGGCATCGCCGCGGCAGGGACGTTCAACGCCGGGCAGGACTGCACCGCCGCCACCCGCGTCCTGGTCGAGGCCTCGGTGGCCAAGGAGTTCACCGACGCGTTGGTGCGTCACGTCGAGTCCCTGCGCACCGGTCCGATCCCCGAGGAGGAGGCGTTCTATGGTCCCCTCAACAATGCTCGCCACTTCGACTCCGTGCAGAAGATCGTTGAGGAGCGGCCCGCGCACTCCCACCTGCTGACCGGCGGCCACCGCGTCGGCGAGAGCGGCTACTACTACGCGCCCACCGTCATCTCAGGGCTCAAGCAGGACGACGCGCTCGTGCAGCAGGAGATCTTCGGGCCGGTCCTGACCGTTCAGGAGTTCTCCTCCGACGACGACGCCCTGGCCATGGCCAACGGCGTGGACTACGCCCTGTCCTCGTCCATCTGGACGACCGACCACCAGCGTGTCCTGCGATTCAGCAGGGACCTGGACTTCGGCTGCGTCTGGGTGAACTGCCACATCCCCCTCGTCGCGGAGATGCCGCACGGCGGCTTCAAACGGTCCGGCTACGGCAAGGACCTCTCCGTCTACGGCGTGGAGGACTACACACGTATCAAGCACGTCATGAGTGCCCTGTGACGCCCCGGAAGCGAACAGGAGGTCACCCCCATGCGCATTCTGACGGCCTTCACCAATTCGCTTGGCGGTCGAGACTCCTACCACCTAGGGGTGTCTCTCGCTGAAGCGTTCTCGTGCCCACTCGATCTCGTCACCGTCGTCAAGGGCGGCGGGGGACGCTACGTCCTTGACGTCACCGATCACGCCTTCCAGGACGTCGTCGCCACGCAGGTCGACGACTGGATGTCGGAGATCATGGAGGAGCATCGGCCTCGTGTGCCGGTGAGCAAGTACCTGCGGTACAGCCTCTCCTTCCCCGAGGGCATCATCGCCTCGGCCGAGGAGCTCAAGGCCGACCTGCTCGTAGCCGGCGAGGCCGTCACGGGGTCCTGGGGCGGGTGTCCCTCGGCTCCGTGGGGCAGACGCTGCTCAACTCCTCGACTGTTCCGGTCGCTCTGTCCCCGCGCGGCATGAGGCACGCCCCTCTCGACGGGCTCTCACGCATCACGGTCATGCTGGGCGAGTCCGGTAGGTGGAGGGGAGTGCTCAGTAAGGCCAGGACCTTCGCAGACAGAGCCGGTGTCCCGTTGCGTCTCGTCACGGTGGCCACCGGGGACTCACAGGACACCGCGGAGATCGAGAAGCGGACCGAGGCCCTGCTCGCCGAGGTGCGCCTGGATCTCACCGGACTGGATGATCAGCGTGTCCAGATCGTTCACGCCCACTCCATGAGCGCCGCCGTGCTGGCCATGGAGTGGAGCAGGAATGAGCTGGCCTTCCTGGGGTCGGCGCGCCTGGCCCAGAGTGGGCGCCTGTTCCTGGGGCCGGACGCCAACAAGATCCTGCGGGTCCTGCCAGTGCCGCTCGTCGCCGTCCCGGCTGATCCGGCCGACGTCGGAGGTGGAACATGAGCGCCGCGACCACCAGCTCTGGAGGCGGGCTGTCGAAGAAGGGACTGGCTGAGGGCTCTGTCGGCCTGCTCGGCGCCATCATCATCGGCGTGTCCTGCATCGCGCCTCCGTACACCCTCACCGGCGCACTGGGGCCGACCGCCTCAGAGGTGGGCGAGCAGGTACCGGCGATCTTCCTCGTCGGGTTCATCCCGATGCTCCTGGTCGCCTTCGGGTACCGAGAGCTCAATGCGGCGATGCCCGATTCGGGCACCTCCTTCACCTGGGGGACCCGCGCCTTCGGTCCGTGGATCGGGTGGATGAACGGATGGGGGCTGATCGTGGCCACCGTCGTCGTCCTGTCGAACCTCGCGGCCATCGCGGTCGACTTCTTCTACCTGTTGCTCGCACAGGTGACTCGCCGGCCCGCCATTGCGGATCTCTCCGACAACGTATGGGTCAACACCCTCACCTGCCTGGTCTTCATCACGCTGGCGACCTGGATCGCGTATCGCGACATGCAGACCACCCAGAAGCTCCAGTACTGGTTGGTGGGGTTTCAGCTGACGGTGTTCCTCGGCTTCGGCGCGGTGGCGATTTACCGCTACTTCACCGGCACCGCTGTCAATCCGACACCCGTGAAGCTCGAATGGTTCAATCCCTTCGCCGTCGACTCGCTGGGGACCTTTGTGGCGGGCGTGTCCCTGTCCTTGTTCATCTACTGGGGCTGGGACGTGTCGCTGACGGTCAATGAGGAGGCCGACGACGCCAGCTCCACCCCGGGGCGCGCCGCCGTGCTCACCGTCATGACCATCGTCTCGGTGTACATGTTCGTCACGATCGGATCCATGATGTTCGCCGGTCTGGGGAAGGACGGGATAGGGCTGGGCAATCCTGCGATCCAGGACAATGTCTTCTTCGCCTTGGCCAGGCCGGTTCTGGGGCCGTTCGCGATCCTCCTGTCGACGGCGGTGCTGGTCTCGTCGGCGGCGTCCTTGCAGTCCACCTTCGTCTCTCCCGCCCGCACCCTCCTGTCGATGGGGTATTACGGAGCAATGCCGGAGAAGCTCGGTGAGATCTCTCCGCGCTTCCTGACTCCCGGGCGCGCAACAGTCGTCTCGGCGATCGCCGCCTCGACCTTTTACACGCTGCTGCGCTTCGTATCCACCTCCGTCCTGTGGGACACGGTTCAGACCCTGGGGGCGATGATCGCCTTCTACTACGGGCTCACCGCCTTCGCCGCGGTGTGGTACTTCCGAGGACAGTGGTTCCGCTCGGTGAGGAACTTCTTCTTCATGCTGGTCTCACCGGGACTGGGAGGTCTTATCCTCTTCTTGCTGCTCGGCCTGACCCTGAAGGACTCCCTCAACCCCGAGTACGGGTCGGGATCGCAGGTCTTCGGCGTCGGTCTCGTCTTCGTCCTCACCCTCGCCCTCATTCTCCTGGGCGTGGTGCTGATGCTTGTACAGTACGTCCGAGCACCGGCCTTCTTCCGCGGGGAGGTGATCGCACGATCCGACGCTGTCACCGAGGAGTTGAAGGTGGCAACTGTCTTAGAGGAGGACGATGGTGAAGCCTCCCAGCTCCGTGCTGCGTCATAGATGCAGTGAACCGGAGCGAACACACACATGAAAACAGCTCACTCCGCGCCAGGCCGGCGGAAGGAGCTGAGAGGAATCACATTGTCATCGTATCGACGGCCACAGCTGATCGATGCGCCGGTAATCAAACGCACGATATGTGGACGCCAGGCCGGACCACGAAGGAGTGACCAATGAGCATCAACATGGAGCGAGTCGCTGAGCTGACGGAGATCGAGTCCAGGCGCCTCAATGAACGGACCAAGGGGTCCGGCGACATGTACAACCGCGCGAGAAACAGCCTTTCCGGCGGTGTCGCCTCCTCGTACCAGCTGCGCGAGCCCTGGCCCATTTACCTTGAACGGGGGCAGGGGCCGAAGGTCTGGGATGTTGACGGCAACGAGATGTGGGACTTCCACAACGGCTTCGGATCGATGCTTCAGGGGCATGCCCACCCGGTGATCGGAGAAGCCATTCAGGAGCGGTACGGCAAGGGCACCCACTTCGCCGCCCCGACCGAGGACGCCCTGGCGGTGGCGGAGAACCTCTCGAGCAGGTGGGGGCTGCCGAAGTGGCGCTACACGAACTCGGGCTCGGAGTCCACGATGGACGCGATCCGTATTGCACGCGCCTACACCGGTCGCGACACGGTCATGAAGATCTTCGGCTCCTACCACGGGCACCACGACACCGTCATGGTCTCGATCGGCGTCGAGTACGACAAGATCGGTGACCGTGACAACCTGGCCTCGCTGCCCTACGGAGGCGGCATTCCCGACGCCACCGTCCAGATGACGGTGCCGGTTCCCTTCAACGATGCCGAGGCCATGGAGCGCCGCATCATCCGGCTGACCGATGAGGGGCGTAAGCCCGCCTGCGTCATCATGGAGCCGGCCATGATGAACCTGGGCGTCGTGCTGCCGGAACCGGGATATCTGGAGCAGGTCCGCGAGATCACCCGGCGACACGGCGTCGTCCTGATCTTCGATGAGGTCAAGACCGGCCTGTGCATCGGTCCGGGCGGCGCCACCCAGCGCTTCGGAGTGACTCCCGACCTGGTGACCATGGCCAAGGCCCTGGGTGGCGGTCTGCCCTCGGGCGCCATCGGAGGCACCGAGGAAGTCATGTCCGTGGTGGAGGACCACACCGTCTTCCAGGTCGGCACCTACAACGGCAACCCCCTGGTGATGGCCGCAGTGCGGGCCAACCTCGAGAAGGTCCTCAACCCGGAGGCATACGCCCACCTCGACCACCTCAACGATCGCATTCTCGCGGGTTGCACGGAGGTCATTGAGCGCTACAACCTTCCGGGCTACGCGGTGGGCGTCGGCGGCAAGGGGTGCGTCACCTTCTCCCCCAAGAAGGTCGTCGACTACGAGTCCTTCAAGGAGCACCAGAATGCGGAGCTGTCCGAGCTCGCGTGGCTGTTCAACATGAACCGGGGGATCTTCATGACTCCGGGCCGCGAGGAGGAGTGGACCCTGTCAGTGACCCACACGGACGAGGCGATCGACGCCTACGTCAGCTGCTTCGAGGAGCTTGCCGAGGCGATCACTTCCAAGTGACGTCAGCACTCTCTGATCTCATGGGGGCCACCGAAGACGTCGGTGGCCCCCATGAATCGGTGTCCTACCCGCGGTGGCGCTCGGTGGCACTCAGCGGCGTTTCCAGGCGCGGATCCTCGTGCGGAAGGAGGTGAAGGGCGCCACCGTGTTGATGTGGATCCACTTGGCCACCGGCCAGGCCGACGGCGTCGAGGAGGCCCACGCCCGCTGCCCGGAAGTGAAGAGCTCCTCCCGGCTCAGCGATGCCACGAGGGCGACGACGTCGTCGCCCCGGTTCCGAAAGGCCTCCTGAAGCCGGGGCAGGGAGGCGTCACGCCACTGCTCGTAGAAGGCGCTGTAGAGATCGCCGAGTCGGTTCCACCGGTACCCGGGAGCGGGCGTGACCACCTCGCGTCCGGCCCGATCATCGCGCTCCCAGCCCAGCAGCAGGTCCATCCACCCCAGCTGGTAGGCGAGCATCTGCGCCGGCGTGCGGTCCTCCCCGTCCTTGAGCGTGTGGAGTTCGGAGGCGGGGACGTCGTCGAACTCGGCGATGAACAGCTCAGCGCGCTTGCGGATCTCCGCGATGAGCTCCTCACCGGAGGCGTAGTCCTTCACGGCGGTCTCCTTCTTCGTCCTCGCTGGCCCGCCGGTGGCAGTCGGAAGCCTGCGATCGTAGGTTAACCCTCGCGGTCGTGCCCTGAACCTGCTGTGTTGTCTCATGGCTTCTGAGAGTTTCGGATGTCATGACATCTCACGACACCGGTTAGGGTGCGTCTGCTAGATGGGAGAGAGATGGGAGAGCTGCTGTTTCGACCTGTCGGAGGGGCTGCCCCGGTCGCACTGGTGGTTGCCGGCGTCGCCTGGATGCACTGCACGAGGGTGGGGTGCTACTGGAGGAGGGTGGGGTGCACTTTGGGTAGGGTGGGGCTTTCGTGCAGTACGCACAACCCTTGGCCAGTGGAGCCCGGCCCTCGTGGAGCAGGCCTACTCAACGAGGCGCCGGCGTCGAGTCATAGCCTTCAGGCCCCTGCGCAGGCGGCGGTCAGGGGACGGTGGGGCGGATCTGTGACGGAGGCGCCGGGCCGTGCCGTACGAACTCCGGACTCGCTCCTGCGCGGCCCGGTGTCCACAGTGCTGACATCAACGAGCCCGGCGCCAGTGCGCCCAGTGGGGATCGTTGGAATCCTGCGGTTCTTCCTCGGTGCCCAACGCCGATGCGGGGTTGATGTCAGCACCATGGACACCAGCGACCTGCTAGGACCCGCCAGTGCCTGCCAGACTTCTTCCCTCCGCGCATCGTCACCTCCTGGACCACCAGCCTGCCCAAGGCTCCCGCCCGAGCGAGTGCCTCAGACGTCATGACACCCGCCTGTCTCAGAAGTGAGGAGACGGCACAGGGTCCTCAACCTACGAACTTGCGGCGGTCCAGCCGTGCCTAGTCCTGGGAGGTGACCCCGACGTCGGCCATCTTCCGCTCCGTCCACGGGGCGACGATGAACAGGATGATGGCCACGGCGACCGTCACGGCCCCCAGGCCGTAGTAGTAGGTGGAGTTCGCGATGTTCTCCGTCCTGGAGATGATGAAGCCGGCCAGCCCCTGACCGGTGGCCGTCGTCAGCAGCCACAGGCTCATCGTCTGGGAGGCGAAGTTCTTGGGTGCCAGCGCCGACGTCGTGGACAGTCCTACCGGGGACAGGAAGAGCTCGGCGACGGTCTGGATGATGAAGACCACCGCCAGGAACCACCAGGGGGACAGCTTTGCGCCGCCCGGCCAGATCTGGAAGCCGTAGCCCAGGATGAAGGCCGATCCCCCGATGATGAGCACCGAGATCGCGAACTTCATGATGGTGGAGGGAAACCTGCCCGCCCGCCGGGTGAAGAGCCAACCGATGAATGGTGCCAGGATGACGATCGTGGCTGGGTTGATGGACTGGTAGGTCTCCGGGGTGATGGCCCAGCCGAGCCACGGGATACTGCCATCGGTGTTGTCCTTGGCGAAGGTGGCCATCTTGCCAGCCGCCTGCTCGGAGATCATGAAGAACAGGACCGCGCCGATCCACAGGGGGATGTAGGCGCGCAGGTGGGTGCGCTCGCGGGCCGTGACCTTGGGGGAGCGGAACATGAGGATGAAGTAGCCCAGGGCGGCACCGGCCGGGATGATGAGCATGGTCGTGGAGATGGCGTCGAGCAGGCTCCCGGTCAGGGCGCTCAGGACAGTGACGAGTGCGGCCGCGGCCACCACGGTCAGGAGTGAGGCGAGTATGAAGCTCCGGCGCTCCTGGGGGCGGATGGGGCTCGGGACGGTGAAGGCGAAGGCGGAGAGCTTGTGACGGCCGTAGATGAAGGCGATCAGGGCCACCCCCATGCCGACGGCGGCCGAGAAGAAGCCGGCGTGGTAGCCGTAGTGCTCACGCAGCCAGCCGGTCACCAGTGGGGACGCCAGCGAGCCGAGGTTGACCGACATGTAGAACAGCTGGAATCCGGCGTCGCGCCGAGGGTCGTCGTCATCGTAGAGACCCCCGACGATCGTGGACAGGTTCGGCTTGATGAAGCCGGTGCCCACGGCCACCAGCACGATCCCCGTCCAGGCGAGTGCGGGCGTGGGGATGGACAGACAGATGTGGCCCGCCATGATGACGACGCCGCCGTAGAGGGTGGATAGCCACGGTCCGATGATGCGGTCGGCGAAGATGCCCCCGGGGATGGCCAGCAGGTAGACGGCCGCACTGTAGGAGGCCAGGATGACCTGCCCGGAGTTGGCGCTCAGGCCCAGGCCACCGCCGGCCACGGTATCGGTGATGAAGTAGAGCAGGATGGCGCGCATGCCGTAGTAGGAGAAGCGCTCCCACATCTCCACATTGAGCATCCAGGGCAGTCCGCGGGGGTGGCCGAACAGCCCCCGGTCCTGCTTCGACGGCGTCGTGCGCAGGGTGGCGGGTCGCCACCGACTGGCGATCATCCGACCAGTATCGAGATCGTCCTCGACGGGAGTCGGGGTCGTTGACATGAGACTCTCCCTTCCTGTGGTCAGGTGAGGCGTGCCGCCGGACCGTCAGTGTCCGGCACGAACCACAGGTACCCACGCACCCTACCCCGACCGTGAGGCAATTTCGGGAGAATGTGAAGGCGGCTGAGCGAAGCGGCCCATGAGGTCGGCGAGTCCGGGAGGTGCATTGCCCCCTCTGGGATCCATCGGCGGCAGCCGCACCTAGTCCTGCGCGGCGACCTCGACGTCGGCCATCTGCCGCTGCGTCCACGGGGCGACGGCGAACAGCACCAGGGCCATGAGCAGCGTGGCCGCGCCCAGGCCGTAGTAGTAGGTGGCGTCGGAGGCGTCCTCGGTCTGAGCGATGACGAAGCCGGCCACGCCCTGCCCGGTGGCGACGCTGAGCCACCACAGCCCCATCGCCTGGGAGGCGAAGCTCTTGGGGGCCAGGGCGGTCGTCGTGGCCAGGCCCACCGGGGACAGGAAGAGCTCGGCGACGGTCTGGATGACGTAGACCAGTGCCAGGAACCACCAGGGGGACAGGTGCTCCCCACCCGGCCAGATTTGGAAGCCGTAGCCCAGCAGGAGCGCCGAGAGCCCCACGATGAGCACCGCGATGACGAACTTCATGATGGTGGAGGGGAACCGGCCCGCCCGCCGGGTGAAAAGCATGCCGATCAGCGGGGCCAGGATCACGATCGCCGCGGGGTTGACAGACTGATAGGCCTCCGCGGTGATCGACCAGCCGAACAGGGGCAGCCGCAGATCCGTGTTGGAGTCGGCGAAGGTGGCCATCTTGCCAGCCGCCTGCTCGGTAATCATGAAGAACAGGACCGCGCCGATCCACAGGGGGATGTAGGCGCGCAGGTGCGTGCGCTCGGGGGCGGTGACCTTCGGGGAGCGGAACATGACCACGAAGTAGGCCACGGCCGCACCGACCGGCACGAGCAGGCCCGCCGTGGCGACGGTGGTCACCAGGTTTCCGGTGATCGCCTTCAGAGCGGCCACGACAGCGCCGACGGCGACCAGGACGCCGAGGGAGCCCAGCAGCAGTCGCCGGCGCTCCTGGGGGCGGATGGGGCTCGGGACGGTGAAGGCGAAGGCGGAGAGCTTGTGGCGACCGTAGATGAAGGCGCCCAAGGCGAAGGCCATGCCGACGGCGGCCGAGGAGAAGCCGGCGTGGTAGCCGTAGTGCTCGCGCAGCCAGCCGGTCAGCAGGGGAGAGGCGAAGGCGCCGACGTTGATGGACATGTAGAACAGCTGGAATCCGGCGTCGCGCCGGATGTCATCGTCGTCGTAGAGGCCGCCGACGATGGTCGTCAGGTTCGGCTTGATGAAGCCGGTGCCCACGGCCACCAGCACGATCCCCGTCCAGGAGGTCACGGCGCTGGGGATGGTCAGGCAGATGTGCCCGGCCATGATGACGACGCCGCCGTAGAGGGTGGACAGCCAGGGCCCGATGATGCGGTCGGCGAAGATGCCGCCGGGGATGGCCAGGAAGTAGACGGCCATGCCGTAGAGCGCGATGACGACCTGTCCGCTGGTCTCGCTCAGGCCCAGGCCGCCGCGGGCGACCGTGTCGGTGATGAAGTACAGCAGGATGGCGCGCATGCCGTAGTAGGAGAAGCGCTCCCACATCTCCACGTTGAGCATCCATGGCAGTCCACGGGGGTGGCCGAACAGTCCCCGGTCCTGCCTCGACGGCGTCGTGCGCAGGCTGCGGGGCCGCCACCGGCTGGAGATGAGGCGGCCGGGCTCGGCCAACCTGTCCTCGCGCTCGTTGACCGCCGTCGTGGGGGCTGACATCGGGCCGGATGTCGAGTCTGACATCGGGCCTGACGTCGAATCGGACTCGGACTGTGCCATGGCGCTGTCCCTTCCTCGGGGCGGTGGCCACTCGGGGCCGGCCGCAGGGGTGATCCAGGGCGCCGGGTGCTCCGTCTGACGTGAGGGGGCACAGACCTGTCGCCGAGGTCAGAAGTGATGGTGGCCAGACCATAGCGCCCGGTCTGTTTCCGGCATGCTTCCGGTTCTTGGGCAGACGACGGCGGCCCCGGAGAAGTGACCACTGGGGTCTCTTCTCCGGGGCCACCGGGTACCGCCGCGCCGGGCGGATGACGGGGACTCCTCCGACGACGCGCGGAGGGGCAGGTCGGTAGGACTGCGCGGGTCGGGGCCCTCAGCGGGCCAGGGCGTCGGCTGCGGCCTTGACGTTCGGGCGCACCGGGGTCAGGCGGGTCAGCTGGGTGACGTGGCGCGGCTCGAGCTCGTCCAGGCTGGAGACGCCCAGGAGCTTCATGGTGCGGATGACCTCGTCGGAGAGGATCTCGATCATACGGTCCACGCCCTCGCGCCCGCCGGCCATGAGGCCGTAGAGGTAGGCGCGGCCCACGAGCCCGAACTTGGCACCCAGGGCGACGGCGGCCACGACGTCGGCGCCGTTCATGATGCCGGTGTCCACCATGATCGTGGCGTCCTTGCCGACCTCACGGACCACCTCGGGCAGGAGGCGGAAGGGGACGGGGGCGCGGTCGAGCTGGCGCCCGCCGTGGTTGGACAGCAGGACGCCGTCGACGCCCAGGTCGATGAGGCGCTTGGAGTCCTCCACCGTCTGGACCCCCTTGATGACGATCTTGCCCGGCCACATGGAGCGGATGACCTTGAGGTCCTCGTCGCTGATGGTGGGGTCCATGGCGTTGTCGAGCAGCTCGCCCACGGTGCCGCCGGTGGACTTCAGGGAGGCGAACTCCAGCTTGGGCGTGGTCAGGAAGTCGAACCACCACCACGGGCGGGGGATCGCGTTGAGGACGGTGCCGGCCGTGATCTGGGGCGGGATGGAGAAGCCGTTGCGCTTGTCGCGCAGGCGGGCCCCGGCCACTGGGGTGTCCACGGTGAACATGAGGGTGTCGAAGCCGGCGGCCGCGGCACGCTCGACCAGCCCGTAGGAGATCTCGCGCTGGCGCATGACGTAGAGCTGGAACCAGTTGCGCCCGTGGGGGTTGGCGGCCTTGACGTCCTCGATGGAGGTGGTGCCCAGCGTGGACAGGGTGAAGGGGATCCCGGCGGCGCCGGCGGCCCCGGCCCCGGCGACCTCGCCTTCGGTCTGCATGAGGCGGGTGAAGCCGGTGGGCGCGATACCGAAGGGCATGGCCGAGCGTCCGCCCAGGATTTCGCAGGAGGTGTCGACGTCGATGGCCGGGCGCAGGATGTCGGGGTGGAACTCGATGTCGCGGAAGGCTTGGCGGGCGCGGCGCAGGGAGACCTCACCCTCGGCGGCGCCGTCGGTGTAGTCGAAGGCCGCGGCCGGAGTGCGGCGCTTAGCGATCTTGCGCAGGTCCCAGGTGGTCAGTGCGGCGTCGAGGCGGCGACGCCTGGGGTTGAGCTCGGGCGTCTTGAAGTGGAGCAGCTCGAAGATCTCGCTCGGGTTGGGCAGCTGGCGCTTGACCATAGGAACCTCATCGGTGAGTCGGATTCTGGACGCTCCGCGCGGCGCGGAGTGCTCGTGGAGGCGGCCGGCCCCCGTGGCCGGCACTGAGGTCCACGAACCACCTCATGCTATGGGACAAAGGTCACCGAAGCAAGGATAGCCTAAGCAATCCGTCTAACGGGAGGGAGAGATTCTTAATTTCTGCGAGGCGCCAGTCTCTCCGGTGAGGCGGCGTCTGCTCGACGGCGGGGGACAATCCACGCGGCCGGGTGCGTGTCCTTCCAGCCAGGGGCATACGACGCCGTCGGGGACAGGAATCCCGCACCCGGACGCGCGCGATGTCCCCGCCGGGAGCGGCACGTCCCCGGACGCGTCGAATGTCCCCGACCGCAGGACGGCGGGGGCCGACAGCCCGGGCCTAGGCCGCTCGAGTGCGGCCGGCCAGGGCTCGCAGACGCTCCCGCGCCCCCTGGCGCCGCAGGGCCTCGAGCTCCTCGACGAAGGTGCGTCGGAAGCGCTTGTTGGTCGCCAGGTCCCCGAAGACCCCCTCGTGGGAGATGAAGGCCGTCTCGTGACCGGACCTCTGCGCGGCAGCCAGGAGCAGCAGCTCGTCGGCCAGCGGGTCGTCGATGGCGATCGCCTTGCCGGTCTCGTCGACGCCCTCATCGCCCAGCGCCCAGGCCGCCACCATCGCCGTTCCCAGGCGGATTGGCCCGCCAGCGGTGAGGTTGTCGCGCACCGTGCCCAGGACGAACTTCGGCATCCGGCTGGAGGCGTCCTGCGCCAGGCGGAAGAGCGTGTCTGCGATCGCCTCGTTGGTGAAGCGCTTGAAGAGCGTGCTGATGTAGTCGTCCAGGTCGATCCCCGGCACCGAGCGCAGGGTGGCCCGCGCCTCCCGCTCAAGATAGGCCCTCACCCAGGTGGCGATGTCCGCATCGGCCGCGGCCTCGTGCGCGTACTCGATCCCCAGCAGCCGCCCCCAGTGGGCCAGCCCCTGGTGAGAGGCGTTGAGCAGACGCAGTTTCATGAGCTCGTAGGGGACGACGTCGTCGCCCATCTGCACCCCGACCTCCTCCCATGGGGGCCGCCCGGCTGGGAAGTCGTCCTCGATCACCCACTGGGTGAAGGGCTCGCAGACCACCGGCCAGGCGTCCTCCACACCGAGTGCCCGTTGCAGCTCGGCGACGTCAGCCCGCGTGGTGCGCGGGGTGATGCGGTCCACCATGCAGCTGGGGAAGGCGACGTTCCCGTCGATCCAGTCCGCCAGCTCAGGGTCGCTCATCGCGGCCTGGGAGACCACCGCCGTGCGGGCCACCTTCCCGTTTCCGGGCAGGTTGTCGCAGCTCATGACCGTCAGCGCCGGGATCCCCGCCTCCCGACGACGCCTCAGCGCCTCAACGATGTAGCCGAAGGCGGTCGTGGGCTCGCCCGGGTGCTCGGCGTCGTGGACGGCTCCGGGTGCTCAGTGCGGAACATGCCGGTGGCGTCGTCAACGTTGTAGCCGCCCTCGGTGACCGTCAGTGAGACGATCCGGGTGGTCGGTGCGCTCAGGAGGGCCAGGACGACCTCGGGGTCGTCGGGGGCGAAGAGGTAGTCGTGGATCGAGCCGATGACCGCTGGATCGCGCAGCCCACCGGGATGCTTGAGCACCAGGGTGTAGAGGTGGTCCTGAGCCGCCAGCACGTCACGCATCCGGGCGTCCCCGGGCAATAGGCCGACGCCGCAGATCCCCCACTCCAGGCAGGATCCGCCCGCTGCGGCGGCTGCTCCGCCGCCGGGGCCGGATCCGGCGCGCCGGCGCATGAGCCGGTCGAGGTAGGCGGCCTCGTGGGCGCGGTGGAAGCCGCCCACGCCGATGTGGACGATCCCGGTGGTCATGGCGGAGCGGTCGTAGTTGGGGGCCAGGGGTGACTCAGTCAGTGAGATGGTCAAGAAGAGGTCCTTTCCGCGCTGCCACCAGTGGCCTTCAGTCAACCCGGCCTCCTTGGAAATCCGGTGGGCGTCCACTCCGGGAGGCCTCAGCGGAACGGTCCGCCCCTCACCCTGATCCCCGTGAAACTCTTGCGGGAGCAGGGAAGAGACGACAAAACTCCGCGCCGCCCGAGCAGTGAGCAATCGGGCGACGCGGAGTGCGGTCGGGCTTGATAAACCTCAGTGGGCGATGACGACGCGCAGGTTGCGCGGGCCGTGCACGCCGTTGACACGCACCAGCTCGATGTCGCTGGTGGCCGAGCCGCCGGCGATCCACGTCATCGGGCGCGTGGGGTGCTCTCCCAGGACGTCGACGGCCTGCGGCACCGTCGGCATGATCGTCTCGCGCTCCAGGACCACGACGTGCTTGTCCGGCACCAGCGAGATGGCCCGGCGGCCCTGGTCCGGCTCGCCGTCGAGGACGATCGTTCCCGAGATCGAGATGCCCACCCGCGAGCAGGTCAGAACGGCGTCGATCTCATTGAGGTCGAGGGTGGCGATGGCCTCCTCGCGGGAGTCCTCCACCACGGTGCGGCCGTTGCGCGCTGCCGCCTTCTTGTAGTCCTCGGGCAGTCCGGCGGGGACGACGACGGAGCGCGCCTCGCCGAGCAGCTCGTCGATGGCATCCAGGATCGCCGCGTCCTTAGGGGCGACGATGACCTCGGCCGAGTAGTCCTCAAGCTTCTCGATCATCTCGTCAACGACGGGCTTGGAGCCGGGGGGATTCTCCCCGGAGCGGATGTAGTTGCGCGGGATCGGCCCCACCGGTCGGGTCTGGGACCGCGAGATCGCGTCGCGGGCGCGGGCCAGGATCGCGGACTTCGCATCCATCACAGCTCCTCCTCGCTGGTCGAGCCGGCCGGGGCCTGGGAGGCGGATGCCTCCGGGGCGATCGGCTCAGGGGTTGTTGATGGCCGAGCGTGCGTCCAGCGCGGCCGGGTGGGCTCGCCGTCGGCGCTCGCGCTGCCGGACACCGGCTTGCCAGGAGGCGGGGGCGGGTCGGCCGGGAAGCCGTCCGCGTGACCGCGGCCGCTCTGGGTACCGGCGACCTGGCTCAGCGGGAGTCTCACCCTCGGGGTGAGTGCGCTTCCACCACTGGCGGAAGGTCTCCGAGGGGGCCACCGGCAGGTCGCGCGCCCCGGTCCACAGGGAGGCCGGGAAGGGCAGGGCACCGATCTTGCCCTCCTTGCCGCCCAGCAGCGCCGAGGCCTTGACCGTCTGCGAGGCGGCGGCCCACAGCGAGCTCTTCGACATCACCGGGGCCGAGACGTTCATGGCCACGTCCCACACGTCCGGCACCGCGCGGCGCTTGACGTCCACGGAGCGGGCCCGCAGGTGGATGAGGATCGTGGGGATGTCGATCTTGACCGGGCACACCTCGCCGCAGGCCCCGCACAGGGAGGAGGCGAAGGGCAGGGTGTGGACCGGGTCGTCGTCGGCCAGCCCCTGAGTGAGCTGGGGTGTGATGATCGAGCCGATCGGGCCGGGGTAGACCGAGCCGTAGGCGTGCCCACCGGTGTGCTGGTAGACGGGGCAGATGTTCATGCACGACCCGCAGCGGATGCAGGCCAGGGCCTGGCGGCCCACCGGGTCGGCCAGGGTCTTGGTGCGCCCGTTGTCCATGAGCACTAGGTGGAACTCCTTGGGGCCGTCGCCCTCGGTGACACCGGTCCACATGGAGGTGTAGGGGTTCATGCGCTCACCGGTGGCCGAGCGCGGCAGGAGCTGGGAGAAGATCTCCACGTCCTGGAAGCGGGGCACCAGCTTCTCGATGCCCATGAGGGTGATGAGCGTGTCCGGCAGGGTCAGGCACATGCGCCCGTTGCCCTCGGACTCGTAGATCGAGACCGTGCCGGTCTCGGCCACACCCATGTTCGTTCCGGAGACGGCCACCGAGGCGTGCAGGAACTTGTTGCGCAGGTGCGAGCGGGCCGCGGCCGTGAGCTCCTTGGGGTCGTCGGAGAGGTCCGCGGGGGCGTCCTCCATACGGTCCAGGAAGATGCCGCGCACCTCGGAGCGGTTGCGGTGGATCGCGGGCACCACGATGTGCGAGGGCATGTCGTCGGCCAGCTGGACGATCATCTCGGCCAGGTCCGTCTCGTGGGCGGTGATGCCCCGGTCGGCCAGGTACTCGTTGAGGTTCGTCTCCTGGGTGGCCATCGACTTGACCTTGACGATGTCGTCGACGCCCTTGGAGGCGATGATGTCGGTGATGATCCGGTTGGCCTCGGCGGCGTCACGTGCCCAGTGGACGATGCCGCCGCGGGCGGTCACGTTGGCCTCGAACTGCTCCAGCAGCTCGGGCAGGCGCGAGGCCACCTCGAACTTGACGGCCTCCGCGGCGTTGCGCAGGTCCTCCCAGTCGGGCATCTCGGACACGCGGTCGGCGCGCTTGGAGCGGATGGTGCGCGTGGCGTGGCCCAGGTTGCGGCGCATCTGGGTGTTGGCCAGCGTCTTGTGCGCGCCCTCGGGGAAGGTGGGTCCCCAGCGCAGCGTGTCCTCGGGCTGCTCGACCTCGGTGCGCCACCCGCCCGTGTGGGGCATGCCGAGAAATACCTGTGTCATCGTGCCACCGCCTGTGTGTGCTGGGAGTTACCGGTGTGCTGGACGTGCTTGGGGGCGAAGGAGATGTTGCCCTCGAAGGGCGCGTCCTTGGTGGAGGCCAGGATCTCGGCCAGGTGCATGATGCGCACCCCGGAGTTGACGCGGGACAGGCCGCCACCGATGTGCATGAGGCAGGAGTAGTCGCCGGCGCACAGGACCTCGGCGCGCGTGGACATCACGTTGCTCATCTTGTCGGCGAGCATCGCGGTGGAGGTCTCGGAGTTCTTCATGGAGAAGGTGCCACCGAACCCGCAGCAGACCTCGGCGTCGGGCAGGTCGATGAGGGTGAGGGCCTCGACGGCCTTGAGGAGGCGGTAGGGGCGGTCGGCGACCTTGGCGACGCGCAGCGAGTGGCAGGTGGGGTGGTAGGTGACCGTGTGCGGGAAGTAGGCGCCCACGTCCTCGGTGCCCAGGACATCGATGAGCAGCTCGGAGAGGTCGTAGGTGTGCGTGGCGATCTGCTCGACCCGCTTGGCCAGGGCCGTGTCACCCACGTGCTCGGCCACGAGGCCCTGCTCGTGACGGGCCGCGCCGGTGCACGAGCCCGAGGGGATGACGATGGCGTCCCACTCGCCGTCGAGCACGGGGGGAGAAGGTCTCCACGTGGTTGCGGGTGATCTTGGCGGCCTGCTTGAAGTAGCCGGTGTTGGCGTGCATCTGGCCGCAGCAGACCTGTCCCTCGGGGAAGCAGACCTGGTGGCCGAGGCGCTCCAGGATGGTGACGGTTGCCTGCGCTGCCTGCGGGAACATGGTGTCCGCAAGACAGGTGGCGAAAAGGGCGATTCGCACGATATGCCTCCACGACGTCGTAGCTGAGACTGTCACGAGGACCGCCCGGACTCACCTGCTTCGAAGCAGGATGTGATGCGGCCTCGGCTGCGTCTCAGGCTACGGCCCGGAGACGGTGCTCGTCTGACGACGACGGACTCCCGGTCGGTTGGTTCCGCTCTCTGAGGCAGGTTTTCCGTTGAGGTGGTGCGGATCGGTGGGGGTGAGGGTGGGGTGAGCAGGGAGTGGTTGCGGCGTGTGGGAGGTAAGTCCTAGAAGCGGATTGCGTTATGCATTACTGCCCTTATCTGCGATGGGCTTCGAACAGGCCTCGGTAGGAGTGTGGCCGACGCCGTCGAGAACGCACTTGTGCTGCGAGGACGTACTTTCGCGACGAGGACTGCCTTTGCCGCCAGAATGCGAGTGCCGGGGCGCAGTCGTCGGTAGGAGAACGCAGTCCTCGGCTGAGAAGGACGTCCCCGATCCGACGTCGGAGGCGCGGGTATACGCACGGCGCCCCCGGAACCGTGAAGGACCCGGGGGCGCCGTCCGTAGGAGTCAGGCTCTGGCGGCCTCAGACGCCCGGCGGCCCCCTGGGCGGCGGTGGCCTGCGGGTTGGCGAACAGAGCCCCGCGCTTGTTGCCGAGCCGGATCCTGTGAGGTCTGTGTTGCCCGCGGAACCTGCGACGGTGCCGTCGGCGACTGCGTGAGATGCACGGGACCCAGAGGAATGTGCAGCTGCTCGGCCCGCAGCTGCGTGAGGGCCGTGTCCAAGCCGAAAGGCCGGAACGCGAAAGTCCGCCGGGGCAAGGTAACGGCCCGGAAGGTGAGCGAAGTTTTGACCTCTATCGCTCGCCTGATCCGGGCCGTCGGTGTCCTGGTGAATGCCCTGAGCAAGTGGTTCAGCTGAGGCTGACTGCTTGCTAGGGGAGTCGCCCGGGCTAGCACCCGGGTGGCTCCCTGCCATTATGACTGGCGCCGCTCCGCCCTGTCCACATCACGACGAGACTCATCAGGAACACCCGTAAAGAGACTCGGTGTCTCACGTAAAACTGCCCGCGACGCCCGTGGACCGTGCCGAGCTAGGTGAGAGATCAGGCCCCGACTTCGAGCTGGCCGTGACTGTTGGAGCCGGTGGCGACGACGCCGCCGTCGGCGCGCAGGCCCACGGTGTGGGCCGCGCCCGCCGCAATGGCCACGATGTCGTGCCACCGGTTCACCTCGCACTGACCGGCCTCCGACATCCCCGTTGCGACGACGGTCCCATCGGCTCTGAGCCCGACGCTGTGGCAGCTGCCCGCCGCCACAGCGGTGATACCGGTCCAGTTCTCGACCCCCGACCAAAACTCCGGGTGCCCGGCCGCGCGAACAGTGCCGTTGCCCAGCAGGCCGAGGGTATGGAGGTAGCCTGCCGAGACCGCGTGTACTCGGTGCCAGTCCTGCACCTCGCACTGGCCGGCGGTGTTGTTACCGGCCGCGCAGACGCTCCCGTCAGAGCGAACGGCCACCGTGTGCCAGTCGCCGCAGCTGATACCCGTGAGCTCGCGCCAGTGGCCCACCTGCCGTTGCCCCTCGGCGTCGCGGCCGGTGGTCATCAGCGTCCCGTCGATGCGCAGTCCTGCGCTGAATCTCCATCCTGCGGCGATGGCGACGACGTCCCGCCAGTCCCGGACGTCGCACTGCCCCTGTGCGTTCCAGCCGCAGGCCAGCACCGTACCGTCACTGCGCAGGCCCAGCGTGTGGGACCGGCCGGTGTTGGCGGCCACGTGGACGCTGCCCGCCGCCACGGAGACGACGCCTCGCCACTGCGAGACCCGGCACTCTCCGGCGTCATCCGCTCCGACGGCGACCACCTTCCCGTCGGTGAGGCACCGGACGGTGTGCCGGCGTCCAGCGGCCAGGGGAGCATGAGTCATCACGGGGCCTCCTTCGCTCCCATCCCAGCAGAATCGCCTCGCCTTGGCCACCGCAGCCACTGTCGAGAACGTACTTTCGTGACGAGGACTGCGCTTGCGGCCAGAATGCGCGTGCCGGGGCGCAGTCGTCGGTAGCGGATCGCAGTTCTCGGCTGAGAAGTACGTCCCCGATCCGACGTCGGAGGCGTCAGTACGTGCACGGCGCCCCCGGAACCGTGAAGGACCCGGGGGCGCCGTCCGTAGGAGTCAGGCTCAGGCGGCCTCAGACCCCCAGCCCCACCTGGGAGGCCAGGAACACGAGAGCGCCCAGCACCAGCAGCAGCCCGATGGAGTAGGGGGCCGCCTTCTTGAGGATCTCGGCGTCCGTACCGGGGGCGTCCACCGCGGTCGAGGCGATGGCCAGGTTCTGCGGGGAGACGATCTTGCCCAGGCCGCCACCGATGGTGTTGGCGGCCAGCAGGATCTTCGGGTCGAGCCCGGCACCCTGGGCGGCGGTGGCCTGCAGGTTGGCGAACAGGGCGCCCGCGCTCGTCGCCGAGCCGGCCACGGCGGTTCCCACCCAGCCCAGGGCCGGGGAGAGGAAGGCGTAGGCGGCGCCCGTGGCGGCCAGGGCCGCACCGATGGCGGAGGTCTGGCCGGAGAAGTTCATGACGTAGGCCAGGGCCATGACGGCGGCGATCGTCAGGATCGCCATGCGCAGCGTGTAGCAGGTCTTGGCCAGTGTGGCGAAGCCCTTTGCCCACGCTCATCTCGAACTTGCCGGGCACCGAGCGCGCCGCGTAGATGAAGGTGACGATGATGGCGGTCAGGAAGATCCAGGTGCCCGGGTTGGACAGGGTCTGAAGGTTGTAGATGGCGCCGGTGGAGGCCTCGCCCTTGGCGTTGAGGAGCTGGCCGTAGACGCCGGGCCACTTGATCTTCAGGTCGGTGGCCTTGAATGCCTTGTCGAGGTTGATGCCCAGGGTCCACAGCTTGGTCGTGGCGATGATGACCACCACCAGGACGTAGGGCAGCAGGGCCAGGATGACGCGCTCGCGGTCGGGGGCGTCCTCGGCAGCTACCTGGGAGCGGTACTCCTCAGGGGTTGTGGGGGTCCACACCAGTAGGAAGACGTAGGAGGCGGCCAGGCCCAGCAGGGAGGCCAGCACGGCGGTGAGCTCGTAGGAGATCGAGGGGGTGAAGAAGTGACCCACTCCGGTGGCCAGCCCCGCCACGATCGCCAGTGGCCACAGCTGCTTGACGCCGCGCGCGCCGTCGAGGATGAACAGCAGCAGGAGCGGGATGAAGGCGCAGAACACCCAGGTCAGGTGCCCCATGGCGGTCGCAACCGTCACCGGCTCCTGGCCGCCGAGCTTGCCGGCGGTCGTGGTGGGAATGGCCATGGCGCCGAAGCCCACGTTGATGGCGTTACCGACCATGACGACGACGGCCGCCTTGAGCTTGGGCAGGCCCAGGGTCGCCACCATGGCGGCGGCGATGGCCACCGGGGCCCCGAAACCGGCCAGCCCCTCGAGCAGTCCGCAGAAGGAGAAGGCCACGATAAGGCCTGGGCGCGCATGTCGCCCTTGCCGATCACGTTGAACACGGCCTTGAGGTCCTTGGAGCGACCCGAGACGTCAGTGAGGTTGTAGAGCCACACGGCCGCGATGATGATGTAGATGATCGGGACGAATCCCAGCGCCATGCCCTGGGTGGCGCTCATGACCGTCATGCCCACCGGCATGTGGAACAGGGCTGACCGCGGTGACGGCGGCGATCACCAGGGAGATGATGGCGCACCAGTGGGTGGCCACCTTGAACACGCCCATGAGGACGAAGAACACCACCAGCGGCAGCAGACCCACCGCGGCGGTGAGGTAGACGTTGCCGCCCACGGCAGTGGTCGACGGCGTGAAGGCGGTGGGCAGTCCCGCCAATGCTGGGGCGAGTGGTGCCGGATGCATCGGCAGTGCTGACAGGACGGCTGGCGTCATGGTTACTCCACTGTGAGTACTGATGGGTCGTCCAGGTCGTCAGCGGGGCTGGGTTGGTGGCCGCGCTGCTGCGTCCTGGGTACTAAGGCCCAACGATCATGCCATGGAGACGGTGACTTGTGCACCATATGCGGGGGCCGTGCGCCGTCTTCGCGCATTCTTCCGGGTAAAAGTGGGGACGCAGGGCGCGGCGGTCGAGGCGGCCCGGAGCTCATGGCGCCCAGTCTCGCCGGCACGTCATGCACGAGGGTGGGGTGCTACTGGACGAGGGTGGGGTGTACTGCGGGCAGGTGGGGCCTTCGTGCAGTAGGCACGACCCTTGGCCAGTGGATCCCGACCCTTGTGGAGTAGGGCGGCGCGAGGCGAGGACCGGCCGGCGCGGGTGCTGCGGCCTGTGTCGGTGGGTGTCGGTGGCCGGCCAGCTCAGCGCCTGTGGCGGCGCCGGGGCACCAGTCGGGCCGAGTTGAGGATGAAGGCCGATTCGGAGACGACGTGCACGAGGGCCGCGGCCACAGGTCCCAGCAGTCCCAGTCCGGCAGCGACCATGCCGACGACGTCGACCACCACTGTGCCCACGAAGTTCACCATGATGATGCGCCTGGCCCGGCGGGCCACCCGCACGGTCTCGACCAGGTCGGCCGGGGCGGAGCCCACGAGCACCACGTCGCCGGCCCTCGCGGGCCACGTCCGTGCCGGTGCCCATGGCGATGCCGACGTCGGCGGCGCCCAGGGCGGGCGCGTCGTTGACGCCGTCGCCCACCATGGCCACCCGCTTGCCCGCCCGGCGCAGCGACTCGATGACCTCCTCCTTGTCGGTGGGCAGCAGGTCGGCGCGCACCTGCTCCTCGGTCAGGCCGAGCAGACCGGCCACGTGGTGCGCGGAGGCGGCCGAGTCGCCGGTGAGCATGAGGACCTCCAGCCCCATGTCACCCAGGTCGCGCACAGCGGTGGCCGCTCCCTGACGCAGCCGGTCGGCCAGGGCGATGGTGCCCAGGAGCTGTCCGTCGGCCCGCACCTCCACCACCGAGGTGGCCGACGGCGCCTCCGGGTCGGACTCGGCACTCAGGGCGGCCTCATCCTCGCAGCCGGGGGTGTCCCGCTCCGGTTGGTGCCCTTGCCCCCGGCAGCGCCCCACGGTGATGCGGCGCCCTTCGATGTGGGTGCTCACGCCGGCTCCGGGGGAGTAGGTGACGTCGCCGGGCACCGGCACCGTCAGGTCGCGTACGGCGGCCTCGTTGTAGATGGCCCGGCCGATGGGGTGCTCGGAGTTCCACTCCGCCGCGGCCGCCAGGGCCAGCACCTCGTCCTCCCCGGCGGCGGCCTCGGTGGGGCGGACGCTCACGACCCGGGGCTCGCCGACGGTGAGGGTACCGGTCTTGTCCATCACCACCGTGTCCACCGCGGAGAGCTGCTCCAGGTGGGTGCCGTCCTTGACGAAGGCCCCGCAACGGGCGGCGCGGGCGATCGCCGCCAAAACCGCCAGGGGAGTGCCCGCGGCCACCCCGCAGGCCCCGGCCACGATGATGACCGAGATCGTGGCGCGCACGTCCCGGGTGACCAGGAAGGTGACCAGGGCGGCCGCCAGGGCCAGGTAGACGATGCGGGCCGCCAGCCGGTCGGCCAGGCGCTGGACCGGCGCGCGCGAGGACTGGGCGTGGCGCACCGCGGCCACGATCCGCCCGTAGGAGGACTCTCGCCGACCCGCTCCACCTCGAGCTCCAGCGCGCCGCGGGTGATGGAGCCGGCCGGCACCCGGTCACCCGGCCCGACCTGCACGGGCAGCGCCTCCCCGGTGATCCGGGACTGATCGACGTCGGCCCTACCGGTGCGCACGACGCCGTCGACCGGCACCCGACCCCCGGGGCTCAGGGCGATGACCTGCCCCGGGCGGACCTCGTCCAGGGGGACCTCAGTGACCCCGGAGGACTGCGAGGACTCGGCGGCCTCTGCCGACTCGGCGGACTCAGCGGCCTCCGGGGCCCCCACCACCCGTGCGGTCTGCGGCAGGAAGGACATGAGATCGGTCAGGGCGTCGCGCCCCCGGTCCATGGACAGCTCCTCGAGGACCTCGGCGCACAGTGCGAAGACGGTCACGGCCAGGGCGGTCACCCACTCGCCGATGATGGCGGCCGCCACGATGGCCAGGAGCATCGACAGCTCCATGCTCATGCGGCGCTCGCGCAGGTCTTCGGCTGCCTCGACCAGGAGCGGCCAGCAGCCCACCGCCAGCACCACCGCCCCAACGGCGCCCACCGCCCAGCCGGGCGTGCCGGCCGCCCCGCGATCCAGGCACCCAGTGCCGCCAGGCCCACCACCGCGATGCGCACGACGTCGGCCCACTCGATCCGCTCGAGGATCCGCTCTGCCCGTGCGGGCACCTGAGGGGGTGGCGGTGTTGGAGAGCTCGTCGGAGTCATCGACGGGCAGCGCCGGCGTCGAGGCCGACGGGGCCGAGGTGGGCGGGGACACGTGGGCAGCGGGTGGGCGGGCTGTCATACAGGGACTCCTGGCAGGGGTACGGGAAAGGCTCCCCGGGGCGGGCCGGGGAGCGCCACCCAGGAATCTACCGATCATTCACGGGCCTCGACAGTGTATGAGAGGACTAGTGACGCGCAAGGACGCCACCGCCGGGCCCGTGGGGAGGTGGGCCCGTCGGCGGCGTCCGGGAGACTGGGCGCTCAGGCGGCGCCGGCGAGCGCCGCCTGAGTACTGTCAGACATCGGCCCTACTCGACGACGTCCTCGTCGACCCAGTCCAGGGTGCGCTGGACGGCCTTGTTCCAGTTGCGGAAGAGCCGCTCGCGCTCGGCCTCCTCCATGGTCGGCTCCCAGCGCTTGTCCTCGGCCCAGTTGTCGATGACGTCCTGGGTGCCCGACCAGAAGCCCACCGCGATACCGGAGGCGTAGGCGGCACCCAGTGCCGTGGTCTCGGCGACCTTCGGGCGCACCACGGGCACGCCCACCTGGTCGGCCTGGAACTGCATGAGCAGCTCGTCGCGGGTCATGCCGCCGTCGACCTTGAGCTCGGTGAGGGCCTGCCCGGAGTCGGCGTTCATGGCCTCGAGGACCTCGCGGGTCTGGTAAGCGGTGGACTCCTCCACGGCCCGGGCGATGTGCGCCTTGTTGACGTAGCGGGTCAGACCCACCAGGGCGCCGCGGGCGTCAGGGCGCCAGTGCGGGGCGAACAGTCCGGAGAAGGCCGGTACGAAGTAGGCCCCGCCGTTGTCCTCGACGCTGGAGGCCAGGGCCTCGATGTCCTTGGAGTCGGCGATGATGCCCAGGTTGTCGCGCAGCCACTGCACCAGCGAGCCGGCCACGGCGATCGAGCCCTCCAGGGCGTAGACGGCAGGCTCGTCCCCGATCTGGTAGCACACGGTGGTCAGCAGCCCGTTCTCACTGCGCACCGGGGTGGTGCCCGTGTTCATGAGCATGAAGCAGCCGGTGCCGTAGGTGTTCTTGGCCTGGCCCTTCTCGAAACAGGCCTGCCCGAAGGTGGCCGCCTGCTGGTCGCCCAGGATGCCGCTGATGGGGGTGTCCACCAGCAGGCCGTTCTTGCGGCCGTAGCCGAAGACGCCCGAGGAGGGGCGGATCTCGGGGAGCATGGAGACGGGGATGCCCATGTCCGCGCAGATCTCCGGATTCCAGTCCAGGGTGTCGATATTCATGAGCATCGTGCGCGAGGCGTTGGTGACGTCGGTGGCGTGCACACCACCGTTGACCCCGCCGGTGAGGTTCCACAGCGTCCAGGTGTCCATGGTGCCCATGAGGAGGTCACCGGCCTCGGCGCGCTCGCGGGCGCCCTCGACGTTCTCCAGGATCCAGGCCACCTTGGGTCCGGCGAAGTAGGTCGCCAGCCCCAGGCCCACGCGGTCCTTGTACTTGTCCGGGCCGTCCTCGCCGGCCAGACGGTCGCAGATCTTCTGGGTGCGGGTGTCCTGCCAGACGATGACGTTGTAGACGGGCTCGCCGGTGTTCTTGTCCCACACGACGGCGCTCTCGCGCTGGTTGGTGATGCCCACCGAGGCGATCTCGTGGCGGTTGATCTGCGCCTTGGCCAGCACCCCGCTGACGACGAAGCGGATGTTGTCCCAGATCTCGTTCGCGTCGTGCTCGACCCAGCCGGCGCGCGGGAAGATCTGCTCGTGCTCCTTCTGGTCGACGGCGACGATCTCGCCGTCGTGGTTGAACAGGATGGCGCGTGAGGAGGTCGTACCCTGGTCGATGGCCAGGACGTACTTCTTCTCAGTGCTGTTGGGGCTCAAAGGAATGTCCTTTCACTGCGTTGTGAGGGGGCGGTGGTGAGGGCTGCGCTGGGCAGCAATGGTCGTTGCGGTCGAGGGTCGTGCGGGCTCAGAACAGCCCGGCGAAGTGGGGGACGATGAGTCCGGCGGCGACGGCGCCGATGAGCGGGCCGACGATCGGGACCCAGGAGTAGGCCCAGTCCGAGCCGCCCTTGCCGGGGATCGGCAGGAGGGCGTGGGTGATGCGCGGGCCCAGGTCACGGGCCGGGTTGATGGCGTAGCCGGTGGGGCCTCCCAGGCTCATGCCGATGACGACGACGACCATGGCTACGGCCAGTGGGCCCAGGCCCGAGGGGGTCTTGCCCGAGGCGATGATCCAGGCCAGCAGGACGAAGGTGCCCACCGCCTCGGTCACGACGTTCCAGCCGTAGGAGCGCACCGCCGGGCCGGTGGCGAACACGGCGAGCTTGGAGGCGGCGTCGGCCTCCTGGTCGAACTGCTTCTGTAGGACAGCCAGACGGTGGCGGCGCTCGCCATGGCGCCCACCATCTGGGCCGCGCAGTAGACAAGGATGTTGACCGGCGTGGCGGGAATGGTCACCGTTCCGGGCACATCGGGATTCATGTCCACGAGGTTCTGTCCGGCCACCGCCTTGCCAATGGTCACCGCCGGGTTGAGGTGCGCGCCGGTCTTGTAGGCGGCGTAGACACCCACGAAGACCGCCAGACCCCAGGCCATGGTGATGACGATCCAGCCACTGTCCTTGGCCTTGAGGTGGGCAGCACGACACCGGCGACGACGCCGCAGCCCAGAAGAATCAGAAGAAATGTCCCCAGAGCCTCCGAGGCGAAGATCTGGGTCAGGGTCGCGACATGTGCGGCTCTCTTTCTGCACGACGGTGCGGGTGTACTCGGGACCGCGAGGTCCGGGGTGTGGGTGGTGGGTGGTCGGTGCCCACCTCCGCCCGGAAATATGCGGGCACTGATGGGAACCTGCGGGCCGAGCGGTACCGGGTGCGGTCCGCTCGGCCAGCAGGAGACTAGATCGGCTCGGTGATGTGCGCCACCGCAGCGGCGTCGGTCAGCTCGGACTCTGCTGCGGCGATCTGGGCCACGCGCTGGGCGTAGGCCTCCTTCTGGGCGGCGACGTCCTTCTCGGACCAGTTCAGCAGCGGCGCCATGATCGCCAGGATCCGTCGGCGGCGGCCAGGCCCCGGTCGCGGCGCGAGAGGTCCAGCGCACCCGGCGCAGCAGGACGTCGTCGAGGCTCTCGGCGCCCCTCGTGGTGACGGCCCAGGCGACCTCGGCGCGCAGGTAGGTGGGGGCCTCGGCCAGCGGCTCGCCCAGGCGCCTCGGGGCCTGCGGCGTCGATGGCCTCCAGTAGTGCCGGGGTTTCATCGCCGTAGCGGTCCAGCAGGTGGGTGACCCGCTCCAGGGTCCAGCCGCGCTCGCCGGCGATCCGCCCGGCCCGCTTGGCCAGGGCGTGGTAGCCGGCCGCACCCACCAGGGGCAGTTCCTGCGTGGCGCAGGGGGGCGTGGGACAGGGGCCTCGCCCAGGGCGTGGTCGACGGCGTCGGCGGCCATGACCCGGTAGGTGGTCAGCTTGCCGCCGGCGATGGCGGTCAGCCCCGGGGCGATCCGGGTGACCGTGTGCTCGCGGGAGACCTTCGTGGAGGCGGCCTCCGCGCCCGGCTTGAGCTTGGGCTGGAGCAGGGGGCGCAGGCCCGCGTAGACGCCGATGATGTCGGCGCGAGTGATGGGCCGCGACAGCACGGAGTTGGCGTGCTCGAGGATGTAGTCGACGTCGGCGGCGGTGGCCACGGGCTTGGAGACGTCCAGGTCCCAGGGGTGTCGGTGGTGCTGATGACCCAGTACTCGGGCCAGGGATGATGAACAGGACGGACTTCTCGGTGCGCAGGAAGACCCCGGTCTCGGCGTCGATGGCCTCCTTTGGGGACCACGATGTGGATGCCCTTGGAGGCCAGGACCTTTCAGGCCGCCGGCGTCGGTGGCCAGGTCCTGACGTCCTCGGTCCACACGCCGGCGGCGTTGATGGTCCGCTTGGCCCGGATCTCGTGGTCGGTGCCGGTGGCCAGGTCGGTGACGCGGGCGCCGTGGACATGGCCGCGCCTCGTCGGTGAGGAAGCCGGTGACCTTCGTGCGGTTGGCGGCCAGCGCCCCCCAGGCCGACGGCGGTGCGCACCAGGTCGATGACCAGGCGGGCGTCGTCGACCCGGCGTCGAAGAAGCGGATGGCGCCGGGCCAGGCCGCTGGTGTCCAGGGAGGGGCCAGGGCGAGGTGCCCTTGCGGCCCAGGTGGCGCTGGATCGGCACGGTCTTGCGGCCGCGGGAGCCGGCCAGGGCCAGGGGCGTCGTACATGCCCACGCCGACCGCGGAGTAGGGAGCGCTCTGTAGTGGTGCTTGAGCGGGCCACAGGAAGGGGCTGGGCCTTGACCAGGTGCGGCGCGGTGGTGCTCAGCAGGCGGCCGCGCTCGGTGAGGGCCTCGTGCACGAGGGCGAAGTTGAGCTGGTAGAGGTAGCGCAGGCCGCCGTGGACGAGCTTGGAGGACCACGAGGAGGTGCCCGAGGCCCAGTCGCCCATCTCCACGATGCCGGTGGCAGGGCCGCGGGCCGCGGCGTCCAGGGCGATGCCGGCCCTCGGTGACACCTCCGCCGACGACCAGCACGTCCAGGCCCTCGGCGGACGACATCTCCTCCAGGGCGCGCTCGCGCTGGGCGGCGTTGAGCGCGGTGTCCTGGATGGGGCGGGGTAGGAGGGGCCAGCCGGGCCGGAGCTGCGGGGGTCTTCTTGGACGAGGGCTTGCGGGTGGAGGTCATGGCTCCTGGGCTCCCTACGTGTCGTGAGATCGAAACTGGTGAGGCTGTGCTGGAGCCAGTCGGCGTTGACCGGGGTGCCGGATGGGAGGCAGGTCGGGGCCCTGGCTTCCGGTGCCCACTGCCTGCCGTCGCGCTCAGCACGGCCCTTGTGTGGTGGCGGACACCACTGTCCGTTGTGTGTGGGAGAATGCGCAAGGGGTGTGCACGAATGTGCACGAGACTTTCGAGGTATCCACAAGAATGTCCGCACAACTGTGTGGACGGCCTCCTGAACAGGACATCCGATGTCGCAGGCGGGAGGATCGTTCCTCCCGCGGCGGGCAACTGCCGTGTGGAGCCGCCCTGTCGTCGGAGGGCGGAGCCGGATGGAGCAAGGAGGAAGACGTGACTGGCAGAACCGCTGCTGACGCGGCCGGGAGCGCGGCCAGTGCCGCCGACCCTGGCGGCCTCCTGCGCGCCTATGAGGCGGGCCTCCATGTACTACGTCCAGGGCGAGACGATGGAGGTGATCGCCCACCACCTGGGGGTGTCGCGCTCGACCGTCTCCCGGCTCCTGGCACGTGCCCGCCAGGAGGGTGTCGTGCGGGTCAGCCTCGTCCAGCCCGGGGGTGCCGGCTCCCTGGAGGGGCGGATGGCGCAGGTCTTCGGGGTCCGCACGCATATCGTCCCGGTGCGCGAGGGCACCACGGAGATCCACCGCCTCCAGCAGGTCGCCTCCGTCGCCGCCGCGCACATGGTCGATCTCATCGAGGCCCTGGCCGAGCCGGGCCGGGGCCGAGGTGTCGGTGCGCCTGAGTCCGGTGGTCCCGAGGGTGACAAGCCCGCCGGGTCGGGTCGGGACGCCGGCGCAGGAGGCGTCGTCGTCGGTGTCGCCTGGGGCACCACCATGTCGGAGGTCAGCGCCGCCCTGCCCTCGAGGTCCGTTCCGGGACTGACCGTCGTCCAGCTCAACGGTGCCTCGGATCCTGTGCGTGAGGGGCCCAGCGCCGGTGAGGTGCTCTCCCGGATGCGCCTGTCGCTGGGGGCGCGCACGATCTCCTTCCCGGTGCCGGCCTTCTTCGACCATGTGGCCACGCGCGAGGCCATGTGGTCGGAGCGCTCGGTCAGCGGGTCCTGTCGGTGGTGCGGCGCGCGAGCCCGGCTGTCCTCGGCGTCGGCGCCCCTCGACGCCCTCAACGGGGCCCCTGCCCTCCCAGGTCTACGAGGGCGGCCACCCCACGGCCCGACCAGGCCGTGCTGCGCCGCCAGAACGTGGTGGGGACGTGTGCACCGTCCTGCTGCGCGCCGACGGCTCCTGGCGTGACGTCACTCAACGCCCGGGCCACCGGCCCGACCCCCGCCCAGCTCGCCCGGATTCCGCGCCGCCTGTGCGTGGCCGCGGGAACCGGCAAGGCCCGCGCCCTGCTGGCTCGCGCTGCGCGCCCGGACCGCCACCGATCTCGTCGATCGACGACGCCACTGCCCGCGCCGTCCTGGAACTCGCCGAGGCCCGCGGCCAGAAGGGAGGCGGTTCTCGATGAGTCGCGAACGTGGCAGGATGTGGGCCCGGATCGCACTGCGGTCTCGCTCACGGCTCCGACGTCGCCGGTGGAGCACCGGCCTGCGGGGCCCAAGACCAGAACTGAGTCTTACTGAATGCGGACGACTATGAACAGCACTGCTGTCAGGACAGATGAACACCTGCCCACCGGCCGGGCAGCTCGCCGAGCCGAGGTCTACGGGGTCGACGGCTCCCGACGCGTCCTGCGGCCGGCTCGCCCGGCGGACGTGCGTGCCATCGCCGAGCTGGTGCGGCCCTCATGCCGAGCGTCGCGTTCTCATCGCCAAGGACCCTCATCTCCTACTTCGAGGACATCCAGGAGTTCATCGTCGCCGAGGAGATCCCCGGCGTCGCTGGGCCCGGTGGAGCAGACGGCGGAGAGGTGTCGGCCGTGCCCAGGATCGTGGGCTGCGGGGCTTTGCACGTCATGTGGGACGACATCGCCGAGGTACGCACCCTGGCCGTTCACCCCGACGCCGTGGGGACCGGGCTCGGTTCAGCCATCCTGCGCGAGCTCATCGCGCAGGCCCGGGAGATGGGGCTCAAGCGGGTGTTCTGCATGACATTCGAGGAGCCCTTCTTCGGTGCCCACGGTTTCGAGCCGATCGAGGGCACCCCAGTGGGTGCGGACGTCTTCTCCGAGATGCTGCGCTCCCACGACGACGGTCTGGCTGAGTTCCTTGACCTGGCCCGCGTCAAGCCCAACACCCTGGGCAACGCCCGCATGCTCCTGCACCTGTGAGCTGACGGACCTGGATGGGCCGGGGGTGGTTCGCTGCGGCGCGCCGCAGTCCTGTGCGACCTCATGGTCGGGCGCGATCCTGTCGGACAAACGACCGGCGGCTGTGCGACAGCCAGGCGACAACCGTGGAGGAGCACCCATGATCCGCAACGTTCACGAACGCGTCATCACTGCCTCTATCGAGTCCCTGGGCGCCCTGCTTGACGGGCTGGGACAGAAGGACGACCGCCTCTGGCCCTCGCGCTCCTGGCCACCGATGGTCCTGGACCGGCCCCTGGCGGTGGGAGCCGACGGTGGGCACGGCGTCATCCGCTACTACGTGAGCGAGTACAAGCCTGGCCGGCGAGTGCGGTTCACCTTCCGTCCGCGAACAGGGATCATCGGCGCCCATGAACTGAGCCTTTGACACCTTGGACGATGAGCGCACTCGCATCCGCCACGTCCTCATCGGCCGTGCCCGCGGCGCCATGCGGCTCATGTTCTCGGCCGTCGTCGAGCCCCTGCACGACGCCGTCGTCGAGGACCTCCTCGACAACGCCGAGCGGGAGGCGACCGGTTCGGTGGCCCGGCCCGCGTCCTGGAGTCCGCGGGTACGCGTGCTGCGCCGCCTCATCGGTGGAAGGTAGCCGTCAAGGGCACTGTTCAGGGAGATGGGGAGTTCTGCCAAAGGCCGGTGCAGAGCCGGAGCGATAGGCTGACAAAGCGTCGTCAGCCCCCATAAGTCCGAAGAACCCCTTGAGGAAAATACTCGTGAGACAGCCGCCGGTTAACGATTCCCATGGTTGGCCCGCCCAGTGGAATCCGGGACGGCGTCATCGGGTGCCGCCGATCTCGCCGGTCACGGAGAAGCTGGTGCGCCGAACCGCGTTCACCGGCTCTGGCTGGATCGTGTTCATTTTCTGCGGTATTCCAGGGCTGTACCTGCTGAACATTGCGCGACTCTTCGTGGGGGAATGGGGTGGCGCTTTCTTCACGGCGCTGATAATCGGGCTGTTGCTCCTCCTCCCTGTCGCGGTGGCGACCTCGAGGAGGACGCAGTTCGATGCGGATGGGATCCATGTGCGGGGCCTGTGGAGCGCGCATGATGCCCCGTGGCCCCGCTCCCGCCGCGGGCTGGTCGTCCAGCGGCCGGCTAAGAACCCGGTCCTGGGACTCTCCTCATCATGGCCTTCGCCGGGCTCTTCATCGTGATTCTGGTGTTCCTGAGTGATGGGAACCTGACCCCGGATGAGTTCCCCGGCATGAGTCTGGCCGCTCGGACCTATGTCCTCGACTCCGAGGGAGAGGCCGTCTGGCTTGCAGGAATGTCGCGCCGAGGATTGTCCAGGTCCGGCACGGAGCGCAGAAGCTCGGCGGAGCTGGATCGGATCTGGGATTGGGCAGTGGCTCGCGGTTATACCCGGGAGACGGGTACGCCTGCGCGATCGTAGGTTAAGCCTCGGCTTCGTAGGGTAAAGGGTACTGTGCTGTCTCCTCACTTCTGAGACGTTTGGGTGTCATGACTTCTGAGACACTGATTGGGGTTATGACCTGTGAGACGTTCTGGGGGCGTCGGGGGTGGGAGCGGGATGAGTCTGTAGGGCGGTTTCTGGGTGTCGATGGTGGAGCGGTTGCCTTGCTGCCCTGGGTGGGTTGGGGCCAGGGCAGGGACACGAAGCGGCGTCCGTCGGGGTCGTAGAGGTCCAGGCGCGTGGTGTACTCGATCAGGGTGACCTCGACGCCGCGCATGGTCTGGCCCAGTGACAGTGCACGGTCCTTGTAGGACACGCACCCGTTGGACATCACGGTGCGTCGGGCGCGGTCCACGGCCTGGTCGGGATCGGCGGGGTCGGGCAGGCTGATGAGCCGCCGCCGGCTGGTAGGCGCTCCAGGTCGATGGGGGCTGGGCTGGCCAGCGCCCTGGGGGTCTGAGCCCATACCCTCAGCGGGGCCAGTGCGACGCCGTGGCCCTGGTGCTGGCGTTCGGTGTTGTAGTAGCTGGTGAAGCGGTCCAGCTCGGCGTTGAGCTCCTCAAGGGTGCTGGCCGGGTGGGCGCGCAGCCAGGCGGCTGCCGGCTGGTGGGAGCGCTCGACCTTGCCCTGGGTCTGAGGGTGGCCCACCCGCCCGCTGATGGGACGCACCCCAGGGATGCCAGCCACTCTCGGTGGCTCCCGGGCCAGTGATACGGCTGGTGTTGAACGCCAGTGCGTTGTCCGACAGGATCGCCGCCGGACGCCCCCAGGTGGCGAAGGCCTCCTCAAGGACCATGCGGGTGCCTGCCACGCTCTCACCGCCCCAGCAGGCCCTCAGGGCGGTGATGACCCGCGAGCAGTCGTCAACGACCTGGTAGACGGTCACCAGATGGTCCTCCAGGCGCCACTGGAAGCCGTCGATCTGCCACAGCTCGTTGGCCGCGCTGCGGGTGAAGCGCTTGTACGACGTCCTGGGCCGCTTGCGCGGGGCGGGGACCACCAGGCCGGCTCTGCGTAGGCTGCGGGCGATCGTCGCGCGCGAGGGAGCCGGAACGCTGGCGCCCTGGCTCATCACCCACCACACCGAGGCCGGACCCGCCTCCCGGCCGGCGGCGAGCAGGTCGGCGCGAACCTGGGCGATGCGCTCATCAGTGCCCTGAGTCCCACACCCGCGCCGGGTGGCGCGGGGCCCGTGAACGCGGTGTCAGCGCGGCAGCCAGGCCCTCGTGCTCAGCGCGTCGGCGTATCCGGTAGAACGAGGCCCGCGAGATACCCACCTGAGCGCAGAACTCCTCCACGCTCATCCCACTGGTCCTGGAGTCAAAACCTATGACCTGCTCACGCCGAGACGGCGAAATCGAGTTACCCATAACCCCAGGCAACCCGCCCCACCAGTGTCTCAGATGTCATGACATCCGAAACTCTCAGAAGTCATGAGACAACACAGTAGGGTAAAGGGTACGAACCGGGTGCCTACCCTACGATCGCGAGGAGTGCGACGACTCTCAGCCGGCTGGTGACGAAGGCATCCGGCCTCGCCCAAGCCGTTGCCGCCACGGTGTCCCCCGTGCCCGACCGCCCCACCCCTGACGACACGCTCACCGCTGCGACCTCGGCGCAGGACGTCACGACCTGGTACGACGCCCATGCCCGCGACCTGCCGTGGCGCCGGCCCGGTACCACGCCGTGGGAGGTCCTCGTCTCGGAGGTCATGAGCCAGCAGACCCCGGTGGCCCGTGTCGTCCCCGCCTGGCAGGAGTGGATGCGGCGCTGGCCCGGCCCCGCCGAGCTCGCCCAGGCCCCCACCGCTGCGGTGCTGCGGGTCTGGGGGCGCCTGGGCTACCCTGCGCCGGGCCCTGCGTCTCATCGAGTGCGCCCGCAGCGTCGTCGAGCAGCACGGCGGCGTCCTGCCCGACGATCTGGACGCCCTCCTGGCCCTGCCCGGGGTGGGGGAGTACACGGCCGGCGCGGTCCTGGCCTTCGCCCACGGTCGGCGCGCCCTCGTGCTGGACACGAATGTCAGACGGGTCCTGGCCCGCGCCGTCGCCGGTCAGGCCCTTCCCGCCCCCAGCCTCAACCGGGCCGAGCGCGAGCGGGCACTGACCTGCTGCCCGACGACGACTCCACTGCCGCCCACCGGGTCGGTGGCCGTCATGGAGCTCGGCGCCCTGGTGTGCACCGCCCGCGAGCCGGACTGCGGGGCCTGCCCGTGGCAGACCGGCTGCGCCTGGCTGGCGGCCGGCCGCCCCGCGGACCTCCACGCGGGCCGGCGTCGCACCCAGGCCTGGCACGGCACCGACCGTCAGGCCCGGGGGCTGGTCATGGCCCGCCTGCGCGCGGCCCCCGACGGGCAGCGCGTCGAGGCCGCTGAGCTCAGGGCCTGCGCCGCCAGGGCCGGCACGCGAGCCTCCGGCGGAGCTCGCGACCCCGAGCAGCCGGTGCGCGCCCTGGCCACGCTCCTGGCCGACGGGCTCATCGCCACCGACGACGACGGCGTCACCTACCGGCTTCCCTAACCGCCCACCGCCGCGTGATCCGCCCCGGCGGCCGGCCGGGGACGCAGTCGAAGGGCTCGCACAGGGCGGTGGGCCACCGGCCCTCTGAACCGTTCCGGCGCCAGGTCGCACGGGCCGCCCCGTGCGGACAACGACGAAGGTCTCACGCTCTGGCGCATCGCCGGGGCGGGGCGCTCACGGGCCTGGGCTTGTGACGCCGGTAAAGTCGTGACCATGGCCAAAGGACGTGGACGCAACCAAGGGGAAAGCGCAGGACGACGAGGCTCGGCCCGTCGCGGCGCAGGCTCCTCGTCGGGGCGCTCCGCCTCGGGCTCCCAGTCCCGGCCCCATCGGCAGGGCGCTTCCGGTGGCGGCCCGCGGACGGGCGCTGGGCAGTCCTCCTCAGCCCGCTCCGGTGGGGCGCCCCGATCCTCCCAGGCCAAGGGACGCGGCGGCCGCGCTTCGGGCGCCAAGTCCACTGGACGCCCCCTGCACTCGGGACAGACGGGTAGGCCCGCCGGCGGGCACTCGGGTCAGGCGGGCCAGGCAGGCAAGAACCGCCGGTCCCCCCAGGGCGGCCAAGGGACCTCGACGTCGCGCTCGCGGCAGGCCGCTCCGGGAACCGCTCGCTCCTCCCGGACGAGCTCGACTCAGGCCGCTCGTTCCGATCGTCGTCGACACGGTTGGGGTGCGGGCCTCCAGTGGGCCCACATCGGCGGTGGACGGTTGTCCGGAGCGCCCTGACTCGGTCCCGCAGGGCCCCGACCAGCCTCGCAGCGGGCGCCTGCGCAAGCCGGTCCCGCCCCAGCCCCGCTACGGTCTGCGCCGTGCCTGGTGCTGGGCGGAGTGCTGCTGGTCCTCCTGCTGTTCGTCGTGGCCATCGTTGTCGGCTACCTCTGGGTCCGCAACACCATCCGCAGCCAGGACGAGGAGCGCGCCGCCGCTCAGGTGCACACCGTCTACCCCACGCCGGGAAAGTGCGACCCCTCGACCTTGAAGAGCACGGTCCAGGGGCCCGAGTCCGTCGGTGTCGGCGCCGGGGCAACCTTCTCCATCTCCCTGGTCAACGGCGGCCAGGCACCCTGCCTGATCGACGTCGGCAGCCAGGCCCTGGGGGTGCGGGTCAGCTCGGGCTCCCAGCAGGTGTGGGACTCTGTCACCTGCCCCGTGGGCCAGACCGAGAAGGCCCTCCTCCTGCCGGCGGGCAAGGGTGCCGATGTCACCGTGACCTGGAACGGCAACGCGGCCACCTCCGACTGCGCAGCAGCGAACGCCGCACCGGCCTCTCCGGCCGGTGCATCGGCCTCCCCGACTCCGAGCGCTACCGCATCCTCCTCTGCGAGCCCCTCAGCGGGTCAGGCGCAGACCGCCCCCGGCAGCACCGCGGGCGCGGGGACCTACCGCTTCCGCTTCGTCATGGGGGACAAGGACCTGTCGGAGGACCGGGTCTTCGTCGTCGGCTGAGGGCCTTCTGCAGGCGGGCGCTGGAGTGGCCGGCGGAAAGGCCCGGCGACCGCCGAGCTCAGGAGTAGCGCTCGACGACGGAGATTTCCGCCAGCCGCGACAGCCCGTCGCGTAGGGTCCGGGCCCGCTGAGCGCCCACACCCTCGACGGCCTCGAGTTCCTCGATGGTGGCCCCGAGGACCCCCTGCAGGGACCCCCACTGCTCGACGACGGCGCGCGCCGTCACCACGGGCAGGCGTGGGATCTTGGAAAGGATCCGCAGGCCGCGCGGGGAGACCTGAGCGTCCAGATCCTGTCCGTCAATGCCGCCCAGTCCCATGGATCGCGCCACCATCGCCAGGTCCAGGAGGGCGGGGGAACCCACCCACTTCAGGCGCGCATCGACGGTGGCCGTGTCCAGGCCCTCGGGCAGGTAGTCCTCCAGGAGGAAGCCGTGCTCGGCGAGCAGGCCCCGGGTGAGCTCCTCGACCTGGAGCGCCAGGAGGCGCCCGTCGGTGCCGAGCTCCAGGACGTAGAGTCGATGTCGGCGGAGATGCGGCGGACCATCTCCATGAGCTGGAGGACCGAGGTGACGTCACGGACGGTGACGAGGTCCTCGATCTCCAGGGAGTCCAGGCCGGCGGAGGTCTGGTCGAGGCGGGCCTTGTAGCGCTCCAGGGCGGACAGGGCCTGGTTGGCGCTGGCCAGGATCGACTCGCTGGGCTCCAGGACGTGGCGCTTGCCGTCGACGTACAGGGAGATGATCCGCATCGACTGGCTCACGGAGATGACCGGGTACCCGGTCTGGCGAGCCACGCGCTCGGCGGTGCGGTGACGCATGCCCGTCTCCGAGGTCTGGATCGAGGCATTGGGCAGCAGCTGGACGTTGGCGCGCCGGATCCGGGCGGTGTCCATATCGACGACGACGCCGCCGTCCATCTTGGCCAGCTCACGCAGGCGGGCGGCGGAGAGCTCAACGTCCAGGTGGAATCCGCCTGAGGAGATGGCCTCGACCACCGGGTCGAAGCCCAGCACGATGATCGCCCCGGTACGACCGCGCAGGATCCGCTCCAGGCCGTCGCGAAGAACGGTGCCGGGAGCGACGAGCGCAAGCGTCTCGCGCAGCTGGCCAGCGGCCTCGATCATCATCTCTCCTGATCTCGCGGTGTCCTGGGGAAGGGATCGCATCGTGTGCCTGCCGGGGCATGGACCGCGCTTGGGACCTTCGGGTCTCACAACGCCCAGGTGAGCGCATACCCCGGTGCTCACGCCTCCATGGTATCGGCAGGCGGGCCGACCTTCGGAGAGGGCCTTCCCACACTGGACCGGTCGGTCTGTTGGCGGCGCCTGGCCGATCCACGGCGGACACGCTGATTGCTCACCAGTTGTGCCCGCCCTTAGCTCGGTGCCGTCCGTGCCGTCGGAAGTCGCCCTGTCAGCCACGCGGGAGGGCCGCCCCCATGGCCTCACCCACGTGCGCGACCGGCAGCACCTGCATCCCGGCGACCTCGCGCAGCTCGGTCGAGCCCGCCAGCGGCACGATCGCCCGGTCGAAGCCGAGACGGGAGGCCTCCGCCAGACGCCGCTGGATGCCGACGGTGGCCCGCACTCACCGGTGAGCCCCACCTCGCCGAAGGCCACCAGGCCGGCGGGCGTGGGCAGGGTTGCGCGCGGCCGAGACCACTGAGATGGCCACCGCCAGGTCCGTGGCCGGCCTCGACGGCGCGGGCCCCGCCCACGGTGGAGACATAGACGTCCGCGCTGGAGGTGTCCACCCGCAGCCGGGGCGCTGAGGACGGCCAGCGCCATGGCTGTGCGCGAGTGGTCCACCCCGGAGGTGGTGCGCCGCGGGGAGCCGGCGTTGGTGGGGGCCACCAGCGCCTGGATCTCCACAGGCATGGGGCGGCGCCCCTCCAGGGTCACGGTGGCACAGGTGCCCGGCACCTCGGAGCGGGCGGCGGACAGGAACAGGCCCGAGGGGTCCGCCAGCCCCACGATGCCCCGCTCGCCCAGGTCGAAGCAGCCGACCTCATCGGTGGGGCCGTAGCGGTTCTTGACGGCCCGCAGCAGCCGCAGACGGGCGTGACGGTCACCCTCGAACTGGGTGACGACGTCGACCAGGTGCTCCAGGACCCGAGGCCCGGCGATCCCGCCGTCCTTGGTCACATGCCCCACGAGCAGCACCGGGATATTGCGCTCCTTGGCTACCGCGATGAGCGCACCGGCCACGGCCCGCACCTGGGTGACGCCCCCGGCACTGCCCTCGACCTGAGCCGAGGCGATGGTCTGAACCGAGTCCACCACCAGCAGGGAGGGACTGGCCGCCTCCACGTGCCCCAGCAGGGCCCCCAGCTCGGTCTCCGCGGCCAGGAGCAGCCCGGGATCCAGGGCGTCGATGCGCTCGGCCCGCAGCCGCACCTGCGAGGCCGACTCTCACCGGTGACGTAGAGGACCGGTCCGTCCCCGCGTTCGCGCGCCACGGCGGCCGCCTTCGCGGCGACGTCGAGCAGCAGCGTGGACTTGCCGACGCCGGGCTCGCCGGCCAGCAGTACGACGGCGCCCGGCACGATCCCGCCGCCCAGGACCCGGTCCAGCTCACCCACCCCGGTGGGGCGGGCCCTGGCCTCCGTGGCGCTGACCTCTCCGATGGGGCGGGCGGCCACCGAGGGCCGCACGGCGCCGGCAGCGCCCAGGGCCCCGCCGGCGCTCCCACCCGGGGAGTCGGAGACCTGAGTCTCCTCCAGGGTTCCCCACTCGCGGCACTCCCGGCACTGGCCCATCCACTTGGGGCTTGACCAGCCGCACTCCGTGCAGCAGTAGGAGACCTTGGGGGCCTTGGGACTCTTCGATGCGGGCATGACCGGAGAGTATCGGGCCCCACCGACATCTATTCCCTACACGCCCTCACACGTTGAGCCGGGCGCTCTTGGCGCAGCCTTACGGTCGTTCCGTAGGACTGAGCGAAGAACGCCCGGCTGGGTGCTTGTGCTGATGGGGTGGTGGGGACGCGGCGGGCGTCAGCCGTGGGTGCGGGCCAGCGCCCGGCGGGCCCGCTCGGCGACGTTGTCCCCGGTGAAGCCGTACCCCTCGAACAGGGCGGTGCCGGGGGCGGAGGAACCGTAGTGGTCGATGGAGACGATCTCGCCGGCGTCGCCGACGATCTCGCGCCAGCCCAGGGCGATCCCCGCCTCGATGGCGACCCTGGCGGGTGCCGGGCCGGCAGCACCTGCTCCCGGTAGGCGGCGTCCTGCTGGGCGAACCACTCCAGGCAGGGAGCGGAGACCACCCGGGTGGGGGTGCCTCCTTCTGGAGGATGTCCCGGGCGGCCACGGCCACGCTGACCTCGGAGCCGGTGGCGATCAGGACGACCTCGGGGGCCGCCTGCTGCCCATCGGCGTCGGCGGCCTCGGCCAGGACGTAGGCGCCGCGGCGCACGCCCTCGGCGGCGGCCGTGGCGGAGGCGCTCACGGTGAGGTTCTGACGGGACAGGGCGATGCCGGCCGGCTCGTCGTGACGGCGCAGGATCTCCGCCCAGGCCGCGGCGGTCTCGTTGGCGTCCCCTGGGGCGCACCACGGACAGGCTGGGATGGCGCGCAGCGCCGCCAGGTGCTCGACGGGCTGGTGCGTGGGGCCGTCCTCGCCGACCCCGATGGAGTCGTGGGACCACACGAAGACCGGGCCGATCCCCATGAGAGCCGCTAGGCGCACGGCCGGGCGCATGTAGTCGGAGAACACCATGAAGGTGCCCCTGTAGGGGCGGGTGAGCCCGTCCAGGGCGATTCCGTTGAGGATCGAGCCCATGGCGTGCCTCGCGCACACCGAAGTGGAGGGTGCGCCCGAAGGGCCCGTCGCCCTCGGACTGCGCCAGAGCGGCGGGAAGGAAGGAGGGCCCCCGGCCATGGTCGTGTTGTTCGAGCCGGCCAGGTCCGCCGACCCGCCCCACAGCTCGGGCACCACGCCGGCCAGGGCGGAGAGCACCTTGCCCGACGCCGCACGGGTGGCCAGGGACTCACCCACCTCCCAGGTCGGCAGGGCCTCCTCAAGGCCCTCGGGCAGGCGGTAGGCCTCAAGGCGCTCCAGCAGCGCGGCGCCGGCGGGGTTGGCCTGCTGCCAGGTCGCGAAGCGCGCGTCCCAGTCCGCTCGGGCGGCCCGGGCGTTGTCGGCGGCCTGCTTGCGGGCGTGGGAGACGACGTCCTCGGGCAGGATGAAGCTCTGCTCGGGGTCCAGGCCCAGGGCCCGCTTGAGCCCGGCGACCTCCTCGGCCCCGAGCTTGGAGCCGTGGGAGGACTCCTGGCCCTGCTTGGTCGGGGAGGGCCAGGCGATGATGGGTGCAGACGGATCAGCGACGGACGCGCGCTCGGCGCGGGCCGCGACGATGGCCTCGTGCAGCTCCCTCGAGGTTCTCCGCGTAGCCGTCGGGGCCGGTGCGCCAGTCGACGTCGAGCACCTGCCAGCCGTAGGCCTCGAAGCGGGCCGAGACGTCCTCGGTGAAGGCGATGTCCGTGTTGCCCTCGATGGAGATGTCGTTGTCGTCGTAGATGGCGATGAGGTTGCCCAGCTGCTGAGTGCCGGCCAGGGAGGCGGCCTCCGAGGACACGCCCTCCTGCATGCAGCCGTCGCCCAGGACCGTGTAGACGAAGTGGTCGAAGACCGACTCGCCCAGCGGGGTGCCGGCGTCGAGCAGCCCGTGCTCGCGGCGTGCCGCCATGGCCAGGCCCACCGCGTTGGCGAAGCCTCGCCCCCAGCGGGCCCGTGGTGGTCTCCACCCCGGGAACCTCTCCGAACTCGGGGTGGCCCTGGCAGGCCGGCCGGAGAGCGGAAGGCCGTGAAGCCCTCCAGGTCGATGTCATACCCGGCCAGGAACAGCTGGATGTACTGCACCAGCGAGGCGTGCCCGATGGACAGGACGAACCGGTCCCGTCCCAGCCACCCCGGATCCGCCGGGTCGTGGACCATCTCACGCTGGTAGAGCAGCCACGCCACCCCGGCCAGGGAGATCGGCGTACCGGGGTGGCCCGACCCCGCCTTCTCCACGGCGTCGGCGGCCAGGGCCTTGGACACCGCGATGGTCTGACGGTCGAGGTCGGTGAGCAGCGGCTCAGCGCTCATAACTGAGGACTCCTTGTGCATGAGGGTGCGTCTTGCTCGCGGCCACGGGCGCCGTGACGGTGGTGCATCGCGGTGCCTCCGCGGGCGGGCATCAAGGGTGATCCTTCCCGCTTCCGCGGGGGCGGGCAAGTACAGGCGTGAGTGCGTGTGTCTTTCACACTCGGGGCTTGTTCCCGCAGGCGGGTGCTCTTGCCCGTAGATTGGGCCGCATATGGGTACAGCAAGAGGACGCGCGACGCCGTCGGTGGAGCACGGCAGCGCTTTGGAGCAGATCGACTCCCGGCCCCTGACGGGCCATCAGCGAAGCATCATCGCTCTGGCGATCGTCGCCAACATCTCTGAGTTCTTCGACATGTTCCTCATCGGCTTCGCCGTCGTCCAGCTTCAGAAGGAGTGGAGCCTGGGCGGCTTCGAGACCGGTGTCATCCTGGCCTGCTCCGGGCTGGGCACAGTGCTCGGCTCGGTCCTGTGGGGCCGGGCCGCCGACCGGATGGGCCGACGACGCACCTTCTTCTGGTGCGTCCTGCTCTTCACCGTCTTCACCCTGGCCTCGGTGTTCACCCCCACCGGCTGGTGGATGATGCTGGCCCTGCTGCGGGTGCTGGTCGGAGTGGGCGTCGGGGGCCTCAACATCGTCTCCATCCCCTACGTCCAGGAGTTCGTGCCCACCAGGCAGCGCGGCCTGCTGGCCGGACTGGGCTCGGTGTTCATCCCGCTGGGGCTCTTCCTGGGCTCCCTGGCGCAGCGGCTCCTGCACGACAACTGGCGCGGCCTCATCGCGCTGGGGGTCCTCCCGATCCTCCTGCTGGCGTGGATCCGGATCGTCCCCGAGTCGCCCCGCTTCCTGCTCTCCCACGGGCGCGAGCGCGAGGCCCGCGAGTCCATCGCCTGGGCCCTGGAGCTGAGCCCCAACGACGTCGGAGCCCTGCCGCCGGTGCGGACCGGGCCGCGCATCGCCTACGGCGAGCTGCTGCGCAAAGCACCTGCGGCCCCTGCTGATCGTCTCAGTCGGCTCCTTCTGCTTCATCCTGGGCTCCTTTACCGTGCAGTCCTGGGGGCAGACGCTCCTGGAGGTCGGCTTCACCGACATCGGCGCCGACGCCGTGGGGACGCTCTTCATGGGCGTCTCTCTGGTGGATCTGCTCGGGCGCCTGGCCTCGGCTTGGCTCGCCGACCGGATCGGGCGGCGCTGGACGTTGTTCTCCTTCGGGATCCTTGGGGCGCTCGGAGCGGTCATCGTGGCCTTCTCCGCCCACTGGGAGACCTCGTGGATCGTCTTCTTCACCGGCATCTGCCTCACGATGGGCTTCGGCGACGGCGCCTTCGGGATCCTCAACGCCTTCGGCGGCGAGCAGTTCCCCAACGACGCCCGGGGGACCGGCCTGGGCCTGGGCTACGGCATCGGCGCGAGCGCGAAGATCGTCGGGCCGCTGCTCATGGGGCGATGATCGGCTCAGGCAGTCTTCAGGATCTGGCGCACCCGTTGGCGGCCGTCTTCCCGGCCTTCCTCTTCTTCGCGGCCATGCTGGTCCTGGGGGGCCTGGTCTACCTGCTGGCCCGTGAGACCAAGGGGGAGACCCTCGAGGACATCTGAGCGCTCCGGCGCTTCGAGGCCGTGAGCGACCGTGGGCCGAGGCGGGCGAACCCGTTGCGGCACGTGCCGGTGCTGGTGACCTGCCCGCTGGCGGTGTGGAGTGATGGGAGCGTGCTACGTGGCCGGGTGCGGGCGGTGGAGACGTCCCGCACCCGGCCACGTGGGTGCTCTCGGTCTGAGGCGCGTCAGCGTCAGTGCGCTGGCTGCTCGACGACGTCGACCGGATCGCCGCCGTCCTGGTTGGCGCGGTCGGAGTGGTCGGCTGAGCCGGCGGGGGCGTCCGAGCCCGGCAGGTGGCCGCCCACCATGTCTGTCAGTCCGGTGCCCACGAGGCTGCGCAGGATGAGATCGAGCTGCTCGACGTTGTTGGCCACCGCCTTGGGCAGGGCGGAGGCGCCCTCGGTGGAGATGATCGACAGGGTCGCGCACGCTGGCCAGCGGCTCGCTCAGGGCCCCTGGGCGATCTCGGGGGCCTTGTCCAGCAGCATCTGGCGGGTGGCGGCCTCGCCGTACTTGGCCAGGGCGTCCGCCTTGTCGCTCATGGCCTTGGCCTCGGCCTCACCGGCGGCGCGGATCGTGTCGGCCTCGGCCTGGCCTCGGGCCGCGATGGCCTCGGCCTCGGCGCGGGCCCGGGCGGCGGTCGCCTTGGCCTCGGCCTCGGCACGGGCCACGGTGGCCTGGGCCTGGGCCTCGGCGTCCAGACGGGTGCGCTCGGCGTCGGCCTGGGCCCGTAGCAGCGCCTCGGTCTTGGAGGCCTGAGCCTCCTGCTCGCGCTGGTAGCGGGCGGCGTCGGCGGGCTTGCGCACCGTGGAGTCCAGCTCGCGCTCGGTCAGGGCGGCCTTGGCCTCGGCCGCCTCCTGCCCGATGATGGCGATCTCTCGCCCTGGCGGCGCGGGCGATCGGGCCGGCGGAGTCGGCGTCGGCCTGGGCCTTGTCCGTCTCGGCCTTGAGCTGGGCCTGACGCAGGGACAGGTCGCGCTCGCGCTCGGCGATCTGCTGACGGGAGGTGACCTCGGCGTCGCGGGCCTCGCGCTCGGCGTTGGCCCGCGCGATGCGGGCGTCCTTCTCGACGCGCTGCTGCTCGGGCACGCCCAGGGACTCGATGTAGCCGCCGGCGTCGGTGATCTCGGAGACCTGGAGCATGTCGATCTCCAGACCCATGTTGGCCATGATGCTCTTGGCGTCGTCGAAGACGTTGCGCTGCAGGGCGTCGCGGTCGGAGATGAGGTCGGTGACCGTCATGTGGCCGATGATCGAGCGCAGGGAGCCGATGAGCGCCTCGCGGGCGGAGTCGGCGATGGCCTGGTCCGTGTTGGGCTTGCCCAGGAAGCGCTTGGCGGCGGCTCGCACCTGCTCGTCTGAGTCGCCCACCTTGACGGCGGCCACGGCGGCGACGTTGACGTGGATCTTGTTCTCGTCCTCGGCGGTGACCTTGAAGCCGATCGTGGTCTGGGTGAAGGGCAGGTACTGGATGGACTGGATGACCGGCAGGACGAAGTCACGCCCGCCGGGGTGGATGATCTTGACCGTTCCCCGGTTGGATCCGGAGATCAGACCGGTGAGGTTGGAGGGGACGACGACGATGCGGCTGAACAGGTAGGCGACCGCCGCGAGCACGATGATGGCGACGATGACGATCAGGCCGATGATTGTTACACCCATGCGGGTTCCTTTCTATGCGGGGAGAGGGGATGAAGGAGGATGGTGGGCAGACGGCGTGAGCAACGGGTGGGGCGTGCGATCGGTCAGCGGCTCCCGGTGGGCTCAGCTGCTGATCTGCTCCCAGGGGGTGATGTCTAGGGTGGAGTCGACGGCGTCGAGCACCCAGGCGCTCTGCCCCGAGTGCAGCGGCTGCTCGGAGCGCGCCGGCAAGGTGAGCTGGTGGCCGCGCGTGATGGCACGAACCTCGCCGCTGCCGTCCTTCCACCACAGGACGGTGACCTTCTCACCGACCAGCTCTGCGGCAGTGGGCGGAGCCGTGTTCAACGGCATGGAGCGCCTGAGCCGGTTCCACAGCCAGCGCATGAGCACCCCGGACGCAACGGCCGCCGCGGAGGGAACGCCCCACAGCACCGCCGTCGGTACTTGTGTGGCGGCCGAGCCCGTCGTCGCCGTCACTCCCATGCCGATGGCGCCGAACACGGCCACCGGCAGAGCGAGGATCGGCACGAGCCCGTCGGGCAGGAGGGCGTCCAGCAGCCCGTCGAAGAGGATGCCGGCCACCAGGACGGTGCAGCCGATGATCGCGCACCAGGCGAAGACGCCCACACCAGCTCCCTTCCGCGCAGGCCCCACGGCCTCCGACACCTGGATTCTGCCACGCAGGCCGGGAGGTGAGGCCGGGGTTGGGATGGGAAGAACAACCCGTTTGGGCTCAGGCGCCGCGGGCTCGTGGCAGCTGACCGGAGTCCTGCAGGGACGGTGCAGCCGAGGACCAGGACGTCGCCGTCGGGATGGCCGTCGCAGCAGAGGGGTTGGTGGGAATGGTCATGGTCTCCTGCATCGCCGGATCGGCCCCGTGCTCAGGCTGGCCGGGACAGCTGTACCTGTAGTGCCGGCTGTGCTCGCCATGACGGCTGCTGCCCGGTGGGATCCGACGGCGTCTGCGGGGACGGCTGCGGCGGCAGCCACTGCGGAGGACTGATCGGCATGCGGGGACGCAGTGAGGACGGGCAGACCCGACGGGTCGGGTACGGGGAGGCTGGTGCCTCCCGGCGCTGTCACTGGAGCCTGGGGCGTGCCCTGAGATGGAAGGATTCCGTAGCCGGCCCCTGCCGGCCCGGCGGCCGTAGCAGGGCCCGCGGCGGCAACTGTGGAGGGCTGGGGGTCCGTGGGTACCGCGACGGTCTGCACGGATACTGCCGCGGCCCTCACCGGCGACCCGACCTGGCCCTCGGGTGGCGGGTCCGCCGGGGCACCGGTGTACTCGGGGCCTCGGCTGGGCCGGCTGGGGAAGCTGGGGCGGCTGGGGCCTCGTCGGTGCAGCGCCGGCGGCCGCGCCGGCTGCGAGCGGTGACGTGGGTGCCTCGGTGGCGTGGCGCCCGATCTGCGTTTCAGGGGAGTCGAGGCGAGGACGGGCCCGGTCTCCACGGTGTTGGCCGAGGCTGTTGAGGCACCCGAGGTCGGAGCCACGGAGGCGGGCAGGGGCGAAGCCGTCCCCGTGACCGTGACCGCGTCAGGAGCCGCGGCCGCCTGCATGGACGAACCGGTCAGAGCGGCCTGAGCGCGTCGACGCCGGGAGATGCGGCTGGGAGTCGGGTCCTCGAAGACGGGCCTGCGTGCCTCGGGCGACCGGTGACTCGTCGGGCCTCGCTGGGCCTCGTCAGGGACTGCGGGGGTCGGTCCTCACGTGCTGAGGTCCGCCCGGGGGTGAGCGGAGGCCAGACGACGTCGGCGTCGGACAGGGCGGTGGCGGCCGGCCTGGGGGTCGCCTCCGCGGCTCTCCGCTCCGCCCGGCTGCGCGCCCGTCGCGAGCGCCGTCGGGGCTCGGGGCCGGAGGCGCGGGCACCGTCCCCGGAGGGCACGGCCCTCGTGACCCCGGTGTTCCCAGCGACCCCACTGGCCCGGGTGGCCCCGGCGGGGAGGCGGGGCTCGGGTAGTCGGCGAACTTGGCGATGTGGTCCAGGTCGTAGTGGGTCGGGTCCCGTCCGGCGTTGCGCAGCACGTCCTCCAGAGGGCTGAGCAGGGCCAGCCGGAAGGCGGGGTCGACGCAGCGAGCGTTGACGGCGCCCCAGATCTGGTCGGCGGTCAGGGACTCCTCGGAGGATCCCAGATCGTTGCGGATCGCGGTGACCAGGTCCGACTCCAGACGCGCGTAGGCCATGGCGTAGGCACTGGGCCACGGGGCCTCGGGGCCGCTGGGTGCGCAGGAGGGCGAAGTTGCGCATAGCGCGCAGCACCTCGTCCGAGCCGCCCACCAGGGCCCCCCACCCGCAGGCGGTCCAGTGCCTCGTTCTTCATCGTCCCTGGTGCCCTCGGGGCCCAGCAGGTGCTTGGAGTCCTCGACGACCTCGCGCAGGAAGACCCGGTAGGCGGCGACGCTGTCGGGGGTCGTGCGCTCCTTGGTCATTGAGCGCAGCCGCTCGGCGGCGTGACGCGCCGCCAGGCGGGCCGAGCTGGCCTCGGACTGGACCTCGTTGATCCGCGAGATGCTCGCCCGGGAGATCCGTGACGCCTCCTTGAGCGCCAGGTCCGCATGCGCCGTCGAGCGCCGTGCAGCGAAGACGGCGGCAACAGCGACCAGGATGGAGACACCGGCTGCAATAGTGGCCACGACGGCGACGACGGACAGATCCATGCCCCTATCCTGCCCGTAATCGACTCGGTGGTGCCGCGAAAAAAGGACCTCCCCAGATAGTCCCCAGAATCTCTGCGGGTGACGCCCAGGCCGAGCGGTGGCCGGGCTCACGTTGAGGCGGGTGGGGCGGCGCCGGCGGGGCAGTAGGCCGGCAGGCCGCGTCTCCGGCAGACACCCGCCCGGTCGCCTCAGCGCGTCTTCGGTCCGGAATGATGCAGCGGGCTGCACCGATGTGCACGGTCCAAGATCCTGCTCTCCGCCCCATGAGGGCCCGTGGCGCGGTAGCGTCAGCGCCATGAAGAAACTCATCAACGCCGTTGACAACGTGGTCACGGACGCCCTGCGGGGCATGGCCGCAGCCCACCCCCACGAGCTCGACATCGACCTCGACCAGCACATCGTCTACCGCCGCCGACCCAAGGAGCAGGGCAAGGTCGCCATCATCTCCGGGGGAGGCAGCGGGCACGAGCCCCTCCACGGCGGCTTCGTGGGCACCGGCATGCTCGACGCCGCCTGTGCCGGCGAGATCTTCACCTCCCCGGTCCCCGACCAGATGGTGGCCGCCACCAGCGCCGTCGACCGTGGAGCCGGCGTGCTGCACATCGTCAAGAACTACACCGGCGACGTCATGAACTTCGAGATGGCCGCCGAGATCGTCGACGCCGAGTCCGGCATCCAGGTCGCCAGCGTCGTCACCAACGACGACGTCGCCGTCGAGGACTCCCTCTACACCGCCGGGCGCCGCGGCGTGGGCGTGACCGTCATGGTGGAGAAGATCGCCGGCGCCGCCGCCGAGCAGGGACGCCCACTGGACGAGGTCGCCGGTATCGCCGCACGCGTCAACGCCGCCGGCAGGTCCATGGGGATGGCCCTGACCTCCTGCACCGTCCCGGCCAACGGCAAGCCCTCCTTCGACCTGCCCGAGGGCGAGATGGAGATCGGCATCGGCATCCACGGCGAGCCCGGACGCCACCGCGAGAAGACTGCCCCCGCCGCCGAGATCGCCGAGCGCCTCGTCACCCCCATCCTGGCTGAGCTCACCGCGCTTACCGAGCTGGAGAGCGTCGGCGCCGACGAGGGTGTCATCGCCATGGTCAACGGCATGGGCGCCACCCCGCTGCTCGAGCTCTACCTCATGTACGGGGAGATCGCCCGCCTCCTTGAAGACGCCGGGATCACCGTGGCCCGCAACCTCGTGGGCAACTACATCACCAGCCTTGACATGGCCGGCTGCTCCCTGACCCTGGTGCGCGCCGACGCGGAGATGCTGAGCCTGTGGGACGCCCCGGTCAACACCCCTGGCCTGCGCTGGGGAGCGTGAGGACCTGACACAATCGGGGGGCCCGATCACCTGCGGGCACCCCAAGGACACTGAAGGAGAAGCGATATGACCGCAGAGGTGGGAGCCGCCCGCCACTCGCTGAGCGTGGCGGACCTGGCTACCTGGGTGCGCCGCAGCGCCGCACTCATCGCCGAGCACGCCGAGGAGCTCACCGACCTGGACGCCGCCATCGGTGACGCTGACCACGGCACCAACATGAAGCGCGGCCTGGCCGCCGCCGCCGAGGCTGTGGAGGCCGGTAGCTTCGCCAGCGCCGACGTCCCTGCTCAAGAAGGTCGGCACCACCCTGGTCTCCACCGTCGGGGGCGCCTCCGGGCCCCTGTACGGCACCTTCTTCCTGCGAGCCGGGGGCGCCGTGGCCGGCCTGGAGGTACTCGACGCCCAGGCGCTCGCGGGCGCCCTGGAGGCCGGGGGTCGGCGGCATTGCGGCGCGGGGGCGGGCCACCGCGGGGAGAAGACCATGCTCGATGCCTGGAGCCCGGCCCTGGAGGCCCTGCGCGCCCATCCCGGCGACCTCGCCGCCGGTGTCGCGGCCGCCGTGCATGCGGCTGCCGAGGGGCGCGAGGCCACCAAGCCCATGGTGGCCACCAAGGGGCGGGCCTCCTACCTGGGAGAGCGCTCCGTGGGGCACATCGACCCCGGTGCCGCCTCCACGGTCCTGCTGCTGACAGCTCTCGACGACGTCGTGGCCGGGAGGGTGTCGTGAGCTCGGTGAGTCCTGACAGTTCCGCAAGCCTTCCTCAGTCCCCATTGGCCCCCCGAGCCGGGGCGGGCGAGTGACGCTGGCGTGAGAGTCGGTATCGTCCTGGTCTCCCACTCCCGCGCTCTGGCCGAGGCCGCCGTGGACCTGGCGCGCCGGCTCATCGTGGCTGTCGATGTCCCCGTCGAGACGGCCGCGGGTCTGGCCGACGGCGGGCTGGGCACCGACCCCGGGGCCGTCGTCGAGGCCGTGGAGCGCCTGGCCGAGCGCTGCGAGGGCGTCCTGGTCCTGGCTGACCTGGGCAGCGGGGTCATGAGCGCCGAGATGGCCCTGGAGATGCTCGATCCGGCCCTCGCTGAGCGGACGTGCTTGTCGGCGGCGCCCTTCGTCGAGGGGCTGCTCGGCGCCTACGGCGCCGCCGGGATCGGCAAGGATCTTCAGGCCGTTGCCGCTGAGGCCGACGGAGCCGCCGAGGCCAAGCTTTCCCAGATGGCGGCCTTCTGACGTGCTTGTGACGCGCGTCGTCGGGTCAGGGGCTGCCCACTCGGCTCACGCGCGGTTGGCGAAACGCTCCAGGAGGGCGGCGTCCCCGCCGACGACGAGTACGTCCTCGGCCGAGACCAGGGTGTCCGGGGTGGCGTACTCAAACGGCTCGCCCGGGCTCATGAGACCGAAGACCGTGATCCCGTAGCGCGAGCGCACCTTGGACTGGCCGATGGTGAAGCCGTGCAGCTCCGTGGGCGGACGCATCTTGACGATGGTGAAGCCGCCCTTCTCCATCTCGATGTAGTCGAGCATGCGGCCCGAGACGAGGTGGGCGGCGCGCTGACCGGCGTCGAACTCGGGGTAGACGACGTGCTGGGCGCCGATGCGGCGCAGGATGCGGCCGTGGGCGCGGGAGATGGCCTTGGCCCAGATCTGGGGGGTCTCGAGGTCCACGAGGTTACCGGTGATGAGGACGGAGGCCTCCAGGGAGGTCGCCACCCCCACGACCGCGGTGCCGAACTCGGTGGCGCCCAGCTGCTCGAGGGCCTCCACGTCCGTGGCATCGGCCTCCACCAGGGGATGCGGCCGGTCCACTGCCGCACGGTCGCGGGATTGGCCTCCACGGCCAGCACCCGCGCCCCAGGCGGTCCAGGGTGGCGGCCACGGCCGAGCCGAAGCGTCCCAGCCCGATGACGAGCGTGGAGTCGGTGCGCGAGAGCGGGGCAGGCATGAGGTCTCCTGAGGTCGGCCGTGAGGCAGTGGCCCCTACGCTACCTCCTGCGGCGTCGGCGGAGGCTCAGGCCGATCCCGCAGGCCACCAGGACCGTCGCCGCCCCGGCCAGGATCCAGGCCATCACCGCGAATCCTCCTGCATAGGCGTCGACCTGCGCCCGGTCGATGAGCTGGGCCTTGAGCGCCTCGATGATCTGCTTTCCAGCAGGTGACTGCGGCAGGGTGTGGGCCCGCATCATCGCCTCCATGGCTGTGGCCTTGACCCCCGCGGCGTGGTCAGTCACGTAGTCCTCGGCGTGCTGGGTGGCGTAGGAGGTCATGAGAGCCACCCCGAAGGAGCCACCGATCTGCTGAGCGGCGCTCAGAATTGCCGAGGCCAGCCCGGTACGCGTGGAGTCCACTCCGCGGGTTCCTGAGTTGAAGGTGACCGGCATCGTCAGCCCCAGGCCCATCCCGAAGACGATGAGGCCGGGCAGTGCCACGTGCTCGTAAGTCGATTCCGTGGTCATGAGGGAGAAGATGAGGAAGGATCCCGCCAACACTGCCAGCCCCAGTGGCAGGGTGCCGCGCGCCCCGAGCCTGGGCACGATGATGCGCCCGGCCGGGATCGCGGTGGCGATCAACGCAAGGACCATCGGGAGGAAGACGACCCCGCTCTTGAGGGGCGAGTAGCCGAAGTGGTTCTGCATGTAGTAGGTCAGGTAGATGATCGCCCCCATCTGGGCGGCGCCGGTGATGAACTGCGTGGCGTAGGAGGCCGCCCGCACCGGCAGCGCCATCATCGACAGGGGCAGCACCGGTCGATTCGCGAAACGCTCACGGACCACGAACAGCGCCGCGGCGATGCCGCCCAGCGCCAGCCAGCTGACGGTCGACGTGGAGGTCCAGGAGGTCTGCTGGGCCCGGTCGAGCCCGTAGACGGCGCTGAAGCAGGCTCCGCAGCCCAGGACCAGGCCGCTCAGGTCATCAGTGATGCGTGAGCCGCGGTCGCGCTGGTCGGCCGGCGGAAGGCTGCGCTGCCCGATGAGCAGGGCGGCGGCGGCCAGGAAGATGTTGATGTAGAGGGCCCAGCGCCAGCTGAACCAGTCGGTCAGTGCTCCGCCGACAAGCAGTCCGACAGCCGCTCCCAGGCCGCCAGTGGCGCCGAAGATCGCGAAGACCCGCTCGCGCTCGGCACGCTCGGTGAAGGTGACATTGAGCAGTGACTGTGAGGTGGGGGCCAGCAGGGCGCCGAAGCAGCCCTGGGCCACGCGGGCCGCCAGCAGGACGGAGAAGGAGGTCGCCATCCCGGCTGCGAGGCTGGCGATCCCGAATCCGATCAGACCGACCTGGTACGAGCGTCGGATACCGACCACGGCGCAGAGCCTTCCCCCGAAGAGCACGAGGCCTCCGAAGGCCAGGCTGTAGCCGGTGACCGTCCATGGGCTCTGGGACACGTTCATCCCCAGGTCCACCTGCATGTGCGGCAGGGCGATGGCGATGATCGTCAGGTCCAGGACGATCATCAGCTGGGTGAGGACGGCGCTGACCATGACCGCGCGTCGATTGGGCCGCTGTACGGCCGCGGGAGTCTCCTCCTGTGTCTCCTGTGCCGGTTCGGCCTGCTTGAGGGGGGATGTCGCTGTGAGCGTCATCGCGAACCTCCATATCAAAACTATCGTTTTTGTTTGCGTTCGGGAGCATACGAAGTGCGTGGTGGCTAGTCAACAACGATCGTTTCGATTTGGGGTGTGCTCTGAGTCGCTTATCCTGAGCTCATGCCACGAGTGACCGCCGCCTACCGGGAGCGTCAGACCGACCGGATCCTGCAGGCCGCCGAGGAGTGCTTCGCGCGCAGCGGCTTCCAGGCCACCTCCATGGACGAGGTCATTGCCGCGGCCGGAATGTCATCGTCGACCGTGTACCGCTACTTCCCCGAGGGCAAGCGCTCCCTCATTCGGGCGGTCCTGACCAGGCGCGTGGGACCGCTCGTCGAGCGGATCAAGCGGATCGCCGAGTCCGAGGAGCCGCTCGACTTCGAACAGGGACTTCATTGAGGCGCTCACCCTGCTCAACTACCAGCGGCACGGCGCGGCAGCCGATTCACGTGCGGACCGGCAGGATGACGCTCGTGAGGCTCCTGACGACGTCGGTCTGAGCTCTTGGGCGCCTCTGGCCTACCATGCCTGGGGGGAGCTGACCCGTGATCCCGAGATGAGCGTCCTGGTCCAGGAGAGCTACCGGGACATCCACGGCGGTCTTACTCGGCTGTGTCGCAATGGGCAAAGGGTGGGGACGATCTCCCGTCGTCTGAGCCCCGATCAGATGGCCTCCCTCATCCAGAGCGTCTCCTTCGGTCTCATCGTCGAGCAGCTCATCACCGGCCGGGCTGATGTGGAGGGCGCGGCCGCCATCCTCAGGCAGCTGCTCGCCCCGGAGGGGTCGCGATCCTGACTGTCTCCGATGGGTCTGCTGCTCTCCTAGGGACGGTGTGCCGGTCGGACCCGGGTGGGGCTGCCGCCCTGTTCAGCCGATCATCGGGCTGGCCTCGGGCATCCGGATGACGCGGCGCCGCTCGCGCAGCGCCAGGGCGCTGGCCGCCGTCATCGTGCCCACGCGGCCGACGAACATGAGCGCCACGATGACGTACTTGGCCCCGTCCGGCAGGGAGGGCGTGATGCCCGTGGACAGGCCCACGGTCGCGAAGGCGCTGATGACCTCGAAGAGGATCCGGTCCAGGGACAGGTTGGTCATCTGCAGCAGCAGGAGCGTGGCCAGACCGATGATGCTGGAGCCGATGAAGGCCACCGCCACGCTCAGGCGCACGGTCGAGGGGGTGATGCGCCGCCCGAAGGCCTCGATGTCCTGGTCGCCCCGGGCCTCGGCGAGAATCGCCAGCAGCAGGACCGCGAAGGTCGTCACCTTGATGCCGCCGGCCGTCGAGGCCGAGCCGCCCCCGACGAACATGAGGGCGTCCTGAAGGAACCAGGTCGCCTCGTGCATGTGCTCGGGCGGGATCGTGGACAGCCCCGAGGAGCGGGCGTTGACGCCGTTGACGAGCGCGGTCATGATCTTTCCGCTCGTGGGCAGGGAGCCGTAGGTGAGCGGGTTGTTCCACTCGAAGGTGGCGATGGCGAGGGTTGAGGCGAGTGTGAGGGCCAGGTAGGTCGTCAGGGTCAGCTTGGTGTGCAGGCTCCACATGCGGGGCGGCGGCGTCGGCCCATGATGTCCAGGATGACGGGGAAGCCGACGGCGCCCATGAAGGTCCCCAGGATGATCGGCAGGCCGATCCACCAGTCGGTGGAGTAGGCCCCCAGGCCCTCAGGCATGATGACGAATCCGGCGTTGTTGAAGATCGACAGCGCCATGAAGACCGCATACCACAGGGCGTGGCCCACATCGAGGCCGTGACTGAGGAAGGGTGGCAGCAGCATGAGTGTCAGGAGGAGCTCGCAGCCGGCGGCCGTGTAGATGACGGCGCGCAGCAGCCGCCCCACCTCACCCAGGCGCGATTGGTTCTCCGAGGCCGCCAGCATCCGCTGAGTCAGTCCCACGTGCCGGGACACCGCCAGGGACAGCAGGGAGGCCAGGGTCATGACTCCCAGACCGCCCACGGCCGCGGCCAGGATGATGACGACGTGCCCGAAGGTGGACCAGTAGGCAGCCGTGTCCACCGTGCTCAAGCCGGTGACGCACACCGCCGAGGTGGCGGTGAACAAGGCGTCGAGGAAGTTGGCACGCTCCCCGCTGGTCGTGGCGATGGGGAGGCTGAGGAGGCCGGTCACCACCACGATGATGGCCGCGAAGACGATGACGGCCAGTCGGGCCGGGTAGAAGCGGGCGGCTCGCGCGATCTGGCTGAGTGGCTCGATGTGCCGAAGCAGTCGGCGAATCCCGGTGGGCTCCGTACCCGGCAGTTGGGGGAGGGGCGATGGCTCCTCGAGGGGGCCGGCTCCTTCTTTGGAATTCGGGGGCTTCTTGTGGCGCTTCCACGCATGGCCGACGACGCCCACGAGCGGGGCGTGCCAGTGGGCCTGACGGCGCCTGCCGGCCTGGGAGGCGCCGCGCTTCCCGGTCGGGGTCTCGCCGCGGGATCCGCGGCCGGGCTCCGGCTCCTGGGCGGTGTCTGTCTGGGGCACGGTCGCCATTGTGGTCCCGCTGGCCCGGCTTCGTCACGTTTCCCGGCATCGTGGGCCGGGTGTGTTCGAGTGGGGCCAGTGGATGGGCTCGGGTGCCCGCCGTCGTGACGGCGGGTCTGGGGCCAATCAGGGGTGGTTCGGTGAGGTTGCGGCAGCGACAATTGGTGCCCGAGTGTGAAATGCGACGCCTGTGGTAAATGGGGCCCGAGAAACCCTGTGCGAAGGCTGGTGCGGGGATATATTGGCTGTGTTCCTGCCCCGACGGGGCCACCCGCGACGAACGGACCTCAAGCTCATGGCACCGGGCCTTCCCACATCCCCCAGCGCCTCCGGCGCCCCCTCGTTCCTCACTGTGGCTGAGGTGGCGGCGATGCTGCGCGTGTCCAAGATGACCGTCTACCGGATGGTGCACTCCGGCGACCTGCCTGCGATGCAGGTCGGGCGCTCCTTCCGCGTCCCCGAGCGCGCCGTTCACGACTACCTGGCCGCGGGGCTGGGTGACTGGGGCCACGACGCGTCAGGAGGCATCAGGGTCCCAGGGAGCCGCTACACTCAGGCGGTCACCTGCGTGGTCGGCCGCTGAGCCTCACGCGCCGACCAACCGCCCCATGGCATAACCCTCGCCGGCCTGCCTCGGCCCGCAGGGAGGGTCTGCGGGCACTACAAGCGAACTGCGAGGAGATCTCATGGGATCCGTCATCAAGAAGCGCCGCAAGCGCATGGCCAAGAAGAAGCACCGCAAGCTGCTTCGCAAGACGCGTCACCAGCGTCGCAACAAGAAGTGAGACGAGCGGCCCGTCCGCGTCTCGGGGCTCCGTGCACACTACTGGTGTGAGCGGGGCCCTGCTTGTCTCACGAGGAACCGATCAGGAAGAGCGGAGACCTCCGTTGACCACCACCCCAGATGACCGCGCCCCCGCTGCCCCCGCTGAGGCCTCGACGGTGCCGGCTGCGCCGTCGATCGAGCCGCAGCTGGTGGCAGGCGACTGCACCGTCCCGCTGAGCGTCGACGTCGACCCGTCGGCCTGGCCCGCACCTGTCCGGGCCCCTGGCGCACACGCCCGGCTCCGGCGCCCGGCCGACCAGCCTGGCCGAGCTGACGACGCTTCGCGTGGGCGGCCCGGTGGGCAGCTACGTCGAGGCCACCACGCAGAGCGAGCTGACCGAGGCGATCCGCGAGGCCGACGCCGCCGGTACGCCCGTCCTCGTCATCGGCGGCGGCTCCAACATCATGGCCTCCGATGCCGGCTTCGACGGGCTCGTCATCCGGGACGCCCGCGCCGAGGTCTCACTCGTCTCGGACTCGGTGTGCGGCGGTGTCGAGGTCACCGCCACCGCCGGAACCACCTGGGACGACCTGGTGCGCGAGGCCATCGCCAGCCAGTGGGCCGGGTTCGCGCCCCTGTCCGGGATCCCCGGCACGGTGGGCGCCGCCCCGTGCAGAACATCGGGGCCTACGGCGCCGAGGTCGCCGAGCTCATCGCCAGCGTGCGCGCCTGGGACCGCCTGCGCAACCGGGTGGTCTGGCTGGCCCTGGGCGAGCTGGGGCTGGCCTACCGGGACTCGCGTCTCAAGCAGTCCCTTACCGACACCGAGGTGGGCGGCGGGCGCCTGTGGGGGCCGACTGGGCGCTGGGTGGTCCTCGACGCCACCTTCGCCGTGCGGCAGGGCTCCCTGTCCTCCCGGATCGCCTACTCCCAGCTGGCCGGGGCGCTCGGCGTCGAGCTGGGTGAGCGCGTGCCCGAGCGCGAGCTGCGTGAGGCGGTTCTTGAGCTGCGCCGCTCCAAGGGGATGGTGCTGGACGGCGCCGACCACGACACCTGGTCGGCCGGCTCCTTCTTCACCAACCCGATCCTGACCACGGAGCAGGCCGAGCAGCTGCCCGAGGACGCGCCGCGCTTCCCGGTCACCGACCACTCGCAGGTGGTGCTCGGCACCAAGGCCGCCCCCGTCATCGAGGGGTTGGTCAAGACCAGTGCCGCCTGGCTCATCGACCACGCCGGCTTCAGCAAGGGCTTCGCCGCGGAGGCCGGCGCACCGGCCGGGCTGTCCACCAAGCACGTGCTGGCCCTGACCAACCGGGGCGGGGCGACCGGGGCGGACCTGGTGCGCCTGCGCGATGCGGTGGTGGCAGGAGTGCGCGAGCGCTACGGCGTCACCCTCGTGCCCGAGCCCGTCCAGGTCGGCTTCTAGGCCGCCTGTCCAAAGCCACGGCAGCCCCGGGACGTGTCAGCGCGTCCCGTGGTGCCTGTGCGATGCGATGGTGGCCGGCGTGCATGAGCGCAATGGCGTCCCCCTTGTGTCCGAGCCCGTCCAGGTCGGCATTTAGGTTGCCTGTCCAAAGCCCCGGTAGCCCCGTAGTTCACCGCGCGAGTATGTGGTCCGTCGCGGGCGCCCCTGGCTCTGGGGAGCGGTCGCTGCGGGCACTGTCCCTGTCCCTGGGGCGTGGTTCTGCGTATCAGAGTCCTTATCCGGGCGTGCTCGCTGCCGGTTCTAGCCCCTAGCGCGCAACCGCGCGAGGCTTGAGGTCGCCGGCCTCCGGGCCGTCGGACTGCGCTCCTGGAGCCTGGTCGGGCGCCGCCAGCCAGGCGTCCACCTCGGCCAACCAGGTCTGCTTCGCCGTCGGGGAGGCCAGGCAGGCGCGGATCGAGCCGCGGGCCAGCTCGGCCAGCTCGGCGTCGTCGCAGCCCAGGGCCCGGGCGATCTCGTACTGGTCGACGAGCCGGGACTGGAAGAGCAGGGGGTCGTCGGCGCTCAGGGCGATTTGGGCTCCGTGGCTCATGAGCGTACGCAGGGGACGTCGTCGGGGCTGTGATACACCCCCAGGCTCACGTTGGAGGCGGGGCAGACCTCGAGGCTGATGCCGGAAGCGACGATCGCGTCCAGCAGGGCGGGGTCCTCACCGGCGCGAACCCCGTGGCCCAGGCGTGTGGGGCCGAGGGAGGAGACGACCTCGCGCAGGTGGTCGGGCCCTAAGAGCTCCCCTCCGTGCGGCATGGAGGCCAATCCGCCTCGGCGGGCGATGGCGAAGGCCCGCTCCCAGGAGGAGGTCTGCCCGGCGCGCTCATCGTTGGACAGGCCGAAGCCGATCGCCTCGCCCGGCTGGTCTCCGGCGTAGCGCACCGCCAGGCGCGCGAGCGTGCGGGCGTCCAACGGGTGACGCATCCGGGAGGCCGCCACAATGACCGCCACCTCCACTCCGCTCAGGGTCGTGGCCTGCTTGGCGGCATCGAGGATGATCTCCAGAGCCGGGGTGATCCCGCCGACGAAGGGGGCATAGCTGGTCGGGTCGACCTGGATCTCCAGGCGGCGCGAGCCCTCGGCGGCATCATCCAGAGCGGCCTCCAGGACAATGCGGCGCATGACCTCCTCGGTACGCACCAGGGCCCGGGCCGTGTCATAGGCGCGCTGGAAGCGGAACCAGCCGCGCCGGTCAGCGGGGACACGCAGGGGGTCGCCGTCCAGGAAGTTCGAGGGCAGACGCGTGCGCGCGCTGGAGGCCAGCTCGATGAGGGTCTCCAGGCGCATCGACCCCGTGAAGTGCAGGTGCAGGTGCGCCTTGGGGAGGGTGGCGAGGTCTCGCATGGGTGGATTCTTCCACGCGTTCGCACTCCACCGGCAGCCCTCCTACGCGGGGCAGGAGGCACCGAAGTGTCACGATTGGCGACTTTTCCGGCAGGGGCCGACACCCTGTGACAGGAGGAAAAGGCGCGGACCTGCGCAGATAGGGGGAGAGAAGCCCAGGGCGCTTCCCCGACTCGCCCTAAAAGTCGCCAGGAGTGACATCCGGGTGGATTCCGAGACGGCGCGCCACCGAAGAGACGATCCGCACCGTGTCCCGATCCAGTACCTGGTTGCTGGTGAGGTGCAGCGGAGTGTGGCTGCGCGCGAGAGCGGCCTGATCGCGCAGGTGGTCGCTGTGCCAGTCCGGGCGGGAGGAGTGGTAGGTGTAGCCGTCCGTCTCGATGAGCAAGGCCGGACAGGCCGCCGCCGTGAGGACATGAGTGCCGTCCGCCGGCCCGGGAACGATCGCCTGAGGCCTTCGGCTGAGCACCAGATCCACCTCGCCGACCCCGTCCACCATGACCGCCGCGACGGGGCGGTAGCCGGCCTGCTTCAGGTCGTAGCGGGCGATCGTCTCCAGCAGGGAGCGCGCCCCCCGGGCGGGCCTGGGAGAGTAGGGAGCGCAGCGGTGCGTTGCGCGGGCCCGGCAACGCGGATTCCAGCTGACTGCGGGTTGTGTATCCCAGGCGCAGGGCCGCGTCGAGAGCGATGAGGGCATCGACCTCGTCGGCGCAGCGCATGAAGCAGATGAGAGCCTGCTCGACCTGCGCCACTGGTGGCTGAGTGTCCTCGGGCAGGGCCAGTCCCCTGACGCGGTGGACCACCGTGCGGCCGATTGCATCGGGAACGCGGCTTCGCTGCGCCGGGATGGCGACATGGAGAACACCGGGTGATGTCCTCAGCGGAATGCCGTAGTGCTTCATCGCGTGTCCACAGCTCACCACGCCTCCCAGCCGGCGGCAGGTGATGACGAAGGCCTTGGCCGACGGCAGGGACACCACGTGACCGGGGTGGGACGTCAACGCCTTCTCAGCCAGCATGCGCGCCACCGTCCTGCGCTCTGACCGGGTGAGGCTCAGTGCCGAGAGCCGGGCTGCGCCGTTCCTGGCTAGTAGACGGGCGCGCACATCGCCGCGGCGGACATCATCAAACATAGTTAAATGATGTCAAACAGTGCTTCGAGGTAAAAGACATGGGGTGGCGCTGTGGATAACGTCGGGCGTCCCTCGGTGTTGTCAGTGCCTTCGTTGTCACGATTGGCGACTTTTCCGCCCGGTACCGTCAGCCTGCGACAGGAGGGAATGGCGCGGACCTGCGCAGATAGAGGGCAACGTTCCGGCGCCCCCTCCCCAAGCCGACCTAAAAGTCGCCAGGAGTGACAGATCTGCCGTCCTGCACGTACCCCACGTTGGTCATCCAGTGCATCGCCCCAGGGGTGCGTGGGCTTCCGCTGTTGTCGAACACCGGGGGTCGTTTTGGAGGCGAATCACCAGGTGGGTGGGGCAGACTAACTGCTATGAACCACTCGTCGGCGTCCCAGGAGCCCGAGGAGGTGGCCCTGCTGACGGGGCCGCGTGCCGCGTCCGTGCTCTCCGCCGCCCTCGCCCCGGCCGGCCAGCGCCTGGCCAGCTGGGAGGTCCACTCAGTCCACCACCGCCCTGGAGCGGGGGTGTCCGTGGGGTACACGGCTGTTGTTGTCGCACCCAACGGGCGTTCCACCACCGAGTACCTGTGCGCCACGACGGCTCGCCTGTCCAACCCGCACGCGCCGGGACTGACCCGGGTGGCTCCCACCGGCGGGGACGGCCCTGCGGTCCACGTGTGGCGCCACCCGGCCGACCCCGAGCTTCCCGGCCTGGTGGTGGCCTGCACGCCCTCGCTGCTCTCGGCCCGGATCGGCACGCAGGTCAAGGCCACGATGGTCGCCTACCGGCCCACCCGCCGAGCGGTCGTGCGCGCCACCTTCCCGGATGAGACCACCGCCTACGCCAAGGTCCTGCGCCCGAGCCAGGCCCCGTCCTTCGCCCAGCGCCACCGCCTGCTGACGGCCTCAGGCGTGCCTGCGCCCGAGGTCCTGCGAGAGGACCCCGATGGGCTCGTCCTGCTGTCCACCGGTCGAGGAGTGGCCCTGTCCGGCCTGCTGTCCCAGGGCATGAGCGTCTCGCGCAGCGAACGCGTCTTCAACGGCCTCATCTCACTGCTGGACGCCCTGCCGGCCAGCGCCATGCAGCTGCCGGCGCACGCCGCCTGGTCGGAGCGGGCCCGCCACTACGCGCACGCCGCCGCCACGGTCCTGCCCGAGCACGCCGCGCGCGCCCGGGCCGTGGCCGAGGGGGTCGAGCAGCTCATGGCCGCCTCCGACGCCGGTCGGCCGGTCCCGGTCCACGGCGACTTCTATGAGGCCAATGTCCTCATGGAGGGCGAGTCCGTCACCAGCCTGCTCGACGTGGACTCCCTGGGGCCCGGTTACCGGGTTGATGACCTGGCCTGCCTGCTGGGGCACGTCAGTGTGCTGGACCACCTGGCGCCCGCCTCCTACCCGAAGCTGCGCCCCATCCTGGAGACCTGGACCCGCATGGCTGAGCAGCAGGTGGATCCGGTCTCCCTGCGTGCCCGCTGTGCCGGCGTGGTCCTGTCTCTGGTGGCCGGCGCCCGCCGCGAGGACGGTGGCCCGTGGCGCCCCGACGCCGAGGGCCGCCTGGCCCGCGCCGAGACCTGGCTGGCGCAGGGCCGCGAGATCCAGGCCCGCCGCGGCGCCCACTGAAGCCCGCTGGTCTCACGCCGAGCCGGGCAGGTTTCGCGGCGCCCAACAGACATTCTGTCGGCTTGCGCGAAACCTGCCCGGCTCGGTGAGGAGGCGGAGCCTCAGGCGCTACTCGACCTCGGCCAGCAGCTTCTGGACGCGGCCCACGCCCTCGACCAGGTCGTCGTCGCCCAGCGCGTAGGACAGCCGCACGAAGCCCGAGGGACCGAAGGCCTCACCGGGAACGACGGCGACCTCGGCGTGCTCGAGGATGAGCGCAGCCAGCGTGGCCGAGCTGTCGATCGTGGTGCCGCGCAGCGTGCGTCCCACGAGCCCCTCGATGCTGGGGTAGGCGTAGAAGGCGCCGCGGGGCACGGGCACGGTCAGCCCCTCGATCTGCGAGAGCATCTCCACCATCGTGCGCCGGCGCCGGTCGAAGGCGGTGCGCATCTGCTCGACGGCGGTCAGGTCGCCACTGACGGCCGCCAGCGCCGCGCGCTGCGAGACGTTGGCGACGTTGGAGGTCAGGTGCGACTGGAAGTTCGTGGCCGCCTTGATGACGTCGCTGGGAGCGATCATCCAGCCCACGCGCCATCCGGTCATGGCGTAGGTCTTGGCCACGCCGTTGAGGACGATCGTCTGGTCGGCCAGCTCGGGAACCAGCTTGACGACGTGCGCGGTCTGGGCGCCGTCGTAGAGGAGGTGCTCGTAGATCTCGTCGGTGATGACCCAGATCCCGTGCTCCAGGGCCCACTGGCCGATGGCGGTGAGCTCCTCGGGCGTGTAGACCGAGCCGGTCGGGTTCGACGGCGAGCACAGCAGTAGCACCTTGGTGCGCTCGGTGCGGGCGGCCTCGAGCTGGTCGACGCTGACCTTGTAGTCCTGGTCGGCCCCGGCGAAGACCTCGACCGTGGTCCCCCCGGCCAGGGCGACGGCCTCGGGGTAGGTGGTCCAGTAGGGCGCGGGCAGGAGGACCTCGTCGCCGGGGTCGACAAGTGCGGCGAAGGCCTGGAAGACGGCCTGCTTGCCGCCGTTGGTGACCAGGATGTCGTCGGGGGAGACCTCGTAGCCGGAGTCGCGCAGCGTCTTGGTGGCGATGGCCTCGCGCAGGACCGGCAGGCCCTTGGCGGGGGAGTACTTGTGGTTGGCCGGGTCCTTCGCGGCGGCGACGGCGGCCTCAACGATGTAGTCGGGGGTGGGGAAGTCGGGCTCTCCGGCGCCGAAGCCGATGACCGGGCGGCCGGCGGCCTTGAGGGCCTTGGCCTTGGCGTCAACGGCCAGGGTGGCGGACGGGGCGATGGCGGACAGTCGGGCGGAAACGCGGTGCGTGGGTGCAGGTGTCACCCGACCATGGTCCCACGACCAGCGACATCCGTGCGTCTGAAACACGTGGTATCCGCCAGTGACGACGCCGGGGAGCCTCGGGACACCTCCAGGGTCCCTCCGGGGGCGTGACATGGTGCTGTACCCCGGCCGGCCCCGGCGTGGCGCACCCCACGGCCTGCGGTTACCGCAAAGGCTTCCTCGTGTGGCAGACTAGAGCACCGCTGAAGGGCAGTGGCGCAATTGGTAGCGCACCGGTCTCCAAAACCGGCGGTTGTGGGTTCGAGTCCCGCCTGCCCTGCTGAGAACGGCGGATCTGTCGGGAGATCCCGTCGGTTTCGTCTTCTCCCCGCTGTGCGGGAACTGACCTGACCGTCGACCCTGAGGACCCAGATTCATGAGCGAGAGCGCACGCGCTGTGACAGGCAAGTCGGCCACCAAGCGCGGCTTCTTCGGGCGCATCGCCCTGTTCATCCGCCAGGTCATTGACGAGCTGCGCAAAGTCGTCTGGCCCACCATGAACGAGCTGTGGACCTACTTCACGGTAGTGGTCGTCTTCATCATTGCCATCATGGCCTTCACCGGGGTACTGGACTTCGCCTTCAACCGGGCCGTCATGTGGCTCTTCGCCTGACCTCCCGGCTTCTGCGGCCGTACCCTCATTGGGGATGCGCGGTTGCGCCCCTGACCACGTCTACTCCCGACGCCGCTGCTGCTCGCGCGGCCCGTCGCATCCGCTCGTCTCACGCCACTGGAAAGCAGGTACACCATGTCTGAGGATGTCTCCTCGCAGACCAACCCCGACGACGTCGAGGCCCTGACCTCGCTCGCGACCGATGACGCCGGTGACGCCGTCGAGCCGGTCGAGGCCGCCCAGGCCGATGCGACCGACGAGGTGGCCCAGGCGCAGCCCGAGACCGCCACCGAGCTGGCCGAGGAGGCGCCCGTCGTCGACCCGATGGCCGAGTTCCGCCGCCAGATGTCGGCCCTGCCGGGGCAGTGGTATGTGCTGCACACCTACTCCGGCTACGAGCGCCGCGTGGCCGCCGACATCATGGCCCGCGCCGAGAACTTCGAGGTCGAGGACTACATCTTCGACGCCACCGTCCCCATGGAGACGGTCATCGAGATCAAGAACGGCAACAAGAAGAAGGAAGTCTCCCGGGTGCGCATCCCCGGCTACGTCTTCGTGCGCATGGACCTGGATGACCCGGAGACCTCGGACAAGGTGTGGCGCACCATCAAGGACACCCCGGCCGTCACCGGCTTCGTGGGTGACCGCTACAACCCGGTGCCGCTGACCTTCGAGGAGGCCGTCGCCCAGCTCGGTCCCACGCCCGAGGAGCTCGCCGCCAAGGAGGCCGCCGCGGAGGTCACGGCCCCCGAGTCCGGTTCCGGCACCCAGATCGCCACCAGTGGACAGGTCTTCGAGGTCGCCTTCGAGGTCGGCGAGTCCGTCATCGTCACCGACGGCCCCTTCGAGTCCCTGCCGGCGACGATCGCCGAGATTCACCCCGAGACCCAGAAGCTCCAGGTGCTCATCTCCCTGTTCGGCCGCGACACCCCGGCCGAGCTCTCCTTCACCCAGGTCGCCAAGATCTGAGGCGGGCCTGAGGTCAGGCCCCGTCAGCCGTTGTGGCCCGACGACGCAAGCAGGCGTCGTCGGGCCACACCCGTCCGGGTCGCGCAGCGGCCACGGCACGGGAGCCGTGAATCACAGGCCGATGTCCTGTGATACCGCGCACCGGGCGCCCTGCTCGGCCCGGCAGAGGGCTACGATGAGCGCTTGTGTGTGCGCATGCACCCACGGCTGCACGGCAGGCGTGCAGCACATCCGGACAAGTAAGAAGGACCCATTCCTATGGCCCCCAAGAAGAAGGTCGCCGGGCTGATCAAGCTCCAGATCCAGGCCGGCCAGGCCAACCCCGCTCCGCCGATCGGCCCCGCCCTGGGTGCCCACGGCGTCAACATCATGGAGTTCTGCAAGGCGTACAACGCGGCGACCGAGTCGCAGCGCGGCAACGTCATCCCCGTGGAGATCACCGTCTACGAGGACCGCTCCTTCACCTTCATCACCAAGACCCCGCCGGCCGCCGAGCTCATCAAGAAGGCCGCGGGCGTCCCCAAGGGGCTCCGCCACCCCCCACACCGTGAAGGTGGCCTCCCTGACCCAGGCTCAGGTGCGTGAGATCGCCGAGTCCAAGATGCCCGACCTTAACGCCAACGACATCGAGGCCGCCGCCAAGATCATCGCCGGCACCGCCCGCTCCATGGGCATCACCGTCGAGGCCTGAGGCACTCGCCGGCCCGCCGGCTCTCTCAACTCAACCCCCATACGAAAACCGTGGAAGGGCCTCGCGCGGCCCGGAACACCACGACTGCAAGGAGAAGCAGATGACCAAGCGCTCCAAGGCCTACCGCGCCGCGGCAGAGAAGATCCAGTCCGGAGTCCTCTACACCCCGGCCGAGGCCGTTCACCTCGCCAAGTCCACCTCGATCACCAAGTTCGACGCCACCGTGGACGTCGTCTTCCGCCTGGGGGTCGACCCCCGCAAGGCGGACCAGATGGTCCGCGGCACCGTGTCCCTGCCGCACGGTACCGGTAAGACCGCCCGCGTCGTCGTCTTCGCCCAGGGTGAGCGCGCCGAGCAGGCCCTCGCCGCCGGCGCGGACGAGGTCGGTGGCGACGAGCTCATCGAGAAGGTCGCCAAGGGCTACACGGACTTCGACGCCGCCGTGGCCACCCCGGACCTCATGGGCAAGGTCGGCCGCCTGGGCCGCGTCCTGGGTCCCCGCGGCCTCATGCCCAACCCCCGCACCGGCACCGTGACGATGGACGTGGCCAAGGCCGTCTCCGACATCAAGGGCGGCCGTATCGAGTTCCGCGTGGACCGCGCCTCCAACCTCCACTTCATCATCGGCAAGGCATCCTTCACCGAGGAGCAGCTGACGGAGAACTTCCAGGCCGCCCTGGAGGAGGTCCTGCGCCTCAAGCCCTCGACCTCGAAGGGCCGCTACATCCTCAAGGCCACCATGACCACCACCATGGGCCCCGGCATCCCGATGGATGTCACCAAGGCCTGAGGTTCTTTTTCTTCACGACGGCGTCGGCCGCCTCCTCATGCGGGAGGCGGCCGACGCCGTTCGTTGCCTGTGCGTGGGGTCGTGCCGTCCCCGGGGCCTGCCTGGGGACGGCACGAGCCCTCCACGGGGGCATCTGCCCATGGTCCGCGGGGTGCCGCGCTGACTACGGTGAAGGCGTTGGTGGCGCACCGAATGGGGGCGGGGAGTGGAAAAGCCGGTCGTCCCCGTCCTTGCCTCTCCCTCTCGCAAGGACGGGGACGACCTCTCCGCCGTGAAAGAGGCCCGGATGGGCCTCACTATCGGAACCGGCTACCTCGCGGAATTCGCGGTACGGTGGAACTCGATTGAGTTGTCCTGGTTTCATTTTCGACGTCGAATGATCCACCCTATAACAGTTCCGAATAATGAGGTCAGGAGTCCGAGCGCTATGACTTCGGAAACATATAGCTCGCGGTTGGGGATCCCGTAGGGGATTCTGAAAGTCGCTCCGATGCACAGAAGTGATGGGGTGGGGAAAGAAAATGCGCAGCACGTCAGGAATCGCTTGACCAACCAGCGAGGAATGAGGAAGGTGCTGAAGAGTGCGGTGCTCGAAGGTACCATAAGTGCCAGAATTCCGGCACCGCTCACTCCTATGGATTTTATGATGGTGTCATGTAGGGTCGAAAGGCCTAGGCATAACAAAAGGAAGTATCCGGCACTCAGTGTCCAGGTCAGCAATAAGGCGGGATATGGACTTCGTTTTTGTGGTGTGCTGTGAGTGTCAATCATGGTTAACCTCGATTCCGGCTGCAAATGTTTTCAGAAGCTCTTCCGTGATCCCGGGACCTGTCAGCCCGATGATCGCAAGTTCTGGCTCTCCGTCATCTTGACCGAGAAAAACATGATCGGTGACTTTCGTCGAGTCGATCTCTTCTCGGTAATCCATGCGCCATAACTGGTCTGGGGTGGCTTTGACTTGATAGGGTGAGTCGTTGATTCCGACTGCAGTTCCTCCGCCAAACAATTCTGTTTGAGATAATAGCCTGGCCATCAATTCCGTGTCGTCCTTGGGCGGGTTATGTATGAGCTGATCGACGCCGTGTGACATCACCAGGGCCCGGCACGTCGTGGACTTGTCGCGAAAACTGGAGGTGTCCTGCATCACCCAATCCCACCCGGCTAGTATCGCGTCGTCCGGAATGCTCACTTGCTTCCAGTTGTAGGGAACGTAGAATGATGATTGTCCTGCGGATATTCTCTTCCATCCTTTCGGTGGTCTCGGGCGAGGGGAGCAGCCTCCTAGTGCGGATGAGGCTGCTGCAACTGATGTCCATGCAATAAAGTCTCGGCGTCGCATAGCGTCCTCTCTATTGTGTGCGTACCGCTGAGGTGCGGTCTCCAGCTTGTGGACAAGCTCGCCTCCTTGGCATCTTCAGCTGTTTTTGATGGGGATGTCGGTGAGGCGGTAGGCGAAACTAGAACCGAGATACTCGTTGGGGAGGTGGTCGAGGGTGACGGTGTCGCCGCCGGGGTCGGGCCAGATGACGCAGACGGTGGTGGTGCCGGCCTTGATAGGGGGAGTGAGCTCGAGCTCGCTGAGGGGGACGTGGGTCTTCAAGCCGGCGTCGCGGTAGTCGGCGGGGGTAGATGCGTTCGCCTCCGGCCAGGAGGGTCAACCCGTCGGCGGCGTATGTTGTGGCTTCGTCGCTGCCGTCCTCGCCCCGGGAGTTGGTGAAGAAGGTTTCTTTGTCATCAAACCAGGCGTAGAAAGTGGGGTTGGTGCTGGTCTTGGTGCTGAGGGTGGTGTGGAGCTGGCCGAGGAGGTATCCGCCTTGGCGGGTGACGTGGTCGATGGTGATGGTGAGCTGGGCGCCACTGTCACTTTTGACGGTGACGCCTTCGGAGCCCTTGGCGACGGGGCCCTTTTGGGTCGGGCAGCTTGCCACCACCGCTGCTGTTGGGGGTGGGGGGGATGCGTTCTTCTTGCTGGTGCCGCCGGTGGGGGTCAGGGTGATCTCGACGCGTCGGTTGACGGCGCGGGCCTCGTCGCTGGTGTCGTTGACCTTGGGTTCGGACTCGCCCTTGCCGGAGACGCTGGTCTGCCACTTGTCGAGGCTGGTGAGCTGTGCGAGGCGGGTCTTGACGGCGTTGGCTCGCTTCTCGGAGAGGGTCTGGTTGTAGGCGTCGTCCTGGACGTCGTCGGTGTGACCCACAATGGATAGGGTTCCGCCGTCGGGGTACTGGCTGAGCTGGGTTGCGACGGTGTTGAGCTGGGCCTCGGCACCTGAGGCCAAGTCAGCGGAGTCGGAGGCGAAGGTGACGTCTGATGCGAGGGTGACGGTGATGTCCTTGCTGCCGGTGTGGGTGCTGGCGGAGTCGTCCAGGGCCTTGGTGTAGCGCTCAATGGCTACCGGGGCGGCCAGTGCCTGGATGGGCTTGGAGTCGTCCCGGGAGTAACCGATGGTGGCGACGCTGTCGAAGGCCTTGTCCATGGCCTTGAAGTCGATGCCGGAGGCAGTTGCGGCACCGCTGTCGAGGACGTTGACGGTGACGAATCCTGCCTGGGGAACGAAGACAGTGACCTGCTTGGCGTCCACCGGCCCGAAGAGCACGAAGCAGCTGGTGGACCCACCCGGCTTGAGCGACAGCTTGTTGTAGTTGTCCTTGACCTTGTTCTCCACACCGGTGGTGGCTACCCACACCCGGTTGGTGGACAGATCCAGCAGACGCACTCCACCCGCAGCCGGCTCAAAGGCCTTGTAGCCGCCGAGGCGAGACAAAGGCCGGGACCCTTCAAAGACATTGCTGTCCCCGTCAGTGGAGGACTCCGCGATGTCCTTGACTGCGGGGTCGTCCTTGGCTCGCGTCAGCTTCAGGGCCAGCACGGTGGTCTTCGCATCGCGGCGCACCAGCGGTGAGACCTGAAACCCCAGGTGATGACCCATAACGTGGGCGTCGAGCTCCTGCCAGCCCTGCGGCGCTGCCGACGCCGCAGGCACGGCCGCTGACCCGCCCGCCGACGCCGATGCCGAGGCGGAACCGGCCTGCCCCTTCGACTGCCAGGGAAGCTTGCAGCCGGCCAGCACCGGCAACCCCACACCGGCCAGAAACACACCAGACAGAAACACACGACGACGCATCGGAACGGGTCCTTTCAGCTGTTCTTGACGGGGATGTCAGTGAGACGGAAGGCAGTGGTCGAGTAGCTGTCCTCTGATTGGGGATGGTCGAGCGTGACTGTGTCGCCGCCGGGGTCGGGCCAGACGACGCCAACGGCGGTGACAGTTCCACCTAGGAGTTCGTCGCCGACATAAAGCTCGGTCAGCGGTATATGAGCTTGATGTCGGCCTGCTCGTAGTCGGCAGGGAAGACTCGTTCGTTGCCTGAGATGAGAGTCAGCCCGTCTGTGGCCATGAAGGTTGCGGTACTTCCAGTGTCCTCGTCTCGCTGGTTTCCGGATCTGTTCTCCAGGTCGGTGAGTAACACGGTGAGATTTGCGCTGTGAGAACTGGGCTTGACGGTGCAGGTCAAGGTGCCTACAAGGTAACCACCTTGGCGAGTGACATGGTCGAGGGTGATGGTGACCTCACCGTTGCTGTTAGCACTTTTAGCAGTCACAGTGACACCGTCGGAGCCTTTGGCGCTGGGGCCTTCCGAGGCTGGCAGGGTGCTGGCATCGTTGCTGTTGGGGGTAGGGGAGGAGCCCTTCTTGGTGGTGCCGCTGGTGGGGGTCAGGGTGATCTCGACGCGTCGGTTGGCGGCGCGGGTCTCGTCGCTGGTGTTGTTGATCTTGGGCTGGCTCTCGCCTTTGCCGGAGACGGATGTCTGCCACTTGTCGAGTTTGGTGAGCTGTTCGAGGCGGGTTTTGACGGCGTTGGCGCGTTTTTCGGAGAGGGTCTGGTTGTAGGCGTCGTCCTGGACGTCGTCAGTGTGCCCCACGATCGTCAGCGTCCCGCCGTCGGGGTACTGGGCCAGCTGGCCGGCCACCGTCTGGAGTTGGGCGTCGGCACCTGAAGCCAGGTCAGCGGAGTCCGAGGCGAAGGTGACGTCGCTGGCGAGGGTGACGGTGATGTCCTTGCCGCCCGTGTGGGTGCTGGTGGAGTCATCCAGAGAGCGCGTGTATCGTTCAATGGGTGCCGAGGCGGCGAGCGTAGTATTGGGTGTAGGCAACGTATCCAGTTCGGTTTGAGCTGCAGATAGGTCGATGTTTGCCTGTTGGGCGGATCCTGCCTCGAGGACGGAGACAGTCACGAACCCGGCCATAGGAACGAAGACGGTCACTTGCTCGGAGTCTATCTTGCCGAAGGCAACGTAGTAGGTGATCTTTTCGCCCGGTGCGATCCCGGGGTCGGCATTACTCCCATCGATGGAATTCCATACGCGTCCAGCCTGCAGGTCCATGATTCTGACAGCCGAGGCCCCGTTTCCTGGTTGAAGGTTTGCTCGGCTTCCCCAGTAGTCAACAATGGTGAACTTGTTGTCCGGCGTAGAAGACGTTGGCTTGTTTTCTGTACGGTTTTTGTCATCGGATGCTCGAAATAGTTCCAAGGCCAGAATCGAGGTGGACTCATCCTTGCGAATAATTGGGGAGACGTTCACGATGATGTGATGACCGGCGATGTGGCCGTCGAGCTGCTGCCAGCCCTGCGGCGCTGCAGGCGCCCCCGCTGGCCCGCCCACCGAGGCCGAGGTCGAGCTGGCCTGACGTTTCGACTGCCAGGGAAGCTTGCAGCCGGCCAGCAGCGGCAAGCCCACACCGGTCAGGATCGATCCAAATAGAAATAAACGACGACGCATTGGGGTGGGTCCTTTCAGCTGTTCTTGACGGGGATGTCGGTGAGGCGGAAGGCGAGGTCGGCGACTTCCTTCCTGGGTGCTGCGTGGTCGAGGGTGACGGTGTCGCCGCCGGGGTCGGGCCAGATGACGCAGATGGTGGTGGTGCCGGCCTTGATGAAGGGGCCGATTCCGAGCTCGGTGAGAGGGACATGGGCCTTGAACTCCGCGTCGCGGTAGTCGGCGGGGTAGACGCGTTCGCCTGCGGCCAGGAGGGTCAACCCGTTGGAGGCGGTCCGGATAGCGTCGTTGCTGGCGGTCTCGCCCCGAGAGCCGGTGAGGGGGGGACTCATCGTCCTCGAGGAAGTTGTAGAGTCCTGGGGCGGAGTCCGTCTTCGCGTTGATGGTGGTGTGGAGCTGTCCGAGGAGGTAGCCACCAGTGCGGGTGACGTGGTCGATGGTGATGGTGAGCTGGGCGCCACTGTCATGCTTGACGGTGACGCCTTCAGAGCCCTTGGCAACCGGTCCCTTGGTCTCGGGTAAGGAACCGGTTCCAGCGGACGGGGTAGTGGTCTTGGTCGTGGTGCCGCCGGTGGGGGTCAGGGTGATCTCGACGCGTCGGTTGACGGCGCGGGCCTCGTCGCTGGTGTCGTTGATGCGGGGCTCGGACTCGCCCTTGCCGGACACGGATGTCTGCCACTTGTCGAGGCTGGTGAGCTGTTCGAGCCTGGTCTTGACGGCGTTGGCTCGCTTCTCGGACAGGGTCTGGTTGTAGGCGTCGTCCTGGACGTCGTCGGTGTGCCCCACAATCGTCAGCGTCCCACCGTCGGGATACTGACCGAGCTGGCCGGCGACGGTCTTGAGCTGGACGTCGGCGGCGGGGGCCAGGTCGGCGGAGTCGGAGGCAAAGGTGACATCTGATGCAAGCGTGACGGTGACCTTCTGATTGTCAGCCAGGGTGCTGGTGGAGTCATCCAGGGCCTGGGCGTAGCGCTCAATGGGCACCGGGGCGGCCAGCGCCTGGATGGGCTTGGACTCGTCCCGGGGAGTAGCCGATGACGCCATCGAAGGCCTTGTCGACGGCCTTGAAGTCGATGCCGGAGGCTGCTGCGGCACCGCTGTCGAGGACGTTGACGGTGACGAATCCGGCCTGGGGGACGAAGACGGTGACCTCCTTGGCGTCCACCGCCCCGAAGAGCACGAAGCAGCTGGTGGACTCACCCGGCTTGAGGGAGAGGTTGTTGTGGTTGTCCTTGGCCTTGTTCTCCACGCCGGTGGTGGCCAACCACACCCGGTTGGTGGACAGGTCCAGCAGACGCACCCCACCTGCAGCCGGCCTATAGATCCTGTCGCCTCCTTGACGTGCCAGCGGCCGAGCCGCCTCGAAGACGTTACTGCCGTGGTCGTTCAAGGAGTCTGAGACCTCCTTGACTGCGGCGTCGTCCTTGGCCCGCGTCAGCTTCAGAGCCAGTACGGTGGTCTTGTCGTCGCGGCGCACCAGCGGCGAGACCTGAAACCCCAGATGGTGCCCTACGACGTGGGCGTCGAGCTCCTGCCAGCCCTGCGGCGCACCCGACGCCGCAGGCACGGCTGCCTCTGACGCCTTGCCCGCCGAGGCTGAGTCTGAGGCTGCAGTGGTGGAACCGCCCTGACCCTTCGACCACCCAGGCACCTTGCACCCGGCCAGCAGCGGCAACCCCACACCGGTCAGAATCGCACCGGACAGAAACACACGACGACGCATCGGGATGGGTCCTTTCAGCTGTTCTTGACGGGGATGTCGGTGAGGCGGTAGCCGAAGTCGGCGACTTCCTTCCCGGTTGCTGCGTGGTCGAGGGTGACGGTGTCGCCGCCGGGGTCGGGCCAGACGACGCAGACGGTGGTGGTGCCGGCCTTGATAGGGGGAGAGAGCTCGAGCTCGGTGAGGGGAGGTGGGTCTTGAAGCCGGCGTCGAGGTAGTCGGCGGGGTAGATGCGCTCGCCTGCGGCCAGGAGGGTCAACCCGTTGGCGGCGTATGCTACGCCGTGGCTGCCTTTCTCGCTGCAGGAGTTGGAGAAGAGAGCCTCTTTGTCGTTGAGCCAGTCCTCTAGGCGGTCGGGGGCGGAGCCCTTCTTCACGCTGAGGGTGGTGTGGAGCTGGCCGAAGAGGTATCCGCCAGAGCGGGTGACATGGTCGATGGTGATGGTGAGCTGGCTGTTGCCACTGACATGCTTGACGGTGACGCCTTCGGAGCCCTTGGCGACGGGGGCCCTGGTCTCGGGCAAGGAACCGGTTCCAGCGGACGGGGCAGTGTTCTTGGTGGTGGTGCCGCCGGTGGGGGTCAGGGTGATCTCGACGCGCCGGTTGACGGCGCGGGCCTCGTCGCTGGTGTCGTTGACCTTGGGGCTCGGACTCGCCCTTGCCGGACACGGATGTCTGCCACTTGTCGAGCTTGGTGAGCTGTGCGAGGCGGGTCTTGACGGCGTTGGCTCGTTTCTCGGACAGGGTCTGGTTGTAGGCGTCGTCCTGGACGTCGTCGGTGTGGCCCACGATGGTGAGGGTCCCGCCGTCGGGGTACTGGGCCAGCTGGCCGGCGACGGTGTTGAGCTGGGCGTCGGCGGCCGAGGTGAGGTCGGCTGAGTCGGAGGCGAAGGTGACGTCGCTGGCGAGGGTGACGGTGATGTCCTTGCTGCCGGTGTGGGTGCTGGTGGAGTCGTCTAGGGCCTTGGTGTAGCGCTCAATGGGCACCGGGGTGGCCAGGGCTGGGTTGGGTGCGGTCTTGTATTGGTTGTAGTTAAGGTTGTCGACATTCTTGAAGGCCTTGTCCATGGCCTTGAAGTCGATGCCGGAGGCTGCTGCGGCACTGCTGTCGAGGACGTTGACGGTGACGAAGCCGGCCTGGGGGGACGAAGACGGTGACCTGCTTGGCGTCCACCGGCCCGAAGAGGACGAAGCAGCTGGTGGACTCACCCGGCTTGAGGGAGAGGTCGTTGTAGTTGTCCTCGACCTTGTTCTCGATGCTGTCGGTGGCTACCCAGGCCCGGTTGGTGGGCAGGTCCAGCAGGCGCACCCCGTTGGCGCCCCAGTCGAAGGTCTTCCCCAGGCCGGGACGTGATAGAGGGCTAGACGCCTCGAAGACGTTCTTGCCGCTGTTGGGGAAGGCGTCTGAGACCTCCTTGACGGAGGCGTCGTCCTTGGCTCGCGTGAGCTTCAGGGCCAGCACGGTGGTCTTCTCATCGCGGCGCACCAGCGGCGAGACCTGAAACCCCAGGTGGTGACCCATGACGTGGGCGTCGAGCTCCTGCCAGCCCTGCGGCGCACCCGACGCCGCAGGCACGGCTGTCCCTGACGCCTTGCCCGCCGAGGCTGAGGCTGGGGCTGCAGTGGTGGAGCCGGTCTGACGCCTCGACTGCCAAGGCAACCTGCACCCGGCCAGCAGCGGCACGCCCACACCGGTCAGGATCGCACCGGACAGAAACACACGACGACGCATCGGTACAGTTCCTTTCATTTGTTCTTGACGGGGATATCAGTGAGGCGGTAGGAGTTGCCTGGGATGGAGTACTTGCCTTTGGCGTGGTCGAGGGTGATGGTGTCGCCGCCGGGGTCGGGGCAGACGACGCAGACGGTGGTGGTGCCGGCCTTGAGGTGGTCCAGGAGGCGTAGCTCGGTCAGGGGGAGGTGGTGGTCGACGTCGGCGTCGAGGTAGTCGGCAGGGAAGATGCGCTCGCCGTTGCTGAGGAGGGTCAGTCCGTCACTTGCGAGGAGGGTCGACAGGGCGCCAGATTCGGAGCGCTGGTTGCTCAAGGGGGTCTCGGGATCCTCGAGCAGAGGGTGCAGTGGTACGTCGTGGGAGCCGTCCTTGACGGTGCAGGTGACGGTGCCCAGAAGGAAGCTTCCGGAGCGGGTGACGTGGTCCAGGGTGATGGTGACCTCCCCACTGGTGTTGGAGCCGCCCGTGGCGGTGAGGGTGACACCTTCAGGGCCCTTGGCGACGGAGCCCTGGGGGTCGGGCAGCTTGCCACCGCTGCTGTTAGGGGGTGGGGGTGTTCTTAGGGGTGGTGCCGCCGGTGGGGGTCAGGGTGATCTCGACGCGTCGATTGGCAGCGCGGGCCCTCGTCGCTGGTGCCCTTGACCTTGGGCTCAGACTCGCCCTTGCCGGACACGGATGTCTGCCACTTGTCGAGCTTGGTGAGCTGTTCGAGGCGGGTCTTGACGGCGTTGGCTCGTTTCTCGGACAGGGTCTGGTTGTAGGCGTCGTCCTGGACGTCATCGGTGTGCCCCACGATCGTCAGCTTCCCGCCGTCGGGGTGCTGTTTGAGCTGGGAGGCGACGGTCTGGAGCTGGGCCTCAGCCCCTGAGGCCAGGTCGGCGGAGTCCGAGGCGAAGGTGACATCTGATGCCAGGGTGACGGTGATGTCCTTACCGCCGGCGTGGGTGCTGGTGGAGTCGTCCAGGGCCCGAGTGTAACGCTCGATGGCGACGGGGGCGGCGAGCTCGGGGACGTCGTGAGAGGACTGCTTGAGCGCGGCCTGGGCGATAGACAGGTCGATCTTGGCTTTCTTAGCGTCGCCGGCGTCCAGAACGGAGACAGCGGTGAAGCCGGCCATGGGGACCATGACGGTGACGGTATCGGTGTCGACCTTGCCGAAGGACAGGTAGGAGGTCATGTCCTCGCCAGGGGCGAGCTCGAGGAACAGGCCGCTGCCGTCGATGGCGCTCCACACGCGCCCCGAGGCAGTGTCGAGCAGCTTGACCAGGGAGACTCCGGTACCAGGACGGTAGATTGACGGCACGCCTAGGTAGTTGGAGATGTTCAGCTTGTTGTCGTCGCTGTAGGGGCTGGCGTTGATCGCGTCGATGGAGGCGTCGTCGGACGCGCGGGTGAGCTTCACGGCGATGTACGAGGTCTTGTCGTCCTGGCGGACGACGGGGGGAGACCTCCACGCTCACCTTGTGGCCCATGACGTGACCGTCGAGCTTCTGCCACTCGGTGCTACCCGCCCTAGCGCCGCCGGCCGAGGCCGCGGCTGACCCGCCGGGCGAGGCGGATCCCCCGGCGGTGGTGCCCGATGATGATGTCGAGCCTCCCTTGCCCTTGGAGACTCCCGGCAGGTCACAGCCCGCCAGCACCGGCAACGCCAGCCCCGTCAGTGCCGAGAGAGCCACGAAAGACCGACGAGACGCCCCCCGAGCAGAGACTCCAAGTGAACGGGAGAATACAGAGGACACAACAACTCCTTCATGAGCCCACCGGAATTTCTCAAAGACAGAGCGTAATCGTAACGTAATCTTCCTAGCAAGCGGGACTCCCCGGTTACTCCCCATCACTCCCCAGGTACTCCCCGTCGCTGCACGGGGAGTACCCGGGTACCCTGGACTGCCCGTGGGTATCATGGGTACCGCACAGTATTTCCCCGTGGGAGTCTCCCCGTTTCTCAAATGATGAGTACTGCATAGAGTCTCGGTATTCCTCAGGTCGATGTGGCCTGACCGAGAGCAATGGAGGTTCCATCATGATGACTGCTTCGAAGCGAATCCTGGCCGCCATGAGCGCCATTGGCATGGCGGCAACCCTGGCATCCTGCCAGCTACCAGGAGGCTCCTCGGGTGAGAAGGAGGCGTCGACCTCGACCTCGACCTCGACGTCGGCGCCGAAGTCGGCGCAGACTGGAGGTGGCAGCAATAGCGGGCAGGCGCGGCCATTGAGTCGCACACCAGCAGCATTGACGGCAAGCCTGCAACCGTCTCCCTGAACTCCGTCTCCGCCACGGGGACGACGGTCACCGTCATGTTCTCCGTGACGAATGATGACAAGAGCAATGATATGTACGTCACCGATTACTTCTCGGATGGAGACGACTCGATTCCGCAGCCCAGCGGAAAGGCGACACCGGGAGGAAGTAAGAACAATGTCGATGGACTCACGCTCATTGAGCCGTCCTCCTCGAACATCTATCGAGTCTCCTACGACTCCCAAGGCGGCTGTCTGTGCTCCGGTGACCTCAACGAGTTCGTCAAGCCCGGTCAGACGATCGCACTCCAGGCGACCTTCACCGGCGTTCCCGCGGACACGAAGACCGTCAGTGTCACCATTCCTAATGGTGGAACCTTCAGTAACGTGGAGGTGTCACGATGAAGCGGCGGACTCTTCCTGCATCACGAGCGATGGGTGCGGGGCTACGACATCGTACGAGGCTCATCGCTGCGATTGCCGGTGCGAGCGCATTGGCCTGGTCGACTGCAGCGGGGGCCGCCGCGTTACCGGCTGAGCCCCATGCCGGCCGCCCAGTGGCGGTTCCGGCGAAGAACGCAACGCCGGATCCAGCACCGACCATTGTGTCGCCGGAAAGCGCCGGGCCGGGCAACCCCCGGGTGGCTCAGACCGTGGACCGCGTCGTCACGCCGGTGTCGCGTTCGAGCAGCTCGGACAGCGCGGTCACCTACTCCTCGGACGGCCAGACAACGGTGGCCTCACTGTCCGGAGACGTCACCTTCGACGTCGACTCCTCGGCCTTGACCGACCGCGCCAAACAGGTGCTCGACGAGATCGTCAAGCGCTGGAACGGTAAGCCGCCCGCCACGGTCACTGTCGTGGGGCACACGGACTCCGTCGCCGACGACGCTCACAACCAGACGCTCTCCGAGCAGCGGGCCAAGGCCGTCGCCGACTACCTGACCTCTAAGGTTCCCTCCCTGAATGTCCAGTCCTCCGGCAAGGGGGAGAGTGAGCCTGTGGCCTCCGAGACCAACGCGGACGGCAGTGTCAATGAGCGGGCAAGGCCGCCAACCGCCACGTCGATGTGCGCTGGGGGTAGGCGGAGGGGTGTCCCGCCTCAGCGCAGCTCGATCCACTGGCCCACAGTCGAGATCTGATCACTGGTGATCTTCTCTCCGGAGAAGTCCACGAGGTAGATCGTGGAATCCCGGCTGATGGCCCAGAGGGAGCCCTTCTTCTGGTAGGGCCAGGTGGTCTGGTACTGCTGCTGCGCCAGGATGATGGATCCGTTGGTGACGGCGGTCCGGGAGCCAATGGGCTGGTACCCGCGAGTGACGGCCCGGGCGGCATTCATGGCCAGGTCGAGGGCGTCGTAGCCGTCCTTCGCTTTGACGGACTGGGCTGTCATGAGGACGGCCGACTTGTCGGACGGGTCGGTCCACTTGGTGCCCCAGATGCTGGACTGTGCCACTGATCGGTCCCAGTTCTTGGGCACCGCGAGAAGCAGATCGCCCTCTTCAAGGCGATCCCAGTCACCTTCTGGGCCTGGATGCTGTGCTGAGGAACAGCTGCTCAGAAGCGTCGCGGCTCCGGCCGTTGAGAATGCTAGGAGGGCGCGTCGTCGTTGGATGGTCATTGTTGCTGCCTCGTCAGGGTCAGAGAGTTCTCGATGCCGTTGCGAAGGCCGTCATCCAGAGAGGTGCTCAGATAAGTGACGACGCCAGTTCCGACGTCTGAGGCGAGCAGCCAGGTCCACCCCAGCCAGGATGTTGCAGGGCCCCAGTAGAAGGCGACTCTCTCAGTGGCTGGTTTGTCTCCGTCAGCCGCCCAAGAGACCCTGCCGATCTCCGAGTAGTTCTCAAAGAGGTAGGAGCTCATGAGACTGGTGGTTTGCCTGATGCCGTCAGCTGTGGTGCTCGCGTCGATACCGGAGAGCAGGAGTCGGTGCTCGAAGCTGGTGTCGTTGGTCTGCTTGTCGTAGGAGACGGCGTATGGGGGCCATCCACTGCGCCGAGTGGGACCCTTGAGGGAGATGGGCAGGCTGAGAGAGATGCCGGAGAAGTTGATGGTGGTCCACTCCTTGGGAGCGTCCTGGGGCCCCTTGGACGGGGCTTGAGGCTGCTTCACGTCCGCAACCGAGGTCATTCCCGACACAGGCGGCTTTTCTGGTGAGTTGCTGCATGAGGCAACAGCGCTCAGTGAGGCGATACCGCCTGCTGCCATGAGGAGACGGCGTTTCATGAGGCGTTCACCGCCACAGAAGCGAGAACGGACGACATGCGGTTTTGACTTTCTGGAATCTTGGGATCCGCGAAGACATAAACTCCGTAGCTGTCACCACCTGGCCCGTCGACGATGATTCCCGCGCAGGTGATGGGAACCTCGTCGGTCTTACGGTCCTGCAGCCATGGCGGGATCGCCTTGACCTGCCAATCCAAGCGGTTCCCGCTGCTTCCGCCGGGGACCTCGACGGGGGTGACCTTGGGCTGGATGGACTGGGCGGCCAGTGCCTGCTGCTCCGCGGCCAGCATGCTGGCCGCGGGCTTGGTGCCGGCAGCATAGCGCTCGACGGCGACAGTGAGGGGAACGCTTCCTCGACTGTCGTAGTAGGTCTGCTGCATGCCGTCGTCGTAGGTTGTTGTGGTCCCGGTGACGGCATCCGCAGGTACCTGGATGATGAGGCTTCCCATTGGGAGAAGGGCCATCATGCCGTCCGACGACGCAGCAACGGAGCCTTTTGACGCCGGCGCTTGGGATACGGATGCTGCGGCAGATGCGGTGCTGGAGTCGGAGGTTCCACTCTGGCTGCAGGCACTCAGAGCGAGTGCGGCCATCGCAGCCGTCACAGCCGCTGTGGCCGTTACAGGAGTCTTCATGCCACTGTCCTTGCGTTATCGTCGGGCATCTTCACACGGAATCGACTAGTGGGTCTGGTTTGCCAGTTGTGCCCGGTCCTTCGTGAGCGTGTCAGTGCTCCAGGAACCGGAGAGTGCGTCGAATCCGCCATTATCGGTGATCGCCGTGCCGTTGACAACGAGCTGCGTGGTGCTGGCCTTGGAAGCGAGGATCGCAGGAAGTGAACCGTCGGGAGCGGCGCCGGGAGGAGTCCCAATAGACAGTGATGCAGCGGGGACATTGACGGTTCCTGATGACAGCAGAACGGACTTGGCGTAGGCGTTGGCGAGGTCTCGATAAGCCCCACTAAGCACGGAGACGTCCAAAGTCGTTGTTACTATCGTCGTGACAGTCGTGCCCGCTGCGACGCCCGAAATGCTGCCATCGGCAGAACCCTCGGTGACATGGGTGAAGGTCATCTTATCGAGATCTCCTCCGCTGTCATAGGACAGGGTGACATTGCCCAAACAACTGCGATGACCTGCTGGGGGAGAGGCGATCCCGAAGGTTGTCCACGCGGAGTCGGGCTCCTGGCTGTGCTCCGGGACCGGGACGTCGGCCTTGTAGGAGAGGGTGTGGCTGACGGCGCCAGTTCCGTTGGGCTCGGTAGTCGTTGTGCGCTTGTAGGTGACATGGCCGCTGATGGTGAGGATCGGATACGTGATCGACGACTGGGATTCTGCTGTTCCCGTAGTGCCGCCTGAAGATGTTTCGCCGACAGTCAGCCGACCTGCTGAGGACGCGACTGTGGAGTCGGGCTGAGGTGCAGCGGAGGGGTGTGCATGCTTGACCCGACCGGTGCCGATGTTGTCCGCCTGCGTGGTTGGCGTCTGAGGCGACGCTGAGGCGCAGGTACGCTGGTTGGAACACTGCGGCGCCGCTTTCCGAGCTCGGGCATCGGCTATCTGCTTGGTCACCTGGTTGGTTCCGGAGTGTTCTGCCTCGTATCCGACGGCCAGCGACGTCGTGGTGTCGGCGCTTCGATCAGTAGCACCAGAGTCGGAGGCTGCTTCGGCGGACTGCACAGTGCTGGCTGAGACGCTGAGGAGCAGTGCAAGTGTGGCTGCCCAAGCTGGTTGGGCGGCGGTGGAACGGCGGCGCACGGAGCGCATCCTTTCGGCGAGGCGACAGGTGCAGAGCGGTGTCGTCGGGGTCGATACCGTTATCAGTCTGAGACTCTACGGACAGATGAGCTCTGACGCCACTCCTTCTGTACCCGTGGGGTCCATCGGAGAGATGGGATGCGAGCGGCACCACAGTCAATGGGGCCCAACCCAGGTGTGATCGCAGGCGATAGCCTATTGCTCAACAGGAGACGAGGCCTCCATTGCAACATAATTTTTAGTACTCATAGTTAACTGTAGACGACGAAATGAAAGTGACTTTGATTTCTCGAATCACGAGCTGCAACAGATGAATTCCTCAAGAACTCACGAGGTGTTGATAAGCTATCATAACTCGAGTCGGCAACCCCTAGCAATCCCTGCCCTGTAACCCGAACAATGATGTCAGTTAAGGGTCAGGGACTGCTCAATGGAGGTGCGAAGAGCCTCGTCAATAGGGCCGGTGCCTGAATACTGGACGGCTGCGATACGTGAGTCTTTGCGTATGACCCAGACTGCACCCTGGTCGGAACCCGACTTTCCGGCGTTAAAATCGAGGCGAATACCCTCTGAAAACCCAGGAACATTGATAGCCTGCTGAGAACTCTTGGAAAAATTTTCCAATGCCCCATCCGAGGAGTCCTTCTCGATCACAGATAGTGCTTCCTGAACCGACTTCTGAGGAACGCTCGGAGCCAAAAAAAAAGTCTCTGCGTAAGAACGCCTTGAGAATCCACCAACGCCCAAGAATCGAGCCATCGCTGAGATCCTTCAAGTGGTCCTGTGTCTACCCAACCTCCGGGAACAATGCAGCCCAATCCTTGAAACATGACGCGCTGCGTCCCGTCCTCTAGCGTGGAAGCGGCCGCAGAGGCCGCAACTGATGTGGACGCGCTGGAAGAAGAGCCTGATGAACTCAGCTCAATCCAGCTTCCTACAGTATTAAACTGATCCTCGTCCTTGTTCTCATTAAACAGGTTAACAAGAGCGACAATCCCGCCCCTGCTAATTGCCCATGTACTTCCATACCCTTTGCTGGGCCAATCCACTTCGTAATTTTGTCGCGCCAGTACGGTACTGCCGTCAGACCACGAGACTCGTTCTCCTACGAGCCGATACCCTCGCGTAACAGAGCGTGCGGCATCGGCCTGAGTGTCAAGTGCACTATAGACATCACTCTCGTCCGTCGATTTCGCCGTCAGAAGAACATTCGTTTGCTTCTTGCTGTCCACCCATTTCGTGGTCCATGTTCCATCTCCGGGGCTGGATTTTTTCCACCCGGATGGCACCGCAACCACCAAATTTCCGTCACTTACCCTTTGCCAGTCGCCAGGAGGTTTCGGAAGACCAGCCGAACCGCATCCAGAAAGAATCGTTGCCCCCAAAGGAAAAGCCGCCAATGATAGTAACCTTCTTCGATTCATGCTTGTAACTAAGCCCCTTTCAAAGTTAGCGAGGTTTCAATTCCGTTGCGCAGTCCGTCATCACTATATGCGCCGAAGAGGGTCAGAACTCCGACTCCAGTTGACGATGCGATCATCCAAGTCCACCCGGGATAGGCGCTGTCGGTGCCCCAGTAAAAGAAAATGCGCTCAATGGCATTGCTCTTATCGGCATCCCATGAGATGCGTTTAACTTCTTGATAGTTCTCAATGATTCCCTTATTTATGAAATTCACTGACTGTCGAACGCCATTGGGATCAGTGGCGTCTTTGGAGACCCCGGAACACATTACTCGCTGGACCGTGTAAGACTGATCGCCGATCAAATCATACGAGACCTCATACATGCCCCATTCAGAACGCTGCTGCGGCCCCTGAAACGAAGTGGGCAAGTAAAATGATATCCCTTGATAACTAGTTTCGACCCACTGGTCTGGCGATACCTCCCGAGAGGCAGTGGCCGGATGTGGTTGAGGAGTATCCTTCACCGTTTTCAACTTGCTCAACGGAACTGTGTCAGATTTCTGGCCGCAGGCAGCCAAAAACAATGACGACACAGCGAGTGAAGAACCCGATGCGCAAAACAACTTTCTCGAAAAACCATGCTCACGAGCGCCGTTATCCTCAGCAGGCTCGCCCAAGGAAGAATTCGAATCGATCATGTTTCCACCTACTTCGGATCGTCCCTAGCCGTGCAGTTCATCACATATTCTCAAAACTCCTGCGGCCTCCATTACTTGGCTGGCTCAATTGCTGAGCGCTGACTGTGTTCCTTGTGTCAGTGGTTGAGTTGGTCGACACAGGACCCAATCCACCGTCCTCACTGGTGACAGTACCATCTTGAACGACTCTTGTCACCCTGCGCGCTGATACAACAGGTTCTCGAAACCGTTGTCTGAGGGGCTGTCTGGATTAAGAACAGACTGTGGCACAAGGAGAGCTCCGTTAGTGAACGACGAGTCAACGTATTCTTTCGCAATTTTCTTGTCAGCGTCGCTCATTGAGGAAACGTCAAGCGTCGTGGTGATCGTCGACGTTTGGGGGTGTTGTGCGCCGTCATCCTCCTTCACTCCCGTAGCAGACCACGAACCTTGACCTTGCATGACGTTAGTGAAGGTAATCTTACTTATATTATTGTTCTCATCGTAAGTCACTTCGTAGCTTCCGGTATAGCTGCCTGAAGCATCTGCCGCAGCATTCAGGCCAAATGTCTTTGAAGCATCTTCGACGCTCCCTTTGGCAGATGCTCCTGCCGACCCTGTATAGGTGAACTTGTGAGAACTTGATTCCTTTCCGGAAGCATCCTTAGTGGTGGTGTATGTGTATCCAGCTTCCCCGGAGATATTTAGGTCTACACTGGCCTTGGCGTGACCCACAGTGGTTCCCTTATCCTTGCCGTCCTTATCTTTATTCTTATCTCCTTCCTTATCTTTGTTTTTGTCTCCGCCTCCAACCTTTGGGTCGAAACTTGCACTAGCTGAGGCGCTGGCTTCTAGCTTCAGTTTTACGTCCCATGCGGTTGAAGTGCTATCCGGAGTTTGCTTGATTTTGGGGCCGCTATTACCGACGCGACCCCAGCCCTGATTATTGAGGTGCTTATCTAATTCTTTTTGGTTCTGCTCATCATATTCTTTGCATGTAAGATGGTTAGCGGTACTGCATTGATAGGTCTCAGAGGTGGTATGACTCACCGATACAGCGCCGGACGCTTGGAGCTTGGCGCTGAAGGGGTTCTTTTTTGTCTTTGCCCCCTCCGCCTTTTCCGTCGGTTGATCCACCGACTGTGTACCCGGCTGAACCTTGTTGAGTACTGGAGAGCTGTCGCGATCCGGAGCCATCCATGTTTGTAGTTTTCTTGACAGACTTACCATCACTGCCGTTAACATCAATGGTCCCAGGGCCGGCGCCAGGGATACTGACGCCAGCCGACGTGGACGCCTTCTTTTCCTCAACATGAGAAGGAACTGAAGCCGGATCAACCTTGCGGGGATCTTTCCCCTGGGCCTGCGAGTACTCACACGAGTAGGAGTCGTCGTTGCCTCCAACAGAATGAATCGCCGTAGTAATCTTGCATACAACTGCCTGAGCCAAAGGTACGCCCTGACCGGCAGCGAACAGAGTGGTGATGGTGGCGATGATGGCAACGACGATGAAGCCGATCCCGGCGTACTCTACGGTCGACTGCCCTCGTTGTGTCTGTCGATCGCAATGTCTGTTCGCATTCATTGTATTCCTAAATTGTATGTTTTAAGTTCTCTGTGGGTTCGTTGTTGAAGTCGAGGTGGTATCGCAAAGCTTACAGGTAGTTGGTTATGTGCACTAAGAACGATCTTAAGAACTTTTAATCTCGATCGACTTGATAATATTTTGAGTCATTTCGTGACCTTTGGTGTTTCCTTTTGGAGTGCAAATGTAGACACCGTATGCGTAACCCGAAGGCCCGTCGGCTACAACAGCCTGACATGAGAGATCAATTTCCTTTGTGTCATTATTCCAGGGGGGAGTGGCGGATTGCTCCCAAGTGAAAGTGTAGGCGCTGGAAGATCCCTTGACAGTTGTCTTCTTGGGGGACACCGAGATGCCATCATCGGCGTAGGATTTTTTATCCTCTTCTGAAATGCTTGCGGCGGTTTGGGAATGGTCTGTGTAGTATTCCACGTCAATGAGTGCCGGGTTGGCTTCGTCAGTGACATAGTAGTTAATGCGAGACATGCCAGCATCGTCTTTCACGGGCTGCTTATCAGAAGTTATCGGATTCGGCGCTTCAAACGTCAAGCCGTGGGCGGGGCTATGTTTGACGAACTTGCTTGTGCTGCTTTCGCTACTGGCTGCAGGTGTCGTGGCTTCACTGCTTTTGCTGCCGTGAGCGCTGCAACTGGAAACTAAGGCTGCTACTATGAGAAGCGCTGAAGCGGAGCGAAGTTCTCGGAGGCTCATTATTATACTTCCTCTATCTGTTGTGTTCCTGAATACCGCAAGTACTAACTTACTAGCCGGGCTCTAACCTTTACCTTTTGTCGATTCTCTAACTTAAGGTCTGAAGGATCTGGACGCAAGGAAGTGGGGCTTGCCGATGGCTTTTGGGGAGGTGATGCGGCAGGAGATTGTTCCGCTCGCCTAGTCAAGCATTTACCATTATTTTGGTATCCGAGTTTTCCGCCTTCTAGGCATGCGCCGCTTTCAAAGACAACTTTTGCGGTGGATGTCGCTGTCATTCTTTTGTCGGTGTGAGCAATGGTGGAGTCGGTGCGGACTGAAACTGTTACGGTACCGTGGGCTTCGTCCACTGAGTAGGATGTCACTGTGGCGCCGTTGAGCTTCGCGTAATGTTCGGCGGCGCGTTTAGTTGCCGATCCGGCGAATGACCCGAGGCCTTTCCCGACGCTGCCCCAAAACTCGTGTCCATTGTGAGAGTTGGTAGCATTTCCGTAACTTGATTCAATCGAGTGACCCCAGGCTTCTGCCGCCGCCAACGCGGCGGCGTCCGCGGCATTGCTTGCGTCGCGACGATGCAGAATGACGTCACCTAGACCTGTCATCAGGGTCAATGCTATCAGTGCAACAATGCCGACGGCGACACTAAGGTACGGAAGAATGCTGCCGCGCTGTGATGCCAGTGCTCGTCGGTGAGTTGCATTAATTTTGCATAGAGTAGTGCGTCGCATCGTGGTGGGTCTTTCAGCTGTTCTTGACGGGGATGTCGGTGAGGCGGTAGCCGAAGTCGGCGACTTCCTTCCCGGTTGCTGCGTGGTCGAGGGTGACGGTGTCGCTGCCGGGGTCGGGCCAGATGACGCAGACGGTGGTGGTGCCGGCCTTGATAGGGGAGTGAGCTGGAGCTCGGTGAGGGGGAGGTGGGTCTTGAAGCCGGCGTCGAGGTAGTCGGCGGGGTAGATGCGCTCGCCTGCGGCCAGGAGGGTCAACCCGTTGGCGGCGAATGTTACGGCGTCGCGGCTGCCTTTCTCGCTGCGGGAGTTGGAGAAGGGAGCCTCTTTGTCGTTGAGCCAGTCCTCTAGGCGGTCGGGGGCGGAGCCCTTCTTCACGCTGAGGGTGGTGTGGAGCTGGCCGAGGAGGTATCCGCCAGAGCGGGTGACGTGGTCGATGGTGATGGTGAGCTGGCTGTTGCCACTGACATGCTTGACGGTGACGCCTTCGGAGCCCTTGGCGACGGGGCCCTTGTTCTCGGGCAAGGAACCGGTTCCAGCGGGCGGGGTAGTGGTCTTGGTCGTGGTGCCGCCGGTGGGGGTCAGGGTGATCTCGACGCGCCGGTTGACGGCGCGGGCCTCGTCGCTGGTGTCGTTGACCTTGGGCTCTGACTCGCCCTTGCCGGACACGGATGTCTGCCACTTGTCGAGCTTGGTGAGCTGTGCGAGGCGGGTCTTGACGGCGTTGGCTCGTTTCTCGGACAGGGTCTGGTTGTAGGCGTCGTCCTGGACGTCATCGGTGTGGCCCACGATGGTGAGGGTCCCGCCGTCGGGGTACTGGGCCAGCTGGCCGGCCACCGTCTGGAGCTGGGCCTCGGCACCTGAGGCCAGGTCGGCTGAGTCTGAGGCGAAGGTGACATCTGATGCGAGGGTGACGGTGATGTCCTTGCTTCCGGTGTTGGTGCTGGTGGAGTCGTCCAGGGCCTTGGTGTAGCGCTCAATGGGCACCGGGGCGGCCAGAGCCTGGTCGGGCTTGGTCTCGTAGTAGGGGTTGTCCACGCTGTCGAAGGCCTTGTCGATGGCTTTGAAGTCGATGCCGGAGGCTGCTGCGGCGCTGCTGTCGAGGACGTTGACGGTGACGAATCCGGCCTGGGGGACGAAGACGGTGACCTCCTTGGCATCCACCGGCCCGAAGAGGACGAAGCAGCTGGTGGACGCACCCGGCTTGAGCGGCAGATTGTTGTAGTTGTCCTTTGACCTTGTTCTCCACGCTGGCGGTGGCTAGCCAGGCCCGGTTGGTGGACAGGTCCAGCAGACGTACCCCGTTGGCGCCCCAGTCGGATCTCCTCAGGAGACCGGGGCGTGACAAAGGCAAGGACGCCTCGAAGGTGTTGCCGCCGTCGCTGGCGGCGTCTGCGATGTCCTTGACCGCGGGGTCGTCCTTGGCCCGCGTCAGCTTCAGGACCAGCACAGTGGTCTTCTCGTCGCGGCGCACCAGCGGTGAGACCTGAAACCCCAGGTGGTGGCCCATGACGTGAGCATCGAGCTCCTGCCAGCCCTGCGGCGCCCCCGACGCCGCAGGCACGGCTGTCCCTGACGCCTTGCCCGCCGAGGCTGAGTCTGAGGTGGAGCCGGTCTGACGCTTCGACTGCCAGGGGGCCTTGCAGCCGGCCAGCAGCGGCACGCCCACACCGGTCAGGATCACACCGGAAACAAACACACGACGACGCATCGGTACAGTTCCTTTCAGAAATCATAGTAAAAGTGCGCCCAGGCGCCGCCTGAGATACATCCAGACGACGCCTAGGCGGACTTGAGAAGAGTTGAGCCACTTTATAGGCTCAACAGTCACTTCCCCTTCCCGGCGTTCTCAGTGTTGTTGATCGCGTTGACAATCTTGCCAATGAGTGACGTGCCAATTTGGGTGTTGCTTTGGGAGGGCCTTGACAACAACTGCGATGACCGCAACCACGACGAACGCAATGCCGACATACTCGACGACCGCCTGGCCACGTTCGCTGTCACGCAAGTTCATCCAAGCGGTCTGAATTCGGACCTGGAGTCGGAGCAGGGCGTTGTTATTCATGTTGATCTACCTCTCTGTTTCGTGATGAGTGAGTAGCACCCGAGACACTGCGGTGAGTACTGAGCAGCTCTGCGAATGCCCTGTCAAGAAGAAACACTACGGGTGTTGATCAACCTTGTCTTGGGGCGATCGCCCCTACCGGCGCCCTGCGGCCGCCCTGTGCCACGCGGCGACTGCCTCGGATCGGTTATGCACCCCGATCTTGGGGTAGGTAGCGTTGATATAGTTTTTTACTGTTCGTTCCGAAAGAAATAGTTGAGATGCGATTTCCTGATTCGTCATACCCATGGCCGCTAAAGACAAGATTTCCGCCTCGCGTTCTGAAAGCTCTGACAGTAGTGGATTACATTCTTCCGGTATCGGCTCATGAAGAACAATATCGGCGGCTTCCTGTCTAAAACTAATCCACCGTTGCGACAAGTCTCTATAGCCCCAGAGATCTCATGAGTGCCAAGTTGGCCGTGAACCAGGTATCCCCTCGCTCCCCTTTCCAAGGCAAGGCGAACTGTCGATGAATCCTGGGTAGACGTCAGCATAATGACCGATGCCGACTGGGGAAGCTCGGGAAGAATGTCAACCCCAGTACGCCCCGGCGGCATGAGGACATCAAGCAGTATGACGTCAGGAGAATGACGTGCGGCCATTTCGAGTGCTGTGAAGGCGTTACCAGCTTCTATCACCTCGCTGACGTCCTCCATTCGACTTAATACAGCCGAAAGACCTGCACGTACGATGGGATTATCGTCAACAACCAGAACTTTCATGCGGCTCCTTCAGAGAGATCCAGTGACTCGAAAGGTACTGTCAGGATGGTATGTACTCCACTGTCGGTAGAGTATCCGTCCATCGTCAGTTTCGCATTGAGAATGCTGGCGCGCTCAAACATTCCAGAAACTCCGTAATGACCATCGGCAGGAGTGCGACTGCCCTCTGAAGGCAACCAACACCGTTGTCACGAGCCTCTAGTGTTAACGACGTCGAATCCACGCTAAGATCGAGAAATACTTTTGTCGCCCGAGCATGCTTCTCAACATTAGTCAGTATTTCGCCAAGAATGCGTTGGATGTGCCATCCAGCCTCTGAAGAAATCAGCTCGACAACGGAAATGTCTCCGGACTGAGAACAGATAACTTCGACCCCAGTACGAGTGCCCCAACGGCACGCTTGATCGATGAGCCTTTCCACGAGGTTGCTTTGCTCATGCTCGTTGACGCGTAATCCGTCTAGAATGAGACGCGCCTCTCTGCTAGCGTCATCTGCTGATTCAAAGAGAGTACGGCTCAGAACCGAATCCCTGTGGTGAGTTTCTTCGAGATCGGCGTTCAATGTCTCGGCCAGCATACGAATACCATGAACACTCTTCGCAAGAGAATCATGTAGATCTCGTGCTATGACTAATCGTTCCGCAAGGGCCCGTTCTTCCGCCCGGATACTCATGGCTTCAGCTGAAAGCCTATCAATGTCTTCCAACTGGCTGCGCAAACGATCTCCTAAGAGTGTTGCGGCAACAACGCTAAAGACAGCACCACAAACACAATCAATGATATCGTGAATCGCTGCAAGTTCGAATGTGATAAAGCTAAGACTAGAATAATTCCGCCAGACCAGGCAGCTTTATAGAACGTACTGACGATAAGCCCTGATAAAAGAGCCGAGGCTAGAATGTATGCGAATAGAAGATGTTGAACGCCATTATAACCAGATCTCAGTGAGAAGATCAGGGTTACGCAAATTGTGAGGTCAGAAAGTGGAAATGCAAACCCACTCACCATTGCGTGGGGATGGTTCCTGAATAGACGCAATGGTAGCCAGCTCATCACCATTGTCAATAGGATGAGTAGGATGTCAAATAGATTCGCTTCAGTGGTCAATAACGCGATTTCGCAGGCAAGAAGTATCCCAAGTCGAACGTCACACACCAAGCCAACCGCGCCCGAGAGTGAGCGAATTAAAACCAAGTTAGAAGAATTGGATTGCGCTAGCATTGTTGAGTCCACCCGCAATCTATCCACTAAACAACTTACTAAACACATCGCCGTATGCGTAGAACATTCCTCCCATCATGAGGATAATGGTGCCGGGCATCATCGTTATGGTTGCGATGAAAGCAACTTTTGGTGCTGTCTTTGCGGCGGCTTGCCGGACCTGTTCAGCACGTTCGCGTCTAATTTCTTTCACTATGGAGTGCAGTGCATCTGCAATCGGAGTACCAAGTTCCTCGGACTGCAAAAGGGCCACTACGAACGAATCGAAATTCTCAGAGTCGCATCGCTCCTTGACATTGAGGAACGCCGCCCTAAAGGGTACCCCCATTCGTATCTCGCGAAGTGTGTCCATCATTTCTTCTGAGATCGGACTGTCGTAGTACTCACATACACGCTCGAGCGCGTTTCGAAATGGCATTCCTGAGCGAACCGTGACCGTCAGTACGTCTAGAAAGTCTGGTAGATCTCGATCTATCTTACTTCGCCGGTTTCGCAGCTCGTAAAGTAACCATAGTTGCATCCAGGTGGAGAACAGAAGTCCAAACGCTACTCCTAGATAGCCATTTCCTACCGCTGCGAACATGGTCAGAATGATCACGGATAGAAATATGAAACCCGATTCCCTCTGAATATAGAGGTCCAAAGTGAGGTTATCGGGATTACCTGCCCGCCTGATGCGCTTGCCCAGCTTTTCGAGACGCTTATCTCCGTAAGCCCTGCGAAGGGTATTTTGAGCGCGCAGTCCGAGACCATCGATGATGGTATAAAACGGTCGATGTGTCTCTTTGGCTGAGTCGACGTCATATCCTGGAGATGCATCCACGTACTTACTGGCGCCGTGTTGCCGAATGATGTGTGCACCGTAGGCTATCGAGAGGACGAAGAGAGCGGACATGAACGCAATGACGAATGGAATCATGATCAGACCTCGATCCGCGAGAAGACGCGCATCAGTAAGATTCCGGTAACGATGCAGAACAGTGAGGCCAGCAGAATGATTTGCCCGAACGTTGTCCTAGACATCTCGTCAAGAACTCCGGGCTTCAATGCGTTGATCATCAAAACAGCTGCAATACCAATGAACGGGACGATGTATCCGCTCACGGAGGCACTCAGTATCGCGGTACGCACTTCTCTGCGGAGTTGCTTTCGATCCTCGAGGGCTCTCGCGATATCCTGTAGCGCAGAAACAAGGGCACCGCCCGATCGAGACTGGATGATAATGGTACGCACAAGTATATTGATCTCTCGGGAAGGCATTCGATCAGACAAACTGCTCATGGCGTACTCCAATGACCTGCCCAAGGATAGATGAGCGACTACGCGCTGTAGTTCCGTCTGCGCGGGATCGGAGGATTCTCGCGACGCGAGCGCAAGTGCTCTCTCGATGGACATTCCTGCGGACGTTCCGTTGGACAATGTTCTAGAAATTTCCGGAAGTTGGTCGACAAACTGCTCTGTGCGTCGTAGTGTTTTTTGCCGCAGCCAACGAAAAAAGAATAGTGGTATAGAAAACGCGATAATCATACCGGCGATATTGCCAATATAGTGACGACATCCCAAGTATACGAGCAGCATCGTACATCCGAGTACTAGCTCAGTTGATAGTGCGCTCCATCGTAGTCCTGCTCGAGACAGGCGTTTGCGTAGTGGTAAGTTGAAGAACAAGCTGTTGTACTTGCCTGCCAATACCTCAAGCGGACGCCGTCCGTTTTTCTGACATGGCTCCAAGACCATGTTCAATTTCGCTCGTCCGTGAAGTATGGCCGCCTAAAATGATGGCAGCGAGACAGCCGGTCATGAGGGTGATGAGCGTGCAAACGAAGATTAAAGGTGGAGTGATCATCAGTGGTTCCTTGCTTACTCCGCAGAACTTTTCATATAGATGCCGCTCCTTTGAAGGCGTTGCTCTACGTTGGCGGGTAGTCCGTGAAACTCAAAATGGTCCGCAGACGCTCCGTCATTCTTGATGTGACGCAAAAGAGTGGTCGTCGAGTACGCTTCGCGATGTTTTGAGGCTACGGCTTCTATCGCATTGACTCGACGCATGCCTTCGGAGTCTCTCTCAAGTTGGACTATAATATCGATAGCACCATTGATCTGATCCCTGATGGTATCCACTGGAAGCGTTACATCTGACATCGTCGCGAGTGTTTCCAGGCGGCTTAACGCATCGATCGGTGAATTGGCGTGGACTGTTGTAAGCGAGCCTTCATGGCCCGTATTCATGGCCTGTAGCATGTCCAGCGCCTCGCCGCCACGAACTTCACCGACGATGATTCTATCGGGGCGCATACGCAGCGAATTTTTTACCAAGTCTCGGATAGTTATCTGCCCTTTGCCTTCAATATTGGGCGGTCTTGCCTCAAGACGCACGACGTGGGGCTGTTGTAACGACAGCTCCGCGGCATCTTCGATTGTGATGATACGTTCCTGGTCTGAAATCACCCCGGAAAGAGCGTTGAGGAATGTCGTTTCCCTGTGCCAGTTCCTCCGGAGACCAGAATACTGAAACGTGCGGCAACCAGCGCCCTAAGAAAGTCTGCGGCTTCTTGAGGAAGGCTATTGCGGTTGACGAGGTCAGAAAGCTGGAAGGGTTGAGGAAATCGCCTAATCGTGATGCTGGGGCCGTCGAGAGCCAATGGTGGGATAATGACGTTGACACGTTCACCTCCTGCGAGGCGTGCGTCCACCATGGGGCTGGATTCGTCAACGCGGCGATTCACCGATGATACGATGCGGTCAATGAGCTGATATATCTCGGCTTCTGACGTGAATTTTGTTGGAACCCGCTCGATTCGTCCAGATCGTTCAATGAAAACATTTTCAACGCCATTGACCATGATCTCGGTGACGGTTTCGTCCGCGATCAGTGGTTCAAGTACCCCCTAAGCCGACGGCGTCATCAATAACTCGTTTGATGAGCCAAGCGCGTTCGCGAGGTGTCATCACGGGGCCCTCAAGGGAGAGCAACCTCGAAAGTACTCTTTCTAGGCGAGCACGTTGCTGAGCCAACTCAAGCTCGGCGACCTCTTCTAAGTTGATCTCGTCAAGAAGCCGAGCTTTGTAGAGTGCAACGAGGTCTTCCTTGCCTTTGGAGGCTCGCGATGATTTAGTAATGGGGGCGGAAATGCGGTCTCGGAGTGCCATGTCAGCCCTTGGGGAAGTCCGCTGTTCTCGTCACTGTGACGTGCTTGCTTGTGAGCGATGGGATACCGATGGGGACACGAGCAGTGACTTCCACACAGTGCCTGTTACCGCACCTATCTGAGACAGATTCCAGCTGCACCCATGTAGGAAGAGCCTCACGTGCAGCCTGTGTGGGGGAGTGGCCTAGCATGGCTGCACGAGCGCCATCTCGTGCGGCTGCACTCACCGACGTTACTGTGGATACAGCAAGGAATCCCTGAACGAGAAACATCGTGACCAGTACAAGGATCGGAATGAACGTAACGAGTTCTATATCGAGGATGCCGCGTTCGTCACGCCGTAGTCCGCGTGACATCCTCTTGCTGCACGACACGATATGAGAGCTGTCGCGTTTTACGATTGTTGAGCGCATCATTTCTCCCAAACAATTCCGGCGTCTGCGGAAGTGGTGATGTTAACGACCGACGGAATCGGAAGCGTGACGGTTACCTTATTGGATCCAGAGCGGGATATTCTCAAGTGTTGAGCATACGTGTCAGGTAACTTTCGCGCGACGACTTGCTGTACTTGTGCTGGTGTCTTTCCAGTACCGTAAGCACGTGCTGCTTCGTTGGCTGCGTTCGTGGCGTACATGTATGTCACGCCAATACCGAGCGCTTGGATGCATATCAAGATCGCAGCAGTTGCGAGAGCGAAGACAACAGGGAACTCGACGGTGATCTGGCCTTTTTCTGAGCGGCGACGCCTGCGTCGTCGTGGCGACTTGGTTGTGCTGCTCGACTTATGGTCAGGGGTATTCTGAGGGCTCGCAGTGTTTCCTGAGATGCTGTTGGTGAGAGCCCGGGCGGCTTTAGCCATCGAGGGGACCTTGGAGGTCAGTAGAGTGTTGGAGTTCACTGCCATCTCGATATGTGCTGTGAGGTCGGGGATACTGCTCGCCAATGCGACTCCGGTCATCTTTGCGGCTGTTCCGGGCTGGATCTCACGTCGTCTATTGGTCATATTGACCACCAGCCCGAAAGAGCGCCCATGCGATATGTCCAACCGATCAAGGGCCTCAGTCAGCCTGCGTACAGAGCGCAGAGCCGGCGCGTCAGGCGTAGCCACAATGAGTACCTGATCGGCAGAGTCGAGTCCCATGGCCAGAATGTCGTCAAGGCGGCAACCGCAGTCCAGAATCACATGGTCGAACTGGTACCGCAGCATGGCGAGGATCTGACGCGTGGCCGATTCCGTGAGCGCCTCGCCTGCTTCGCCGTGCTCTGGGGCGGGTAGAAGGGCGATGCCACCGGGGAGCGGATACACGACCTCGGTGATCTCCCGTGTACTGGCCTCGGCTGCTATGTCGGCCAGATCTGCGATGGATCGACGTACTGAGATACCCGTCATCGCAGCGAGATCCCCGCTGCGGACGTCAAGATCCACCAGACACGTGCGCGCTCCTTGAGCGAGCTGTGCAGCAGCCATGAGTGCGACAGTCGAGGTGCCCACGCCCCCCTTGGCGCCCACGATCGCCGTAATCGTGCCCTGGCGACGTGCGGTGAGTTCTTCCCTGCTAGACGCTTCGCTGCGAACTGCGCGTGACCACGCCAGGACAGGAAGAAGACGGTTTGTTATCTCTTCGAGGGACAAAGGAAGAGCCAGGACCGTCCTTGCCCCGGAGTCCATCGCTGCCACAACGCTCTCAGACGTATGAGTCCGGCTTAACAGGACGACCGGGATGAGTGGGTAGGTGCGAGAAAACTCTTGAACGGTGGGGAGAGCCACGTGCGGGGCCAACGCCTCGTCAACCAAGACGCATGATGTAACGTCGGGATCTATGTATTCCCTCAGCTTCTCAGGTGAGGCCACCGTGCGGACCTCGCCGATCCCGTCTGCTTCCGCAATGGCCGCCAGTACCTGCTGACGTGTTTTTTCGTCGTTGGTTACTAGAAACAGCATCAGCTTGCTCCTTGAGCAGGAGTTCCGTTGTTGACGGAGTATTCTTGGGTTTTGGCGCTTCCCTGGTCTCCGTCGCGGCGCAGGAGGAGGCGAACCTTTGTTGAGTAGCTCTCGGAGTAGGCGAGCTTGAGTGACTGCTCAGGTGTTAGTGAAAAGGTCACGGGGAGGCTGTCTTTTTCTTCTGAGAAGTTACCGTCGTCATCCTTTTCTTGGACCTTCGTCACGACGCCGACTTCAGTGATGAGCGCATTCTCGATGATGATTTCAGACTTTTGGGCTTTAGAGTTCGGATCCTCGAATGTGGCGACGATGTCGACGCGCGATCCTGGGGTTACTTTTCCAGCAACGCCCGTCTCGGCATCGATCATGATGGATACCTCGCGGTATCCCTCCGTCAGCTGTGGAGGGTCCTGAAGCATACTGGACTGCAGCACTGCGCCTTTGCTGTATGTGGCCGCCGTGACCTTTCCCTGGACGTCCTTAATGTCATGCACTGCATCGTCGGGGACCCAACGTTTGGGAACCTGCTCAGTGACCACGTCTTCGGCCGTGATCTCTTTGAGCTCAGTCACCTGCTGCGACAACTTGAGAACCGTTGTCATGGGGCCCACCTGGGATGAGACCGACTGGACGTAGCTGAAAACAGCCACGAAGGTCACCACTGCACCGAGGATCGTGACGAGAATGAGGAGGACGCCTCGTCGTTGGCGTGGGTTCATCGAGACTCCTTGTGTACGTGAGAGGTGGAGGTGTGGGGCGTCGGCGCTGACATGTGGGGCCACGTGCCGCACAGCAGGCATCCCTGAGGTAGGCTCGTGTGTCCACAGTATGTGCAGAACGTCTGAGATAGCTGAGCAAGAGTCTGTGACACGAGAGGGCCGGGATCAGCAATAAGTGCCGTCATTTCGGCCCAAGACTTAGCCGGCCAGGTGTGAGATACGGAGAGTAAGGGCTCGCGGTGAATGCCCAGAGAGGGCAAGTTGCCTGTGACGCGGTTCTGTTTGTCGTCTGCGGCCCAGATTGCCAGCGTCCCCTGTGGGGGCCTGTCCCAGGTGACGGCTTTCACCTTGGCGACGCGGCTTTGACCTGGTCCAACGGTGAGGACAAAGCGGGAACCTGGCATCATCGACTGCAGATGCTGGCCGATTGTGGGTGAGGGGCTGGTCAACTTGCTGACAGAGGTGAGGGCAACTGTGGTTCTTAGTGCCGGCTGTAGCGCGTCGACAACCATCGGTGCCTGGCCGTATGCCCGCGGGTGAAGCTGGGTGAGGCAGTAGGCCAAGGCGCGGAAGCGAGTCTCAGGTTCGTCGAGGGCCAGGACGCCAAGGTCCCTGCGTTTGAAGACTCCCTGAATGGTTCGGGCAGCGTGCTCGTCTGATCCAGTTCGGCACAGCAGCAACGTGGGTGCCTGGTGAGACTGCTCGAGTATGGACGCCACATCGCCCAGATCCCAGTCCTTGGTCGCGTTCGTCTGAGACTGGGAACCGGTGAGCACGAGCATGAGACGGCCTTACATGTCTTGGCGGTGCGTCGAGCGCGAGGCCAAGGGGGGTTGGGGCTGGTGGGCGATGGTGTGAAAGTGATCTGCACAACAGTCGCGGTCGTGTTGGCGGATCACGAAGTTGTAACGGTCTATGACGTTATCACGACGCTCCTCGGGAATGTTTGTGTACTTCTCCCCATAGGGTGTGACGGTCGTCGTCATGTCAAACGATCGCCAGCGGCCAGGTGAGCAGGGCTCCTGCGATGAGGTATGGGCCGTAAGCCATGGGGTCCTTGCGTGAAGCCCTACGGGTGATGAGCAGGAACAGTGCGGCGATCCCGCCGAGGAAGACTCCGATGCACAGTCCGAAGACGAGCATCCAGGGGTCGAACCATCCCAGCCAGAGACCGATCACTGCGGTCAGTTTGACGTCTCCCAGTCCCAGGCCGCTACGAAAGAGCGCTAGCAGCAGGCTGATTCCGCCGGCTGAAAGTGCGCACAGCACGGCAGTGAGTGCCGAATGTGCCCTGCTGGGATCCAAGATGACCGCAACGATGCCGCATGAAGTCAGCCAGGCCGTCGTCGCCCCTAGGAGGCGGTTGGGGAGTAGGCGCGCCACGGCATCGACACTTCCGGCGCATCCGAGCAGCGCGTACACGGGGATGGCAGTGAGAGTCGCGGCGGTGGTGCCTATCCGACTGCCCCACCAGAGGCACAGGAAGCACAGAGTCAGGGCCAGTAGTCCTTGTGGTGCCGTGCCCAGGAGGCCGGGATGCTTGAGCGTCGGATACTCAAGCGAGGCGGGAGGTCCTGAGGCTTCTGAGGGTGGCTCGGTGGTGCCCCCTGCACGGGCTGTGGTGCCATCCGCAGCGTTTTCTGAGGTGGCTGTCTCGGAGCGCGCGCCTGCGTTAGACTCGCTCTCGTCTTTGAAGGGTTCTCGCACGTAGCGCCTTGTCCACGCGGAGACCGGGCCGGCGATGAGCGCAACGGAGCCGAGCGCCACGGCGCCGAGCAGCCAAGGTTGGGGAGACATGAGGGGCCTTTCAGTGAGTCGAGCCGAGCATGTTGTTCTGGGCTTCCGCTGAATCGGGGGCGGCTCGTGGGTGTGGCTCGGCAGGGGATGGCGCCAGAATGCTCCCCCTACGGATTCCCAGGCGAGAAGCGTCTCCCTGTCGCATCTCGACGACGGCCCGTGCGAACAGTCGCGGCATGCCCATCCGGTTCGGCGGCATCGTCGTCACCGCGATGACCCTCCCACGGCGCCCCACGTAGATGACGTCGATCGTGTGGCGCATGCGGAAGCAGTGCACCCAGTTGCAACGAGTGATCCACAGGGCCCCGTCGATGGAGTCGGTACCCAGCAGGCCGATATTGCGCTCGCGCCGGGTGTGTGCGGTCCACAGCGCCAGCCCGGTATCCTGCCCGTCCACGGTGAGGCGGGGAAGCGTGTCTACCGGATCGGTGGACCAGGTGGGAGTCGTCGTACTCATGATGAGTGATGGTAAAAGGGGCGACTTGAGTAACGTCAGGGGCGTTCGCCCCATCGTCGTGGGGTCAGATGGGCCGTACAGTTCGAGTT
>BNJS01001176.1_pt1 | contig 153219 bp, 132 predicted proteins | sample 8540461 | NCBI WGS metagenome assembly BNJS01 (sample SAMD00202454, study PRJDB9452) | human saliva metagenome | isolation source: human saliva | place: Japan | reverse complement strand
GTTTCCTTCTACGCTGTGCCCATGTCTCCGTCTTCCCGAATCTTCCTTCATCCCACATCCCGACTCTCCGTCTTCGTCCCCGTCTCCCGAGCCCAGCTCATCGGCGGCGGCCCGATCCGTTCCCATCCCTCTCGCCCCAGCTCCTCCCGTGCGACGTCGCAAGGGACGCCTGATGACCCTCGGCGTCGTCGTCGCCCTGGTTCTCGCGCTCGGCAGCGGAGGCCTCTGGGCGCTGACGCGCGGCTCCGACCCGCTCTCATTGGTCAAGGCCCCGATCCTCAAGGCGCAGCAGGACCTGTCCAACCTCGGCCAGGAGCCCACGTCGGGTTCTTTCGACTCCAGCGGCACAACGGCCCTGGTCAACAAGCAGCTGATGATCCTGCGGGTGATCGCGGACCGCCGCGAGACCCTGGTGGCCCTGAGCCTGAGTTCCTCGGCCTCCCACGCCGCCTGGCAGGCCCCCGTCCCCGACGAGCTGGCGGGACAGAACCTCAACTGCACGATGAGCACCAAGACCCTCGACTGCGGAGAGCGGATCAGCATCGACCTGGCCTCCGGGATCAACAGCCCCGCCAAGCCGTCAACGTTCTCGGCCGCCGAGCTCACGACCGCCCCCTCGCAGGAGCCGGGCGGCTCCCGCGCGTCGGCCGGTGATCCGACCTCATCGACAGCACCGTCCGCTGATGCTTCTCCTGAGCGCGCCTCGGAGGCCTCCTCCACCGCATCCACCGTCCCGTCTCCCGATGCCTCCACGACGACTTCCTCTACCGGCTCCGTCGCACCTTCGGCATCGGATGCCCCGACCTCGTCATCAGCACCCACCTCGGTGCGACTGGGTCACGCGCCCACTGCCGACGTGCCGCTGTCCGTCAGCGAGGACGGCACCGTGAGCGTCAACAAAGACAAGGTCTCCGGACTGACCCTCGACGGCACCAAGCCGGTATGGGCGGCCAGGGTTGAGGCACCCGCAAGATCGTCGGCGTCAACCTGCCGTCGAGCCGCGAGGTCTGGGTCGTCAGCGACGGAGTCAGTGTGGCTGCCCTCGATGGCAGCACCGTGCTGTGGTCGAACAAGCTGCCCGATGGTGCGGGCGCCCTCAACGGCCTGGGAAGCGATACACCGCCACGCTGGCAGATGAGCAAGGGCGCCATCGTCATGGCCCACCCCGACTCGCTGCGCGCCCTCGACCCGATCGACGGCACCGCGATCTGGCAGGTCTCCTCCCCGGTGACCTCCTGGGCGGCCGGTGACGGCTACGTCGTGGTCTTCAACGGCTCGACGACGTCAGTCCTGGCCTTCGACTCCGGCTCGAGCTCGACCCGCACCACGGCGCTGCCGACCTCGACCCCGACCTCCACGGCCACGCCCGCTCCCAGCCTTGAGGACCTGGGCAGCGCCACCCTCGACATCCCGACCGTCTGTGCGGACGGATTCGCCTCCGTGGTCCGAGGCACAACGAAGGCGCAGGTGGCCGAGAAGATGAAGGATGAGAAGACCGGCGTCACCTTCTCCGATGGAACCGCGACCGGGGCGGGGGCCAATGGTCTTGGCGGAAGCAACTCCACCGTCGCGCTGAAGGAGGCGCAACCGGGATTCTTCGGCTCCTCCCCGGTGACGGTCGCGGTTCTGGAGTGCAACAGCGGCACCCCTGCGGCCTTCGACGTCATGGCCGCCTACGACGGGGACAAGCAGATGGTCGGTTCCCTCATCATGGAGGGCGCCAACGAGATCGGTTACACCCCGGCAACGCATATGGAGAACCTGCGCGTCGTGGGCGGAACCGCGCTCTTCAACATGCCTCAGTTCATGGTCGCCGGAGACATGGACTGCAAGGCCTGCACCGGTTCGGGAACAGCCGTTGTCGCCGCTCAGTGGGACGGTGACTCCCTGGAGCTGTTCGACGTCGTCTACCACCTTCCGACCCAGGACATCCACCGCCCGTCGCTGGTCAAGGTTCAGACCGTCTACGACGCCTTGGCCGCCAAGGAGGACAACAAGGTCACCGACCAGGTCGACCCCGCGGTGCTCTCCTCCCTGGATCAGCCGGCCGGGTCCACGCAGGCAGGTGACGCCACAGCACGCAGCGCCTACCTGCCGAAGGGAGGCAAGGTGGCCACCTGCATGCTGGCGGGCCCCAAGAACTCGACGTTCGCGTCAATGGTGATCGCTGAGGACCTGGCGCCGGGGTCGATCCTCTGCCCGATCACCTCGGAGGATCAGTCCAAGCCCTGGATGCAGCCTGTTCCCACCCGCACCTCACAGCTCGAGTACGGGGCCTGGCTCATCATCACTCCAAGTGAGGAGGGCTTCAAGGTCACCGGACTGGGACACCGGAGAGCAGCTGACGCCCCGTGAGCGTTGTGGGGGTGCACCGCCGATGAGACGGTGCACCCCCGCATTGTTGTGGGAGAAGCCGCTCAACCGCGCAACTTGCCGAGCTCCTCGACCAGCTGGGGCACGACGTCGGTGACGTCGCCGACGACGCCGAAGTCGGCCATCTCGAAGATGGGGGCCTCGGAGTCGTCGCAGATCGCCACGACGGTCCCGGCGCCCTGGATGCCGCTGGTGTGGTGGACGGCGCCGGAGACGCCCAGGCCGATGTACAGACGCGGTGAGATGGTCTCGCCGGTCTGGCCGATCTGGGCGCTGCGCTCGATCCAGCCCTCGTCGCAGGCGACGCGGGTGGCACCGACGGCGGCGTCGAGCGGCTCGGCCAGGGAGCGGACCAGGTCGAAGTCGCCGTCCACGCCGCGGCCGCCCACGACAACGGTGCGGGCCTCGGTCAGGCCGGGCCGGTGGCGACGGAGGCGGCCTCGCGCGAGACGAGGCGCACGGCGGCGGCCTCGGTGCTGACGGGCACCTCGAGGGGTTCGGCGGTCAGCGCTGCGCCGTCGGCTGCGACGACCTCGGTGATCCCGGGGCGCACGGCGATGATCGGGGCTCCGCCGGCCGAGCCGACGGCGACGGTGGTGGACCAGGAGCCCGACAGGACCAGCTTGGAGGCGCGCAGTACGGAGTCGCCCCCCGCACCGGCCGCCTCCAGGGCGGTGGCGTCGGAGACGCAGGCCGAGCCGAGCCGGACGGCGGCCCGCCCGGCCAGCTCCTTGCCGCGGTAGTCGGAGACGACCAGGACCGCGGCGGGCTGGACGGTGCCGACAGCCGCCACGACGGCGTCGGCCGCGGCGGCGGGCAGGTGGGCCGACTCGCCCAGGTCGGCGGTCAGCAGGCGGGTGGCGCCAGCGCCGGCCAGGGACGCGGAGACTGCATCGTCCAGGGGCTGAAGGGCCAGGGCGACGACGTCGCCACTGGTCAGGTCCCGAGCGGCGGTGAGCAGCTCCAGGCTGGGGCCGGTGGGGACGGGCGCCGCCTCGGTGGTCTCGAGGTCGACGAGGACGAGGAGGGGGGCATCGAGCATGGGAATCAGCTTCTTTCGCGGGTGGTGTGAGGCGGGTGGGGCAGCGCGCCCAACTCATGCGCCCTGACTGAGGGCGGTGTCGAGGAAAGTGGGCGGGCGCTGCGGCTCACCGTCAGACGAGCTTGTTCTCCACGAGCCAGGCGGCGAGCTCACGGCCCGCCTCACCGGCGTCGGTGCGGATGATGCCGGCCTCGCGAGCGGGTCGGGCCTCGTCGTCGATGATTCTTACGGCCGGTCGGTGACCTCAAGGCCGAGCTCGGAGGCGTCCCAGAAGTCGACGGGCTTCTTCTTCGCGGCTCGCATGGCGGCGAAGTTGGGGTAGCGGGGCTCGTTGGCCTGGTCGGTGACGCTGACGAGGGCGGGCAGCGGGGCGCTGACGACCTCGCGGACGGTGCCCACGGTGCGGATGACGGTCACGGCGCCGCCGTCGACCTCGAGCCGGTTGGCCAGGGTCAGGGCCGGCAGGTGCAGGGCGGCGGCCAGGGCGCCGGGCAGCATGGAGGTCATGGCGTCCAGGGAGGCCATGCCGGTCACGACCAGGTCGACCTCACCGATGCGCTCGATCGCGGCAGCCAGGACCCGGGCGGTGGTGACGACGTCGGCTCCGGCCAGGGCGTCGTCGGCCACGACGATCCCGGAGTCGGCTCCCATCTGGAGGGCGCGGCGCACCCCGTCCTCGGAGTCCTCGGGTCCCATGGTCAGGGCGATGACCTCGCCGTCGGCCTCCTCGGCCAGGGTGACGGCGGCCTCGACGGCGTTCTCGTCGAGCTCGTTGAGGACGTCCTCCTCACCGCGCACGAGCCGGCCGTCCTCAAGGCGGCGCTCGGACTGCACGTCGGGAACGTGCTTGATGCAGACCACGATTCTCATGGGCTCAAGGTTGCCATAACAGCAGCATCTCGCCACTGAGCGCTGAGTCACCCTGACACGGTGTCAGCGCGTCGATGGCACCGGCATGGCACCGGCATGGCACCGGCCCTGTCACATCGGCACGACTGGTAAACGCGACGCGGCGCACTCGCACGAGTGAGACCTCACTGCCCCTCAAGTGGTAGCGACCAGCAGCCGCTAGGACAATGTACCCATGCCTTCGACGCCAGAGCCCGCTCCAGCACCGCGCGCCGAGCTGCCAGCAGCTCCCAACCACGGACTGGGCGTCGCTCTCGCCGGTGACGGCGCGGACTTCGCCGTTCACGCCCCGCATGCCACGGCCATGGACCTGTGCCTGCTGACGATGGGCGCCGACGGCGCGGTGGCGGAGGAGACCCGGATCGGGATGCACGGCCCTCAGCGCGGCGTCTGGAGCGCCCACGTCCCCGGCATCGGCGCCGGTCAGCGCTACGGCTACCGCGCCCACGGGCCCTGGAACCCCCACGAGGGCCTGCTCTACAACCCCCGCAAGCTGCTGCTGGATCCCTACGCCCGCGCCCTGGACGGACAGGTGGATCTGGGCCCGGCCGTCTACGCCCACGAGGTCACTGATGACCTGGTTCCCGCGGCCGAGCCGTGGCAGCCCTCCCACCTGGACTCGGCGGGCCACACCGTCGTCGGCGTCATCACCGGGAACACGTTTCCGGTGGTGCCGGGCCCACATGTGCCCCGCGAGCGCACCATCATCTATGAGGCCCACGTCAAGGGCCTGACCTACAAGCTGCCCGGAGTGCCCGAGGAGCTGCGCGGCACCTATGCGGGCCTGGCCCACTCGGTGACGGTCGAGCACCTCAAGGGCCTGGGGGTCACCACGATCGAGCTGCTGCCGATTCACGCCTCGGTGACCGAGCCCTTTCTGACCAAGCGGAGCTGACCAACTACTGGGGCTACTCCACACTGAGCTACTTCGCGCCGGAGCCCGCCTACGCCACGGCCGCAGCGCGCGCAGCCGGCCCGCAGGCCGTCCTGGACGAGGTGCGCGGCATGGTCTCCATGCTCCACGAGGCCGGTCTGGAGGTCGTGCTCGACGTCGTCTACAACCACACCTGTGAGGGCGGGGTCGACGGCCCCTCCTTGAACCTGCGCGGCCTGGACAACCTGGACTACTACCTGCACGCCCCCTACCTTCCGGCGCAGTACATGGACGTCACCGGCACGGGCAACACGGTGGACTTCCGTGCTACGGGGGCGATCCGGATGGTCCTGGACTCGTTGCGATATTGGGTCACCGAGGTCGGTGTGGACGGCTTCCGCTTCGACCTGGCCACCACGCTGGGGCGTCATGCCGCGGAGTTCTCGCCACGCCACCCGCTGCTCACAGCAATCGCCACCGACCCGGTGCTCAGCACCGTCAAACTCATCAGCGAGCCGTGGGACGTGGGACCCGGCGGCTGGCGCACCGGTCAGTTCCCCGAGCCCTTTCAGGACTGGAACGATCACTTCCGCGACACCACCCGCTCCTTCTGGCTTCACGACGCCTCGGAGATCTCCAAGGGGCGCCTGGGCTCGGACCTGCGCGATCTGGCCACGCGCCTGTCGGGCAGCGCGGACCTGTTCAGCCACGGAGAGTTCCCTGGTGGGCGCGGCCCCCTGGGCTCGGTCAACTTCGTCGCAGCACACGACGGCTTCACCCTGCGCGACATGGTGGTCTACGACCACAAGCACAACCTGGCCAACAAGGAGGACAACCGCGACGGCACCTCCAACAATCGCTCCTGGAACCACGGTTTCGAGGGCAACGTCGTCGAGGGCATCAACGGCGGGCCGATCGAGGTGCTGCGCCGTCGCTCCATGCGCAACCTGCTGGCCACGATGCTGCTGAGCGCCGGGACCCCCATGCTGCTGGGCGGCGACGAGATAGGCCGCACCCAGCAGGGCAACAACAACTGCTACTGCCAGGACTCGGTGCTCTCCTGGGTCGACTGGAACCTCGAGGTCTGGCAGCGCGACCTGGTCGCCACGACTCGCTTCCTCATTCACCTGCGCCAGACCCACCCGGTGGTGCGCCCCTCGCGCTTCGCCACCGGGCAGGTCCTCGAGGGCGACATCATCCCGGACCTGGCCTGGTACCGAGCTGACGCCGTCCCGATGGACGGGGACTCCTGGCACGATCCGCACACCCGGGTGGTCCAGATGCTGCGCTCGGGGCAGCCTTGGAACGATGACGACATGCTCGTGGTCATCAACGGCGCCCTGGACCAGGTCGACGTCGTCCTGCCCGAGGGCCGCGGCACCGACTGGCACCTGGCCTGGGACTCGACCTGGGCGGTCCCCCAGCCCCACACGGCTCCCTTCTCCCAGGCGCGCCGCGTCAGCCGCAGCCCGCAGGACATAGAGGCCGACGTCGTCGTCGAGACCGATGGCTCGGGCGAGGTGAAGGCGGTCAAGGCTGCAGCCGGCATCCCGGCCGCTCACGCCAACGAGGACCTCACGGAATGCCATCAGGACCGTCCGGGAGACACGACGATGCTGGAGCCGCTGTCCCTGCGGGTCTACTTCTCCGGCGAGCCCCTGGAGAGCCTGACGGCGGGCGCCCAGGCTGACCGCAGTGGACAGGTCGCGGCTCACTGAGGCTGGGGCTAGTCATAGGCTGGTGCCCGATGCCGGCTCTTCCTCCTCCTGTTGAATGCGCCTGGGACCGCCTGCGCCCTGATCCTGCCGGGATGGTCCTGGGCTCGGTCTTCTTCGTCCTGGCCCTGACGCCCTCCCTCATCCCCCGCGACATCCTCGTCCAGGGGGTGGCCTGCGGGCTGTGCGCGGCGACCGGCTACCTCGTGGGCGTCTGGCTGTCGTGGAACTGGCGCACCTGGGTGAGCACAGTGGTGCGGGTCCTGTGGGAGACCAGTGGTCAGCGCCTGCCGTCCTGGGTGCCCCGGTGGAGGCGGCGCGTGGAGGTCGCGCTGAGCGTCACGGTCGTCCTGGGACTCAATGTGATCCTGCTGCGGGCGGTCCACTGGCAGCAGCAGGTCGCCGCGCTGACCGACTCCCGCGCCTACACGCCGGCGCAGTACCTGACGGTGTTCCCGGTGGGCTTCGGCATCTGGATGGCCCTGGTGATGGTGGGACGCGGCTTCCTGCGTCTGGAGACCTGGCTGCGCCGTCACCTGCCCCAGCGGCTGCCGTTGCCGGTGCGGTCCGGGTTCTCCTGGATCATGGTGCTGGTGCTGGTTTTCGCGTTGGTCAACCAGGCGATCCCGGGCATCATCATCCGGGGTGCGGAGTCGGCCTTCTCCGTGCGCAACAGCGCCGATCCGCCCTCGACGCCGCGGCCGACGGCGGCCGAGCGCTCGGGCTCTCCGAATTCGCTGGTGGGCTGGGAGACCCTGGGAGCCTATGGCAAGCGCTTTGTGGGCCGGGGTCTGAGCGCCCAGGGCCTTGAGGAGGTGACCTCCCGGCCTGCCAGTGAGCCGATCCGCGTCTACGCAGGGTTGGAGAGCGCCGGCAGCGACGAGGCACGTGCCGCGCTGGTGGTCGAGGAGCTCAAACGCACCGGGGCGGCCACCCGCTCGGCGATCATGATCGCCCCGACGACGGGGACCGGCTGGGTGGACCCGGTGGCGGCCCTGTCCCTGGAGGTGCTGTACGACGGCGACACGGCCATTGCCGCCGCCCAGTACTCCTACCTGCCCTCGGGTGTGCAGTTCATCGCCGATACGGACAAGGCTCGGGCCTCGGGCAAGGCACTGGTGACTGCGGTCGTCTCCTGGTGGAAGACGCTTCCGGAGGCCGGCCGTCCCCGGCTCCTGCTGTACGGGGAGTCGATGGGGGTCCTGGCCGGCGAGGCGGCCTTCAGCAACCTGGCCGACGTCCTGGACTCGGTCGACGGCGTCCTATGGGTGGGGCCGCCCAACTCCTCAAGGCTGTGGCGTGATCTGGTGACGCGGCGCGATCCCGGCACCCGGGAGGTGGATCCCACCTACTCGGCGGGCCTGACGATTCGCTTCGCCCAGGACGAGGCGGACATGAACGCCCCTCGCGGGCGACACGACCTGGGGAGATCAGCGCATCCTCTACATCCAGCACGCGAGCGATCCGGTGGTGTGGTGGTCGCCGCGGCTCATCCGGAAGAATCCCGACTGGCTGCTGGAGCGGCCGGGCAAGGACCGCTCCCCCACCATGCGCTGGATGCCCTACATCACCTTCTTCCAGGTAAGTGCTGATCTACCGCGCGCGATGAACGTGCCCGCGGGGCACGGGCACCGTTACGGAGCCGAGATCCTGGACGGGCTGGCCCTGGTCGGCCACAACAGCTCATTCACTGCCGAACGCGTCGCCCAGGCCCGCCAGGAGCTGGAGCGGGCCCTGGCCACCCAGCCCGCCGACGACTGAGACACGGGCCAGACCGCCACCGTCAAGGCCTTGTGACCGCACCCCCTAGGATGAGGGCATGACTCAGACCCCTACCGCGGCCGAGGAGGCCCTGGCCAACGCCACCAATGAAGCCTCCCTGGCCCGATCGATCGCCCGCTCCGCCGAGATCGAGGCCGATATCGCCGTCAACCCCGGCCGCTACCGGATGTTCACCGGGGTGCGTCCCACAGGGAACATGCACCTGGGCCACTACTTCGGCACCATGCACTCCTGGAAGACGATCCAGGACGCGGGCGTGGACACCTGGATCCTCGTGGCCGACTACCAGGTCATCACCGACCGCGACGGCGTCGGCCCCATCCGCGAACGCGTCCTGTCCCTGGTCACCGACGCCCTGGCCGTGGGTGTGGACCCGCAGCGCTCGACGATCTTCGCCCACTCGGCGGTCCCGGCCCAGAACCAGCTGATGCTGCCCTTCCTGTCCCTGGTGACCGAGTCCGAGCTCCACCGCAACCCCACGGTGAAGTCCGAGCTGGAGGCCACCGACGGGCGCGCCATGAGCGGCCTGCTGCTCACCTACCCCGTCCACCAGGCCACCGACATTCTCTTCTGCCAAGCCAACCTCGTCCCCGTCGGCAAGGACCAGCTCCCCCACCTGGAGCAGGCCCGGCTCATCGCCCAGCGCTTCGACAAGCGCTACGGGCGGGCCGTCAAGGACCACCCGGTCTTCCGCCGTCCCGAGGCCCTGCTCAGCCAGGCCCCGATGCTGCTGGGCCTGGACGGGGAGAAGATGAGCAAGTCCCGCCGCAACACGATCGAGCTGGGCATGAGTGCCGATGAGACCGCCAAGCTCCTCAAGAAGGCCAAGACGGACTCCGACCGCGTCATCACCTACGACCCGGCCGGACGCCCGGAGGTCTCCAACCTGCTGATGCTGGCCTCCCTGTGCGGGGCGGGCACACCCGAGGAGATCGCCGAGCGCATCGGCGACGGCGGCGCCGGCACGCTCAAGAGGGTCACCACGGAGGCCGTCAACGAGTTCTTCGCCCCCGTCCGGGCCCGTCGCGCCGAGCTGGCCGCCAACGAGGACTATCTCCTGGAGGTCCTGGGGCAGGGCAACGCCCGGGCCAACGAGGTCGCTGCGAAGACGCTCGACGACGTCCGCACCGCCATGCACATGAACTACTGACGGCCATTGACGGCCGCAGACAGCCGCAGACAGCCGCAGACGGACACTGAGCCCGCGGCTCAACCGCCCCGATCGGCCCGGTTCGCGACGCGCGTACCGGGCCGATCGGCGTCTGCGGTCGGATATGTGACTCAGGGTCGTTTCTCACCGTAGTCTTGCCCCTGTGACTCCTAACACGACGCCCAAGGCCGGCAAGAAGCAGTCCACCCGTCCCTCCAAGTCCGCTGCCGCACCGACCGAGGCGCCCGCCCAGGCGCCTGAGTCAGCGTCCGTGACGGATGCAGCGCCCGCATCGGCCGAACCGACCGTGGCGAGCGGACCGCAGCCGGCCCAGCACTCGCTGATCGGCCGGATCCCGGTCATCGAGGTCTTCCCCGTCGTCGAGGACGGGCGCTGGCCGGCCAAGGCCGTCGTCGGGGAGGTCATCCCGATCCGTGCCACCGTCTTCCGCGAGGGGCACGACCGCTACGGAGCCACTGCAGTCCTGGTGCGCCCCGACGGCACAGACGGCCCCAGCGCCCGCATGCACGACATCGCCCCGGGCCTGGACCGCTACGAGGCCTCCCTGGCGCCGGACGCCCCCGGGGACTGGCGCTTCCGCGTCGAGGGCTGGTCGGACCCGTACGCCACCTGGAGCCACGACGCCGGCATCAAGGTGCCGGCCGGCATCGACGTCGAGCTCATGCTGGAGGAGGGCGCCCGGGTCCTGGACCGGGCAGTGGCCGTCGAGGGCCGGGACGAGGAGGGCGTCAAGGCCCTCAACGACGCCGTGTGGATCATGCGCGACCCCTCCAACCCCGTGAGCGACCGCCTGGCGGCCGGTCTGGCCGACTCGGTCAATGCGGCCCTGGAGCGTCTGCCGCTGCGCGACCACGTCTCCCCCACCGCCGAGTACCCCCTCCAGGTGGACCGCGAGCGCGCCCTGACCGGCTCCTGGTATGAGATCTTCCCGCGCTCACTGGGCTCGGGGGTCAGTGAGGACGGCACCTGGCACTCGGGGACGCTGCGCACCGCCGCCGAGCGCCTGGACCGCATCGCGGCCATGGGCTTCGACGTCCTCTACCTCACGCCGATCTCCCCGATCGGCACCACCAACCGCAAGGGCCGCAACAACACCCTGACGGCCCGGCCGGGGGATCCCGGCTCCCCCTACGGCATCGGCTCGCCCGACGGCGGCCACGACGCCATCCACCCCGACCTGGGCACCTTCGAGGACTTCGACGCCCTGGTGGCCCGCTCGCGCGAGCTGGGCATGGAGGTGGCCCTGGACCTGGCGCTCCAGTGCTCCCCGGACCACCCGTGGGTGGCCGAGCACCCCGAGTGGTTCACGGTCCTGGCCGACGGCTCCATCGCCTACGCGGAGAACCCGCCCAAGAAGTACCAGGACATCTACCCGCTCAACTTCGACAACGACCCCGAGGGCATCTACCAGGCCATCCTGGAGGTCGTGCGCACCTGGATCTCCCACGGGGTGACAATCTTCCGAGTGGACAACCCCCACACCAAGCCCCTGGTCTTCTGGCAGCGGCTCATCGCCGAGATCCACGCCGAGTCCCCGGACGTGCTGTTCCTGGCCGAGGCCTTCACCCGCCCGGCCATGATGCGCGCCCTGGGCATGATCGGCTTCCACCAGTCCTACACGTACTTCGCCTGGCGCAACACCAAGGAAGAGCTCATCGAGTACATGATGGAGCTCAGCAAGGACACCGCCCACCTGCTGCGCCCCGCCTTCTGGCCCACCACGCACGACATCCTCACTCCCTTCATGACCAACGGGAAGGTGCCGGCCTTCAAACTGCGCGCCGTGCTGGCGGCCACGCTCTCACCGACCTGGGGCATCTACTCCGGCTACGAGCTGGCCGAGTCCACCCCGCGCCCGGGCTACGAGGAGCAGATCGACAACGAGAAGTACGAGTACAAGCCACGCGACTTCGCCGCCGCGCGCCGCAACGCATCGAGGACCTGCTCACCCGTCTCAACGCCACCCGGGCCGCCCACCCGGCCCTGCGTCAGCTGCGGGACATCTACTTCCACCCCACCAGCGACAACCAGATCATCGCCTACTCCAAGCGGGTGGACGCCTTCCACAGCCCCACGGGCAAGGACGACGTCGTCCTGACCGTCGTCAACCTCGACCCGCACGGGGCCCGGGCCGGCGAGGTCTACCTCAACCTGGAGGCCCTGGGGCCTGCCCGGCTGGGTCGACGCCTCACGCCCGGTCGTGCGGGTGACCGACGTGCTCACCGGGGACTTCTACGAGTGGTCGGGGCAGAACTACGTGCGTCTTGATCCCCTTCTCCGGGCAGGTCGCCCACGTCTTCTCCGTGGAGCCGCTATGAGCACCGACCCGATGCCCACCGGCAGCGAGGTTCCGGCTGCGGCGCCCGCCGTCACGCCCATGCAGCCGGGCCAGCCCGGCCCCGTTCGCTCAGCCAGCCCCGGCGACGGCCCCGGTGGCAGCCCAGATGGCGGCGATCCCCACGCCCAGCGGCGGGATCCCCATGCCGATGACGGTCGCGCCGCCGATCCCCGGAGTTCCGGTCCCTGCCCGCCCAGGCCCGCCCCGGCATCAGCGCGGACCCCGAGTGGTTCCGCACGGCCGTCTTCTACGAGGCGCTGCTGCGCTCCTTCGCCGACTCCGACGGCGACGGGATCGGTGACCTGCGCGGGCTCATCTCCCGTCTGGACTACCTGGCGTGGCTGGGTGTGGACTGCGTGTGGATCCCGCCCTTCTATCCCCTCGCCCATCCGCGACGGCGGCTACGACATCTCCGACTACACGGCCATCGATCCGCGCTACGGGACGATGGAGGACTTCCGCGAGCTGGTCCACCAGGCCCATCAGCGCGGGATCCGGATCGTCGTCGATATGGTCGTCAACCACACCTCGGACGCCCATCCCTGGTTCCAGGCCTCCCGCTCGGACCCCGAGGGCCCCTACGGGGACTTCTACGTGTGGGCCGACGACGACTCCGGCTACGACGACGCCCGCATCATCTTCGTGGACACCGAGGAGTCGAACTGGGCCTACGACGTCGAGCGCGGCCAGTTCTACTGGCACCGCTTCTTCTCCCACCAGCCAGACCTCAACTACCGCAACCCGGCGGTCATCGACGCGATCCACGACGTCATCCGATTCTGGGCGCGCACCGGGGTGGACGGCTTCCGCCTCGACGCCGTCCCCTACCTGACCGAGTCGGAGGGGACCAACTGCGAGAACCTGCCCGGCACCCATGAGATCATCGCGGGCATCCGCGAGATGCTCGACCGGGAGTTCCCCGGGACCATCACCATCGCCGAGGCCAACCAGTGGCCCGACGACGTCGTGGAGTACTTCGGCACCGAGGAGGCGCCCGAGTGCACCATGTGCTTCCACTTCCCGGTCATGCCCCGCATCTTCTACGCGCTGCGCCAGGGCTCGGCCGAGGCCATCCGCTGGGTTCTGGAGAGGACCCCCGACATCCCGGCCCACGGGCAGTGGGGCACCTTCCTGCGCAACCACGACGAGCTGACCCTGGAGATGGTCACCGACGCCGAACGCGACCAGATGTACGCCTGGTACGCCCCCGAGGATCGCATGCGCGCCAACATCGGCATCCGGCGGCGCCTGGCCCCACTCCTAGACGCCTCGCGCGCCGAGGTGGAGCTGGCCTACGCCCTGCTCCTGTCGCTGCCGGGAAGTCCCTGTCTCTACTACGGCGACGAGATCGGCATGGGCGAGAACATCTGGCTGGAGGACCGCGACGCCGTGCGCACCCCCATGCAGTGGGACGACTCCCCCAACATGGGCTTCTCCTCAGTGGTCGACCCGGGCGCCCTGACGCTTCCGCTCATCCAGGCCCCCGGCTACGCGCACCTGACGGTGGCCACTGAGATGGCCCGGCCCGACTCGCTGCTGCAGTTCACCCGGCGGATCCTGCACCTGCGCCGCGCCCATCCCGTGCTGGGTCGCGGGAACTTCCTCCTGCGCCCCACCAGCGATGACGCCGTCCTGGCGCACACGCGCTGCGACGAGGCGCCGGTGGAGGGGGCAGAGACCCTTCTGTGCGTCTCCAACCTCTCGGCCACCCCCCGGTCGGTGACGATCGAGGTTCCTGAGCTGGCGGGCAGGGGCACCACGGATCTGTTCGGGGGCTGCGCCTTCCCGCCCGTTGACGAGCGCGGCCGCCTCACCCTGACGCTGGGAGCGCGCGGATACTACTGGCTGTCCGTTGACCGGACTGAGCCCGACGACGCCCCCCAGGGCGACCACGACAACCACCCGACCGAGGAAGTCTGATGCCAAACGAACCGATCTCCGCCGCACCGCAGCCCGCCACCGTGCCGGCACACTCCCTGCGCAGCGCCCAGGCCCCGTCGACCTGGCCCACCAATGCCGAGATCCTGGCGGCCCTGGGCCCGTGGATGCTTGAGCGCCGCTGGTTCCCACTCAAGGGGGACGCCGCACCGCCCCTGGGCTCCCTGCGCGTGATCGCAACCTGGGAGCCGGAGGAGGGGGTGCGAGACCTTGTCATAGCCGCACCGCGGGGCGACAGCGGGCACGGTGAGCACACCGGGCACAGTGGGCGCGCCCGGAGCGCCGTGCTGCTGCACGTACCGGTGGTCCTGGAGGCCGCCGAGGCGCTCGACTCCTTCGCCACCCCCGGTGAGGCACCCGGCAACCACGGCCTGCTGGTGACCACCGGCTCTCAGGGGTCACCCACGCAGGTGGCGCTCGTCGACGGCGCCCACCACCCGGCCTTCTGGCGGGCCTGGGCCCTGAGCACGCTGAAGGCGGGCACCGTCCTGGACGAGGCCGGAGCCCCTGGCCATCGCCCAGCGGGCGCCGAGGCTGCGGGTGACCACCGGGGAGCAGTCCAACACCTCCGTCATCCTGCCGGCCCCTTCCGACCCCGCCGAGGCTCTTGGGGAGCAGGACGCCGCCACCGGTGACCTCATCGTCAAGCTCCTGCGGGTCCTGGAGGACGGACGCAACCCCGACGTCGAGATCTCGGTGGCACTGGCCCGCAGCGGCTGGGACCGGGTGCGCACGCCCGGTGGCCTGGTCCACCCTATCATGGACGCGCACCGGGCGGCTGCGGCCAGCCCTGCCCTGGAGGAGTCCACCGACTCGGCGGTGGCGTGCAGCTTCGTGCCCCGGGCCGACGACGGCTTCGAGCTGTTCTGCTCCCTGGCCTCCACCGACGACGTCGACGGGCCGGTGCGAGCCCGCGCCGTGGACCTGGCCCGCGACCTGGGGCGCACGACCGCTCAGATGCACCACCACCTGGCCGCATCCCTGGGCACCAGCAGACCCCCTCACCGGCTGAGCTCGCAGCCGCCCTGCGCGAGCGCGCCCGGTGGGCGATGGACGAGGTGCCCGGGCTGTCCGACCACATCCACGCCCTGGAGCTCAAGGTGGAGCGGGTCCTCGCGCGGCTCGAGGCGCTGCCGGCCCTGGAGCCGGCCACCCGCATCCACGGCGACTACCACCTGGGGCAGGTGCTCCACGAGGTCGACGGCGAGCAGCGCTGGTACGTCCTGGACTTCGAGGGCGAGCCCCTGCGCCCCCTGGCCCAGCGATCGGACCCCGACCTGCCGGCCCGGGACGTGGCCGGGATGCTGCGCTCCTTCGACTACGCCGCCGCCGTCGGCGAGGCGTCTCACCCCGACTGGCTGGCGGCCGTACGCACCGCCTTCGAGGACGGCTACCGCCAGGCGCGTCAAGAGCCCTCCCCGAGACCGCCTCACCGGCCGAGGGACGGGACACCGACTCGCGCCGCACGGTCCTGACCTGCCTGGAGCTCGACAAGGCGCTGTACGAGGCGGTCTACGAGGCCCGCAATCGTCCCGACTGGCTGAGCATCCCCGTGGCAGGGATCGAGTCGGTCCTGAACGACTCCACGGAGGGCTGAGCACGGAGAGATCTCTTGTCCCCATCATCCCCAACGGTTCGACGTCCAAAAGCACCCACTAATCACCGACGCATGGAAGAGTTGCTGTATGAGCGCCAACACACCTGAGAACGACCCCAGTCCCGCAGCCCCGGCCGAGATCGCCCCTGTCCCCGTGGACCCCTGGGTTCTGGCCGACGTCGCTTACGCGCGCTACCACGACCCGCACGAGGTCCTGGGGGCCCACGTGGGCGAGGACGGCGTCACCGTCCGCACCGTCCGCCACCTGGCCGACAACGTCGTCGTCGTCACCAAGGATGACACTTTCCCGGCTGCCCATGAGCAGGACGGCGTGTGGGTCGCGGTCCTGCCGGGCCAGGAGGTCCCCGACTACCGCATCAAGGTCACCTACGGCGACGAGACCACCACCGTCGACGACCCCTACCGCTACATGCCGACCCTGGGCGAGATGGACACCTACCTCATCTCCGAGGGCCGCCACGAGGAGCTGTGGGAGGTCCTGGGAGCCCATGTCAAGCACTACGACGGCCCCATGGGCGAGGTCGAGGGAACCGCCTTCGCGGTGTGGGCCCCCAACGCCCGCGCCGTGCGCGTCGTCGGCGACTTCAACTACTGGGACGGCACCGCCACCGCGATGCGCTCGTTGGGTGCCTCGGGCGTATGGGAGCTCTTCGTCCCCGGCGTCGGCGTGGGTGCGCGCTACAAGTTCGAGATCTGCTTCGCCGACGGCTCCTGGCACCAGAAGGCCGACCCGATGGCCCGCGCCACCGAGGTCCCCCCGGCCACCGCCTCGGTGGTGACCGACCAGTTCCACGAGTGGGGGGACCAGGAGTGGATGGCCAAGCGCGCCACCACCGACCCCCACAACGGCCCGATGAGCATCTACGAGGTCCACGTCGGCTCGTGGCGCCAGGGACTGGGCTTCCGCGGTCTGGCCGACGAGCTGGTCCCCTATGTCAAGGAGGCCGGCTTCACCCACGTCGAGTTCCTGCCCGTGGCCGAGCACCCCTTCGGGGGCTCCTGGGGATACCAGGTCACCAGCTACTACGCGCCCACCTCGCGCTTCGGCACCCCGGACGACTTCCGTTACCTGGTGGACCAGCTCCACCAGGCCGGCATCGGTGTCATCCTGGACTGGGTGCCCGCGCACTTCCCCAAAGGACGAGTGGGCCCTGGCCCGCTTCGACGGCACTCCGCTCTACGAGGACCCCGACCCGCAGCGCGGCGAGCACCCGGACTGGGGCACCTACGTGTTCAACTTCGGACGCAACGAGGTGCGCAATTTCCTGGTCGCCAACGCCCTGTACTGGCTCCAGGAGTTCCACGCCGACGGCCTGCGCGTCGACGCCGTGGCCTCCATGCTCTACCTGGACTACTCGCGCCAGGACGGCCAGTGGCACCCCAACCAGTTCGGCGGCCGCGAGCACCTGGAGGCCATCAGCTTCCTGCAGGAGGCCACCGCCACCGCCTACCGCAAGAACCCCGGCATCATCATGGCCGCTGAGGAGTCCACGGCCTGGCCCGGCGTGACCGCCCCCACCGAGTACGGGGGCCTGGGCTTCGGCCTGAAGTGGAACATGGGGTGGATGAACGACACCCTGCGCTATCTCTCCGAGGACCCGGTCAACCGCCGCTACCACCACGGTGAGCTGACCTTCTCCCTCGTCTACGCCTTCTCCGAGCAGTTCATCCTGCCCCTGAGCCACGACGAGGTCGTCCACGGCAAGGGCTCCCTGCTGTCCAAGATGCCCGGAGACCCCTGGCAGGAGCTGGCGGGTCTGCGAGCCCTGTACGCCTACCAGTGGTCCCACCCCGGCAAGCAGCTGCTGTTCATGGGCCAGGAGTTCGGGCAGGGAACCGAGTGGAACGCGGACAGCTCCCTGGACTGGTGGATCCTGGACGACCCGGGCCACCAGGGCCTGCTCGCCCTGGTCAGTGACCTCAACCAGCTCTACCGGAAGTCGCCGGCCCTGTGGTCGGAGGACTTCTCCCACCGGGGCTTCGAGTGGATCGAGGCCGGCGACGGCGACCACAACGTCCTGTCCTACCTGCGCAAGGGAACCGACGCCGACGGCAGGGCCGACCTCATGGTCTGCATCATCAACTTCGCCGGGACCCCGCACGAGGGCTACCGGGTGGGCCTGCCCTTCTCCGGGGACTGGGAGGAGGTCCTCAACACCGACTCCGAGGAGTACGGCGGATCCGGCGTGGGCAACCTGGGTCAGGTCGAGGCCGAGGACCTGCCCTGGAACGGGCGTCCGGCCTCGGTGCGGCTGCGGGTCCCCCCGATGGGTGCGGTCTTCCTGCGCCCCGCCCGGGACTGATAGGGACTGTCGGGCTGATACGGGCGCGCTGCCCGGCTGTGCCCACCTGAGGCGGCGAGCCCCAGCGGGGGTGGGAGACATGAGGACTCTCCCACCCCCGCTGCGTCGTCCGACCATGTTCTCCCGCTGATCCGGATAGCTCGGTCTGACATACGTCGTCGTGACAAGTGCCCTTGTGATCGGGGCACGGCGGCGACGGTGTCGAGCCCCGGGGCGGAGACGAGCACCGAGGTGATCACAACCTTGAGCACCACCCGGCACTACGGTCTATGAACCGGTAGTCTGAGCCTGTCTCGCACTGGGGCGCGGCCACCCGTGCCCTGTGTCCCCATACAGGCTGGGCGGCCCGGCTCTCGTCGATGTACGCTTTTTCAGTCCGCTGCAACCTCCTTGCAGTCGGCGACCACGAAGCCTGACAAGGGAAGAAGAATGACACAGAACCTGGTCACGAGCGCCCCCTCACAGGTGCGCGCCGTATCCGGTCGACCCGCCACCGCAGCTACGCTCATGGAAGTCTGGCAGGGCCTGTCCGCCGCAGTCGTCGACACCATCGCGGACGACTGGTACGCCACCGAGCAGAAGTACAGCGCCGGACGCCAGGAGCACTACTTCTCCGCCGAGTTCCTCATGGGCCGCGCCCTGCTCAACAACCTGTCCAACCTGGGCATGGTCGACGAGGCTCGCGAGGCCGTCGGCTCCTTCGGCGTCAGCCTCACCGATGTCCTGGAGCAGGAGCCCGACGCCGCCCTGGGCAACGGCGGGCTGGGCCGCCTGGCCGCCTGCTTCCTGGACTCCTGTGCCACCCTGGACCTGCCGGTCAACGGTTTCGGCATCCTCTACCGCTACGGCCTGTTCAAGCAGGTCTTCGAGGACGGCTTCCAGACCGAGCACCCCGACCCCTGGATGGAGGAGGGCTACCCCTTCGTCATCCGCCACGAGGAGGCCCAGCGCCTGGTGCGCTACCGGGACATGACCGTACGCGCCATCCCCTACGACATGCCCATCACCGGCTACGGCACCAAGAACGTGGGCAACCTGCGTCTGTGGAAGGCGGAGCCGCTCGAGGAGTTCGACTACGACGCCTTCAACTCCCAGCGCTTCACCGAGGCCATCGTCGAGCGAGAGCGCGCCTCGGACATCTCCCGTGTCCTCTACCCCAACGACACCACCTACGAGGGCAAGGTCCTGCGGGTGCGCCAGCAGTACTTCTTCTGCTCGGCCTCCCTCCAGCAGATCGTCGAGAACTACGTGAAGCACCACGGCGAGGACCTGTCCGGCTTCGCCGACTACAACGCCATCCAGCTCAACGACACCCACCCGGTGCTCGCCATCCCCGAGCTCATGCGCATCCTCATGGACGGACACCACCTGGGCTGGGAGGCCGCCTGGGACGTGGTCACCAGGACCTTCGCCTACACCAACCACACGGTGCTGGCCGAGGCCCTGGAGACCTGGGAGATCTCCATCTTCGACCGCCTCTTCCCGCGTATCACCGAGATCGTCCGCGAGATCGACCGCCGCTTCCGCATCGAGATGGCCGAGCGCGGCCTGGACCAGGGCACGATCGACTACATGGCCCCCGTCTCCGGCGACAAGGTGCGCATGGCATGGATCGCCTGCTACGCCTCCTACTCCATCAACGGTGTGGCTGCGCTGCACACCGAGATCATCAAGCGCGAGACCCTGGGCGAGTGGCACGCGATCTGGCCCGAGCGCTTCAACAACAAGACCAACGGCGTCACTCCCCGCCGCTGGCTGCGCCAGTGCAACCCCAGGCTGTCTGCGCTTCTGGATGAGGTCACCGGCTCGGACGCCTGGGTCAAGGACCTCACCGTCCTGGGCGACTTCACCGACTCCGTCGACGACTCCGTCTACGATCGCCTAGCGGAGATCAAGCACGCCAACAAGGTGGACTTCGCCGCCTGGATCGCCCAGCGCGAGGGCGTCGAGATCGACCCCGAGGCGATCTTCGACGTCCAGATCAAGCGCCTTCACGAGTACAAGCGCCAGCTGCTCAACGCCATCTACGTCCTGGACCTCTACTTCCGCATGAAGCAGGACCCGAGTCTGGAGGTCCCCAAGCGGGCCTTCATCTTCGGGGCTAAGGCGGCTCCCGGCTACATCCGGGCCAAGGGCGTCATCAAGCTCATCAACGCCATCGCCGAGCTGGTCAACAACGACCCGGTCGTCTCCAAGACCCTCAAGGTCGTCTTCGTCCACAACTACAACGTCTCCCCGGCCGAGCACATCATCCCGGCCGCCGACGTCTCCGAGCAGATCTCGATGGCCGGCAAGGAGGCCTCGGGAACCTCCAACATGAAGTTCATGATGAACGGAGCCCTGACCCTGGGCACGCTCGATGGCGCCAACGTGGAGATCCTTGAGGCAGTGGGCGACGACAACGCCTACATCTTCGGCGCCACCGAGGACGAGCTGCCCGGCCTGCGCGAGAGCTACGACCCGGTGTGGCACTACGAGAACGTCCCCGGCCTCAAGCGCGTCCTGGACGCTCTCACCGACGGCACCCTCGATGACAACGGCTTGGGCTGGTTCGCCGACCTGCGCCGCAGCCTCCTGGAGCCTTCCTACGAGCCGGCCGACGTCTACTACGTCCTGGGCGACTTCGCCTCCTACCGCGAGACCAAGGACGCCATGGCGGCCGATTACGCCGACACCCGTGCCTGGCAGCGCAGGGCCTGGGTGAACATCACCCGCTCGGGCCGATTCTCCTCCGACCGCACCATCAGCGACTACGCCCGCGAGGTCTGGAAGATCGACCCCGAGCCGATCGCCTGATTCCGCTCACTCGGCATGCGAGTGCCCCTCACCGGTACGGTGAGGGGCACTCGCGTCTGTGGGCGGTCGCGCGACAGGCGCTCAGCAGAGCTCAGTAGAGCATGGTGGCCAGGCGGCGGCGGGCCTGGGCGACCTCCGGCGAGGTGGGAGCCGATGACCTCGAAGAGCTCGAGCAGACGCAGGCGGGCCGTCTCGCGCTCCTCCCCCTGGTGGGTGCGCACGGCCTCCAGGGCCCGGCCCAGCGCGGCGTTGACGTCGCCCAGGGCCAGGGCTGCGTCGGCCCCGGCCAGTGCCGCCTCGAGGTCGGCGGAGGCGGCGTCGGCCGCGGCGATGAGCTCGTGGGGGTCCTGGCCGTCCAGCCGGCCCATGAGGCGCACCTGGTTGCGGGCCACCTTGAGGTCGTCGTCGCCCGGGTTCTGGGCGATGGCGTGGGTGTAGACCTCCTCGGCGGCGGCGAAGTCACCGGCCTCGATGGCCTCCCGGGCGGCGCGCTCGACCTCGGTCTCCTCCGGCTCCTCGGTCTGCGAGTCGGCACCGGCCGCGGCGTCGAGGGCGATGGTGCCGCTGACGCCGTTGGCGGCCGCCACCTCCAGCAGCTGGTCGACGACCGAGCGCAGCTGCTCCTCGGGCGACCGGGCCTTGGAACATGGGCACCGGCTGTCCCGGCGATGAGGGCCACGACCGTGGGAACGGCCTGCGCCTGGAGTGCCTGGGCGACCTCCGGGGCGGCGTCGACGTCCACGCGCGCCAGCTGGAAACCGACCGGCGTAACTCGTGGCAAGGCCCTCCAGGAGGGCGGCGAGATCGGCACTGGCCTGGCTGCGCGGGCTGTGCAGGATGACGATCACGGGTACCCGGGTGGAGACCTCCGCGACGTCACGCAGGCTGGAGGCGTCAACGTCGACCACGAGCGGCACCGGCAGGCCGCCACCAGCGGCTCCAGGGCCGCCGGCGGTGGGGGCCGAGGCCCCGCCGGCAGGTCCGGCCGGCTTGGTGGCGGGGGCGAGAGTGGACAGGTCGACGGCGCCGAACATGCTCATGACAGCTGCCTTCCTCGGGCTGCAGCCCGGTTGCTTCGTAGTCGGAGTCTTTCAGTGTCTTTCAGGGCCCTTCAGGGCCGGCCCCGCCGGGGGCATCGCTCGTTGGCCGGACACCTGGGCGCACCGGCGGCCCGACTCCGGGTGGTCACCGGAGCCGGGCCGAGGAGCATCGTGTCTCAGGACGGCCTGGCCGAGGCAGCGCCGTGGGGGCCGGCGTCTGGGAGTCGTTCCGGTCCACCTTCATCAGGGCGGTCTCCGCTCCCAGGATCGCCGCCTTCTCGCTGCTCCCCTCCTTGGGGATGGCGAAGGCGACCATGGAGTCGTAGGTGGCGGTAACCGTGCCGACAATCTTCTGGTTGCCGCCCATGAGGGCGGCGACGTCGCCCTGCAAGGTGAGATCGGAGCCGTCGACCGTGCGCTTGTAGACAACCGTGTAGGGTCAGGGGTCGTGAAGACCAGCGCGCCGCCGTCCCCCTCCTCCACCTGCAGGCCCTGGAATCCGTCCGAACCGGGGGACGCCGTCACGGTGACCTCTCCCAGGCCCTTGAGGTCGACGGCGCGGGTGGCCTGGATCTTCTGCCGCAGCAGGTCGTCCGGGAAGGCCTTGCCATTGTCCCCCTCGGGGTTGTTGAGCGCATCGACGTAGGCGGCGAGGACCGCCTGAGGGGTGGAGACCAGTCCGGTGGAGTCGGCGGTCACCTGCTTGGCGCGCTGGGCCGTCTGCTTGGTCAGGACGGGGATGTTCTTCTGCTCCGAGAATCCCTGCACCCAGGCCCACAGCTTGAACTGGTCACGGGCGGAGTTCTGCTCCAGGGACAGGATCGAGGGGTTGGCCCCCTCGGAGGCGGCGGCGGCGTTGCGGGGGAAGCCGACGGTCTGTCCCACTCCCCCGCCCTGGATCGTGGTGGTCAGGGGGTGAATGAAATCGTTGTTCCCGCTGGCGGAGGCCGTGGCGTACTCGGCGGCGCGGATCCGCGCCGCCGGACCCGACATGATCTCCTTGAGCTTGTCCGCGTTCTTCTCCTTGTCCGCCGTCTCCAGGCCGGTCTGGATGCGCTGGAGGATGTCGGAGAGCTGCTTGTCGTTGAGGACGGGCTCGGCGATCGGGGTGCCGGAGGCCTGCGTCTCGGCGCTCTTGGCTGAGACCGCGAGCAGGCGGCCAGGCTCAGGGCGAGGGCGGAGGCGCCGCCTGCGCTCAGCAAGGCTCGACGGGTGGACTTCATGCGTGCTCCTGGTTGTGGGGGTCCGCGGTGGGGTCGGGCTCGCCGAGAGGCTCGGCGTCAGCGGCCTGGACGGCGGCGGGGTCGGCCGCGGGAGGCAGCTCGACGCCACCGGAGTAGCTGGGCCACGACACGGTCGACGTCGTAGAAGGAGTCGTGGAGGGATCTGTGAAGACGGCCGGGGAGGAGGATTCGCCGGTGCTCCCCGCCTGGGTACCGGGTCCCTCGGGCGCGGCGGTCATCTCCGGCTGGTCAGCAACCGGCCGGGTCCGTGCATCCGGCTGCGGCTGGTCGGCGGGCTGCCAGGACTGCGCCTGCGGCTGCGCGAAGTCGGTGGGTATCTGAAGACTAGGGTCCTGGGACGGGACCGACGACGGGGCCGACGACGCCAACCTCTCGATCTCGGCGGTATCGCCCTCGAAGGCCTGTCCGGCGACGGGCTCACCGGCCATGTGGCTGGCGCGATGCTCCTGCGGGGCGAAGCGGGAGTAGTCCTCGGCCTCATCACGGATCCCATCGCGCTGCCCAGGGGCAAGGCCCTCGCTCGGGGCCACGTGGCTGTGGTGGCTCACATGGCCGGTGCGGGGAGGAACCTCAGCACCTCCGGGCGCGTCGGCGTATCCGCGAGCACCCTGACGCGTCGGCGTCATCCGAGGCGATCGCCAGCGCCTGGCCGTCCTGGAGGCTCTCCAGCCCGCGGGCGTCCCGGTACTGCTGGGTGGATGCCTCGTCCAGACCGGGAACGACCGCTGAGCCTCGGGCCACGCCCGCCGCCATCTGGTCCTCCGGCCCGGAGAAACCGCCACCGGCACCATGACCGAAGCCGCCATCGAGTCCACCACCGAGACCATCGCCACCACGAGCCTCGGGCGCCTGGGGGACGGCGGGGGCCTCGATGCCGTCGAGGTAGACGCGGCCCGTGCGCGGGTCCGTCCAGGCCTCACCGGAGGCCTCGGCGCGCTCCTTGTCCCTCAGCTCTCGCCGGGTCAGCTGCCGGTCGGGATCATCCACCTGGGGAATGCCCTCCGTGGAGACGCCGTCGGCGTTGGCGATGCGGGCCGCGCGCTCAGCCGAGAGGGTCCGCCGCTCGACGCCGGCGCGGCGCAGCTGGAGATCGAGGAAGAACAGGAAGACACCCGCCAGCACGAACAGGCCTCCCAGGACCAGCCCGCCGTAGAAGTACCAGGGAGTCTCCACCTGCCGCGACCAGCTCACGGTCAGGTTGGGGGCCTGGGCCTTGCCGTCGGTCATCGCCATGACGACGATCTGCTCGTCGACGCTCTTGCGCGGCAGCAGCGCGCGGTCGGCGGAGTCGGCAGTGTTGAAGGTGACCGAGGAACCACCGCTCTTCTCCCCCAGCCAGAGGTCGGATCCCGAGGCGCTCACGGCGCTGGCCTTGCGCTGCGAGCACTGGGAACCGGAGGCCGACGGCGTCGCGCTGGCCTGGGCGGAGGCGGAGGCCGCCGGCGTCGCGCTGGCCTGGGCCGAGGCGGAGGCCGCCGGGGTTGCCGAGTGGGCGGGGCAGTACTGGGTCTCGTCCTTGGAGGCCAGGGTGCCGGCATCGGCGTCGATACTGGTGACCGTCGTGTAGGGAAGGGCGTTGTCGGCGTCGGGGCTCAGCCAGGCCTCGGCGTCGGCCGCGCGTGCGACGAAGAGGTGGACGTCCTTGCCGTCGGAGGACTTCGCAGTCAAGGAGATGTCGGACTCCGTACCGCTGAGGACTCCGGGGGCAGTGATGATGTAGGGCTGAGAAGGAGCGGAGGCGAGCGTCGCCTCGACCTTGGAGCTGGGCTTCCAGATGGTGGCCGAACAGACAGCCAGGGTGACGAGGACCAGCCCAAGGACGGTCACCACCACGCTCAAGATACGTCGACTCACGACGCGGGTCTCCTATGCTCGCGGACACGGTTGCCGACGGTCGGCTACGGGCGCCGTCCATCGCTGCGAGCGCTCATCAGGCGCTCAACAGGGACCAGAATCGCATGACGGACCCCACGAACGCACCGACATCGGCGCAAAATCACAACGGAGCACGCGCTGAGCGAAGTGGTCTCTCCCGAGATCCTGCCGGCAGAAACGACTGTCATCACCGACCAAGCCGCGCTCCGTTGTCGGACGGGAACCGGATGAACGATCGGAGAAACGGCGCACCGGGCCCGGGTCGCGCTCGGCCGAGCACCGAGCACAGCCCCGCCCGCCGCCTTCAAGCCGCTCGAGACCAGGCCCCCACCTGCTAGATTGTGCGTATCGTCACTCTTTCGTGACCACCGTCCCGATCACGCCCAATCGTTACGCTTGGGCTGGCGGCGAGCGTCCCCGGCTCGCCAGGAGGAGGAACCCGACGTGGCTGAGGAATACAGCGAGTTTGCCATCACGATGCGCGGCTACGACCGCGCCCAGGTCGATCGGAAGCTGGAGCAGCTCTCGCGTCAGCTGGCCGACGCGCGTCGTGAGGTCGCCAGCCTCGACCAGCGTGCCATGACGCTGGCCGGCGAGCTGGCCGACGCTCAGCGCCGGCTGCGGGAGTCCGACAAGCCGACCTACGCCGGCCTGGGCTCACGGATCGAGCAGCTGCTGCGCAGCGCCGAGGAGCAGAGCGCATCCGTCCTGTCCAAGGCCAACGCCGAGGCCGACGCCCTGCTGACCCGTACCCGGACCAACGCCAAGAACCTCTCCGAGCGCAGCGCCTCGGAGGCGGCGACCCTGCTGGCGGACGCCCGCCGCGAGGCCAGCGAGCTGCGCTCCCGCTCCCAGGGGGAGGCCTCCACCGCCTTGGCCAACGCCGAGGCCCGTGCCCAGGAGCTTGTCTCCTCCGCCTCGCGCAAGGCGGCCCAGATCTCCGCCGACTCCGAAGCGGCTGTCACCGAGATGAGGGCCTCCGCCGAACGCGAGGCCGCACTGGTCCTGTCCCAGGCGCGCAAGCAGGCGGCCGAGATCGCCATCACCTCCGAGCGCGACGCCACCGCCAATCGTGAGGCCGCCGCCGCCGAGGCCGACGAGCTTCACAAGACCTCCACGGCGAAGGCTGACGAGATCCTCTCGGCCGCCAAGCAGGAAGCCGAGCTGACGGTCGGCAAGGCGCAGCGTGAGGCCGAGGAGATCCTCACCTCCGCACGCAACGAGTCCGAGACCTTGCGCCGCTCGGCCACCGACGAGGCCGCCGCCGCCCGTTCCGAGGCCACCGAGCTGCGCCAGCAGGCCACCTTGGAGATCGCCGCGGCGCACGAGCAGGCCGCTCAGGAGGACTCCGACGCCCACGAGGCCACCCGCGAGCGCATCCGGGAGATGCAGGAGCAGGCCCAGGTCCAGGCCCAGGAGGCCGAGGAGCGCCTGCAGGAGGCACTGTCCCGGGCCGAGGAGGTCCGCTCCCGCACCGACGCCGAGGCCCGCAAGCGTCAGGAGGAGGCCGTCGCCCAGGCCGAGGAGACCCTGGCGCAGGCCCGCATCGAGGCCGAGCAGATCATCAGCGACGCCCGGGCCGACGCCGACGTCACCGCCCAGGTGGCCGCCCGTCAGCTCCAGGAGCTCGAGCGTCAGCGCGACTCGGTCTCGGCCTACCTCACGGAGATGCGCGGTGTCCTGGGTGGCGTGCTGCCTCAGGCCCCCACCTTCAACGACCACGTCGCGGCCTGCCCCAGGAGGCCCAGGAGCCGGCGCAGGAGCAGTCCTCCGCCGCATCGGCTGAGCAGGCGACCAGCGGCAGCAGCGGCAGTAGCGCCAACAGTGCCAATACAGCCAACGCCACCGGCTCGGGCAGTGCGGCCTCTGCCACGTCGGCGACCTCGGCGCCGTCGGCCACCTCGGCCCCTGCTCCCTCCGGCAACGCGACTGGTACGGCCTCGGGTGGCGGTCAGCGCGCAGGTGCGCAGCCGACCCCGAAGAGCAACCAGAAGGCCGCTGCCGGCCGCATCGAGACCGTCCCGGCCCCGGCCAGGGGCTCGGGCGGGTCCGGCAACACCGGCAACCGCCACCCCCGTCAGGGCAAGGGGCGCCGCTGAGACACGCTCGTGACAGACGACGGCGCCGCCCGGCTCGGGGACGAGTCACCCAGCACTGCTGGCTCTGATTCTGCGGACTCCGACTGGGCGGCGTCGCGTCGTCGGGCCGCGGCGCAGCGGGCCCGCATGCTCCAGGAGCGTCAGGACGCCGAGCACGCCCGGGCGGCCCGCATCGTCGACCTCTTCCTTAGAGTCGCCCGCGATGAGGGCCTGGAACCGGTTCCGCTGCGGGTGCGCGGCTACTGCGGCGGCAGTGCCCGCACTCCGCTGCGCGGCTGGTACCTGAGAGCCGACGAGACCGTCGGCATCGATACTGAAGGTCGTTTCTACGTCCTGTCGACGCCACTGAGCCTGCCCCAGCGTCTGCGCGGGGTGAGGCCCCAGGACCAGCCAGTGCCGATGACCATCGGTGAGGGCGGGCGCGACGGCGACATCGTGCCGCTGCGCTTCGCGCTGGACCGTCTGCTGCCGGGGTGGGAGGAGCGCTCCCCCGAGCCACTCGTGTGACCCGCCTGGCGTCGCCCCTGCCCTCTCGCTGTCCTCCCGGCCCGGCTACCAGAGGCGGCGTTCCCAGCAGGAGGTGTGCCAGTGGCGTCGCTCCTCCAGGCCCCGGTCCGCCCCGAAGAGGGACTCATTGGTCCAGGCCACCACGTGTGCGGTGCCCGCGGGGATGACGCGGTGGCAGCCGGGGCAGGTGTAGGGCTTGTCCCCACCGCGCAGGTAGCGCACGGTGAAGTCGGCCCCGCCGGGCCCGGTCTGGGTGCGCGGCACGGAGGCGAGGCGGTCCATGCTCAGGGGGATGTGCCCCTGCCCGTAGGGGCGCTTGGATCTGCGTCGTGCCATACCCCGATCTCATCACATCCGGCTCTCGCCCCCAAAGCCGGGGACGGGAGCCGGATGCGGCAGCGGGCGGGGCCGCCCTCTGCGGAGCCGATGGCTGGGGCCGGTCTCAGCCTTTGACCGATCCGGCCATGAGTCCTCCGACGAAGTACTTGCCCAGCAGGATGTAGACCGCCAGGGTGGGCACCGAGGCGATGAGAGCGCCGGACATCGAGGCACCGTAGTCGGCCAGGATCGATCCGTGGGCCAGGTTGTTCAGCGCCAGCGTCACCGGCCCGGACTGCGCCCCGCCGCCGAAGAACAGGGCGAACAGGAAATCGTTCCAGGCGGAGGTGAACTGCCAGATGAGGACGACGACGAAGCTCGGCACCGAGATGGGCAGGACCACCGAGACGTAGGTGCGCAGCATCCCGGCCCCGTCCACCCGTGCGGCCTCGACGAGCTCGCCCGGGATCGTCTCGTAGTAGTTGCGGAAGATGAGCGTGGTGATCGGGATGCCGTAGACCACGTGCATGAGGATGAGCGTGTGGATCCCGAAGCCCAGGTCGGCGCTGGTCACCAGCCGCATGAGCGGGATCATGACGGCCTGGTAGGGGATGAACATACCGAACAGGATGAGGGTGAAGACCACGTTGGCGCCGGGGAAGCGCCACTTGGACAGGACGAACCCGTTGGCGCTGCCCAGCATCGCCGAGATGATCGAGGAGGGGATGACCAGGGCCAGGGAGCGCAGCAGCCCTCCACTGAGCTGGTTCCAGGCGTTGGACCAGTTCTTGGTGACCCAGACCTCCGGCAGGTACCAGGTACGGGAGGGGTCGGCGTCGGCGGATCCCTTGAGGGAGGTCACCAGCAGGACGTAGACCGGGATGAGGACGAGGATCACCGAGACCAGCAGCAGGACGAACCGCACGGTCTGCCCCCAGCCGGGACGGTTGGCAGCCCGGGTCGAACGAGTCTGTGCCATCACCGCTCACCTCCTGCCCTTGGCGTCGTGGATGAGGTAGGGGATGACGGCGACGGCGACCAGGACCAGCAGGATCGTGCCGACGGCGGCGGCGTTGGAGTAGTCGTTGTCGGTCATGAAGTTGAACATGTCGATGGCCGGGACCTTGGTGGAGTAGGTGCGCTGGTCCGTGATCGACATGATGAGGTCGAAGGACTTCAGCGACATGTGCCCGATGATGATGACGGCGCTCAGAGCGATCGGGGTCAGCTGGGGGAAGATGATCGACTTGTAGAGCTGCCACTCGCTGGCGCCGTCGACCCGGGCCGCCTCGCGCAGGTCGTCGGGGATGCCGCGGAAACCGGCCAGGAAGAGCGCCATGACGTAGCCGGCCAGCTGCCACACGGCCGGCAGCGCGATGGCGAGGATCCCCCCAGGAGGTGTTCTGGGTCCACGAGTTCTCCAGGAACCTCAGACCGGTCATCTCGAACAGCCGGTTGAGCCCTGAGGCCTGCTCGCCCTGGGCGGAGTTGAGCAGCCACCGCCACACCACGCCCGAGGCCACGAAGGACACGGCCATGGGGAACAGGAAGATGGAGCGGAAGACCCCCTCGCCCTTGATGGGGCGGTCCAGGAGCCAGGCCCACAGGAAGCCGACGACGAGGGTGCCGGCCAGGAAGGTGATGGTGAACAGGATGAGGTTGATGAAGGAGTGCCTGAAGTCCGGGCTGCCGAACAGGGCCGTGAAGTTGCTCAGCCCGACGACGGTGGTCCCCTTGCGGCCGGAGACCTGCCCGGCGGTGTGCATGTCCAGCAGGGAGGTATTGATGTTGATTCCGATCATCCCGTAGACGAAGACGCCGACGAGGAGGATCGAGGGCGAGATGAGCAGGAGGCCGGGCCCCCACTGCCTCCAGCTCGCCCGACGGCGCCGCGCTGGGACGCTCTTGGTGCTCACGTGTTTCTCCTGATGCGTTGTGGCGGGCGGATCGGCCCGTAATGGTCGTGGCCACCGGTCATCCGGTGGGCGAGCGGCCCGGGGGCGGGAACGAACCGGGGCGGACGCGCGGTCCGTTCCCGCCCCCGGGAGGGCCGATCAGGAGGCGGCAGCGGCCTTGAGGTCCGCCTGGAGCGCGGCGACGTCGGAAGCGCCCTGGGCGAACTTGGTCAGGGCATCGTTCATCGCGTTGGTGGCCTTGGCCGGCAGGGCCGCGCCGTGGGCGATGGAGGAGACGATCGTGTCCTTGGCGAAGGACTCCATGGCCGAGCGCTGGTACTCGGAGAACTTGCCCTTCTCCTCGTCGGTGAGGTCCGTGCGGGCGGGGATGGAGCCCTTGACGGTGTTGAAGGCGATCTGGCCGTCCTTGGAGGAGATCGTGTTGAGCCAGTTCTTGGCTCCGCCGGGGTGCTTGGCGCCGTCGGGCAGGGTGAAGGAGTCGGCCAGGAAGTCGAAGACGCCGTCGGTGCCCGGGACCGGGAAGTAGACGTAATCCTCTCCGGCCTTCTTTCCGGCGGCGTCAAACCCGGCCACGGCCCAGTCGCCCATGACGTTGAAGGCGGCCTTGCCGTCCATAATGGGCTTCATGGCGGGCTCCCAGTCCTCGGTGTAGAGGGAGGAGTCGGTGTATCCCACGATCGTCTTGTAGTGTCCGAGAGCCTTGGTGACCTCGGCGCCGCCCCAGTCGGTCTTGCCGTCGAAGAGCCCGTTGTAGGCGTCCACGCCCAGGTCGGCGATGAGGATGGTCTCGAGCAGCTCGAGCTGGGTCCAGGCCATGCCCATGGTGATGGGCGTCAGGCCGGCGGCCTTGACCTTCTCCATGTCGGCGATCCAGGCGTCGATGGTGGTGGCCGGCTTGGTCGGGTCGAGCCCGGCGGCCTTGAGGGCGGGCACCGAGGCCCACACGACGTTGGCGCGGTGGATGTTGGAGGGAACTGAGTAGATCTTGCCGTCGGAGTCCTTGAGGCGGTCCATGAGGGTGGCGGGGAAGGCCTCGTTGAGCTTGAACTCCTCGTAGAGGCTAGCGACGTCCAGCAGGTAGCCGGCCTCGATGTGATCCTTGATCTCGGCGCCGGCGTGGGCCTGGTAGGTGTCCGGCGGGTTCTTGGCGGCCAGGTCCGCGGCGAGCTTCTGCTTGGCCTGGCTGCCGGCACCGCCGGAGACGGCCTTGTTCTCGAACTTCGTCTTGGGGAACTGCTCGTTGAAGACCTTGACCAGGGCGTCCAGGCCAAGCTTCTCCGAGCCGGCCGACCACCAGGTGACGACGTCGACCTGGCTGGCGTCCCCTTCACCGGCGGCTCCACCAGACGTCGAGTCGGAACTGCCGGAGGTGGCGCAGGCGGCCAGGGTGGCGGCGACTGCAGTGGTTCCCAGACCCGCCAGCACGGCACGGCGGGAGAGGTAGTGGGTGGGGCGCATGGGACTGCTCCTTAGAAACGACGTTGTCTCATGTCCACGGCACCGTTGCCGCGGGAGGTGAGCGGAGATGACGAGAAGTCATCTGGTCTCGACACGGAAGAGTAGACCTAAAATGAGCGAAACTCAAACATATGTTGCGTTAACAATCATTATTCTGGTCAGTCAGCATATGTCTATACCAGTAACGACGGCGATTCACCTGCACGCCCCGATGCGCAGGCAGGAAAAAGGTCCTCGCCGCCCGGCTGGGGCGGCGAGGACCTGTGTGAGAGCCGGCCGGGTACGGCGACCCGGGGGTGGTCCGTACCAGATGACGGACGGGGCGGCCGAGCACGGTGTCAGACCGGCCCCAGGTACCGAGCCGGGTGTTGTGAAGAGCTCAGATGAGCCCCATGGAGGCCACGGTGTTCTTCTCATCGACGAGCTCGGCCGCCGAGGCGTCGATCCTGCCGCGGGAGAAGTCGTCGATCTCCAGGCCCTGGACGATCTTCCACTCCCCGTTCTCCGAGGTGCAGGGGAAGGAGGAGATGATGCCCTCGGGCACGCCGTAGGAGCCGTCGGACATGACCGAGGAGGAGGTCCAGGACCCGGAGGTGCCCAGCACCCAGTCGTGCACGTGGTCGATGGCGGCCGAGGCGGCCGAGGCGGCCGATGAGGCGCCACGGGCGTCGATGATGGCGGCGCCGCGCTTGGCGACGGTCGGGATGAAGTCCTCCTCGACCCAGGCGCGGTCGGCCAGGATGTCGGTGACCGGGGCGCCCTTGACGGTGGCGTGGGTCAGGTCGGGGTACTGGGTGGAGGAGTGGTTGCCCCAGACGGTGACCTTGTCGATATCGGTGACATGGCAGCCGGCCTTGGTGGCGAGCTGGGCCAGGGCGCGGTTGTGGTCCAGGCGGGTCATGGCCGTGAAGCGCGAGCCGGGGATGTCGGGGGCGTGGGAGGCCGCGATGAGGGCGTTGGTGTTGGCGGGGTTGCCCACGACGAGCACCTTGATGTCGTCGGCGGCGCCGGCGTTGAGCGCCTCGCCCTGGGGGCCGAAGATGCCGCCGTTGGCGGAGAGCAGGTCGGCGCGCTCCATGCCGGCCTTGCGGGGCATCGATCCCACGAGGAAGGCGATGTTGGCGCCGTCGAAGGCGGCCTTGGCATCGTCGAAGATGTCGACGCTGCCCAGGGTCGGGAAGGCCGAGTCGAACAGCTCCATGGCCGTGCCCTCGGCAGCCTTGACGGCCGGCGGGATCTCCAGCAGGCGGAGGTTGACGCGCTGGTCCGGGCCGAGCAGAGCGCCGGAGGCGATACGGAAGAGCAGTGCGTAGCCGATGTTGCCAGCAGCACCGGTGACGGTGATATTGACGGGAGCGTTTGCCATCGAGGACTCCTTCGAGACGTGTGTCGTCGCGGGCCGCAGGCGGCAGCCCGGCAGGACAACGCTATGACGTCTGCGCAGGTGAACACACCGATCCACCACGTTTCGTGACCCTCACCACTCCCCTGGCCGTCCTTGGTGGAGATCATGCCGATCCGCGGTGATCTTAGCGTGATCCATCCCGGTCCTGACAGTACCCAGCCTCGGTCGATACCCTAGGGTCCTCCCCCAGCCCGTTTCTCGTATCCAGGACCGTGATGAGCTCACGCCGATCCCGTTTTCCCCTCCCGGCGCCTCTGCGTCGCGGATCCACGCCCCCGCCCCGGGTCTCCTCACCTGCCGGGCGCCGCTCGGGCGCCATCTCCTTCGGACTCACCCTGCTGGGCGCCCTGGGATCGGGCTGGTGCCTCATCTCCACCGGACGCGCCCTGGGAGCCCTGCTGGCCTCCTCACCCAGGATCGGTCTGCTGGCCCAGGCACTGGCCGCTGCGGTCCTAAGCGCCGCCTGTCAGCTGCTCGCCCAGCAGGTCGCCCGCTCCAGCGCGCTCAGTGAGGAGGCGCACCTGCGCCGGCTCACGCTGGCCCACATGCTCGGGCTGGGCCCCGCGCGCGCCGCCGACGTGCGCAGTGGCGCCACCGCTTCCCTGCTGACCGACGGCGCCGAGCGCGTCGCCCTCTACCGGCAGACCTTCCTGGCCCCGACCCTGGCCGCTGCGGCCGCGCCCCTGCTGGTGCTCATTGAGCTGGCCGCGGCCGTCGATGTCGTCCCCGCCCTGGTGCTGGCCATCGCCATCGTCGTGGTGCCGGCCTTCATCGCCTTCGCCCACTCGCGGCTGCGGGCCTCGTCGTCGAACTCGCGGCGCGCGCGCATGCGTCTGGCCGCCGAGTACCTCGATGCCATCCAGGGACTGCGGACCCTCACGCTGGCCCGGGCCGCGGAGCGCACCAGCGCCCGCCTGCGTCTGGAGGGGGAGACGAACCGGCGCGCGGTCATGGGCCTGCTGGCGGGCAACCAGCTCGTCATCCTGCTCACTGACGGTCTCTTCTCCCTGTTCCTCATCACCGTGGCCGCGGGCCTGGCCCTGGTGCGCCTGTCGGCCGGCGCGATCGACGTCGGCGACGCCCTGGCGATCATGCTGACCTCCTTCGTGCTCCTGGAGCCGCTGGACCACGTGGGCGCCTTCTTCTATGTAGGCATGGGTGGCATGGCCAACCAGCGCGCCATCCGCCGGATCCTGGCTCGGCCCCTGCCCCGGTCCGCACCGCGACCCAGGCCCCGGGCGAGCACCTCGACAGGTCCAGCCGCACGGGCCGCCGTCGTGCTCGACGACGTCGAGGCCACCTGGGGCGACGAACCGGTGCTGGAGGGAGTGAGCCTGGCCGTGCGCCGTGGTGAGCACCTGGCGGTCGTGGGTCCCTCTGGTACGGGCAAGTCGACGCTCATGGCGATGCTCGCCGGCAACCTGCTGCCCCGCGCCGGCTCGCTGCACGTGGAGGGAGCCGAGCTGACCGCTGCCACCCAGGACGAGGTGCGGGCGGCCTCCGCTCTGGTGGCGCAGACGACGTGGCTGTTCATCGGCACGATTGCGGACAACCTGCGCCTGGCCCAGCCCTATGCGACGCCGTCGCAGATGTGGCATGCCCTGGAGGTGGCCCGTCTGGACAAGGAGGTGGCCCTCATGCCTGAGGGACTGGAGACGCAGGTCGGTGAGGGCGGGCTGGGGCTGTCTGGCGGGCAGGCCCAGCGCCTGTCCCTGGCGCGCGCGTTCCTGGCCGACCGCCCCGTGCTGCTGCTGGACGAGCCCACCAGCCAAGTGGACCTGGCCAGCGAGGCGGCCATCGTCAAGTCCATCGAGCAGCTGGCCCAGGGGCGCACCGTCGTCACCATCTCGCACCGTGCGGGGGCGCTGACCGCAACGGACCGGACCGTCAGGGTCGAGGCCCGAGGACTTCACGAGGTGGGTCCGGCCAAGGCTCCGGCCGCCAACGACGCGGCCACCGGTACCGGCGACGCCGAGGACGCCGCCGCCAGTGAGGCGGCCACTGCGCAGGACGGGGAGGTGCGGTCATGATCCGAACCAGACGCTCACCGTCACACAGAACTCGCGTCGTCGGCGGAGCCGGTGGGGCCGGGAGCGGGCGAGTACGACAGCGCCCCGGTGCGGGAGCGGCCGTCGCGCGCGGTGCTGGTGCGCTGGCTGCTTCACGTCACCCGCCCAGTCCTGTCGCCGCTGCTGGGCTCCACGCTGTGCCGCGTCACTGACATGCTCAGCGGCATCGCCCTGTTCTCCCTGGGGGCCTATGCCGTGGCCTCGATGGGGCTGGCGATGATGATTGGCGCGCCGATGCCCGCCGTCTGGACGGTACTGGCCGTCATGGCAGGGTTGTCGCTGCTCAAGGCGGCTCTGCGATACGCCGAGCAGTTCCTCGGCCACCTGGTGGCCTTCAAGGCGCTCGAGCTGCTGCGCGGGCAGATCTTCCGCTCTCTCATCCCCCGCTCGCCGCGGGTCAGTGCGACGTCGCGCTCGGGCGACCTGCTGTCTCGCGCCACCAAAGGATGTCGACCGCATCGAGGTCTTTTTCGCCCACACCTTCGCCCCGGCGGTCTCGGCCGCCATCACCCCGGTCGTGGTGCTCGCGGTCATCGGTCTCAAGGTGTCCTGGCTGGTGGCGATGACGGCGCTCCCCTTCGTGGTGCTCCAGCTGCTCATCGTGCCCCGCCTGGGCTTCACCGCCTCCTTGGAGGCCTCCCGGTCCAGCTCGGCGGCACGGGCGGACCTCACCCAGCACGTCACCGACACCGTCCAGGGCATGAGCGAGGTCGTCGGGTACGGGCGCAACCAGGAGCGTCTCGATGAGATGGCCAGGATCGACGCCGAGCTCGTCGGCGCCTCCCGTCCCACTGGCCAGTGGGCCTCCGTGCGCCGGGGCATCAACCAGCTGGCGGGCCTGACCGCGCCGATCGCCGTCGTCATGGTGGGGGCGATGCTGCCCACCACCGGATCCGGAGCGGGCGTGCCCCTGCTAGCGGCCGCAGCCGCGGCCGTGCTGCGGATGAGCGAGACCGTGCGCGGCGTCGAGGAGCTCTCGGGGGCGCTCAACGCCTCCTTCGCCTCGGCTGAGAGGGTCTGGGAGATCGCCACCGCCCCGGTTGAGGTGCGCGACGGCGATCAGGAACTGACCGCCGGGATCTCCCACGAGGTCCTGTGGCAGGACGTCACCTACTCCTACCCCAGCACCGCCACGCAGGCCGTGCGCGGCGTGAGCCTGAGGGCCCGGGCCGGCAAGTGGACCTGCATCGTGGGGGCCTCGGGCTCGGGCAAGTCGACGCTGGCCCAGCTGGCCGTGCGCTTCGATGAGCCGGAGTCGGGCCGCATCCTCATCGACGGACAGGACGTGGCCGACCTGCAGGCGATCAGCCTCTACCAGGAGGTCGGCATGGTGGACCAGAGGATCCACCTCATGCGAGCCACGATCGCCGAGAACGTGCGCCTGGCAGCGCCGTCGGCCAGTGACGCCCAGGTTCGCCGGGTCTGCCGAGCCGCCTGCATCGATGAGGACATTGAGGCCCTGGAGGACGGCTACGACACTCTCGTGGGTGAGCGCGGCCAGTCCCTGTCCGGGGGCCAGCGGCAGCGTCTGGCCCTGGCGCGAGCCCTGCTCGCCCGCCCCGGCGTACTCATCCTCGATGAGTTCACCTCCCACCTGGATCCCGAGCTGGATGAGCAGGTGCGGATCGGGGTGCGCACCTATCTGCCGCAGGCGACGATCATCGAGATCACCCACCGGCTGCAGTGGTCCGAGCAGGCCGACCACGTCGTCGTCATGGATGCGGGCACGGTGGTGCAGGCGGGCCCACCGGCCAAATTGCTGGCCGCTCCTGGACCGCTGCGCACACTCACCGCCCGCGGACGCTGACGGATGCAGGCAGACACCGAGGGGGCGCTCAGAGTCTCGGTGACTCCGGGCGCCCCCTCGGTGTCTGACTGAGGCCTGCTCGGGCCTCACTCGAGCCCACTCGGGATTGCTCGAACCTACTCGCCGGAACGGGCGGCGGCAGCGGACGCCTCCAGCTCCTCAGGACTGACGACGCCCTCGACGCTGACGGCGTGGAGGTAGGCCATGCCGTCGAAGGAGAGCTCGCGGACGTTCTCCGGGTCGCCCTCGTCATTGACGGAGCCGCCGGCCATGCGGTCAACGATGATGGCGATGGCGCCGTCACCGGTGACGTTCGTGGCGGTGCCGAAGGGAGTCCAGAGCGATGTAGGTGGCGATCATGAGGGCCACCTGCTGGTCGTTGAAGCCGAGCATGGAGGACAGCAGGCCCGTGGCCGCCATGATGGCGCCTCCGGGCACGCCCGGCGCGGCCACCATCGTGATGCCGAGCATGAAGATGAACCCGGCCCACTGGGCGGTGCTCACGTGCAGGTCCTGGGTGAGGACGATCGCGAAGGCGAAGGCGAAGATCTTCGAGGTCGACCCCGCCAGGTGGATCGTGGCGCACAGGGGGACGGTGAAGGAGGCCACCGCGTCGGAGACGCCGTTCTTCTTCGTCTGACGCAGGGTCACCGGGATCGTGGCCGCCGAGGAGGAGGTGCCCAGGGCGGTGAGGTAGGCCGGGACCATGGTGAGCAGGGCCTTGAACGGGTTCTTGCGGCCGATGACCCCGGCGACGACGAACTGGATCGCCAGGATGACGGCCTCGAGGATGAGGACCACGACGACGACCCTCAGAGGGCCTTCATGACCGAGCCGGCGGCGCCGGTGTAGGTGAGGTTGAGGAAGATGCCGAAGATGTGCAGCGGCAGCAGCGGGATGATCATCCGCTCGATGAGTCGGGTGATGATGGCCCGGAACTCGATGGAGCCCTTGCGCAGAACTCCTCGGGGAACCATGGACAGGCCGATCCCGAGGATGAAGGAGAGCAGCAGGGCGGTCATGACCTCGACCGGCGGGGGCATCTCCACGGTGAAGTAGCTGCTCAGGGCCCCTTCGGGCTTGGCGACGTCGGTCAGGGAGGTCCCGGCGAGCAGGCGGGGGAAGGTGGCGGCACACACCAGGAAGGTGAGGAAGCCGGCGAAGAGGGTGGAGGTGTAGGCCAGGGCAGTGGTGATGCCGAGCCACTTGCCGGCGCCGCGTCCCAGGTCGGCGATGGCGGGGGTCACCAGACCGATGATGATGAGCGGGATCGCGAAGTTGAGGAACTGGCCGAACAGGTCGGAGAAGGTCGCGAAGACGTTGCCGACTGCCTTGGGGATGATCGGGTGGCCACCGATCCGGACGGACCCCACGAGCAGGGCCAGGACAATGGCGCCAATGACCCAGGTCAGGATGCTGTGGCTGAGACGATAACCCAGTGAGGGCGATGCCGAGGGATTGCGTGACATAGGGGACCTTCAGTGTGTGAAGCAATGTGACAAAACGTCGTGAATGGCCCCAGCGTGCCATACCGGCCGGTTACGACGCCGCTTCGGTTCGGCAAATGGGCACCGGGCCGACACAGATCACAGCGCATCGTGGGGTGAGCCAATGGCGAAGGCCTACCGAAGACAACCGGCGAACCGGGTCACATGACACGGGGCAGGTTGACGTAGGGGGACAGGAGGAACAGGACCGCGGCCAGACAGATGCCGAAGACGACGTCGAACAGGCGACTGCGCGCTGCCAGCCAGGTGCCGTCGGGACGCTGGATCCTGACGATGGCGAGCGCCAAGATCCCGGTGGCCGCCCACAGGACGGCGATGCGGCGGTGTCCCAGCAGCGCGATGGCGGGAACCATCGCCAGGCCGATGGCCACGAGGACGACGCAGATGGTGCGGTAGGGCTCCTTGTGCTCGGCCTGCTGGGGATGCGGGTCGTGAGTCACGGTGATGAGCCTATCGGCGCGCGGGGCGTCGGTCCACGACCTTCCTCCCGGGCAACCGGCCTCGCGCCCGTCGCTCCCACTCCGGGCACGAGGCCGCCGGAGGGTCAGTGGGCGAAGTGGCGGGTGCCGGTGAGGTACATGGTGACGCCGGCGGCCTGGGCGGCATCGATGACCTCCTGGTCGCGGATGGACCCTCCGGGCTGGACGACGGCGCGCACCCCGGCGTCGATGAGCACCTGGAGCCCGTCGGCGAAGGGGAAGAAGGCGTCCGAGGCGGCCACGGCGCCGCGAGCGCGCTCCGGGACGGCGGATGAGTCACCAGTCGAGTCCCCCAGGAGCTCGGTGGCGTCGGCCCCGCCGACGGCGCCCTTCTCCTTCTGGGGGCTGTCGGCGGCGGCGTCTCCGGTGGATCGGGCACCCAGGGTGTTGGCGCGCTCGACGGCCAGCCTGCAGGAGTCGACACGGTTGACCTGTCCCATACCCACGCCGACGGTGGCGCCGTCGTGGGCCAGGAGGACGGCGTTGGAGCGCACGGCGCGCACCGAGCGCCAGGCGAAGGCCAGCTCGGCCAGGAGGGCGTCGTCGGCCTCCGGCCCGGCGGCCAGCATCCAGGTGGCCGGGTCGTCGCCCTCGGCGCTGAGCACATCACGCTCCTGGATGACGGCACCGCCGGAGACCTGCTTGATCTCATAGCCCTCACGCAGCGGGGGCTCGACGACGAGCAGACGGAGATTCTTCTTGGTGGACAGGATCTCCACGGCCTCGCCCTCGAAGGCGGGAGCGGCGACGACCTCGGTGAAGATCGGCTTGATCTGGCGTGCCATCTCAGCGGTGACGGTGGCGTTGGTGGCGATGACGCCGCCGTAGGCGGAGACTGGGTCGCAGGCGTGGGCCTTGCGGTGGGCCTCGGCGACGTCACCGCAGGCGGAGACGGCGATGCCGCAGGGGTTGGCGTGCTTGACGACGGCGACCGTGACGGCCTGGCCGTGGTCATAGGCGGCACGCACGGCGGTGTCGGTATCGGTGTAGTTGTTGTAGCTCATGGCCTTGCCGTGGAGCTGGCGGGCACCGGCCACTCCCCCACTCGCCCCGGCGGTGCGGTAGACGGCGGCGCGCTGGTGGGGGTTCTCCCCGTAGCGCAGGCTCGCCAGGCGCTCGTAGCCGACGCCGACGTAGGCGGGAGGGGAGGCCGGCTCGCCGGAACCGGTCTCGTCCGCGGCGTCGGCCTCGACCTGGCCGGCCAGCCAGGTGGACACGGCGGCGTCGTAGGCGGCGGTGTGGGCGAAGGCCTCAGCAGCCAGGCGGCGGCGCTCGGTCAGGGTGAATCCGCCCTCGCGCACAGCGGCGGCGACGGCGTCGTACCGGCCGGGGCTGGTGACGACGGCGACGGCGGGGTGGTTCTTGGCGGCGGCGCGCACCATGGCGGGGCCGCCAATGTCGATCTGCTCGACGCAGGCGTCGAAGGGGGCCCCGGAGGCGACGGTGTCGGTGAAGGGGTAGAGGTTGACGATGACGAGGTCGATGGGGGCCACGCCCAGGGTCCTGAGCTGGTCGAGGTGGTCGGGCTTGCGGCGGTCGGCGAGGATGCCGGCGTGGACCGCCGGGTGGAGGGTCTTGACCCGTCCCTCAAGGCACTCGGGGAAGCCGGTGACCTCCTCCACCGGGGTGACGGCCAGGCCCGCGGCGGCGATGGTGGCGGCGGTGGAGCCGGTGGAGACGAGCTCGACGCCGGCGTCGGCCAGGGCCCGGGCGAGCGGGACGAGGCCGGTCTTGTCGTAGACGGAGACGAGGGCGCGGCGCACGGGGACGCGGTCGGGGCTGACGAGGCCCTCGGTGGGGACGTGGGCGGTGGGCACCGGGGTGGAGGCGGTCTGGCAGGAGGTCTGATCTGACTGGGCGGGCTGGGAGGACATGCTGCTCCTGATGCGGCGTTCGGTGGGCAGGACGCCCAGGCGGGCGACGTCCCGCACGTGGACGGCCTCGGCCACTCCCCGGTGGTGCCCCACCCTCGCCAGTCGCGGCCGCCCTCATCCTATCGGGTGGATCCGGTCATGCGACCGGGATCGGGCGGCGAGCCTGCGACGCACACCCGGTCCTGCGTCCGAGCGCCTCAAAGCAGCAGGGCCTCACCATCGCCCATGACTCCGTGAGCGGCCACGTGAACCACGACCGTCTCCCGCTCACCGGCGACGCCCCACTGGCGGCCAACGCGCCGAGGCTCCTGGCGTGGAGACCCTGACCGGGAAGACCTGCACCGCCTGAGGATCGGCAGTCCGGCGCCCACGTCACCGCCGGCCGTGTCGCTGCCGGCGAACCACCCAACCGAATGGCCTGTTTCCTTGCAAGCGGCTTTAGATACGGCATACAGTCCGCAACATGACTGCGCCCATCAACATCGCAGCAACACCGGTATATCGGGGGACTCCCCCTGAGCGGTGGCAGGAGGCCGCCTCCGCCTACCGGCGCTGGTGGAGCCGCCACCCGGGGTTATCCAGCGCTCTGAACCTGGTGGTGCGCGGAGCCTACGCCCTCATGATCCCGCTGCTCATCGCCGCCCTGGTGATGGTGCCGCGGCTGGCCTACGCGACGGTCCCGGCGGCGTTCATGGCCGTGTGCCTCATGGTGGTGGCCCTGCTGGCTCGCACCCGCACGATCAACTGGCGCTCGGTGGTCCTCATGTACGGCGTCGGCGCCGTGTGGTCGTTCATCGTGGCCATGATCATGAGCGCGGTACGCACCCGCGCAGGACTGTCCGTCATGGGCAACGGGATGAGCATCGCCCTGACCATCGCCCTCGACGTACTCAGTCCCCTGGTGCCCCTGGTCCTCGTGGTCTTCCTGGCCCCGGGCCGGATGCGCCGCCTGGCGGCCTCCGACTGGGCCCTGCTCGGATTCGCAGCCGGTGCCGGCCTGACGGCCGTCAAGGACGGTATCCGGGCTCTTGAGGAGAGCAGCCTGCTCTCCTCGGTCCTGGGCAACGGGCGTCTGCCGTTCTCCTTCAATCCGTGGACCTCCGGGTCCATGACCCAGGAGGGCAGCAACGTCCTGGCGGTGAGCAACCAGGTGAGCACCGCCAACATCACCATGGCGGTGGCGCTGGCGATCACGCTGTGGCGCCTCAAGGACTCGCCGGCCTTCGAAGGGGCCAAGAACCTCGTGTGGCTGCGGGTCGTGGCCTGGATACTGCCGGCGTTGGTCATCCTGCAGTCAGTGAGCGACCACGCCACCTACATCGCCAGGATCGCCCAGCAGCTCGGCCAGGGCGACTCCGGAGGCGGTTTCCCGGCGCTGCTCATGTTCCTGTGGCGGATCAATGGCGGAGGCCTGAGCGCCATCCCCCTATCCGTCATCCTCATGGCCGCCTGCCTGCTCCTGGACGCCCACCGCCGCGCCTACGCCGGCGTGCACGGCTGGACGGTGGCCGGAGCGCCGGCACCCCGCTACCCCAACCTCACCGAGGCTCCGCCGTTCGTGCGCGCTCTCATCGTCTCAGTGGTGGCACTGGCGAACTTCACCTGGGGTGACCTGGCCGTCACCTGGGGCGCTTACGGGGACCTGCGCCAGGGGCGTCTCTACGCCATGCGGGCCGGGCGGGCCACCGCCGAGCAGGTGCGCGGCGTGCGGGCCGATGCCATGGAGGCCACGACGCCGGGGGATGAGCCGAATGCCCGCCAGGGCTTCCGTCTGGGGATCCTGGTGGTCAGCGTCGTGCTGTTCCTCTTGTGCTGCATGTACGAGGTTCGTACCGTCTGGCAGCTCGCCCCCGAGCTCAAGGACACCGAGGACGACCTGTTCCTCTCGGCGCTGCCGCGTCTGTTCTCCCAGTGGTGGGACGGCTTGAGCGGCACCCACGGACTGCTCTACGCGATTGGGGCGCTGGCCGCGGTGGCCATGGGGCTCTCCCTCATCCTGACCCTGGGAGCACCGGGCCGTCGCATCAGCACGGCGCCCTCGTCCACCAGTCTCATGGGTTACCTGCTCACCCTCACGCCCGGACAGGCGGCCCTGAGCCTGCTGGACTTCGCGACGACCTACATGCCGCGCTCGGCCCTGAGTGCGAGCCCGGCGGGCGGCGGCACCGACCTGGCCGCCGAGCTCTCGGTCAACCGGCGGATCCGGACCGCTGAGAGCTTCTCCGAGAGCCAGGACCTGTTCACGGCGCGTACCAAGCGACAAGTGGCCGTCGAGGCCGATATCGACCGCCTCCAGAAGCTCGCCGAGTCCCTGGGCGTCGTCGGCGTCGATGCCCTCGAGCCCAGCAGGCTCGATGAGACCGTCGCCGACCTGGCCGCCTCCGGGGCGGACTCACGCGTGGTCGGCGAGATGCGCGATCTGGCTGCCTCGGTGGCGGAGCAGCAGGCCGAGATCCTGGACCTCTCACGCCGGCTCAACACCGGCAACGGCGAGCAGTTCGCCATCCTGGAGGGACTGCGGATCACCGACGACTTCCGCGGCAGCGCCATCGACCAGCGGCCCGTCAACAGCCCCCGTCCACGCGCTGGCGCTCTCATCCGACGGGGACCAGCTGGTCGTCGTCGAGTACCAGGGGGCGGCCCCCACCATCGATGACGACGACGAGACCGACATTCCTCCCCGCAGGCTGCCTGGCCGGGCGGCGCACAAGTCGGCCGACAACGTCCTGGAGCACCTGGCCTCCGACGAGCGCGTCACGCGGTTCCTCCACGACACACCCGACCTGTGGCAGGCCCTCAAGGAGGGGCGCGCGAGCCTGGAGGCGAACGTCCTCTACACCCCCATCCCCGGGGATGACCTACCGGGCCGGGTCGGCGGCCCTCGCGGTGACGCCCGAGCTCGTCGAGGCCGTGGACGCGGCGATCAGGGCTCTGAGCAGCACGGATGCTCCGGCCCGATAGCCCAAGCAGGCGGCTCGCGTCCCTCGTAACGCCGTCGGGCGGGGCGGAGCGCTCGGGGCTATGCCCCGGCGTCCTGCGGATCGCCGTCGGCCTCGGTCGCCTCCTGAGCACGGCGGGAGACGGGCAGCCTCGACTCGGGCAGGGCTCCCCTGGCCCAGGTGCGCGTGTAAGGATGGGCCAGAATCGCCATGGCGGCCAGACCGACCCCCACCTCGACGAACACGAGGATCACCGTGTAGAGGACCTGTGGGCCGACGTCGGTCATGCGGCCGGGTCCCATGGAGCCGGAGGCCGCCAGGCACAGCAGGCCCACACCGACCGCCACGAGGAGGGCGGCGGTCCCTGCGGCACTGACCGCGTGGCGCACCCGTAGGGAGTTGAGGACCGCCCGGCGTCTCCAGGCGGCCACCATGGCGCCGACCGTCACCACGAGCGGCAGCCACAGGCCCAGGGTGCTCAGCGGCGCCGTCGGTAGCAGCCCCAGCAGCGGAAGGGGTGGGGACGGGGCCGGCCACCACGCGGTCGGGAGCGAAGACCGTTCCCGTCCCCACGGAGAAGCCGGCGCCGATGAGCCAGGAGCAGGCCCAGATGAGCATGGTCGGCACCCAGGCGAGCTGGAGCAGGACGAGACCGGCCATCGCGACAACACCTCCCCCGGACAGCGCGTCGTGCAGGACCGAGACCCGGCCGGCTCCCATGAAGACGGCGACGACCCCTACCAGGAGGCTCAGAAGCGCCAAGGCCCGGGCGGCGCCGTAGGCCAGTGACAGGGCCGGGCCCGCCCAGTGGGGACGGCGAGCCCACCATCGGGTCAGGGCCGGCCAGCCGTTGCCGGAGCGCTGGAGCCGGACGGCGACGACGACGCTCGTGATGACGGCGATGCCGCCGACCGCCGGCCAGGTACTCAGCCCCTGGGAACCGGTCAGGCAGGCCAGGACCGCGACGGTGGTCGCGGCGACGACGATGGCCGCCCCGGCCAGAGGCCGCGTGGGGCGGGCCCTCCGCACGCAGTTCCAGGTCCAGGCCACCTGTGCCAGGGTCAGTCCCAGCAGCGGCAGGCCGAGGGTGCCCTGGTCGGCTGAGGACGAGGTGACCATTCCCCCGAAGCCGAGGCCCCACAGGGCGGTTCCGGCGCGCAGGGCCTCACCGGCGCTCAGGGCGGCCGCGGCGCTGAGGCTGGAGGTCGCCATGGACACGGCGACCGTCAGCAGCACCACCACCAGCCAGCCCAGGCCGACCGACTCGATCCCGACGCGCAGGGACCACAGGGCCCAGGACGTCAGGGCACCGACTCGCGACCGCGACAGGTTCAAGCGCTCACCTCGCCACCCAGCTGACGGTAGAGCTCGCGGGCGATCTCCGCGGTCTGGCTGGGGGTGCGGCCCACCCGGACGCCGGCGACCTCCAGGGCGGTCTTCTTGGCCTCGGCGGTGCCCGACGAGCCGGAGACGATCGCGCCGGCGTGGCCCATGGTGCGCCCCTCGGGGGCGGTGAAGCCGGCGACGTAGGCGACAACGGGCTTGGTCATGTGCTCACGGATGTAGGCGGCGGCCCGCTCCTCGGCGTCGCCCCCGATCTCACCGATCATGACGACCAGACGGGTGTCGGGGTCGGCCTCGAAGGCGGCCAGGGCGTCGATGTGGGTGGTGCCGACCACCGGGTCCCCACCGATGCCGATGCACGTGGTGAAGCCCAGGTCGGACAGCTCGTGCATGAGCTGGTAGGTCAGGGTGCCGGACTTGGAGACCAGGCCCAGGGGACCGGGCCCGGTGATGTCGGGCGGGGTGATGCCCACGTTGGAGCGGGCCGGCGAGATGATGCCCGGGCAGTTGGGGCCGATGATCCGCACGCCGTGGGCGGCAGCGTAGGCGCGCATCCAGGTCGCGTCGGCCACCGGGATACCCTCGGTGATGACGACGACGAGGCGCACTCCGGCATCGACGGCCTCGACGACGGCGCCCTTGGCGAAGGCCGGCGGGACGAAGACGACGCTGACCTCGGCGTCGGTGGCCTGCCTGGCCTCGGCGACGGTGCCGTAGACGGGGACCTCGACGGTTCCGGCCTGAACCTCGCCGGCTCCAGGACCGATGGGGGCGATGTCGAAGGTGACGGTGGTGCCGGCCTTGCGGGGGTTGACGCCGGCGACGATCTTGGTGCCGGCCGACAGCATGCGGGTGGTGTGCTTGCGGCCCTCGGAGCCGGTCATGCCCTGGACGATGACGCGGTCGGTCTCTGTCAGGAAGATGCTCATGTCTCAGGCCTCCTTGGCAGCGGGCTGACCGCTGTTCTGCTCGGCGATGGCGGTGACGACGTCGGCGGCCCCGTCCATGGTGTCGACGACGGTGACACCGTCGATGGCGGCCTCGGCCAGGATGGCGCGGCCGGTCTCGGCATTGTTGCCGTCCAGGCGCACGACGACGGGCTTGGGCAGCCCGCCCAGGGCCTCAACGGCGGCCACGATGCCCTGGGCGACGGTGTCGCAGGAGGTGATGCCGCCGAAAACGTTGACGAGGATGGCGCGCACCTGGGGGTCGGAGGCCACGATCTCCAGGCCGGTGGCCATGACCTCGGCCGACGACCCGCCGCCCAGGTCCAGGAAGTTGGCGGGCCTCATGCCGCCGTGACGCTCACCGGCCCCGGCGACGACGTCGAGGGTGGACATGACCAGGCCGGCACCGTTGCCCAGGACGCCGACCTGGCCCTCGAGGCGCACGTAGTTGAGGCCGGCCTCAAGGGCACGGGCCTCGAGGGGTCGGTGGCCGCGTTGTCGACGAGCTCAGCGTGGGCGGGGTGACGGAAGCGGGAGTTGTCGTCGAGGGTGACCTTGCCGTCCAGGGGCGATGATGCGGCCGTCAGCGGCTTTGACCAGGGGTTGACCTCCACGAGCGTGGCGTCCTCGGTGGTGAAGACCTCCCAGAGGCGCTCGATGACGGCGACGACGTCGTCGGCCAGGGGGCCGGCCTCGAAGCCGGCGGCCTCGACGATCCGGTGGGCGACCTCGGGGTGACACCCTCGAGCGGGTCGATGCCGACGCGGGCCAGGGGCCTCAGGGGCGTTCGACGGCGAGGGTCTCGATGTCCACGCCGCCCTCTCGCGAGCACATGGCCAGGTACTGGCGCTCGGCTCGGTCCAGGAGGATGGAGAAGTAGTACTCGGCATCGATGTCGACGCCGTCGGAGATGAGGACGGCGCGCACGGTGTGGCCCTTGATATCCATGCCCAGGATGTCGTGGGCGCGGGCCTCGGCCTCATCGGCGGTGCGGGCGAGCTTGACGCCGCCGGCCTTGCCACGGCCGCCGGTCTTGACCTGGGCCTTGACGACGACCAGCTCACTGCCCGCATCGAGGAGGGACTGCGCGGCGCTGCGCGCCTCCTCGGGGGCCGTGGCCACGGCGCCGTCGAGCACAGGGACGCCGTGCTGGCGGAACAGGTTCCTGGCCTGGTACTCGTAGAGATCCATGCAGCTGATCCTCTCGGGGCATGTGGATGGCTTGAGGGCGCGGGCCGACTTCGGCCGGGCGGGCGCCAATGGTGAGCCTAACGTCCCAGGACGCTCCACACGGGCTGGACACGAGGGCTGACTTCGGGCGTCTCACGCAGGGCTGCCGCGACGTCTCACGGCGGGGCGGGGCGGGCGGGTGCGGCCGCTGTGCCCCGGCGGGCCTGACGACTGACCGATGTGCTGCTGGTCGGCCGCCCGGTCGGGCTCATCTCGCGGTACAAGGCCTTCGGTCGTGAGCGCCGTCGAGAACGTACTTTTCTGCACGAGGACTGCGTTCTGTCGCAGACGACTGGGACCAGAACGCAGTCATCTTGGGGAAAAGTACGTCCCCGACACGAAACGCAGTCCCCGATCACAAAGTACGTTCCCGGCACCTGCTCCAACCTCTACGCTTCGAGCCCGACGTCGTCCACAGCGTAGGATGACAAGGCATGGAGCAGGTGGCATGAGCGAGGTTCCCGAGGACCTTCGGGGCGGGTCGACCGAGGTCACCAAGGTGGGCGGCAGAGTACTTCGTAGTCGGCGCCAGGGCAGCGCCAATGTCGAGTGGCTGCTCACCGTGCTGGAGTGCCGGGGGTTCAGGTACTCACCGAGATTTCTTGGTCTGTCCGACGACGACCGGCAGGTCCTCGGGTTCATTGAGGGCCAGACCGGCTCCTACCCGCTGTCTGAGGAACTGCGCAGCGACGAGGTGCTCGTCTCGGCGGCACGAGCGCTGCACTCACTGCACGAGGCGACCAGCGACTTGGCGACCAAAGTGGTGGACGGCTGGATGCTGACTGCGGTTGAGCCCTATGAGGTCGTCTGCCACGGGGACTTCGCGCCGTACAACTGCGTCTTCGATGGAAGCCGGATGGTCTGCATCATCGACTTCGACACCGCGCACCCAGGCCCTCGCATCCGCGACGTCGCCTACGCGATCTATCGGTTCGCCCCGCTCACCGCACCAGAAAATGCGGTCGGCTTCGGCTCTCTGGCCGAGCAGGCTCGGCGGGCCCGGCTGTTCTGCGACGAGTACGGCGAGGTGGACCGGACACAGGTCATCGAGGCCATGTGCCAACGGCTGCTCGATCTAGTCAGCTACATGCGGTCTCAGGCGGCACAGGGCGACGCGGCTTTCCAGTCCCACCTCGACGACGGCCACGACACCACCTATCTGCGTGACATCCACTATCTGAGGACCAACGCGGCGGCACTCACCAGAGCGCTCATATAAGAGGCCCTGACGGAACCACCCCAGGATCGCGGCACAAGGCCTTCGGCCGTGAGCGCCGTCGAGAACGTACTTTCGGCACGAGGACTGCGTTCTGTCGCAGACGACTGGGACCAGAACGCAGTCATCTTGGGGAAAGTACGTCCCCGACACGAAACGCAGTCCCCGATCACGAAGTACGTCCCCAATCCTGCGCTGCGCGCCACGACGCGAATCACCATGGATGAACACCAGCGAAGGGACTCCGAGGGGAGATGGTCATGCCCGCACCGACGGCCACGAGCGAACTGGTCGGCGCCGTGGTGCTGCTCGACCTCTGGAGCGGCAGGCGGTGGGGACACCGACGCAAACGCGTCATCGACGCCGAGGCCCGCAGGTTCCGCGCTCGCCGAGACAGGTAGATCCCTGGCCATGGCCTTGCCGGCCCCTGCTCCCCAAACAGGAGGATATTTAACTCCCTCAACCGTAGGTTGACCGGGAACCGACAACGCGCGAAAGCCGCTCCTAGGAAACGCTCCTGGGACCACAGGCGGATGACGTGGCGGCGCTCACCAGCAACAATAAGGACCGATGTCCTCCCGGCCGACGCCGGGAGCCAGGCCCACCGGCGACCCCAGGGAAGGACCCCACATGCCAGCCGCCATGTCCTCAGACACCGTCCCCTCCCCCACCGGCTCGTCACCCGGCCCGATCCTCGGCCTGGACGGCGAGCCCCTGCGCATCGGGGTCCTCACCTCCGGCGGTGACGCCCAGGGCATGAACGCGGCCGTGCGGGCCGTAGTGCGCACCGCCATCCGCCTGGGGGCCAAGCCGTATGCGGTCATGGAGGGCTGGGCCGGAGCCGTGGCCGGCGGCGATGGCATCCGCCCCCTGGAGTGGGACTCGGTAGGCTCCATCCTCCAGCGCGGCGGCACCATCATCGGCACCGCCCGCTCAGCCGAGTTCCGCGAGCGCGCCGGCCAGCTGGCAGCCGCCCGCAACCTCCTGGAGCACGGCATCGACCGGCTCGTGGTCATCGGCGGGGACGGGTCTCTGACCGGCACCAACGAGTTCCGCAAGAACTGGCCCTCCCTGCTTGAGGAGCTTGTCTCCAGCGGCGACATCAGCGCGGAGACTGCCGCCGCCCATCCCGTCCTCATGGTGACCGGCCTGGTGGGCAGCATCGACAACGACCTCGTGGGCGCCGATATGACCATCGGCACCGACTCGGCCCTCCACCGAATCCTGGGAGGGCCATCGACGACATCTCCTCAACCGCGGCCTCCCACCAGCGCACCTTCGTCGTGGAGGTCATGGGCCGCCACTGCGGCTACCTGGCTCTCATGGCGGCCGTGGCCGGGGGCTGCGACTACGTCCTGGTCCCCGAGCTTCCCCCGGGCAAGGACTGGGAGGAGGACATGTGCTCCAAGCTCAAGGCGGGCCGGGAGGCCGGGCGCCGTGAGTCCATGGTGATCGTCGCCGAGGGCGCCACCGACCGCGAGGGCAACCGCATCAGCGCCGACGACGTCCGCCAGGTCATCGCCGACAAGCTGGGCGAGGCCGCCCGCGTCACGATCCTGGGCCACGTCCAGCGCGGTGGCCGCCCCAGCGCCTACGACCGCTGGATGTCCACGCTGCTGGGCTGCGCCGCCGCCCGCGAGGTGGTGGCCATGGAGCCGGGCAGCGAGCCGGTCATCATCGCCGAGCGCCACAACCGTATTCGCCGTCTGCCGATGATGGAGCAGATCGCGGCCACCCGCGCCGTCAAGGACCTCGTGGCCGCCCACGACTATCTCGGGGCGATCCAGGCCCGCGGCGCCAGCTTCGGCAACATGCTCGAGCTGTTCGAGACCATGTCGACTCCCCCAGCCGATCCGGTTCCTGGCGCCGGCTCGACGCCGTCGTCCGCCGCTCGCCCCAAGCGGGTCGCCATCATCCACGCCGGCGGCCTGGCCCCGGGCATGAACACGGCGGCGCGCGCGGCCGTGCGCCTGGGCATCGACCATGACTTCACGATGCTGGGTGTCCACGGGGGCTTCCCCGGCCTGCTCGACGGCGATGTGCACGAGCTGACCTGGGCCGACGTCGAGGGCTGGGTCGGCGACGGCGGCGCCCAGCTGGGCACGCGCCGCGAGGTGCCCACCATCGAGCAGCTCTACGCGCTGGGGCGGGCCATCGAGCTCCAGGAGATCGACGCCCTGCTGGTCATCGGCGGTTACAACGCCTACCTGAGTGCCTACCGCCTGGTCACCGAGCGGGACCGCTACCCCGCCTTCCAGATCCCGATCGTGTGCGTGCCGGCATCCATCGACAACAACCTGCCCGGCTCCGAGCTGAGCATCGGCACCGACACGGCCCTCAACAACGCGGTGGCGGCACTGGACTCCATCAAGCTCTCCGCGGCGGCCTCCCACCGCTGCTTCGTCGCCGAGGTCATGGGTCGCAAGTGCGGCTACCTGTCCCTGATGTCCGGTCTGGCCACCGGTGCGGAGAAGGTCTACCTCAACGAGGAGGGCATCAGCCTCAAGGGCCTGGCCGCCGACTCCGAGCGGATGGTGGAGTCCTTCCGCTCGGGGCGCAGCCTCTACCTGGTCATCCGCAACGAGCGGGCCAGCGTCAACTACACCACCGACGTCCTGGCCCACATCTTCGCCGAGGAGGGCAAGGACCTCTACGACGTGCGCGAGGCGATCCTGGGCCACCAGCAGCAGGGCGGCACCCCCACGGCCTTCGACCGGATCATGGCGACCAAGCTCGTCGCCTACTCCCTGGACCTGCTGGCCGATGCCCTCAAGCGCGGCGAGCCGACGGCCTCCTACGTGGGCCTGATGGGGGGCAAGGTCTCCAACCACCCGTTGGACCGCATGAACGACGAGCTCGACCGCGACCACCGTCGCCCCCGTCACCAGTGGTGGCTGGGCCTGCGCCCCGCCGTCGGCATGGTCAGCCACAACAGCGGCACGCTGGCGCTCAAGGACGTCCCCGACTTCGGTGAGGCGGTCGACGACGCGGCCGGCGATCAGAGGTAGCAGGAGGTGACTGCCCGCCCCGGCCCGCGGCGCACGGCGGTCCCACCCGGGGCCGCTGGAACCGCCGCCGGGGTAGACGCGGCCCGCACTCGGAGGACTGCCTGGGCGGCCCTGGTCCTGCTCGTCGGAGGCCTGTCGATCGGCGTCGTTCTGGCTCTGGTGGGCGGCCCCTGGCAGGTCGTCGCCGTCCTGCACCTGGGGGCTCTGGCGATCTGGTTCCTCGTGTGGCGCCGCGGCTGGCGCGACCTGCTGCGCTCCGCGGGGCCTCGCAGTTTCTGGTTGCTCTTCGCCGTCGGCGCGGGCCTGTGCGCTCTCAGCGCCGTGGCACACCACCCGATCGACAACCCGGGAGCCGCCCTCGCCCCTGTGACACCTACCGGGTTGCTGTCCGCCCTGGCCATGGCACTGGGGGTCGGTGTGCTCATGAATGCCGTCCCCGAGGAGTTCTCGCTGCGCCGCTGCCTGCTCGAGCCTCTGCGGGCGCAGTTCGGGGACGGGTTCGCCCTATGGACCACGGCCCTGGCTTTCGTCGTCATGCACCTGCCCACCTGGATCTCCTCTCACGCCACCGCCTCCACCTACGCCGCTGAGGTCCCCGAGAAGCTTCTCTTCGGAGTGGTGGCTGCCTGGTCCGTCCTGCGCCTGGACTCCCTGGCCTTCGCCCTGGGCATGCATGTGGGCGGCAACTTCACCGGCGTCCTGCTGGACTCTCTGAGCCGGGAGGAGACCCTGACCGGATGGAGCCGGTTCACCACTCCGTCCGTTATCGCCATGCTCGCCGAGACGCTGGTGACGGCCGCAGCCGTCTGGTACCTGGGACGCCCGAGCCGCAAGTCGACACCCCACCGCTAGGCCGGGCTGCGGAAGCCTGTCGGACTCGAGACTGCCCGGGGTCTCGCGGACGCACAGCAGGACTCACGGACCGTACCCGCGACATCCGTCGTCGAGGGCTGGGACGCGTCCGCGACGAACCACGTGCTTGACCGCACCTGAGCCGTGGGGCCGGGTATCGTGCCTGGCGTGCGCGCGCGCTGATCCGACCCCGGTTCCTTCTGGCCGCCGCCTTGGCGGGCGCGGCCGCGGGCCTCATCGGGATTGCGATGGCACTGCTCCTGGAGCTCTTCGAGTCGCTGTTCTACGGCGTCGCCCACGGCGGGCTCCTGGAGCGCGTGGCTACTGCCCCGCCCTGGCGGCGCGTGCTCGCCCCGGCCATGGGAGGCGTCGTCGCCGGTGGCGTGTGGTGGTGGCTGCGCACGACCGGCGGGATCACTGGCGTGGAGGCCGCCGTGGCGGACCACTCCGGCAGGGCCGCCACCCGGATGGGACTGGCACGTCCGTTCGTCGACGCCGTCAACCAGGTCCTCACCGTCGGCTCGGGCAACTCGGTGGGCCGCGAGGGCGCCCCGCGTCTGGCCGCCGGTGCCGTGGCGGCCAAGCTCACCATGTGGTTGGGAATCGGCCGGACCGAGGGCGCGATCCTCATCGCCTCGGCCGCCGGGGCGGGCCTGGCCGCCATGTACAACGCGCCGCTGGGCGGGGCGGCCTACGCCGTCGAGCTCGTCATGGTCACCGGGATGCGGCGACGCGGAGCCGTCGTGGCGGTCCCGGTGTGCGTCCTCGCCGCACTCGTCTCCTGGCTGCACTCCCACGGACGGCCCACCTTCGAGATGGCCCCCAGGGGCCGTCGTCGAGGGACCGTCCTCGGGCTGGTCCTGCTGGTGCCCGTGGCCGCCGCGCTGGGCGTGGGAGCCAGGCGGCTATGGTCCTGGATGATGTCGCACCGGGTGCGCGCCACTCGCTGGCTTCCCGCGGCGATCGGGGCGGCGGGGCTGGTCACCGGGCTGGTGAGCCTGTGGGTCCCGGCTATCGTCGGCAACGGACGCGACGCCATGGAAGTGGCGCTGGGCACCACCACGGATCCGGCCGCCTCGGACGCCTCGTTCGGCACTCCGGGTGCTGCCGTACTCATGCTGCTGGGTGTCGTCGTCCTCAAGCCGGTCCTCACCGGTCTGACGCTCGGGGCCGGAGCCACCGGCGGACGCCTGGCCCCCTCCCTGGCCGCGGGTTCGAGCGCGGGGGCAGCCCTGGCGATCGCGCTTCAGGCCGGCGGGGTGGAGGCCAGTATCTCGGTGCTTACGATGGCGGGCGCGGGCGCGGTGCTCGCCACCACCCAGAAGGCCCCCGTCTTCGGGATCGTCTTCACCTGGGAGCTGGCCCGAGCCGGAGTCTGGACGCTGGGGGCGCTGATCGCGGTCGTCCTGGCGGTCACACTGCTGACCGAATCTGCATGCCAGGCCCTATCACAGGCACTTCAGAAAACGCGAAAAGTTTAGCACATTTTACCGCTGATTACCACGGAAAACCGCAACGAGCACGAATCCTACAATCAGGAAAACAAGGCCCGGCACCGTCGTGGGAATAGCCGCCGCCAACCGTCGTAACGTTTCCCACGAGGCCGCCCACACAGCCAACATAAGTGCCAACCAAAGAATACAGGAGCGAACCCCCCACAACCCCACAGCCAAACAAGAACGCCCTACCGCAATCGACAAAAGCATGAAAAGAAGCAGATACACCCAAAAAGCTAAGCGCCCCGATTCCAGCCGCGAAGCCCCCAGCCAAACACAGGCAACAGCAACATAAGGAGGGACAGTATATGCAATAATTGACAGCACAGCAGAGTTACATCTCTGCCCAGAAGAAATCCAGCACGAAAAACCAGCGGACACCAATCCTAGGACTATCACGGCGAGCACCACACGCCAGTCCCAGTCAACATAGTGATCGACAGCCACATCTTCAATACTAAACACTCGCCCGCACCTCGAATCTAATTACCGAAATATAATATGAGAGAAAATACACGAAACCAACACTCCGAGCACAACAATACACCTAATTGGACCTGGTTGACTCGAAGTCACGACTACAAAAGACACTAACCTTTAAGTCCGCATCGAAAATAAGATTCACTTCCCTGGAGTGCACAAAATGCGGGCGCAACATACAGAAACCGCCACTACTCATATCCACATAACTCTCAGTCACCCCTTTTCAACTTTCCTCACAGGACTCTAACACAAACAGACCACTCCCGTAACCTTCAAATTTAAGTCGAACCTTCAATGCTTTTGGATTAAATCGACACGAATCTTGCTTTACCTGTTTAAATGGACTAATATGTTCGCATCAGTATATACAATGCTTCTTATCGGAGCCCCATGCGCCGTCAACACGACAACGCACCCCCTCGCCACGCGGTATGGCCCTTGTCCGCGGCCGACGGTGCTGACACCTCTGACACCGGACGGTCGGGGATCTCGTGGGGTGCCGCCCTTGCCGCCGTCGCCCTGCTGGCCGGCGCCCCGGCACTGGGAACCGCGCTGGCGCTCCTCCAGGGGCCGTGGGTCATCATGCTTGCGGTCCTTCACCTCGGTGGGATGGTCCTCTGGTTCGGGCCGGCCCACCGCACCTGGCGCGACCTGCTGTCCGGCGGCGGCATTCGCAGCAGAACCGTTCTCTTCATCGCCGGCGCCCTGGCCGGAATCACCTTCGGGGGCCTGCACGCCTGGATGGGGCCGACGGGCACGGGCCCACTGTGGAAGCCGGAGATCACCGCATCCACGGTGCTCCACGCCCTGGTCTTCGCCATCTCAATCGGCGTCGTGTACAACGCGATTCCCGAGGAAATCACCTTGCGGCGCACTCTGCTGGCGCCGGTGCAAGCGCATTTCGGGGCCGCCACCGCCGTAGTTGTGACCACGGCGTCCTTCACTGCCCTGCACCTGCCGACCTGGCTGTCCTCGGAGACCAGCCCCGGGGGCTACGCCTGGCAGATTCTCCACAAGGTGCTCTTCGGGCTGCTCGCCGGCTGGTCGGTGGTGCGGCTGCGGTCTGTCTTCTTCGCCCTGGGCCTGCACGTCAGCGGTAACGCGCTGAGCCTGTTCATCGGCCAGCTCCAGAGCGATAACCTGCCCGAGTTCGAGATCTCGTGGCTCAACGCCGCGATCCTGCTCGTCGGCGCGGTCGTAGCTGCCGCTTTCATCTACCTCCTGGGCCGACGGCAGAAGCAGCCCTCTGCACTCAGTCCTTGATCGTGAGGATCTCGTCGACGTTGACGCGGTCGGGGGCGAAGGCCGCCAGCGCCGAGTCAGCGGGGTGACCAAGCGCGATCCCGACCGCCACGATCTCATCGGCTCCGATCCCCATGGCCTCGCGCACCTCGTCCGGGTACATGACCAGGGCGTAGGCGTTGATGGCGCCAAGGCCCTTGTCGGCAGCCGCCAGGACGAGCATGGCGGAGAAGGCCCCGAGGTCGTGGAAGGACCACGGAGTGGACTCGACCGGGATCGTCACGTACAGGACCGCCTGAGCGTTGAACAACCGTCCCTGCGATGCCTGGAACTCCTGGACGCCCTCGCCCAGCTGGGCACCGATCTGCTCGCCGAGCGCGGCCATGTTCTCCTGGGTGGTCGGAGACCACTCGGTACGAGGCTTCACCGGAAGGTCGGAGCCTCCCTTCCTGCCGGCGGCGACGTCTGCGGCATGGCGCTTCTTGATCCCGACCAGAGTGGCCCCAGTGGCCGCATAGACCCGCCAGGGCTGGGAATTCACCCACGACGGCGCCTGCTGGGCGGTGCGGACGACATCGACCAGGTCCTCCCGGGAGACAGGCTGGTCGGTGAAGTCTCGCACCGAGTGACGATTGGCGACGACCTGGCTGAACTCCATGGCGCTCTCCTATTCCGGTGTTCACGGGCTTGCCCGGTGAGGCGAACAGCCAACCGGACCGCACTATTCCAGTGACGAGACCCTCGGCTGGCGCGGCGAGCACCCACCCGCTCAGGCCCGACGGCGCAGCAGCACCGAGTCCCAGCCGGCCAGCGCCTCCGGCACACCGAAGTGCCCGGAGCCGGGCTGGACGTCCGGGTCGCCGGCGCGCAGGAGCTGCTCGGCCTCGGCCCACTCCTCCGGCTCCAGGTCCTCGGCAGCGAGATCCGCCAGCAGGCCGCCCTCACCGGCCAGGGGCAGGTCCTCTCGGGCGCACTGGGCGATGAGCAGCAGTTGCTCGAGGCGGCCCTCACCCGGCTGCGGGGCACGCCACTGGCGCAGGATGACCCAGGCGGTGGGGTGGGTGGCCGCCAGCAGCCGGAAGGTACCCAGGGCGAGGGCGTCGTCATTGTGCCGCAGGGCGATGAGGGAGCGGTAGTGCTCGAAGACGCTGCCGGGCACACCCACCTGGGCTGCGGCGTGGACGGTGCCGTGGTCGGGGGCCAGGTCGATCCAGGGCTCACCGGTGGTGAACCCGGCCTTCTCGCTGCCGTCCCACTGGACGGGGGTGCGGGCGTTGTCCCGGGAGATGGGGCCAGGCCGGCCAGGACGGCGGCCGGGTCGTCGCCTGCGCGCACGCGCTCATGGAAGTGGTTGACGGACTCCAGGTCCCGGTAGTCCTCAATGCCGCGGAAGACCGTGTTGGCCATGCCCAGCTCCTCGCCCTGGTAGACGTAGGGGGTACCGCGGTGGGTGTGGAGGATCGTGGCGAGGGTCTTGGCCGAGCGGATGCGCCAGGCCGGGTCGTCGTCGCCGAAACGGGAGACGGCGCGGGGCTGGTCGTGGTTGTCCCAGTAGGCGGAGTTCCAGCCCTTCTCCGCCGTCACGACGCCGGAAGGGTCGGTGACGGGGGCGAGCGCGGCCTGCCACTCGGCGAGGTTGGTCTTGAGGGTGACGAGGTCGAGGGGCTGTGGGTCGAACTTGCCTCCGGGCCCGTCGGTGAGGCTCACGTGCTCGAACTGGAAGACCATGTCGAGCTCGGCGCGGGCGGGATCGGTGTAGAGGGCGGCCTCGCTTCGCGTGGCTCCGGGCATCTCCCCGACGGTGATGACGTGGCCGGGCCGGGGCGCGAGGACCTGCTGGTTCATCTCGCGGAGGAACTCGTGGATGCGCGGGCCGTTGGCCACCGCGGCGAATGCGTTGCCGTAAAGGTCTCCCTCGCCCTGGGGCGCATCGGTGAGCGGGTGGGTCTTGGAGATGAAGTTGATGACGTCCATGCGGAAGCCGTCGACGCCGCGGTCCAGCCACCAGGTCATCATCTCGTGGATGGCGCGGCGCACCTCGGGGTTCTCCCAGTTGAGGTCGGGCTGCTTGGGTGAGAAGAGGTGCAGGTAGAACTCCTGGGTACCCTCGTCCCAGGCCCAGGCGGATCCTGAGAAGGCCGAGCCCCAGTTGGTGGGCTCGGTGCCCGGCTGCCCGGGGGCCAGTCCGTCGATCTGTCGGGCGGGCCGCCAGACGTACCAGTCCCGTTTGGGGTCCTGCTTCGAGGATCGGCTGGCGATGAACCAGGGGTGCTCGTCGCTGGTGTGGTTGACGACGAGGTCCATGACCAGGCGCATGCCACGGGCGTGGAGGCCGTCGATGAGGGCGTCGAAGTCGTCCAGGGTGCCGAAGGGGGGGTCGATGTCCTGGTAGTCGGAGATGTCGTAGCCGTTGTCGTCCTGCGGGGAGCGGTAGACGGGGCTGAGCCACACGACGTCGACGCCCAGCTCGTCGAGGTGGTCCAGGCGGCCGGTCAGACCCGGGATGTCGCCGATCCCGTCGCCGTCGGAGTCGGCGAAGGAGCGGGGTAGATCTGGTAGACGACGGCGCGGCGCCACCAGTCCGGTTCGTCGCCGACGTGGTGGTGAGAGACAGCCAGGGGTGCGGGGCGGGTCACGGGCGACTTCCTTCCTACCGGCATGAAGGGGAAACAGGGACGGATACGAGGGGGTCCGACACGGATGGGACGCAGATCGGCAGTAACGGGGCGGGAGCTCGCGGCTTGTCCCGACTGCACCGCCAGGGCCGACGGCGCTCTGCGAACCCGTACCGATTGTGTCAGACGGCACGCCGGGCCACGGCCGATTATGATGATTGCCCGCGCCTCGGCCCGGGCGCCACCTCCCCCACCATCCCCTGTGACGACCCTGTTGTGAAAGGCCGACTGTTGGTTTCTCCTCTCTCCGATGCTCCCGACACACCGCGTCTGGCCGCTGCACGCCCCGAGGCCGTCGTGGTCGGATCCTCACCGGCTGAGTCCCACTACCGGTTCACGGTGCTGACCTCCCGACTCATCCGCATGGAGCACTCCCCCACGGATGTGTTCACCGACGCCGCCACCCAGCTGGTCGTGAGCCGGGACCTCGGTGAACCGCCGTCGTTCCGGGTGGTACGGGGCGAGGACCGCCTGGAGATCATCACCGAGCACCTGCACCTGACCCATGTCCCCTCGCTGGGCTTCTCCCCGTCCGGGCTCAGTGTCAGGCTGCGCTCGACGGCGCTTCACGCCCACGGCGGCACCTGGCACCACGGCGACGTCTGGGATCCGGACGAGACCTTCCTGACGAACCTGGGCGGCACCACCCGCACCCTCGATGAGGCCGACGGCGCCGTCGCCCTCAGTCCGGGGCTGTTGAGCCTGAGCGGCATCACCGCCCTGGACGACTCATCATCCCTGCTCCTCACCGAGGACGAGTGGGTCCGGCCGCGCGAGCCCGGCAACCGGGTCGGCGATGGGGCGCAGGACCTCTACGTCTTCGGCTACGGCCAGGACTACCGGGAGGCGCTGCGCGACTTTTCTTCGGCCTCACCGGCCCGAGCCCCTTGATCCCCCGGGCGCTGCTGGGCAACTGGTGGAGCCGCTACCACCCCTACAGCGCCCAGGAGTACCTGGCGCTCATGGACCGCTTCGCCGCCCACGAGCTGCCCTTCTCCGTGGCCGTCATCGACATGGACTGGCACGTCACCGACATCGATCCGGCGATCGGCACGGGCTGGACCGGCTACTCCTGGAACCGGGACCTCTTCCCTGACCCTGCGGCCTTCCTGGCCGGTCTGCACGAGCGGGGCATGCTCACCACGCTCAACGTCCACCCGGCCCAGGGGGTGCGGCGCCACGAGGACGCCTACGAGGAGGTCTGTGCCGACCTGGGCCTGGACGCGGGCAGCGGGGAGGATGTGCCCTTCAATATCGCCGACCGGGGTTTCGCGGCCTCTACCTCTCACGGCTCCACCACCGGCTGGAGGATGAGGGCGTGGACTTCTGGTGGCTGGACTGGCAGCAGGGCGGCTCCACGACGGTTCCCGGCCTGGACCCGTTGTGGATGCTCAACCATGTCCACTACCTCGACTCGGGCCGGGAGCGCCCGATGGCGACAGGTGGTGTGGAGCGGCGTCGGCCGGCGACGTTCTCGCGCTTCGCCGACGCCTCGAGCCACCGCACGCCGGTGGGCTTCTCCGGGGACACGATCATCAGCTGGGACTCTCTGCGCTTCCAGCCGATGTTCACGGCCACGGCCGCCAACATCGGCTACTTCTGGTGGTCCAACGACATCGGCGGGCACATGCTGGGCCATAGCGACGACGCGATGGCGGCCCGCTGGTTCCAGCTGGGATGCTTCTCCCCCATCAACCGCCTGCACTCGTCGAACTCGGGCTTCACCTCCAAGGAGCCCTGGCGCTACTCGCGTGACGCGCGCACCACCATGGAGGCGCACCTGAGGCTGCGTCACCGGCTGGTGCCCTACCTGTACACGTGGGCGAGGCGCTCGGTGAGCGAGGGCGTGGGGCCGGTGCGCCCGATCTACCACGACCACCCGCGGGAGATGGCCGCCTACCAGCACCGGAGCAGCTTCTGCTTCGGGGACCTGCTGGTGGTGCCCTTCACCTCGCCGTTGGACGAGACCACCGGCCTGGGACGGGAGTCTGCCTGGCTGCCCGACGGCGTCTGGTACGACCTGCCCACGGGGCGCCGTTATGACGCCACCACCGGCGGGCACGGGCGGATGCTGAGCCTGTCGCGTCCCCTGGACCGCATCGGTGTGCTGGCCCGGGCCGGCTCGGTCATCCCGCTGACCGGGAACCTGACGGAAGCTGCCGGAGACAATCCGCACGAGCTGGAGATCGTCGTCGTGCCCGGCGGCTCGGGGGTCTTCACCCTGGAGGAGGACGACGGCTCGGCCGAGCCGGGCCCGGACCGGGTCGCCCGCACCCGCCTGGCACTGACCTGGCCGGATAACGAGGGGGAGCACGGCGGGGACGCGGCGCTGCGTATCCGCTTGAGGGGCCGCCGACGTCGTTCCGGACTCACGGCAGGTGAGGGTGAGGCTTCTGGCCGGACAGGCCACGGGCGCCTGGCTGGGGTTGGGCGATCAGGCATGCCGACTCGTCGTCGAGGAGGTCGACGGCGACGGCTTCACCCTGGGGGCCGGGACGCTGGTGCACTTAGGCGAGCTGAGTCGCCAGGAGCTGGCCGACGGCGTCGAGCTAGTGCTGCGCGGTGCGCGGCAGGCACCGGCCGACTGGCACGACGAGGTCCACGCGATCCTGGATGCGGCCCGTGTGGCCTACGCGGCCAAGGACCAGGCCTGGGCCGCCGTGGAGCGGGGCATGAGCGGGACCGCGCTCCTGGGTGAGATGGAGTCGCTGGGCCTGCCAGAGGCGCTGCGCTCGGCCGTGGCCGAGGTGCTTCCCCACTCCTGAGCAGAACGCGAGGGCCGGCTCTGGCGAGTCGGCTCGAGCTGACCGGCAGTGCCACAGGCCGCGGCTAGGCTGTCGGTCATGAGTGAGATTCCCTCTCCGCGCTTTCCCGAGGCCGAGCCCTACTTCGTCGGCGACGACCGCACCAACCGCGAGCGCATGCTCGCCGGTGACTGGTACGTCTCCGACGACCCGGACAGCGCCAGGATCGCGGCGCACGCCCGCAAGATGCTCTACCGCTTCGAGCGGGCCTTCGCCGAGGGTGAGGAGGACTGCTGGGATCTGCTGCGCTCGGCGATCCCGGGCCTGGGCGACAAGGTGCGCCTGCTACCGCCGGTGCGCGTGGACTACGGGGACAACATCACCGTGGGCGAGGGGACCTTCGCCAACTACGGGCTGGTGGCCCTGGACGTCGTGGAGATCCGTATCGGCGCCCACTGCCAGATCGGCCCGAACGTCCAGCTGCTCACGCCGGTCCACCCCCTGGAGCCGACGCCGCGAGCCTGCTCCCTGGAGGCGGCCGACCCCATCACGATCGGCGACAACGTGTGGCTGGGTGGCGGGGTCATCGTCTGCCCCGGCGTGACCATCGGGGACAACTGCGTCATCGGCGCGGGCTCGGTGGTCACCAAGGACATTCCCGCCGGCAGCCTCGCGGTGGGTAACCCGGCCCGGGTCCTGCGCCAGCTGGACGACTCCACCTTCGGGCCCCGAACTCGGTCGTCACGCTTGAGGACGACGCCGCGTCACACCCGAGACTAGGGCGGTGCCGCAATCGGCCCCGAACACCAGTACCGTCACCTTTTCAGGGAGCCGCCACCATGAATCCTGATGCCTTCTCCGACCTGGCCGCCGCCCGGTACTCCGTGCGGGACTTCCGACCGGATCCCGTACCGACTGAGATCGTCGAGGAGATCCTGGAGGATACCCGTCAGGCCCCGAGCTGGTCGAACACTCGGCCCTTCATGCTGGCGCTGGCCACCGGGGAGCGGGCAGACCGGCTGCGCGCCGCTACATCGCCGAGTTCGACGTGACCCTCCCGGTCCAGCACAAGAAGCGCGGCGCCATGGTCCGCCTGGCCCTGAGCGGTAAGGCACCCGACGGCGACTACCGGACCTGGGCGCCCCACCCTGCGGACCTGCTGCCCCACTCCCAGGCCGTCGGCAGTCAGCTGTACGCTCACATGGGCATCGCCCGGCAGGACCGCAAGGCCCGCGATGCGGCCGTCCGCCGCAACTGCGAGGCCTTCGGCGCACCGGTCATCGGTTTCGTCCTGGTCCACAAGGGCCTTATGCCCTTCGCCGCGCTCGACGCCGGAATCATGCTCCAGACCCTGTTCCTGTCGGCCAAGGCCCACGGTGTCGACTCCTGCCCCCTGGGAGTCCTGGCCACCTGGCGCCGCCCCTTCGACGCCGAGTTCGAGGCGCCGGCCGACTACCGTCTCATCACCGGCTTCGCCCTGGGCTACGCCTCCGACGCCCCGGTCAACGACTTCCGGGCCGAGCGGCGGGCCGTGCGCCTGGTGCCGACTCGCGGCTGATCCGGTCGCGGCCCGCTCGAACCGTCACCGTTTGTGGTGCTCGACGTCGCGGTCGTACCTTATGCCTCGCGTTCGAAGGGTAAAGGGTACGAACGCGCGCCCTAAGGTACCCATCCTACTTTCGCAACAGCCCCTAGGCCGGCTGCGTGCTGTGCATTGCGTCCCGAGCCGGACGGCGCCAGCAGGGCGGGACGATGAGTCCGCGCCGGCGGACCGCGACCAGCACGGCCAGCCCGACAGCGGTGCACAGCACGATCGCCACTGCGCCGAAGACTGTGGCGTGAGAGTTGCCCAAGTGCGCGGCACACCTCATGCACCGCGAGGAAGAGTGCCTGCTGCTGCGAGAGCCTGGACCGTCAGATCTTGGCCACGGGAGCGTAGCGCAGAATGAGGCGCTTGGTGGCGGGGGCGCCGTCGATGACGAACTCGACGCGGGCGGTCAGGGAGCGTCCCTTGCCCTCCAGGCCGACGACGGTGCCCACCCCGTAGGAGTCGTGGCGCACCTGGTCGCCGGTCCTCAGCCCGGCCACGGCCGCGGGCAGGTCCTCCGAGGCGGCGGCTCCGCCGGCCGGTGACGCGGCGCTCTGCTTTCCGCGGGCCTCAAGGCGGACGGAGGCGCGCTTGGCGGCCCGGTCCTGGGCGGTCTCCACGCGCCCCAGCTTGCCCGAGCGCTTGGCGCCTCCCCCCACGGGCGGGGCGAAGTCATCGTCGTCGGAGTAGCCGCCGGAGTAGGAGTCCTGCCGGGAGCTTCCCGAGCGCCGCCCTCCCGAGCCGAAGCCGCCCTCGCCCCAGCTGCTCCCCCAGCCGGTGCCGCCGCCGCGCAGCGCCTCCATCGAGGAGGCCAGGCGCTTCCAGTCGATGGTCTCATCCGGGACGTCGTCGAGGAAGCGGGAGGCGGGCATGGCGTTGGCGGCGCCCCAGGCCGAGCGCACGGCGGCGCGGGTGAGATAGAGGCGCTCGCGGGCGCGGGTGAGGGCCACGTAGGCCAGTCGGCGCTCCTCGGCGAGCTCGGTCTCCTCGGCCAGGGAGCGGGTGTGGGGGAAGGTGCCGTCCTCCATGCCGGTGACGAAGACGACCGGGAACTCCAGTCCCTTGGCGGTGTGGACGGTCATGAGGGTGATCTGCCCCTGCTCCTCGGCCTTGCGGGCCTCCTCGTCCTCCAGGTCGGCGCTGGGCGGGAGCTGGTCGGAGTCGGCCACGAGCGAGACGCGTTCGAGGAAGTCGGCCAGGGTTCCGTCTGGGTTGGCGGCTTGGAAGTCGCTGGCCACCGAGTGGAGCTCGGCAAGGTTCTCCACGCGGGTGGCGTCCTGGGGGTCGTCACTGGCGCGCAGCTCGGCGAGATAGCCCGAGGCGTCCAGGGCGGAGTCGAGGAGGTCGGCGACGCCGTCGCCGGCGGTGACCATGTGACGCAGGGTGGTGAGCAGCTCGTGGAAGCCGCGCACCTGGTTGCGGGCCCGGGTGGTCAGGCCCTCGACCTCGGGCGGCTCGCCGGCCTCGGCGGAGGACGGGTCCTGCCCGTCGGCTCCCTCGGTATCACCGGCCTCGTCGGCCTGGGCCTCGCGGAGGGCTCCGGCGGCGTCGGCGATCGCCTGTCCGAAGGAGACGGCGTAGCGGGCAGCGTGCTCGGCCAAGGCCCCCTCGGCCTTGTCCCCCAGGCCGCGCTTGGGGACGTTGAGGATGCGGCGCAGGTTGACGTCATCGTCGGGGTTGTCGACGGCGCGCAGATAGGCGATGGCGTCCTTGATCTCTCGGCGGTCGTAGAAGCGTGTGCCGCCGATGACCTTGTAGGGCTGGCCGGCGCGCATGAAGGCCTCTTCGAGGGCGCGGGACTGGGCGTTGGTGCGATAGAAGACGGCGACGTCACGGGGGTGCACGCCGTGCTCGTCGGCCAGGCGGTCGACCTCCTGGCTGATCCAGCGGGCCTCGTCGTGCTCGGAGTCGGCGACATAGCCGGTGATGGGGGCGCCGTCCCCGGCGGCGGTCCACAGGTTCTTCTCGCGCCGGCCGCTGTTGCGGGAGATGACGGCATTGGCGGCGGAGAGGATGTTCTGGGTGGAACGGTAGTTCTGCTCCAGCAGGATGGTGCGCGCCGAGGGATAGTCCTCCTCGAACTCCTCAATGTTGCGGATGGTGGCGCCGCGGAAGGCGTAGATGGACTGGTCGGAGTCGCCGACGACGGTCAGCTCACCGACCGGCAGGGCCGAGTCCGCCCCGGAGGTGCCGGGCCCGCCGACGAGCTCGCGCACGAGGACGTACTGGGCGTGGTTGGTGTCCTGGTACTCGTCGACCAGGATGTGGCGGAAGCGGCGCCGGTACATCTCGGCGACGGCCGGGCGATTCTGGAGCAGGGCGACGGTGCGCATGATGATGTCGTCGAAGTCCAGGGCGTTGGCGGCGCTCAGACGCTCGGCGTAGGCGCGGTAGACCTCGGCCAGGTGGCGCTCGAGGGGGTTGGAGGTCACGGCCCGCTCGGCGAACTGGGCCGGGGTGATGAGCTCGTTCTTCAGGTCGGAGATGCGGCGGGCGAAGGTCTTGGGGGTGAAGCGCTTGGGGTCGATGCCCAGCTCGCGCACGATGAGAGTGAGGAGGCGGGTGGAGTCGGCGGCGTCGTAGATGGAGAAGGTGGAGCGCAGGCCGGCTGCCTCGTGCTCGCGGCGCAGGATGCGCACGCAGGCGGAGTGGAAGGTGGAGACCCACATGCGCTCGCCGGCGGGTCCCACCAGGGCGGTGACGCGCTCGCGCATCTCGGCGGCGGCCTTGTTGGTGAAGGTGATGGCCAGGATCTCGCCGGGGCGGGCGCGGCCGGTGGCGATGAGGTGGGCGATGCGGTGGGTCAGGACCCGGGTCTTGCCCGATCCGGCCCCGGCGATGATGAGCAGCGGCGCGCCCGAGTGCGTGACGGCGGCCTCCTGGGCGGGGTTGAGGCCGGAGAGCAGCTCGGCCGGGTCTGAGACCGTCACGCCCCAGGCGGGGCCGGGGACGTGGCCCGACGGCGCGGCGCCGCCGGCTCGGGCGCGGGCAGCGGCGGCGTTGGCCTGGGCGCGGGCGACGAGGGCTGAGACCTCGTCCTGGCGCTCCTCCCAGGTGGGGGCCGCGGCGGCCTCGTCCTCGGGCGGCGGGGCGTCCTCGGGGCCCCAGTCCTCCTCCGGCGCCTCGACGTCGGCCCAGGAGTCGTCGTCGAAGGAGCCTCCGGTGGGCACGAGGGCGGGTAGCGCGGCCTCGGGCGGCGGCGTGGCCGCACCGCCGGAGCCGGGCATGGGCAGGGCACCGAAGAGGGAGTTCATCGCGTTCATCGTGAGGCCAAGCCTAGGCCAGGGCACCGACGCGTTCCGTATTCTTCTCCACCCCAACCCGACATTGACAGCACGCTGTCAATAATGACAGCATACTGTCGATAGATGGCAGAGCAACCGAAGAGGAGCCGAGATGCAGACCATCGCCCTATACACGACCGAGACCATGGCGGACTGGGAGTACGCCTATCTCACCACTCAGATCGCAGGCGCGGAGCGGCTCAAGCCCGGGCGCTTCCGGCTGCTGCTCGTGGGCGACGGGCTCGAACCCGTACGCACACTCGGGAACCTGCCGCTGGCGCCGGAGGCCGACCTCGATGTCCTGGATGCGCTGGCAGACGAGGAGGACTTACTCGCGGCCCTGGTCGTCCCTGGCGGCGACCACTACGCGGTCGGGCACGAACGACTCATTGAGACTGTCGGCCACCTCGTGGACAAGGCAATTCCGGTGGCGGCGATCTGCGGCGCCACGCTCCTGCTGGCCCGCGGCGGCTTCCTGGACGAGCGCCGCCACACCTCGAATGCCGCCTCGTACCTCCAGGCCAGTGGATACCGCGGTGGTACGCGCTACGAGGAGGCCCCGGTGGTGACCAACCGGGGCGTCACCACCGCCTCGGGCATCCACGCGATCCCCTTCACCGCGGAGATCATGCGGATCATCGGGCTTGTGCCCGATGCGATGGTCGACTCCTGGGAACAGGTCTTTCTCAACGGCCGGGAGAGGGACTACATGGCTCTGATGGAGGCGACCAGTGCCTGGCAGAACGCCTGAAGGGGACGCACTCACTGCCCTGGTCCTTCCCGTCTTCGCGCTCAACGGGGAGCTCCTGGAGGCGGCTGCGGTGATCACGGCCCCACATGAGCTGACCCCTGCCCGGTGGCAGGTACTGGGCGCCGTCCTGGAGGAACCGCTGCCGGTTGCCGAGATCGCGCGTCGGGTGGGACTGACCCGGCAGAGTGTGCAACGGGTGGCCAATGACGTCGTCGCCCAGGGATGGGCGCACTGGCAGCCCAATCCCGGGCGGCGCGGTCAGAACCTGCTCGTCCTGACAGACAAGGGAAGGCGAGCGATCGCGGCACTGACTGCGGAGCAGCACGCCTGGGCCGATGCCGTCGGCCAGGAGATCGGAGAGAAGGACCTGAAGACCCTGGCGACGCTGATCAGCCAGGTCACCGAGGCGTCACGCCGCTACCGGCAAGCCGCCGGAGAGGAGCCCTCGCCTTAACCAGACAGCCGCCCCCAGGCGCACCGGACACCGAGCGAGGACCTACGCCCCGCTGAGCCAGTTCCGGTCGGGGACGTACTTTCCGCATGAGGACAGCGTTCTATTGCAGACGACTGGTGCCAGAGTGCAGTCATCTTGGATGAAAGTACGTCCCCAGCACGAAACGCAGTCCCCACCCCGGGGCGCGCACATGGTCTCCGCCGCCACTGCCCAGAGTCGTGTCCGACAGGTCCATTCCGGTCTCGAACAGGGTGGGCCCCGCGGGGCCCACGGCGTCATCACGGACCTCGCGGTATCTGGCCGAACACAACCATCCCACTCCAGACAAGTACTCCCCGAGGTCCAGGTAGTACTGGCCAGGATTCAACCGCACTGCACGAACCCCGCCCCTGGTGAAGCGCACCGACGTCGCCTCCAACAACACCCGAGCCTCGTGCAGAGCAACTGGGCCCTACGAGAACGACCCCCTCTCACCACACCACCTACCGACGCGACCTTTTCACTGTGGAGATCCATCCTCGGCAGGTTCTCTGGATTCGCATCGCTCTCGGCTCCACGATAGAGAGGTGTACTCCGAGACGGTCCTGAGTGAGCAGCGGACACTCTGGCGATCGGTGGGCGGCAGCGCCGCTGCCATTCCCGCTGACGGATGCGTCGACCTCATTGTCCGCAGCGAGCAGGTGCTCCTGTGCGGCCCGCAGACTCGTGTCATCCACGCTCCTGCCGACGACGTTCGCCCCACTGTCGGCTTGAGGCTGGAAGCGGGAACCGCTCACAGGATCCTGCCCTTAGCACTCTGCGAGTTGAGGGACCAAGTAGTGGAACTGCGTGCCGTGCTGGGGTCTGAAGGGGTTGTCCTGTACGACCTGATGATGCGAGCGAGCAACGCTTCTCGGCCCGACCTCACGCTCTCTCCTATGCTTGTCGACCAGGAGGAACCGTGGGCGGCGGCGACGCGCCGGCTCGCCCGGACCGGAACGTCGGCCCGCGAGGCAGCCCGGGGCTCTGGACTGGTCGGAGCGCACGCTTCGCAGACGAATGCTGGAGAGCTTCGGCTACGGGTACTCCACTCTGGTACGTATCGAGCGGGCGTGCCGGGCGCGCTCGCTCCTCCAGCGGGGGCTTTCGCCGGCCGATGTCTCAGCGATGACGGGCTATGCGGACCAGCCGCATCTGACCCGCGAGTTCGCGCGCATGGTCGGGGTGACGCCGGCTCAGTTCTCCAAGGCCGCGAAGAGGTCGACGCTATTGCCATCGGGTCGAGCACCGTGGCGTAGCGCTGCCCCCAGGGAGCGTCCCACGGCTTCGTGCGGCCTTCGTATCCTGCTCCGGCGAGCCTGGCGTAGGTGTCGTCCACGGCACTCGCCGTCCCCTGATCGAAGGCCAGGGCGATGCGATGGCCTCCCGAGGGCGACTCGTACCCGGGGTCGAGGCGGCGAATGAGGTCGATGGTGTCCCAGGCCAGAACAGTGCCGTCCTCGAGCCTGGTATCGACATGCGGCTCGTCGCTCCCTTCGGGGACGGGCGCTCCAAGCAGACGGTAGAAGGCGAGTGAGGCGGACATATTGCGAGTCACGATGCCGATGAATCCGAGTCGTAGTGTCATAGCGACACCGTATGCCGTCCACGCCACCGCGTCTTGAACAGAACGGCCATCACCCACAGCCCGGCAGGGCCCATGCGTACATCATCAGTCCACATCCACTCAATCTGCGACATATCAGCTCACCGAATGCGAGCGAGCATCACACGCCCGAAACAGGTACCCGCCGCGGTCGAACTCAGGCCGGCCTGCAAAGCCGTTGGGACTCTCAACGCCGTCGGTCCCGCCGACGGCGTCTACCGCACGGCGCGCAGGTAGCGGTCACGTCCGGTGAGGTCCTGGCCGGTCTCGGCCCGCTTGAAGCCGGCCCCGAGCGCAGCCGCGCGCAGCAGGGCCCCCTGCTCGTGGTCGTGCTCCATGACGAGGACGCCGCCGGTGCGCAGCAGGGCGACCGAGCGCACGAGGACGTCGACCGGGATGTCCAGCCCGTCGGGTCCCCCGCCGTAGAGGGCAACGGTGGGCTCGTGCTGGGAGGTTTCGGTATCCTCCACGGCGCCTGCCGGCACGTAGGGCGGGTTGGAGACGACGACGTCGACCTGCCCGTTGAGGTCGTGAAGGACCAGCGGGTCGGTGGCGTCGGCGTGGATCACCTCGACGCGCCCGGGAACCAGCCGCTCGCAGTTCTCGCGGGCCAGGGCCGCGGCCGTCTCGCTGATCTCGACGGCGACCACCCTGGCACCAGGGACCTCCTTGGCGACGCAGGCGGCGATCGCGCCCGAGCCGGTGCACAGGTCAGCGGTCAGGACCACTCCCCCGCCGCCGTCCATCACCTCGCGGGCGGCCTCGATCGCGGCTCCGGCCACCACCTCGGTCTCCGGGCGCACAATGAACACGCCGGGACGGCTGATGAGCTCGGCGCCCCGCAACCACATACGGCCGATGATGTGCTGAAGGGGCTCGCGACACTCGCGGCGCAGCACCAGCGCGTCATAGGCGGCCGGGAAATCCCCGTCGGCGCCGTCGGCCAGGAGGAGGGCCCGCCCCAGCAGGTGCTCGGCCAGGATCCTGGCGTCGACCTGGGGACTCGTCACTCCAGCCGCCGCCAGCCGCCCGGCCGCCTGGCGCACCAGCGCCCGCAGCCCGTAGCGGTCCACCGCGCCCGCCGGCGCACCGCCGCACAACTCAGGAACCACTGCCCTCACCCACTTGGGATAACCGCTCAGCCTCGTCCATGGCGATGGCCGAGGCGATCACCGGGCCGAGGTCACCGTCGAGCACGGCGTCGAGGTTGTAGGCCTTGAAGCCGGTGCGGTGGTCAGCGATCCGGTTCTCAGGGAAATTGTAGGTGCGGATTCGCTCGGAGCGGTCCACAGTGCGCACCTGACTGCGACGAACCTGTGCGGCCTCGGCGGCGGCGGCCGCCACCCGCTCGGCCAGGAGACGGGCCCGCAGGACTCGCATGGCCGCCTCCTTGTTCTGCAATTGGGACTTCTCGTTCTGCATGGACACGACGATTCCGGAGGGCAGGTGGGTGATGCGCACGGCCGAGTCGGTGGTGTTGACGCTCTGGCCCCCGGGCCCCGAGGAGCGGAAGACGTCGATGCGCAGGTCGGCAGCGTCGATCTGGAGCTCACCGGGGTCGTCGGCCTCCGGCATGACCAGGACGCCGGCCGCGGAGGTGTGGATGCGACCCTGGGACTCGGTGACCGGGACGCGCTGGACGCGGTGAACACCGCCCTCGTACTTCAGGTGCGCCCACACCCCGTCCTGGGGCTCCACGGGCCCGCGGGTCTTGATGGCCAGCCGCACGTCCTTGTAGCCGCCCAGGTCGGAGTCGGTGGCGTCGAGGACCTCCACGGCCCACCCCTGCCGCTCGGCGTAGCGGGAGTACATGCGGGCCAGGTCGGAGGCGAAGAGTGCTGACTCCTCGCCCCCCTCACCGGCCTTGACCTCGATGATGACGTCGCGGGCGTCATCGGGGTCGCGGGGCACGAGGACCTCGCGCAGGCGCTCACCGGCCTCGGTCGCGGCGGCCTTGAGGGCCGGCAGCTCGGCGGCGAAGTCCTCATCCTCCGCGGCCAGCTCGCGGGCGTCGTCCAGGTCGGCGCTGGCCGACTGCCAGGTCCGGTAGGCGGCCACGACTCTGCCGAGCTCGGCGTAGCGGCGCCCCAGCCGACGCATGGCACCGGGGTCGGAGGCCGCGGGCCCGGCCATCTCGGCCTCGATGTCCGCGTACTCGGCCAGGAGCGGCTCAGCGGCGGAGAAGTCCTCACTCATGGACTCGGGTTCCTTCATGGGATGGGAGTCGCGGTGCCACGCACCTACAATACGCGTGCGATATGCAAACGACGCCGACGGCGGCTCTGGGAGCCGGCCGCCGGCGCCGTGAGACGCGGTTACTTGCCGCGCTTGCCGTACCGGGCCTCGAAGCGGGCAACGCGGCCACCGGTGTCGAGGATCTTCTGCTTGCCGGTGTAGAAGGGGTGGCAAGCCGAGCACACGTCCACGCGGATCTCACCGGAGGTGACGGTGGAGCGGGTCTCGAAGGTGTTGCCACAGGTGCACGTGACCGTGGTGGCCACGTAGTCGGGGTGGATGCCCTGCTTCATAGGTTTCTCCTTAAGCGTCAGAGGGTCCCGGGTCCCACGCGGGAGCGAGGGTGAACCGGAGGCCAGCAGCAGATTGTGCCACCGGCCGACTCGCCCGCGCAACGGTTGAGCCGCGTGAGACCGGGCACCTGCCTGGGGTCGAGTCAGTCAGGTCCTGCCGGCACCGAGCCGGATCCGGAGGCTCTACTCGTCCTCACCGTCGGCCAGGGAGGTGCCGGCCGGGGTGGTCTTGGACAGGACCATGAGGAACTCGGCGTTGGACTGGGTGTCCTTGAGCTTGGACAGCACCAGCTCGAGGGCCTGCTGCTGCTCGAGCCCGGCGAAGAGCCGGCGCAGGCGCCACATGATCTTGAGCTGGGCGGGATCGATGAGCAGCTCCTCGCGGCGGGTGCCGGAGGCCGCCACGTCCACGGCCGGGAAGATGCGCTTGTCGGCGAGCTGTCGCGACAGCCGCAGCTCCATGTTTCCGGTGCCCTTGAACTCCTCGAAGATGACCTCGTCCATCTTGGATCCGGTCTCCACCAGGGCCGTGGCCAGGATGGTCAGGCTCCCACCGTTCTCCACGTTGCGGGCGGCGCCGAAGAAGCGCTTGGGCGGGTAGAGGGCGGAGGCGTCCACACCGCCGGAGAGGATCCGGCCGCTGGCCGGGGCCGCCAGGTTGTAGGCGCGCCCGAGCCGCGTGATGGAGTCCAGTAGCACGACGACGTCCTGCCCCAGCTCCACGAGGCGCTTGGCGCGCTCGATGGCCAGCTCGGCCACGATCGTGTGGTCGGAGGCGGGCCGGTCGAAGGTGGAGGCGATGACCTCCCCCTTGACGGTGCGTTGCATGTCAGTGACCTCCTCGGGGCGCTCGTCGACGAGCACGACCATGAGGTGGGCCTCGGGGTTGTTGACGCTGATGGCGTTGGCGATCTGCTGCAGGATGATGGTCTTACCCGCCTTGGGCGGGGAGACGATGAGCCCGCGCTGCCCCTTGCCGATGGGCGAGACCAGGTCGATGATCCGCGGGGTGACGGCCTTGGGCGTGGTCTCCAGGCGCAGCTGCTCCTGGGGGTAGAGGGGGGTGAGCTTGGCGAACTCGGGGCGGCGCTTGGAGCGCTCGGACTCCATACCATTGACGGTCTCGACGCTGACCATGGGGTTGTACTTGACGCGGCCGGCACGGTTCTGACGGCGGTTGCCGCGCCCGCCCTGAGGCGCTGAGGACTCCCCGCCCTCACGGACCCAGCCGGTCACGGCGTCACCGGCGCGCAGCCCGTTGTCCTTGATGAGCTGGTTGGAGACGTAGACGTCCTTGGGGCCGGGCAGGTAGCCGGAGGTGCGCAGGTAGGCGTGCTGGTTGTCGGTGACGTCCAGGATGCCGGCCACCGGCAGGAGGACCTCGTCCTCGCGCGACTGGTTGCGGTTCTGACGCCCGCCGCTGTTGTCACGGCTGTCGCGCTGATCGCGGTTGCCGTCACGGTCGTCGCGGTCGAAGCGGTCGCGTCCGCGCTTACGTCCCCGACGGCGGCGCCCGCCGCGCTCCTCGTCGTAGCCGTCGGTCTCGTCGCCGCTGTCGCGGCCCCGGCGCGAGCGCTCCTGGGACTCGACGACGGAGGTTCCGGTGGCGTCGGCCAGGGTCACGCATGAGGGCGGCCTTGGCGTCGGCATGGTCCTCGGGCGAGTCGGTGCGGGGCTCGTGGGAACCGCGATCCTGGTTCTCGGGGGCGCCGGCGGAGGCCTGGGCGCGCCTGCGGCCGCGGCGCGGCTGGTCGCGTGACGGGCGCTCGCCACGCTCGGAGCGGCTGTAGGAGTCGCCGCCGTCGGCCGCCTCAGTGCGCTCGGAACGCTCAGATCGTTCGGTGCGCTCGCGCCACCGGTTGCGGGCAGGGCGCTCTCCGTCGCGATCGGAGTCGCTGCCGGACCGGTCAGGCAGATCGATGCCAAGATCAAGAGCAGGTGAGGACTGATGCTCCTCGGGCGCGCCGGAGGCCGCGGTGGCACGACGACGACGCGAACGAGCCGAACCGGCCGCCTGGGAAGATTCCGAGGAGGTGGCGCTGGAGGAGGATGCGGAGGTGGTGTCGGTGGCGTCGGCCCCGGCATCGGGCGAGCTGTTCGACGCTTCGTGGGGAGTCGGGGAGTGGAGGCTGAGGAGCCGCGCGCCTGCCGGATGGCAGCGACGAGCTCGCTCTTTCGCATACGGGAGATGCCCTTGAGGCCCATGGAGCTGGCAAGCGACTGGAGCTCGGCCAGACGCATGGTGGAGAGCGAGGGCTGGGCGCTGGAGGTCTCGGTCACGAGTGTCCTAACGGTGTGATGACGCTCCGCGGGAGGAGACGTTCAACTGGGGGGACTCCCCCGGAATCATTCACGGGGAGGGTCATGCACTGCCGGTTCCTGCTGAGGCATGAGCCTCAGGTCCGGGGCTGGTGCGGTCAGCGGCGTGGTGCAATCCGCGCGGCCGACGACGTCAGCATAGCAGCCCCGTCGCGCAGTGCCTAACGGAACGCCAATGAGCAACGTCGGAGATGCCGCCGTTATTCCACCCATGACATCTCTCGTCGCCGCCTTGACACCGGTGGGGCCGACCGTACGTACGATCAACCCCACCGGAATGATCGACTCGGACGCAACCAAGTCGATTCTTGCCCTTCAAACTCCCAGGCTCACGGCCTCAGCGACCTGCGAGAAGCGTCCCCATGGGCGCGAAGTCGGCCAGCGGGTCAACCGGCGCCTGGCGCGGGAAGCGCTCCATGAGTGTGGCCAGCTCCCGCCCCGCCCGGGCCACGCGCTCACTCAAGGGCGACTCGGGCCTCTCAGAGGATGATGGCGTCTGCCAGGCCGCACCAAAGTCCTCACTGGCCGCGAAGACAGCGGTCTGCGTCGACAGGGCCTTCATGTAGGCGACCAGCGGCCGCAGCGCCATCTCGGTAACAAGATTGTGCCGCGCAGTGCCGGCCGTCGCCCCCAGCAGGACGGGGACGCCCTCAAGCGTGCCGTCAGGCAGCACATCCATGGCTGACTTGAACAGTCCGGAGTATGAGGCCTGAAAGACCGGGCTGACCAGGATGACGCCGTCGGCGGCGGACAGGGCATCGATCACCTTCTGCAGGTCGGCAGACACCGGTCCGCCCACACTGGCCAGGGCGATGTCCTTGACCAGGGGCCTGAGCCCGATGACCTCGATGCTGGCGAGGCGGGAGTCGGACTCTAGGGCCTTGCGGGCCGACTCGGCCAGCCGCTCGGCGAGCATCTGGGAGGTCGAGGGCTCCGAGACCCCAGCGTGCAGAGCCACGATCCGGCTCAGGCGCCCCATCTGGGTATTGGCATAGGCATCATAGGGTCGGCGATCCGGCCAGGGACTGGGTGCCCCCGAACGGGGCGACGGGTGCAGTCGTGCCTGTGGTCATGTCATCCATCTCCTGCTTGTCACTCGCCACGTCAAAGGTCTCCCGAGCCATCTCAGATCCTCACCTTCCGGCCCGTGAGCGGGTCGAACTCGTTGGACATGGAGAAGGGCTCCTCAGCCGGAGGCTCGGTCCCCTCCAGCAAAGCCCGGTGGCGCGGGTGGATCGGTGCACCCGGAACACCCTTGGACTTGGCGGGCTCCAGCTCGGCGCGCAGCGCCGGGACGATCTCGGAGCCCAGGTACTCGATCTGCTTCATGATCTCCTTGTGCGGGACGCCGCCCAGGTCCAGGTTGAAGGCCTGACGCTGGTAGTCGCCGATCGCATCCCGGTAGGTCAGGTACTTCTCCACGATCTGCTCGGGCGTGCCGACTGCGAGAGGCGTGTGCTGTGTCATCTCCTCCAGCGACGCCCCCTGGTAGACGTAGGTGTTGCGGAAGTAGGGGGTGTAGCGCTCGATGGCCTCGGCCTCGCTCCTGGCGGCGAAGATCTGTCCACCTAGCCCCACGATCGCCTGCTCGGGCTTGCCATGACCATAGAAGGCGAAGCGCTCTCGGTAGAGGTCGACCATCTTCTTGACATGGTCGATGGGCCAGAAGATGTTGTTATGCAGGTATCCGTCTCCGTAGTAGGCGGCCTGCTCGGCGATCTGGGGCGAGCGGATGGAGGCGTGCCACACGAAGGGCGGGACGCCATCGAGTGGGCGGGGCATGGATGTGAAGTCTTGCAGCGCGGTGCGGAACTCGCCCTCCCAGTCCACGTTGGTCTCCCGCCACAGGCGGCGCAGCAGGTCGTAGTTCTCCACCGAGAGCGAGATGCCCTTGCGGATGTCCTTGCCGAACCAGGGGTAGACCGGGCCGGTGTTGCCGCGCCCCATCATGAGGTCGACGCGCCCGTCGGCGAGGTGCTGGAGGTAGGCGTACTCCTCAGCCAGACGCACCGGGTCATTGGTGGTGATGAGGGTGGTCGCAGTGGTCAGGAGCAGCTTGTCTGTGCGTGCGGCGATGTTGGCCAGCAGGGTCGTGGGTGACGACGGCGCGAACGGCGGGTTGTGGTGCTCCCCGGTGGCGAAGAAGTCCAAACCTGCCTGCTCGGCCAGGACCGCCATCTCGACAGTGTTCTTGATGCGCTGATGCTCACTGGGGGCCTTACCGGTGGCCGGGTCAGTAGTGATGTCTCCAACCGTGAAGATTCCGAACTGCATCAAACGTCCTCCCTGTTTCCACACTGGATTTACCTGTCATTCATGTGTACTGACAGAACCGGAGACATTCATAGTTTATTTCTCAACCACCCGAGTGTGACGCACTTCCCGCGTGGGAGTGTGGCACTACCGCCTCACCGAGGATCCGAGGCGGACGCAGGTCGCGGGCGCCCTCGGACTCGAGGACGCCCGCGATCAAGGATGCGGATGAAGAAGCCGTTCGCACGGATCAGGAGGTCAGGACCGCACCACGGGTGTCGATACCGGGAGTGAGCACGCTCCAGCCGTGGTTCTCCAGGGTGAAGCGGGTCTGCTCGGCCAGGGGGGACAGGACCAGCACCGTGGGTCCCGCACCGGAGATGACTGCCGGGTATCCCTGCTCGCGCAGGGAGTCCATGACCGCCATGGAGGCGGGCAGGACCCCGCGCCGGTACTCCTGGTGGAGCCGGTCCTCGGTGCCGGCCATGAGCAGGTCGGGACGCCCGGCGAGGGCCAGCATGAGCACGGCCGCCCGGGAGGTGTTGAACAGGGCGTCCTCGCGCGGCACGGAGACGGGCAGAACCTGGCGGGCCTCCTTGGTGGACAGGCGCGTGGTCGACGGCGGGATGAGCAGGCTCACCCCCAGGGAGGCGTCCACGGGCATGGGCGCCATGCGCGGGTGCCCACCACGTTCGACCCAGGCGACGGTCGCGCCGCCGAAGACGGCGGGGGCGACGTTGTCGGGGTGCCCCTCGAACTCGGTGGCCAGGGAGAAGATCCGGTCATCGCTGAGGGCCTCCGGCTCGGAGATGAGGCCGCGCGCCAGCATGAGCCCGGCCACCGCGGCACTGGCCGACGACCCCATGCCCCCGCCGTGGGGGATCCGGTTGACGCAGCGCATCTCGAAGCCGGCCTGCGGGGCGCCGACGGCGTCCAGGCCGGCCCGCAGGGCCTGCACGACGAGGTTGTCGTCGTCGGTGGGGACCGTCTCGGCGCCGACACCTTCAACGATGACTCGGGTGACGCCGGTGATGGGGCGCACCGAGACCTCGTCGTAGTAGCGGAAGGCCATACCGAAGGAGTCGAAGCCGGGCCCCATGTTGGCCGTCGTGGCCGGGACACGGACGGCGGCGCGCTCGTAGACGATGCGCATGTCACTCGCCCTCGACGCGTTGGACGGAGACGACCTCGGCGACCCGGTCCGAGGCGCGCAGCCCTTCGACAGCGGCATCGAGGTGGAAGACGGGGGCCGGGTGGGTCACGAAGGTGACGACGGCCTGGTCGTCGCTTCCATCGGTGGTGACGTAGGCGCTCTGGCGCACCGAGTTGATGGAGACGCCGTTGTCGGCGAAGACCGTGGCCATGGCGGCCAGGGAGCCGACGGAGTCGTCGGAGCGCAGCTGGATCTGGTAGCGGGTGACGGCCGCCTCCGGACCGAGGACCGGCAGGTGCGCGTAGGAGGACTCGCGGGGCGCCTGGCCCCCGTGGACCCGGTGCGCGGCGGCGGCGACGACGTCGGACAGGACCGCGGAGGCGGTCGGGGCTCCCCCGGCGCCCTGCCCGTAGAACATGAGACGCCCAGCGCTCTCGGCCTCGACGAGGACAGCGTTGTAGGCGCCGTGCACGCTGGCCAGCGGGTGGTCGTTGGGCACGAGGGCGGGGTGGACGCGCACGGAGACGCCGCGGGCGTGCTCGTCCTCGCGGCGCTGGGCGATGGCGAGCAGCTTGAGCTCGCAGCCCGAGGCGTGGGCCTCGCGGATGTCGTCGGCGGTGACCTCTCGGATGCCCTCGACGGAGACGTCGTCGAGGCCCACGCGGGTGTGGAAGGCGAGGGAAGCGATGATGGCGGCCTTGGCAGCGGCGTCCAGTCCGTCGACGTCCGCGGTGGGGTCGGCCTCGGCGTAGCCGAGCTCCTGGGCGGTGGCCAGGGCGGTCTCGAAGGACAGGCCCTTGGTGCTCATCTCGTCGAGGATGTAGTTGGTGGTGCCGTTGACGATGCCGAGCACGCTGGTGACGCGGTCGCCGGCCATCGACTCGCGCAGCGCGTAGACGACCGGGATGGCACCGGCGACGGCGGCCTCGTAGTAGAAGTCGGTGCCGGCCGCGGCAGCAGCCGCGTAGAGCTCGGGGCCGTGGGCGGCGATGAGGGCCTTGTTGCCGGTGATGACGCTGGCCCCGGCCTTGAAGGCCGCCAGGATGAGCGTTCGGGCCGGCTCGATCCCGCCGATGAGCTCGATGACCAGATCGTTCCCGGTGGCGACGGCGGTGGCGTCATCGGTGAGGAGGTTCCGGGGCACCGAGGCGCCTCGTGGTGCGTTGACGTCGCGCACGGCGACGCCCGTGATCTCAAGGCGCGCACCGGAGCGGGCGGCGAAGTCATCGGCCTGCTCGGTGAGCAGACGAATCACCTGGCTGCCGACGGTCCCGGCGCCGAGGACGCCGACGGTGAGGGTGCGCTGGGCGGGGGAAGAGTCCTGAGCCACGAAATGACCACCTTGCTGTGTTGCGTGCCGTGCACGGGCACTTCGACTGCGTGATGCGATGGGCCCCAGGGAGGCGGAGACATCCGACCGGTTGTCCGACCGCCCTGGCCACCGCTGCGGGCCAGCATAAGGGTCATCGGCCTCGGAGCGCTCGCAGGTCCGTCTGCGAACACGCGGTGAGCCCGCTATCTCGGCCCGCGAAGAGCGGCCGATAGGGTCCCGGACGGCTCACCGTGACAGCAGGCCTCACAGCGAGGGGGCTCAGTGAGGGGTCTCAGCGGCGCCAGATGATCTGCTTGAGCAGTCGGCCGATGACCCGCCCCAGGCTCATGGGCATCGGGGACGCCGCGTCGTCGGCCCGGCCCCAGGCCGGGGGCGGCTGCTCCAGGGAGGAGACGAAGGAGGTCAGAGAGGAGGGTGAAGACGATGTCGCTGCGCTCATGCCTCCAGGTTAGGAAGGAGCTCGGGGTGGCCGTGACCCTCGGGAGAATGATTGATGGGGAGGAGATCTCCTCCCTGAGGCCGACTCGATGCCACGGCGCCTCCTGCTTCCGGATGCAGGCCCGGGCAGACCGATGGCATGCCGGGAGACGAGTGCCCAGGAATCAGGAACGCCAGTGGCTCCCTCCCGGATCATCCGAGAGGGAGCCACTGGTCCTATGGAGCGTTCAGGCTCGAGAAGCGGTCATCCGCGTTCAGGAGGCCTTGCGGCGGCGCGCCACCATCAGAGCACCGCCACCCAGGCCGGCACCGGCCAGGAGCAGGAGCGCAACGGTGTTGGCACCGGTGTGCGCCAGCGGCGGGGTACCACCGGTCGGCGTCTTCGGGGTTGAGGTGGGCGGAACCGGGGCGGCCGGGGTCGTCTGCGGAGCGCCCGGAGTGCTCGTGCTCGGCGGAGTCACGGTTGCCGGCGGGTTCGACTCGCTCGGCGGCAGCTGCTGCGTCGTCGTGGGAGGCGCAGTGGTGGCCGGCGGAGCCGTGGTGGTCGTCGGAGGCGCGGTGGTCGCCGGCGGGTACCCGGGCGGGTTGGAGGCCGTGGGAGGCAGCTGGTAGGTGGTCGGCGGAGCCGTGGTGGTCGTCGTCGTATTAGTCAGGGAGACCTTGACGAGCTCCTGGTCGCGGATGGTGAAGGTGTTGGTGTTCTGACCGTCCACGGTGAAGACCGGCTCACCCCAGCTGTAACCGGAGGCGGCGGGCTGGGCCTTGGAGGTGTCCTCGCTCAGCGTGATCTTGGTGCCCACGGGGAAGGTTCCGTCGAAGGCAACCGGCTCACCCGGCTTGACCGTGACGGAGGAGGTGCCGGTGCGGCCCTCACCGGTGGCCTTCTGCCCCTCGGGAGCCTTCCAGTCCGGGTAGGAGCTGGCGGCGGCCGGCAGCTCGTAGGCGACGTCGACGACGAAGGAGGAGCCGGCGGCCTGAGCGGCGGCCTCGCCCTGGACGACCTTGGTCACGTTGAAGGTGCCGAAACCGGGCTCCATCTGGACCGAGATGTCGAAGTACTGGACGTAGGACTGCTGCTGGGTGCTGGTCAGGTCCGTGCCCTGGAGGTTGACGGAGTTCTCGTAGGCGGCGCCCTGGGTGGCGGCGACGGCGTTACCGTTGGCGTCCACGAAGGAGACCGGGTACTCCAGGGTGAAGTTGGTGCCGTTCTGGAACGGACCGGTCACCTCGTAGGTGGCCATGCGGCCGTCCTGGGAGTAGCTGGCCTTGACATCGAAGTCACCGTACTGGGTGGTGGAGTCCTGGCCGGCGGCGTTGGTCACCGGGATGGTCTTGCCGTCCGCGGGGCGGAGGTTGAGGACCGTGCGGGTGGCGTCGGCCTGGTTGAAGCTCATGCCTCCACCGAGGGTGTCGGTGAAGACGATGGTCTGCCGGGAGCCGTCGAAGGTCTTGCCGAGCTTGTCACCAGTAGTCTGGTTGGTCCCGAAGTTCACACCCCAGGTCAGCTCCTTGTAGTTGTTGTAGAAGCTGGAAGCCCACTTGGTCAGCTCCCAGTTGCTCTCCTGGGGGCCACCGATACCGCCGCCACCAGGCAGGTGACAGCGGTGGTCACGCCGTTGGCGGTCAGGTCGACGGTCTGGGCGTCAGTGGTCTTGGCGACCGAGACCAGAGCGGAGCCGGCGCCCTTGAAGTTGTGGAAACCGGCGGCCTTGAGCTCATCGACCTTGGAGTTGAAGGTGCAGGTGACGTCCTTGACGGTGAGGGTGCAGCTGCCGACCTCGACGTCCTTGCCGCCGTACTCGACGGTCATCGGGTGGGTCGCGCTGTTCTGCAGATTGGTGAAGTACTCACCCAGACCGATGGTGAAGGAGTCGCCCGACTTGAGGTTGGCGTCGACGCCGCTCCAGTCGAAGCTCAGGCGAGCGAGGTCGTAGTAGTTGAGCTTTCCGTCCTGCTCAACGTTGTTGCCGTCCACACGTGTCAGAGACAGTTGGAAACGTTGACGCTCTTGTTCTCGTCGGCACTCGCCTGGGACGAGAGCTGAGACATGATCGCGACAAGGAAGAGAGCAAGGATGGCGACAAGTCCCCTCACCACCCCTCGTGAGAGGGCCGGCCGAGAGGCGGCGCCCGTGGACATTGTGTTCATGGGATCTCCGGATTCCTGGCATAGATGACAAAGGTCTGCCTCGTGAACCATCACCGAACATTCCCACCAGCCGTTCAGGAGACGGGAAGGCTGCCCCGTGATGACCAGGGCCACTGTGTCACAAACCGACTGTTTGGGAGTAGTGAACACACGAAACGCGCACGAGGTCACAGTTCCAGCACAACTGCGACCTAGGTTTCAGACAACTTCCATTGCTAATGCTTGTGGATATACCACAAGATTCATGTGACGAGTCCGTGCTGGCGCTGTATTTCTCCCATCAGGTAGACCGCGTTACCGTTGTTGGAGTCCCCCAAACAACCGGTCTTCATCTCTGTTGAGACACGTTTTACTCAGGTCCCTCTCAGATCGGAGTCGCACTCAGCGACCTCGCACCCTCCTGTCAGAGCATGCGCAGCGGCGCCGCCGCTGCAGGAACAGATCCTGGAACGACGACGCCGCTGTGCTGTGTTGCGTCGGGAGGCGGAGGCTCAGCCCTCCAGGCGTAGGAGGTCGTCGATGGTCTCGGGGCGCAGGATCCAGCCCGACTCGCCCTCACGCACCCAGCGCACGCCGGGGCGGGTGAAGAGGTTGTAGCTGGAGGCCATGGAGCGCCCGTAAGCACCCGTGGCAGGTACGGCCAGCACGTCACCGACGGAGAGGTCGGCGGGCAGATCCACGTCGCGTACGACGACGTCGCCGGACTCACAGTGCTTACCGACGACGCGCGCGCGGGTCAGGCCCACGGACGGGTCGGGGCGGCGGTTGGCGACCAGGGCCGTGTATGCCGCCTCGTAGAGGGCGGGGCGGATGTTGTCGCTCATGCCGCCATCGATGCTGACGTAGAGACGTGAGATCCCTTCCCCCAGCTCAACGCGCTTGAGACCGGTGACGGTGTAGAGGGTGACCGTCGTCGGTCCGGCGACGCTGCGCCCGGGCTCGACGGACACGTGCGGGACCGGGTCGCCGAGCTCCGTGCACAGCTCGCGCACCGTCTCGGCGAGGGTCCGGGCGACCTCCGCAGGGCTGGGCGGCACCGGATCCGCGCCGGTGTAGGCGATGCCGTAGCCGCCGCCCAGGTCGACCTCCGGACACAGGTGCCCCGTGTCCGCGGCGACCTCGTGGCGCAGGGTGAGGACGACGCGGGCGGCCTCACGGAAGCCGGCCAGGTCCATGATCTGGGAGCCGATGTGGGAGTGCAGCCCGTGCAGCTCGAGCTCGGGGGCGGCGATGATCGCGTCGATGGCCTGCCGGGCGGTGCCGGCGTGGACGGAGAGGCCGAACTTCTGGTCCTCGTGAGCGGTGGCGATGAACTCATGGCCCCCGGCGTGCACACCGGTGGTCAGGCGCACCATGACCCGGCCGGTCTCCTCGGGCCCGTAGACACCGTTCGCACGCAGGTCACGTACGGCACGGGCGGCGAGCTCCACCTCCTCGAGGGAGTCGAGGACGAGGTGACCCAGGTGGTGGCTGAGGGCGACGGCGATCTCCGCCTGCGTCTTGCCGTTGCCGTGCAGGCCCAGACGGGTGGCGTCCTCCCCGTCCACCTCCTGCAGGGCGGTGAGGGACACGGCGAGCTCGCCGCGGCTGGCGGTGTCGATGCCCATGCCCTCCTCGAGGGCCCACTGGGCGACCTTGGTGGTGAGGAAGGCCTTACCTGCGTAGAAGGCCTCTCCCCCGGCCATGCCGTAGCTGGGCCAGAACTCCTCGTGCATGGCGGCGGCCCAGGAGGCGGCACGGCCGCGCAGGTCGGCCTCGTCCAGGACGAAGACGGGACTGGGCGCATCGGTGAGGATCTCGGAGACGGTCAGCCCGCCCAGGGCGAGCTCGCCGTCGGGCGTGCGCCGCGCCGTCGTGGGCCACAGATCGGGGCGGTCCTCGGGCTCGGGACAGGCCAGCGCCCCCAGGGGCGGCTCACCGGCGGGAACCTGGTACGTCACGGTCTCACATCCTCTCGGGGGCGGAGACGCCCAGCAGGCCGAGCCCATTGGCGAGCACCTGCCCGACGGCGTCGTTGAGCCACAGGCGGGCCACGTGGCCGGAGTTGACGGCGTCGTCCCCGCGGGGGGGTGACGCGGGTGGCGCCGTACCAGGCGTGGTAGGCGGCGGCCAGCTGCTCGAGGTAGCGGGCCACGCGGTGCTGCTCGCGCAGGGAGGCGGCCTGGGCCACGGTGGCGGGGAACTGGGCCAGGATTCCCAGGAGGGCGGTGTCGGCCGGGTCGTCCAGGGCGGCGGGCTCGAAAGAGGCCACGTTCGGGTCGCGGCTCACCCCGTGCTCGGCGGCGTTGCGGGCCACGTTGCGGGTGCGGGCGTGAGCGTACTGGACGTAGTAGACGGGGTTGTCGGAGGTGGAGGAGGCCAGCAGGTCCAGGTCGATGTCGATCATGGAGTCCATGGAGGAGCGCGCCAGGGCGTAGCGGGCGGCGTCGACGCCGACGGCCTCGACGAGGTCCTCCAGGGTCACGATGGTGCCGGCGCGCTTGGACATGCGCACCGGGACGCCGTTCTTGACCAGGTTGACCATCTGGCCGATGAGGATCTGCATGTTGACGCCCGGGGTGTCGCCGTAGGCGGCGCACATGGCCATCATCCGCCCGACGTAGCCGTGGTGGTCGGCACCGAACAGGTAGAGGGAGCAGTCGGCGCCGCGGTCGCGCTTGTCCAGGTAGTAGGCGGTGTCCGCCGCGAAGTAGGCCGGGTTGCCGTCGGACTTGATGAGGACGCGGTCCTTGTCGTCCCCGAAGTCGGTGGTGCGTAGCCAGGTGGCGCCGTCGCGCTCCTCGATGACACCGCGCTTGCGCAGCTCGCCGATGGCACGGGTCACCGCACCCGATGTGTGCAGGGAGTCCTCGTGGAAGAAGACGTCGAAGTCGGCACGGAAGGCGTGAAGCTCGGCCTTGATGGAGGCGAACATGAGGTCGACGCCGCGGGCGCGGAAGACCTCGGTGGCCTCGGCGTCGTCGAGCGTGGCCGGGGCGGGGCGGCCGGCGGCGAGCTCGTCGGAGGTCACGCGCGCCGCGATCTCGGCGATGTAGGCACCGCCGTAGCCGTCCTCGGGGGCCTCCTGGCCGCGGGCCGCGGCGAGCAGGGAGACGGCGAAGCGGTCGATCTGGGTGCCGTGGTCGTTGAAGTAGTACTCGCGGGTGACTGCGGCGCCGCAGGCGGACAGGATCCGGGCCAGGGAGTCGCCGACAGCGGCCCAGCGGGCGCCGCCCAGGTGCACCGGGCCGGTGGGGTTGGCGGAGACATACTCGAGGTTAATGTGCTGGCCGCTCAGGGAGTCGTTGCGCCCGTAGGCCTCGCCGGCCTCGACGATGGAGCGCGCGAGCTCGCCGGCGCTGGCGGCGTCGAGGCGGATGTTGAGGAAGCCGGGGCCGGCGACCTCCACGGAGGCGACGCCGTCGAGGGCCTCAAGGCGGGGGACGAGGAGCTCGGCAAGGTCGCGTGGCTTGGTGCCGGCCTTCTTGGCCAGCTGCATGGCGACGTTGGTGGACCAGTCGCCGTGGTCACGGTTACGGGGGCGTTCGACGCGGGGCTCGGGGATCTCCGAGGCGGGCAGGGCGAGGGAGCCCTCGGCGGAGGCCTCTTCCAGGACGGTGCGGATGGCTGCGGCAAGCTCTTCTGGAGTCACGCCCGCCAGCGTACCGTCATCGGCCGGGCAGGACCGCGAGGGATGCCGACGACCGCGGGGCATCGTGGGACATGTCGCAGTCGCCCGTCAGTTTCGCTCAGGGGGCGGGACGCTGGTACAGTCACGCCTCGGGCCCCGGTAGCTCAGTGGATAGAGCGTCTGCCTCCGGAGCAGAAGGTCGCAGGTTCGAATCCTGTCCGGGGCACCGAGCCCGAGCCCTCGTCGCCACCCGCGGCGGGGGCTCGCCCGTGCATGCGGACCTGGCGACGCGGGGAGCGTCCACACTCCGATGCCACGGCTCGATGGCGGGTCCGCACTCCCGGTCCGGGCCTCAGCCCAGGGCCTGGAGAGCGAGGGTGGGGACGTCGGTCATGATGGCATCCACGTTGAGCTCGGCCAGCTGGCGCATCTGCTCGGGATCATCGACCGTCCACACGTGGACCTCCAGGCCGGCGGTATGCGCGGAGGCGACGAACCGTCGGGTGACCACCGGGACATTGTGGTAGCTCTCGGGGACCTGGACGGCGTCGACCCTTCCGCGCGTCCAGCCCCAGCGCGTCTGCGGCAGGGGCACGGCGGCCTCGCTGCGCAGCATGAGTCCGAGCACGTCGCTGACGCCCAGGGAGGTCATGGCCCGGGGTTCCTGACGGCGCAGGACGGCGAGCCGTCGGGCGGAGAAGGAGGCGAAGCGGACCCGGTCGAGGGCCTCGGCGTCGCGCACCGTCTGCAGGGCGGCCTGGACGACGTTGGAGTCCTTGAGGTCGACGTTGAACCTCATCGTCGGGTGGGCGTACAGGGCGTCGTCGAGCCGGACGAAGCCCCGCCCGTCACCGGAGTCGAGGTCGGCCAGCTCGGCCCACATGACCTCGCCGACGGAGCGGGGGTCGTTCGCGGTGCGGCGCAGGTCCTCGTCGTGGCTGAGCACGACGATGCCGTCGGCCGTCAGCCGCAGGTCGGTCTCCATCCACTCCAGGCCGAGCGCGGCCACGTGCTCGACGGCGCTCCAGGTGTTCTCAGGAACCTCGCGCCCGCCGCCGCGGTGGGCGATGACAGCAGGACGTCGTGTTCGTGACGAGGCAGGCGGCACTGTAGGTCTTCTCCCTCAGCTGCAGTTGGTGGTGAGCTCGACGGCGCCGTGCTCCTTGAGCCAGCCCCACGGCTCCACGGTCGACTCATCGGCGGTGTCGTCCTTGGTGCGCACCTCGAAGTGCAGGTGAGCACCGGAGGACCGCCCGGTGTTACCCACGCCGGCGATCATCTGGCCGGCCGTGACGGTGTCACCGGCCTTGACGTAGATGCCGTCCTCGTACATGTGGAGGTAGCTGGTGTACCAGACCTGACCGTCGATCTCGTGCTTGATGGTGACGGTTCCGGTGCCGTCCACCATGCTGGCGGTCGTCACGGTGCCGGCAGCGGCGGCGTAGATGGGCGTCCCGACGGGTGCGGCCATGTCTGACCGGCGTGCAGCTTGCGGTAGCCGAGGGTGGGGTGGGTGCGGTAACCGTACTCCGAGGAGATCTCGTAGGTGCCCGGGAGCATCGGGTAGAACAGCTGCGGCTTGGAGCTGAAGGCGGCGGTGTCACCGGAGGCGCCGGTCTCCGAGGAGCAGGTCTTGGCGGCGTTCTGGTAGGCCTCGCGGATCCTGGCCCGGGTGGCGGCGTCGGGGACGTTGGACAGCTGAGGATCGGAGCCCTCCTCCAGGTCGTCGTCCCGGCCGAGCACGGCGCTGGCCACCGACGACGGCTTCGCCCCGGCGGCGGCCGGGCTCTGCATGGTGTCGCCGGCGTGCATCTTGATCGCGGCCGAGGCCAGCGGGGTGTTGTCGAGGTGGCTGGACAGGGGGGCGAGGACCGTGGCCACGGCCAGAGCCGACAGGACGGCGGTGCGCCCAAGGATCCCGGTACCGGTACGGCGACGGGCCGGGCGCGCAGGGGCGGGGCCGGTCGAGGAGTCGCGGTGAACCTCCGGCCTGGAGGCCGCGGGAAGCGTGGCCAACGGCTCAACGCCGTCGACCTCGTCCGATGTGTCCGCGGCGGTCCTCGCCGGCTTGGCCTTCTTGGTCTCACGGGTCGCCTTAGCGCCCTGGGCGGCCTTGGCCGCGCGGATGGCCGCCTCGTCGGCGAGCGGCACCCCCGCCTTGCGGGCCGCCATGAGCTTGCGGACCTCGGGAACCTCAAGGGTCTCGGCGCCGCGGAAGTCCGTGATTCTGCGGGAGAAACGGATCTCGTGGGGGGCCTCGGGCGCCGAGGGTGCCGCGACGGGTGACTCGAGACCGTCTCCGCCCCGGGCTGCGACGTCGGAGTGGGGGCGCTGTCCACCGGAGCACCGGGCGTGCTGTAGGACGCGGTGTGGTGGGTGGTGGAGGCGACGACAGGCTTGACCGAGGCACTGGCTGGCGTGGCCGCCGAGGCCCGCCCCCTGCGCCGGCTCTCCGGCCGGGAAGCGGCTCCGGGAACGACGGAGTCTCGGCTGCTCGCGGCGGTGCGGCTCTGGGACTGCGCCGTGCTGGGCGAGGCGGGGAGGGAGTCACTGGTGGCCCACCACGGTGCACTGGCAGCGGGCCGCTCAGCAGACAGCTCGCGGGTGGAGGTGGACTCGGCCAAGGAGGCCGCGACCAGGGGTGACAGGGCCGACGGTGCCGACGACGTCGGCACGACGGGCGGCTGGTCGGCGGCGTGAGAGTGGCGGCGGCTGCGCCGGTTGTCCGACTGAGTCTGGGGCTGCTGCTGCGCCTGCGAGACGGCGGGGGTCTCGCGCGTCCGCCGGGTGTCATCAGCGGTCCGGCCAGCGCGGAGGTCCTTGCGGGAGCGCCGGGTGGGGTGAGTCTCTCGTGGCGCCTGCGGGGAGACGGAGAAGGCGCGGGGCGCTGCCGGAGAGGGCTGTGAAGTGCTCACCGCAGCATCTGCCACAGGGGCCACTGCAGGTGCGGAAGGAGCGGCGGGCCCAGTCGCTACAGGGGGCCTGAGGGTGCGGTTGCGCGGGCCGGGCGGGTTGCTCGACGGCGCTCTGCCGCCGGCGGGCCATGCGGCTCATCGGGGCGACCTGCGACTGGCCGCCCCTGCCCTGTGTGCTCACTGGGAGCCGGGCGCGCTGGGCCGGCGGCTGCATGCGTTCCGGGGCGCGTGGCCGGCGCCGCGACCGGAGGGGTCGATTGGGCCACGGGCCTCTGGGGGTGGTTCTGCTTCTGGGGGCGACCGGGACGTCCGGGAGGGCGGAGACACTCGGCGCGGTCGCCGCGCTGGGAGTAGTGCCGGTCTGGGAGCGCTGGGCACGGGAGTCACGGCGGGAGCGGCGAGTGGAGCCGGCGGCGTGGGTGGTGTGCGACGTCGGTGTCGGCTGCGAGGGAGGTGCGGCGCCGGCCTCCACCTCAGCGAGCTGGCGAGCGACTTCGGCAGCACGTTCCGCCTCGCGACGCTGGCGTCGACTCATGGGCTGCGGGGTCACGCGGGAAGCCTCCAGGTGGCTGGTGTCGTGGGGAAGTCGTTGCTGCCGGCGACCCGGCGATGACGACGTGCTGGCTGCCGGGGCGACAGTCTCATGTTGTGCTCGGTTAAAACAGTAGCGGTCTCCTGTGGGTCTTGCCAGGAGAACCAGCACACCTTTGTGTGACCTGCACTTCCCGGACAATCCGCAGTGTTCTACCTATAACACCAATGTATAAGCAGTAACACGTGTCGTACGAACGGATTGGCGTCGACGTGCCGGCCCCGCCCCGCGATCGACTATCGGCGATCACCCCCTTTGCGAGTTGTGGGTATCCACTGATCAGCCCCGTTAGATCACGACTTAATCACGGCGCTGGTGCTCCTCGCGCTGCATGGCGTCGTTCACCTCTCCGACAAGCTCCTCGAGGATGTCCTCCAAGAAGAGGACCCCGACGAATCGGCCCTGTGCGTCGCGCACGTGTCCGAGGTGGGCTCCCGAGCGCTGCATGGCGGCCAGCGCCTCCTCGACCTCGTCGTCGTAGCCGACGGGGACGAGTGCCCGGGCCCTCCAGGCGGGGACGGGCTCGGTGCGGTCGGCGCCGTCGGCGTAGAGGATGTCCTTGAGGTGCAGGTAGCCGGTGATGACGGGCTCCTCTCCCCCGTCGGCAGCCGCGTCGGTGACCGTATCGTCAGTGGCTGTCCGACCGGCCACGAGCGGGAAGCGGGAGAAGCCGGTGGAGGCCACCGCCCGCTCCACGTCCTCCGGGCTGCAGTCCCGGGGAAGGGTGACGAGCTCGCTCAGGGGCACCATGACGCTGCCGGCGGTCTCCTCGGAGAACTCCAGGGCGCCGCTGAGCAGACCGGTGGAGTCCTCCAGGACGCCCTCGGCGGTGGAGCGCTCGACGATGGAGGCGACCTCTTCGGCGTTGAAGGCCGCGGAGATTTCCTCCTTCGCCTCGATGCCCAGGACTCTCAGGACCCCGTTGGCGAAGCCGTTGAGCCCGTCGACGACCGGGCTGAAGACGCGCGAGCACCACACCAGCGGTGGGGCGAGCCAGCGCACGGCCTTCTCCGGGGAGGCGATGGAGATGTTCTTGGGAACCATCTCGCCGGCGACGACGTGCAGTCCCACGACGATGACCAGGGCGATGGCGACGGCGACGGCGTGGGAGCCGGTGTGCCCGACGCCGACGGTGGCGAGCAGGGGCTCGAGGGCGTGGGCGATGGCCGGTTCGGCGACGACCCCCAGGCCGGTGGAGCACAGGGTGACGCCGAGCTGGGCGGTGGCCAGCATGCGCGAGACGTTCTGGAGGGCCCACAGAGCGGTGGTGGCGCGGGCGTCACCGACCTCGGCCAGCGGCTCGAGCTGGCTGCGGCGCGAGGAGGTGACGGCGAACTCAGCGCCGACGAAGAAGGCGTTGCCGGACAGGAGGATGACGGTGACCACAAGGGCCAGGGGCGTGCTCATCGACGCCCCCCTTTTCGACTCCGCGTCGGATCCTGAGTCCCGGGAGTCGCGTCGGGTTCGGTGGGGCGCACGTGGAGGCGGGTGACGCGGCGCCCGTCCATGGCGTCGACGCTGAGGGAGGCGTGGGGCAGGGTCGACGACGTCGCCGACGACGGGGATGCGGCCGAGCTCGGTCATGACCAGGCCGCCGAGGGTCTCGTAGGGGCCGTCGTCGGGGACCTGGATGCCGGCACGGGTGACGAGCTCGTCGGGGCGCATCCACCCCGGGACGACCCAGTGGCCCGAGGGGTCGAGGTGGGCGCCGGCGCGGCGGCGGTCGTGCTCGTCGGCGACGTCCCCGACGACCTCCTCGACGGCGTCCTCGAGGGTGACGACGCCGGCGGTACCGCCGTACTCGTCGACGACGACGGCCATCTGGGAGCCCTGGGCGCGCAGTTCGATCAGCAGGTCGGCCAGCGGCATGGTCTCGGGGACTCGGGGCGCGGGGGTCATGAGGGAGGTGGAGGCGACGGGGACGTCGGCGCGCCGCTCGTAGGGGACGCCGATGGCGCGGCGCAGGTGGACGATGCCCATGACGTCGTCGACGTCGCGGCCGATGACGGGGAAGCGGGAGTGGCCGGTGGCGCGGGCCAGGTGCACGACGCCCTCGGCGGAGTCGTCGGCCTCGAGGGTGTGGAGGCGGCCACGGTCGGTCATGACGTCGACGGCGGTGAGCGCCCCCAGGCCGATGGAGCGGGTGAGCAGGGTGGCGGTGGAGGCGTCGAGGGTGCCCTCCTGGGCGCTGTGGCGCACGAGGGAGGCGAGCTCGCCGGCGCTGCGGGTGCCGCTGAGCTCTTCGGCGGGTTCGATGCCCATGGCGTGCAGGACGGCGTTGGCCGCGTTGTTGAGCACGACGATGAGGGGCTTGAGCAGGGTGGTGAAGCCCATGAGGAAGGGGGCCACGAGGCCGGCGGCGCGCATGGGGTCGGCCAGGGTGGCGTTCTTGGGGATGAGCTCGCCCATGACCATGGAGAAGGCGTTGACGACGATGAGCGCGATGACGACCGCGGCACCGGTGGCCACGGAGGTGGCCAGCCAGTGGCTCATGAGGTCGGTGAGGAGGTTGGCCAGGGCGGCCTGCATCGTGTAGCCCAGGAGCACCGTGGTCAGGGTGATGCCGACCTGGGCGCCGGACAGGAGGGTGGACAGCCGGCCCAGGGCGCGCCGCACGGTACCGGCGCGCTTGTCCCCGGCGGCGGCGCGGGTCTCGACGGTGGAGGGATCGAGGGCCACCAGGGAGAACTCTCCGGCCACGAACAGGGCGGTGCCCACGGTAAGGACCACGCCGACGGCGATCATGAGCCAGTCGGTCATGCGGGCCACTCCCCCACGTGGGGCGCGGTGTGGGCGCCGGAGGCGGACGAGCCGGGGTGGGGTTGGTCAGAGGCGGGCGAGGAGGCGCGGTGCGTGCGAGTGCGGCGCCTTGAGGCCCGGCGGAAAGCCGATCGCATAGTGACGGAACGGTACCACCGCCGGGCTCCTCCGGGCCGGTCACGGGGCCGGGCCACGAGCGGCGTCACGGCCGGGACACGCGTGTGTCCTTGGTCCCGCATTGCTCGCCCGAGTCGTCCCCGGCCTCCTAGGATGTCCTATGGACACCGCCGTTCCTCCCCGGGTCCCGCCGAGGTTCCCAGCGTCGGAACGGCAGACTGACGAGTTCACCGAGGAGACCCGACGTGCCCACGCAGGACCAGACCAGCCCCGGCTTCGGCGCCAACGAGTGGATGGTGGAGGAGATGCGGGCCGCCTGGTCGGCTGATCCCTCCTCGGTGAGCCACCAGTGGCGTGAGCTCTTCGAGTCCGACCCGAGCGCCGGTCTGCGGCGGCCGATCCCGACCACCTCGAACGTCTTCGCCAACGGATCTGCGTCGTCGGCCCCCGGGGAGCCGCGCCGGGCCACCATCACGACTCAGGCCACCGCCCCCCGGCGCCGCTCCTCCGCGGTCCAGGACGTCACCCGCTCCGACCTTCCCCCGGCCCCGCCGTCGGGCACCGCTCCCCCGACCTCCCCTACGCCCAGCGCCTGGCCGCCCACCCTCCCACGACCTGGAGGGCGACGGCTGCGAGGACAGCTCCGTGCGCCTCAAGGGCGCAGCCGCCCGCACCGCCAAGAACATGGACGACTCCCTGTCCATGCCCACGGCCACCTCCGCCCGGGCCATCCCCGCCAAGGTCCTCATCGAGAACCGCGCCATCATCAACAGCCACCTGGCCCGCACCCGCGGCGGCAAGGTCTCCTTCACCCACCTCATCGGCTGGGCAGTGGTCGAGTCCCTCTCCGAGATGCCCTCGATGAACGTCTCCTACGGCGTCGACGAGGCCGGCAAGCCGGTCCTGAACGAGCCCGCACACGTGGCCTTCGGCCTGGCCATCGACGTGCCCGGCGCCGACGGTCAGCGCCGTCTGCTGGTGCCCTCCATCAAGCAGGCCGACCTCATGGACCTGTCCCGGTTCGTGGAGGCCTACGAGGCGCTCGTGGCCAAGGCTCGTGAGAACAAGCTGGACCTCGACGACTTCCGGGGTACCACCGTGACCCTGACCAACCCAGGCATGATCGGCACCCTGCACTCGGTACCGCGCCTCATGCCCGGTCAGGGCCTCATCGTGGGGGTCGGAAGCATGGACTACCCGGCGGCCTTCGCCGGCGCCAGCCCCGACACCCTGGCCCGCCAGGGTGTCGGCAAGGTCGTCACCCTGACCTCCACCTACGACCACCGCGTCATCCAGGGCGCCGCCTCGGGCGAGTTCCTGCGCCTGGTGGAGCGCAAGCTCCTGGGCCTGGACGGCTTCTGGAACCGGGCCTTCGAGTCCTTGCGCATCCCCCACGAGCCGGTCGAGTGGGTGCGCGACACCACCTACGACCCTGAGCTGGAGACCGGTAAGCCGGCGCGCGTGGCCGAACTCATCCACGCCTTCCGCCAGCGCGGCCACCTGGCCGCCGACACCGACCCGCTCACCTACCGCCTGCGCCACCACCCCGATCTGGACATCACCTCCTACGGGCTGAGTCTGTGGGACCTGGACCGCTCCTTCCCCACCCGGGGCCTGGGCGGGCGCGACCGGGCCACCCTGCGCGAGATCCTCAAGATGCTGCGCGACGCCTACTGCCGCACCGTGGGTGTGGAGTACATGCACATCCAGGACCCGGCCCAGCGCCTCTGGTGGCAGGAGCGCCTCGAGCGCGACTGGGAGGACATCGGCGACGAGGAGCGCCGTCGGATCCTCACCAAAGCTGGAGCAGGCCGAGGCCTTCGAGACCTTCCTGCAGACCAAGTACGTGGGCCAGAAGCGCTTCAGCCTCGAGGGCGGGGAGTCCCTCATCGTGGCCCTGGACCGCCTGCTCGACGCCGCCGCCCATGACGGCCTCGACGAGGTCGTCATCGGCATGGCCCACCGCGGCCGGCTCAACGTGCTCACCAACATCGCCGGCAAGTCCTACGCTCAGGTCTTCGACGAGTTCGAGGGCAACGGTGTCATCGAGGGCGCCGGCACCGGGGACGTCAAGTACCACCTGGGCACCGAGGGCGTCTTCACGGGGACCGACGGCGTGTCCACCCGCGTCTCCCTGGCCGCCAACCCCTCCCACCTGGAGACGGTCGACGGCGTCGTCGAGGGGATCGTGCGCGCCAAGCAGGACCGCATCGGCCTGGGCGAGAAGGGCTACACGGTCATGCCGGTCCTCGTCCACGGCGACGCGGCCTTCGCCGGCCAGGGCGTGGTCTACGAGACCCTCAACATGAGCCAGCTGCCCGCCTACCGCACCGGCGGCACTGTCCACATCATCGTCAACAACCAGATCGGCTTCACCACCGGATCGGCCTCGGCCCGCTCCACCACCTACGCCACCGACCTGGCCAAGGGCCTGCAGGTGCCGATCTTCCACGTCAACGCCGACGACCCCGAGACGGTCGCCCGCACCGCCCGCCACGCGTACGAGTACCGGCGCACCTTCCACAAGGACGTCATCATCGACCTCATCTGCTACCGGCGCCGCGGGCACAACGAGGGCGACGACCCCTCGATGACCCAGCCGGTCATGTACCGGCTCATCGACTCCCTGGACTCCACCCGCGGGGTGTACACCGCCGCCCTCGTGGGGCGCGGCGACATCACCCCCGAGGAGGCCCACGAGATCGCCGAGAGCTACCAGGAAGAGCTGGAGCGGATCTTCACCGAGGCCCACATCCAGGTCACCGGAGGTGCCGACGGCGCACTCGCCCCGGCATCCGACTCCTCCGCCCAGGACCTGTCCGACCCCACGAAGGTCGGCGTGCCCCTGTCCTCCCTGGAGATCCCCTCCTCCCAGCAGGCGGGCAGCGGCATGATGATCGGCTGGACCTCGGCGGTGGCGCGCGACGTCGTCGAGCGCATCGGGGACGCCCAGGTCGCCTGGCCGGCCTCCTTCACCATCCACCCCAAGCTCCAGGCCATGCTCGCCAAGCGGCGTGAGGCCACCCGCGAGGGCGGTATCGACTGGGGCCTGGGCGAGCTCATCGCCCTGGGGAGCCTGCTCATGGAGGGCGTACCGATCCGCGTGGCCGGTGAGGACGCCCGCCGTGCCACCTTCGCCCAACGTCACGCCGTCCTGCACGACCACGCGTCCGGCCAGGAGTGGACACCGCTGAACTTCCTCACCCCGGACCAGGCGCCCCTGGAGATCTACGACTCGCTGCTCAGCGAGTACGCCGCCCTGGCCTTCGAGTACGGCTACTCGGTGGAGCGGCCCGAGGGGCTGACGATGTGGGAGGCCCAGTTCGGCGACTTCGCCAACGGCGCCCAGTCCGTCATCGACGAGTACGTCACCTCCGCCGCCCAGAAGTGGGGCCAGCGCTCCGGCCTGGTCATGCTCCTGCCCCACGGCCAGGAGGGACAGGGACCGGACCACTCCTCGGCCCGCATCGAGCGCTACCTTCAGATGTGCGCGCAGGACAACATGCTGGTGGCCCAGCCCTCCACGCCCGCCAACTACTTCCACCTACTGCGCGAGCACACCTACCGCCGCCCGCGCCGCCCGCTCATCGTCTTCACCCCCAAGCAGCTGCTGCGGCTCAAGGCCGCGTGCTCGCCGGTGGAGGACTTCACCTCCGGAACGTTCCAGCCCGTCATCGGGGAGGTCGACGACGACGTCCTGACCGCGGCGCAGGATCAGGACGTGGACCGGGTACTGCTGTGCTCTGGGCGCGTCTACTACGACCTGCTGGCCCACCGCACCAAGACCGGGGACACGAGTACCGCCATCGTCCGCCTCGAGCAGCTCTACCCGCTTCAGACCTCGGCCATCGCCGAGGCGCTGGCGCCCTTCAGCGGGGCCGAGCTGGTGTGGGTGCAGGACGAGCCGGCCAACCAGGGCATGTGGCCCTACCTGGCGCTTCATCTGCCCACGGACCTGACCGGAGGTGTTCTGCCCACGCTGATCTCCCGCGCCGAGGCCGCTGCCCCGGCCGTGGGAACCGCAGGCGTCCACCGCGCCCAGCAGGAGGAGATCATCCGCCACGCCTTCGCCCGTGCCTGAGAGCAGGCTGACCATCGCCGGTTCATCTCCGGCCAACCCCGCCGAAATGCCGTCAGCCTCCCGCGCCTCATCGCAAGGTCACGATAATGTCAAGACAGCATGAGGGATCATGAGGGACGAGGAGGCGCTGCCATGCGTGAGACGAGGCTGAGCTTCATCGGCGACGAGCTGGTGGCCGGTCATGGTGACGGACGCGCTCTGGGCTGGACGGGCCGGGTCATGGCCCGCACACCCCGGGACGCCGACATCCTGTGGACCTCGCTGGCGGTTCCCGGTGAGACGACGGCACAGATGTCCGACCGCTGGGGGCCCGAGGTGGCCCGCCGCTCAACGCACACCGGTATCAACCGGCTCGTGGTGGGGCTGGGCGTGGCCGACGTGCTCGCCGGCGTCTCCTACGCCCGCTCCCGCCTGGCCCTGGCCAATATCCTCGACACTGCTGCCTCCGACCACCGAGAGTGCTTCGTCGTCGGGCCCCTCCCTGCCCGAGGCCGATCCCGACGCCACCGCCCAGCTCTCCCAGGCCGCTGAGGAGGGTGTGCCTGCGCCGCAACGTGCCCTACGTGGACGCCTTCGAGCCGCTGCGCAACCACGAGCAGTGGACGGCCGACGTCGCGGCCGCCGGCGGCACGCACCCGGGCCAGGCCGGCTACGGACTGCTGGCCTGGCTGGTGCTGCACCGCGGCTGGTACGAGTGGCTCGGCGTCGAGCGCCCCGAGTCCTGAGGCACTGACACCCCACCGGGTCAGGCCGGCGCCGGGTAGCCCCCGGTCGTCGGCTTGGACGCGGCGAAGATGTCGCCGGATATCCCCACCATGCGGTTGGAGACGCGCTTGTTGAATAATCCGATGATGGGGCCGACGAAGAAGCCCATGATGACCGTTCCCAGGGCGATGATGCCCAGTGAGAGGTCGAACCTGATGAGGATGAGGGCCAGGAGAATCGTGATGATGTCCTGGACCATACGGTAGGCACGGTAGCTGCGGCGTGGGAAGTGGCGCCTGAGCGAGGGCGCGATGCCGTCGTAGGGGCACTGGCCCAGGTCGCAGGTGATGTACATGGAGACCCCCAGGCAGAACAGCGGCAGCCCGATGGCCAGGTGCAGGAGCATGCTGCCCAAGGAGTACTCGACGTGGAAGACGCTGCGGTAGATCGGGCGGAAGTAGTCCACGAAGACGCCCACGACGGTGAAGTTGATGACCGTCCCCAGACCGAAGATGGACCGGTCGAAGGGGAAGACGAGGATCAGCATGATGATGTTGACGATCGGGACGATCGCGGCGAAGGAGATCCCTGAGACGTGGGAGACGCCCTGAAGGAAGGCCGTGAACGGGTCGACGCCGCTCTTGCCCTCCAGACAGATCGCAATCCCGCAGGCCGTGATCACCTGCCCCACAAAGCACACGAGAATGCGTCGCAGGAGAGAGTTGTCAGAGAGTGTCCATTGGTCTTTCGCTGTCAGGTTCCTCAGGTTCATGTCACACCGCCGTCGTTGAGGAGGAGCCGGCAAGGCCATGTCCACGAGACACCGCCGGGTTCCTCAGGGAGAGGCTGGACACAGTGCCCCTCACCACGAATCAGGCCGTGTTCCGCGACTCGCATGTCAGCGTCTCATCACCGTCAAGGCCGTAGGGCCCAGACGGCGACCTCGGGCCAGTCCCTGACCAGGACGGTTCCAGGACGGTTCACGAACGACGTCGGCCGGTCACCGCGGTGGTGACCGGCCGACGCCTGTTGAGTCTCAGGGTGCCGCGCTTAGCGCGCTACCCGGCTCAGGTGTTGGGACGCTTGCCGTGGTTGGCGCTGGACTTCGCACGTGCACGACGCTTACGACCGCGCTTGCTCATAACTGCCTCCTCGTGTCTGGACTTGCCCCACGAGGGGGCACGGAACGCCGCTGATTGTCGCACACGGCGACTTGACCCGGCCAGTCTCACGCCGCCGACCAGCCGGTGAAGGCGACCACACGTCACCGCGGGCGACGGCTCCGGCGACGGACTGGACCGGGCTGAACCGAGCAGCCGAGGAGTCTCAGTCCTCCTGGACGTGAATGGTTCGCGAGGACTCGACCCGGGACTCCACGATGCGCACGACCCGTCCGGAAGCGGAGGCCTGAGTCCGGGTCGTGGTCGACGTCGTCGTCACGCTCACCGAGGTGGCCCGCAGCGTCGACAGGCGCCCCAGGACGCGGGCGCGCAGCTCGGGGGGAGCCTGCTCGGCGCAGCGCGAGCGCAGGATCTCGCGCAGGTGGGTCTCGGCGTCGGCGATGCGCGAGCAGTACGGGCAGGTGGCCACGTGCTGGGCGAGGCGCTCGGTGAGGTCGGCGGTGCACTCCCGGTCGAGGAAGGCCTCCAGGTGGGCGCGGGCCTCAGCGCAGGAGCAGTCCTGGGACCCGACCGCGGCCTTGGCTGTCTTGGGAGTCTCAGCGGTCTCAGCGTTCTTCTCGCTGCCTGTCCCCGGTTCCATGCGGTCTCTCATTTCTCCTCCTCCCCGTATCCGTACTCTCGGGCGTAGTCGGCCAGCAGCTCGCGCAGCTGGCGGCGCCCGCGGTGCAGTCGGGACATGACGGTCCCGATCGGCGTGTCCATGATCTCGGCGATCTCCTTGTAGGAGAAGCCCTCCACGTCCGCCAGGTAGACGGCCAGGCGCCGGTCCTCGGTGAGCTGCCCCAGGGCCTCCTTGATGTCGGAGTCCGGCAGGGCGTCCAGGGCGAGGTTCTCGGCACTGGGCAGCCCCACCGAGTCGTGGGAGGCGGCCCGGTGCAGCTGCCAGTCCTCGACGGTGTCCGCGTCGGACTGGAGCGGCTCGCGCTGCTTCTTACGGTAGGAGTTGATGAAGGTGTTGGTCAGGATCCGATAGAGCCAGGCCTTGAGGTTGGTGCCGGGCCGGTACTGGTGGAAGGAGCCGAAGGCCTTGGCGTAGGCGTCCTGCACGAGGTCCTCGGCGTCGGCCCGGTTGCGGGTCATGCGCAGGGCGGCACCGTAGAGCTGGTCGAGGTAGGGCAGGGCCTCCACCTCGAAGCGGGCGGCCCGGGCCGCCTCGTCCTCGTCGGCGGGGGCACGGTCGAGATCGTCGGCGGAGTCATCCGGATCGATCACCTCATCCAGGGTGATCTCGTCTGTGTGGTCGTCGATGTCCGTCATCGTCCACGAGCCTAGCCCGAGCCGGGTCCCCCGGGTGTCATCGGCGCCCAGGGAGCTGGTCACTGCGGTGGGTCGGGCCGGGCGACCGACGGGCCGGTCGGGCCGGCGGAGCGGGCCGCTCGTCGGGGCGCCCCGGCGACGAGCGGTCCTGCTCGACGTCGGCGCGGTCGGCTGCTGAGTGCTCATGTCCTGAGCAACAGGGCGCTGCCCCGGATTCATTCCCCGTCCGCGCTCAGCGAGGCGTGCGCCACCCTCGAGCGGCGATGCCGCTGGCCCGAGCCGCTTCGGTGCGTCAGGATGGGGGCATGAACATTCTGCGCTCCTTCGCCCGCCCGATGCTCGCTGCACCCTTCATCGTCGATGGGTTCGACGCCCTCGTGCGCCCGTCACGTCACGTGGAGAAGTTCGAGAAGGTCGCCCCAACCCTGGAGCGCGCCGGCCTGCCTCCGGTGCTGACCTCGGACGCCCGCATGCTCACCCGTGCCTCGGGCGCCGTGAGCCTCGTGGCCGGGCTGGGGCTGGCCGCCGGCCGGGCGCCCCGCACGAACGCCACGATCCTGGCGGCTCTCAACATCCCGCTCACGGCCGTCAACAACCCCGTGTGGGCGGTCAAGGGGACCCAGGCCCGCAAGGAGGCCCTCTCCGGCCTGCTGCGTGGGGCCGCCGTGGGAGCCGGCCTGGTCCTGGCCACCGTCGACCGTCAGGGCAAGCCGTCCCTGGCCTGGCGGATGCGCAACTCCCGCCAGCAGCGCGAGGCCATCCAGGCCGCTCGGGAGGCCGTCCGCCAGCGCTACGTCACCGCCTGAGGCACACTGCCGCAGCCCATCGGCTCGGCTCCGGGTGCGACGTCGGACACTGCCGCCGCTCACAGTCATGTCACTGCTGCTCCAGCCGCCCCATCACTTCTGAACTGTCACCTGGGCGTCACAGGTGACGGCTACGCTCAAGCCGTCCACTCGGATCCGGTGCAGCGCCGTCTCACCACCGCTTCACCGCCATCTCAACCATCACGCGCAGACACGTCATCGACACGCAGGGAGTACCTATGACCGTCCAGTCCGCCCAGCCGGCCCAGGCAAGTCAGTCGGCCCAGGCAGAACAGACCGTGGAGCCCGATGTCATCTACACCTGGACCGATGAGGCGCCGATGCTGGCGACCCACTCCTTCCTGCCGATCGTGCGGGGCTTCGCCCAGCGGGCCGGCGTAAGCGTGGGGACCGCAGACATCTCGCTGGCGGGCCGCATCCTGGCGGCCTTCTCCCTGGCCGACGACGATCTGGCGCGCCTGGGCGAACTCACCCAGTCGCCCGCGGCCACCATCATCAAGCTGCCCAACATCTCGGCCTCCCTGCCCCAGCTCAAGGCCGCCATCGCCGAGCTGCAGGCCCTGGGCTACGAGATCCCCGACTACCCCGACTCCCCGACCACGCCCGCTGAGCGCGAGGCACGCGCCACCTACGACGCCGTCAAGGGCAGCGCCGTCAACCCCGTCCTGCGCGAGGGCAACTCCGACAGGCGCGCCCCGGCGGCCGTCAAGGCCTACGCCCGCTCGCACCCGCACTCGATGGGGACCTGGTCACCCGAGTCGCGCACCCGTGTGGCCACAATGGAGGCCGGCGACTTCCGGCACAACGAGCGCAGCGTCATCGTCCCCGAGGCCGGCACGCTGCAGATCCGGCTGCGCCCGGCCGACGGCGCGGCACCGGTCGTCCTGCGTAAGTCACTGCCGGTGACGGCCGGGGAGGTCGTGGACGCCACCTTCATGAGCGCCGCCGCCCTCGATGAGTTCCTGGCCGCTCAGGTGGCCGCCGCCAAGAACGAGGACCTGCTGCTGTCAGTGCATCTCAAGGCCACGATGATGAAGGTCTCCGACCCGCTCATCTTCGGTCACGCGGTGCGCGCCACCCTGCCGGGCGTCTTCTCAACCTACGGCGAGGTGCTCGCCGAGGCCGGTCTGCGCGCCGAGGACGGCCTGGCCTCGATCCTGGCGGGCCTGGAGGAGCTGGCCCAGGGCGAGGAGATCCGCGCCGCCATCGAGACCGAGCTGGCCGCCGGGCCGCGCCTGTCCATGGTGGACTCCGACCGCGGTATCACGAACCTGCACGTGCCCAGCGATGTCATCATCGACGCCTCCATGCCCACCATGATCCGGGCCGGCGGCCACCTGTGGGGGCCGGACGGACGGACCGCGGACACGATCGCCGTCGTCCCGGACTCCTCCTACGCCGGGCTCTATCAGGCCGTCATCGAGGACTGCCGCACCCACGGGGCCCTGGACCCGACCACCATGGGCTCAGTGTCCAACGTGGGCCTCATGGCCCACAAGGCCGAGGAGTACGGCAGCCACGACAAGACCTTCCTCATCCCGGCCGACGGCACGGTCGAGGTCGTCGTGGTCGAGGGCACGGGCACCGAGCCGGGCACGGTGCTCCTGTCCCATGAGGTGGCGGCCGGCGACATCTGGCGGGCCTGCACCACCCAGGACACCCCCGTGCGCGACTGGGTGCACCTGGCGGTCACCCGGGCGCGGGCCACCGGCGCACCGGCCGTGTTCTGGCTGGATCCCGAGCGCGGCCACGACGCCGTCCTCAGCGACCTGGTGCGCCGCTACCTGGGTCAGGAGGACACCGAGGGCCTGGACATCCGCATCCTGGAGCCGGTGGAGGCCACGCGCCTGTCCCTGGAGCGAGCCCGCCGCGGCGAGGACACGATCTCAGTGACCGGCAACGTCCTGCGTGACTACAACACGGACCTCTTCCCCATCCTCGAGCTGGGCACGAGCGCCAAGATGCTCTCGGTGGTGCCGCTGATGAACGGCGGCGGCCTGTATGAGACCGGGGCCGGGGGCTCGGCCCCCAAGCACGTGCGCCAGCTGCTCGAGGAGGACTACCTGCGCTGGGACTCCCTGGGCGAGTTCCTGGCCCTGGCCGAGGCCCTCCACCACGTGGCCCAGGTCAGCGGCAACGACCGCGCTGAGGTCCTGGCCACCGCCCTGGAGGCCGCCACTGCCCGGCTGCTGGAGGAGAACCGCTCGCCGGCGCGCCGCCTGGGGCAGATCGACAACCGCGGCTCGCACGCCTGGCTGGCCCTGTACTGGGCCCGCGAACTGGCGGCCCAGCAGACCAGTCCGGAGGTGGCCGCCGTCTTCGACCCGATCGCTCAGCAGCTCGAGGCCTTCAACGACACGATCCAGGCCGAGCTGCTGGCCGTCCAGGGCTCACCGGTGGACATCGGCGGCTACTACCGCCCCGATGAGGCCCTGACCGACGCCGTCATGCGCCCGTCGGCAACCCTCAACGCCGTCATCGAGGCGCTCGCATGACCGGCAGCGCCGGCACTGTCGGCGCTGCCAGTGCCGGCTCGGGCGATTCAGCCGACTCGACCGAGCCGTGGCACGCCCCGGTGGCGGCGGGGGCGCTGGAGGCGGTCGTGGAGCTGCCGGGGTCGAAGTCGCTGAGCGCGCGCGCCCTGCTGCTGGCCGCCGTCGCTGACGCGCCCACCACGCTCACCGGGCTCCTGCGCTCACGCGACACCGAGCTCATGCTCGCCGCCCTCACGGTGCTCGGGGCCCGCTTCGAGGATCTCAACGCCTCTGGCACGCAGCTGCGCGTCACCCCCGCTCCCCTGCCGCTGCGCGTCCAGACCGGCCCCGACGGCGTCGGCCGTATCGACGTCGGCCTGGCCGGGACCGTCATGCGGTTCGTGCCCGCGCTCGCCTCCCTGGCCGACGTCCCGGTCGTCTTCGACGGGGACGAGGCCGCCCGGCACTCGCCCCATGGCGCCGCTGCTCGACGCGTTGGCCGTCCTGGGCGCGGAGGTGACCCACCTCGGTGAGCCCGGCTTCCTGCCCGTACGCATCGGCCCCGGTGACGGCGCCCTCCTGCGAGCCCAGGGCACCCGGGTGACGGTTGATGGCTCGGCCTCCTCCCAGTTCGTCTCCGCGCTCCTGCTCCTGGGGGCCCTCCTGCCCGGCGGCCTGGAGATCACCCCCACCGGGCCAGTGCCCTCGCTGACGCATGTGGCCATGACGGTGGCGACGCTGCGCGAACGGGGCATCGACGTCGACGAGCCCGCCCCCGGGGCCGGCGACGGCGAACGCACCTGGCGGGTTCACCCGGGCCGCCCTCGCGGCGGGCAGGTGACGATCGAGCCGGACCTGTCCAACGCCGGTCCCTTCCTGGCGGCGGCCCTCGTGGCCGGCGGCCGGGTGAGCGTCCCCCACTGGCCCGCGGCCACGACCCAGGCCGGCGACGCCTGGCGCGAGCTCCTGCCCCGCCTGGGTGGAACCGTGACGCTCACCGATGAGGCCCTCACGGCCAGCGGTACCGGGCGGCTGACCGGCCTCGAGGCGGACCTGTCCGACGTCGGCGAGCTCGTCCCCACGGTGGCGGCCCTGGCGACCCTCGCCGGGGCGCAGGGCCACGCCAGCGCCCTCACCGGAATCGCGCACCTGCGCGGGCACGAGACCGACCGCCTGGCAGCCCTGGCCACCGAGATCCGTCTCCTGGGCGGGGACGCCGAGGAGACCGCCGACGGGCTCATCATCCGCCCCGCCCGCTGCACGGCGCCGCCCTGCACTCCTACGCCGACCACCGGATGGCCACCTTCGCCGCCATCATCGGCCTGGGCGTGGACGGGGTTCGCCTGGACGATATCGAGTGCACCTCCAAGACGCTCCCCGGCTTCGCGGGCCTGTGGACCGCCATGCTCGCCACCGCAGCCGGGGAGCATGGCGCTGGGGCGGGCACTGAGCCGGGCACTCCGGGAGATCGCGCCTGATGGCCCGGCGCGACATCGGCACCGACGATCCCCGGGTTCGGGTCCGCCCCGGCCGGGGCTCGCGCCCCCGCACCAAGCAGCGCCCCCGCCACGCCGACGCGGTCCTGGGCATGGTCACCCGCATCGATCGCGGCCACTACCGCATCCGCCTCGACGACCCGAGCCTGACCGAGGACTCCAGCGGCGACATCACCGCCATGAAGGCCCGCGAGCTCGGCCGGGGCAAGGTCGTCGTCGGAGACCGGGTCGCCGTCGTCGGGGACACCAGCGGGCGCACCGGGACCCTGGCCCGCATGGTGCGCATCGAGGAGCGCGCCACCCTGCTGCGCCGCAGCGCCGAGGACGGCGACGCCGCCGGCACCGAGCGCGCGATCGTCGCCAACGCGCGCCAGCTCGTCATCGTCACCGCCGTGGCCGACCCCGAGCCGCGTCCGCGGATGATCGACCGCTACCTCGTGGCCGCCTACGACGCCGGCATGGAACCGCTCATCGTGCTCACCAAGGCCGACCTGGCCGACGCCACCCCGCTGACGGACCTCTACAGCCCCCTCGGCGTGCGCTGCCTGGCCACGCGCCTGCACCGCCAGCCGCCCGATCCCGACGGCTCGGGTGGCTCGCAGCCTCAGCCGGACGACGGCGTCGAGGCGGTCCGTCGGGCGCTCACCGGCACCGTCTCGGTGCTCGTCGGTCACTCGGGGGTCGGCAAGTCCACGCTCATCAACGCGGTCGTGCCCGGCGCCGACCGCGCCACCGGGCGCGTCAACGAGGTCACCGGCCGCGGCCGCCACACCTCCACCAGTCTCCAGGCCCTCGCCCTGCCCGGCGGCGGCTGGGTCATCGACACCCCCGGTGTGCGCTCTTTCGGGGTCTCCCACGTCAGCAGTGCCGACGTCCTGCGCGGCTTCCCGGATCTGACGGCCGTGGCCGAGGACTGTCCGCGCGGGTGCACCCATGAGGGAGGGCGTCGTCGGCTGCGCCCTGGACAAGTGGGCGAGCGAGCCGGATTCCCCCGAAGAGCGCGGAGCCCGCGTGGAGTCCTTCCGGCGGTTGCTGGTGCCCTCGCTTGAGGCTGAGGATCCCACCAAACCCTGAACAACCTCCCACTGCTGAGCGGCGGCGCCCCACGAGCGCTCCCGGGGCAGCTCAGAGCGCCGCAGAACGGATCGGCGCCCGCCGTCATCGGCTTCTTCCGGAGGAGAGACGTCTGCGTGCCGTGGTAAGCGCATGGGCGCGCCCCATGCGGATCTCACCCGCGCTCCGCCGACGCCACAGCCACCCGCCCGGAAACCACGACTCGCCGGGCGGCATCCTTCGACGGGCGTCACGGTTTCGTCGACAGCACGATCCTTAACTCTGAGGGTCGCTTGCCCGAGAACTGGGCCACGACCCGCCCAAAACGGCGCCAGCACTGAGTTTTTTCACGTTTCATCGCCCCCGCTATTGGACACCGTGTGCTAAAACTCACATCACAGAGCCGTTGCAGGATTCAACTACAAGCCGATTTTGACGGATCCCACAAGCGAAAGCGCGTTAGTCTCAGGACATGCACAACCGTCCGATCCCTTCACTCCCACGTCCCGCCCTGGGCGACCTGTCCGCGCGCGCCAACCTCTCAGCGGCGCGCCGGCGCGTCCTGGAGGTCGTGGAGGCTTCAAACGACGCGATGACGGCCGTTCAGGTCGCCAGCGCACTCAACCTGCACCACAACACCGTCCGTGAGCACCTGGACGCCCTGGTCGACGCCGGGTTCGTCACGGTGTCCACCAAGCCCACCGGCAAGCGGGGCCGCCCGGCCCTGCGTTACGCCTCGACGGCGCCTGACCCCCAGCAGATGGTCGACGCCTACCTGCTGCTGCTCGACGCGATCGCCGACACCCTGGGCGAGGGCGAGGAGGCCCGCGCCGCCGCCCTGGAGATCGGTCGCCGCTGGGCCGAGCTGACCCCCGGCACCGCCGCTGAGCCCGTGGTCGACGGCGAGGAGGTGGACCGGGTCACCGCCCTCATCCCCTACCTGGCGGTCATGGGCTTCGCCCCGGAGGTCTCCGGTGACACCGTCGTCCTGCGCTCCTGCCCGCTGGTCACACGCAACCACCGGCCGCGTGACCTGGTGTGCACCATGCACGAGGGGTTCCTGCGGGCCGTCGTCGGTCCCGACCCGGCGGCCTACGAGCGCATCAAGTTCCTGCCCAACGGGCCCGACGGCTGCCAGATCAGCCCTTCTGAGCCGGCCAAGCCGGCCCAGGAGGAGCGGGAGATGAACATCGTCCACGCTGACGTCGCCTGAGCCTCAGCACTCCGTCACCCACCACACCATCCGTCCACCTCTGACCACTACCGAGAACCGGCCAGAACCACCTGACTCACAGCGTTTCGGCCCCGGGCACAGCCGCCCGGGGCCGAAGCAGCGCTCAGAGCCGCACCCGGAGATCTCGGGCCGGATCAGCTGGTGCGGCATCGGCTCAGGCGGTGACCTCCAGGACACCATGAGAGCCCTTCTCCATGTCGGCAAAGGAGTGGGACACGAACACGTAGTGGCCCGGCTCGGAGGCGACGCACTCGACGAAGCCGCCCTGGGCCGGGTGCAGGCCGAGAGCCTGGGACCCGCCGGACCAGGCGGACCCGATCTGGCTCGGACCGCCGAGGGTCCAGGCGCCCTCGAAGAAGACCTGGTCGAACTGCAGGCCGACGACGTGGAACGACGTCGGTTGGGAGGGCCCCGCGGCCATGACCCAGAAGCGCACGCGCTCACCCACCTTGGCCTTGAGCGGCTGCTGGTGGTACTGGAAGGCCACCCCGTTGAAGGTCATGAGGTCGGGGGCATTGGCCGCGATCTTGTCCGTGCTGGGCTCACCGCCCTCGGGACCGAGGTAGACCTCGGAGGCGACGATGACGTACTCGCGGTCCACGGCCGTCAGGCCCGGTGGGTCGATGATGACGGCCCCGTGCATGCCCGCGGCCAGGTGCAGGCTCATGGGCGAGGTGGAGCAGTGGTAGAGCCAGATCCCCGAGTGCTGGGCGGTGAAGGTGTAGACGAGGGACTCGCCGGGGTTGATCGAGCGCATCGCCTCGTCAGGCGGGGTGATCCCGGCGTGGAAGTCGATCGAGTGACTTATGGTGCCGTCGTTGACCAGGGTGATCTCGAAGGTGTCCCCCACCTTGCCGCGCAGGACGGGGCCGGGGACCTGGCCGTTGAAGGTCATGCGCCGCTGGGTGACGCCGCCGCCGACCGGCATGACCTGCTCCTTGACGGTGAAGGTGTGCCGGTGGGTCATGGGCCCGCCGTCGGGGCTGCTCGGGGCGGCCGGCAGGGCGGCGTCGAAGGCCTTGAAGTCGGCCGGCAGCTGGGCGGAGTAGTCGGGAACCGCGTCCTTGCCCGAGCCGGTCCGCCTGCTCTGGCCGCCGCCGTGCTGGTGGGCACCTGCGCCCGCCTCCGCCCGCGGTGACGTGGAAGACCATGCCCTGGGCACGGTGGCCGGCGATGGAGCACCAGCCCTCGACCGGCCCGGTGACAACGCCGGCGTCGAGCGTGCCCTTGGCCCTGGCGGCCACTCGGCCGGTGGTCTGGCCGGTGGCCAGGACGAGGTCGTGGACCTGGTCGGCGGTGTTGTCCAGAGTGATGACGAGCCGGTCGCCGGGGGTGACGTCGACCGTGTCCGGTACGAACCGCAGGCCCTCGACGCTGATGGTGGCGTTGACGGTGTTACCGGTGGCCTCGACGTCCTGAGTGGTTCCGCCCTGCCCCCGGTTGCCGATGACGCTGCCGACGACGACGGCCGCACCCGCGGTGAGCAGCCCCATGAGGATGCCGCGACGGTCGGTGGAGTGCAGCAGGCCTCCTGACGGCGCCGACGCAGCAGGCGCCGTCGAGCCTGCTGACGTCACGGAGGCTCCGGAGGAGCCCGCCTCCTGGGCCTGCTTGCGGCGGCTGCGGTCGATGGCCGGCGCGGTGCCGGCCGTGACGGCCCGGCGGTGAGCGGCGTCGGCCTTGCCGGGAGCCGGGACGGCGGCCTCGGTGGTCTCGGCGTTCTCCTCCGGGGAGTCCGAGGAGGGGGTGCGCTCGCTGGGTGTCGTCATGGGTGTTCCCCTCGGGGCTGGGCGGGCCGGTGGCCCGCAGGGTCTGTCGGTTGAGCCGCGGCGGGAGCAGCGGCTGCTCCGCCTGGGCCGGTTGCGCTGGTTTTCGTGGCTGTGGTGCGCGGCGTTCGCTTGCGCTGGGAGAGCTCGCGTAGGCAGAGGACCATGCCCACCAGCAGGTAGGAGGTCACCAGCGCGGCCAGGGCCCCGGCGACGACGCGCACCTGCCAGGGCGCGCCCGGGCTGACCGCCAGCAGAAGGCAGGCGTTGGCGGCGGTGACGCGGTAGGCGGCGCAGCGGTCCATGATCACGTTGGTGGCCCGGGTGGCCGCGGGGCCGCCACCGAGCATCACCGGGGCCAGGTAGCTCAAAGCCGCCACGAGGATCTGGAGGGCGAACCCCGCCGCCAGGGGCAGGCGCAGGGCGTGGATGGCGTCGCGGGCGGAGGCGGCGTCGTCGGCCAGCGCCATGCGGACCCCCAGGACGACGACGCAGCCGACGAACCAGGACACCGAGGCCGTGGCGGAGGCCGTGGCGAAGGAGGTCGGCGGGACCCGGCGGGCCGTCCTGTAGGCGGGCACGAGGACTCCGCAGGCACCGCCGAGGTAGACGACGGTGCCCAGGCCGGCCAGGGGCAGCCACAGCCCGGAGGCGGCCACGAGCACTGTGCCGCCCACGAGGTAGGGCAGACCGCGGGTGGTCCAGCGGGCGGCCTGTGGCTCCATGGGGGTGCGCAGCATCGTGGGCCACAGGACAGTGAGCGTGCCCAGGACCGTGGTGCCCACGAAGCCCAGCAGCATGGTGGTGGTGTGGGCCAGGTAGAGGCCGTCGGCCAGGCCGGAGCGCCCGCGGGCATTGGACCAGGAGATGAGGAAGCCCAGGAGCGCGCCGGTGGCCAGCAGGACGAGGGCGACGGCGTAGTGGATGGCCAGGGAGGCCAGGCGCGGGGCGATGGCGCGACGGTACTGCACGGTGATGGCCACGACGCCGGCGATGGCCTGGGCCATGATGATGCCCGCCCCGATGAGCGCCGGCACCTGGCGGCCCATGGTGATACCGGTGAGCACGATGACCGTGCCGAGGCTGTGGGCGTAGAGGCGCGCGTCCAGAAGGCGGCGCCGCCCAGGGCGGGACGGTGCAGGAGGGTGTCGGCGAAGTGGGCGGACCAGATGGTGATGGCGCTGCCGATCCCGCCCAGGAGCAGGGCGTGCAGGGGCAACCACGTGCCCCAGGAGACCAGAGGGCCCACGATGGTCAGGCCCGCCAGGACCGCGGCGACCAGAAGCCAGGTCATGACGACGGCGTTGCGGCGCACCTGCGTGGTGCGCCGGGAGGGCTTCTTGGCGGGACGGCCGCCCGGGCCCTGCGATCGCCCGGGACCGGGGAGGGAACCGGGCCTGGAGCCGGGGGAGCCGATGGACAGACTCATGCGGAGCTCCCGCCTGTCTGCGTCGTCGAGCCGGGCGCCGCGGCAGCGACCGGACGAGCCGCCGGGGTGGCCCTCGCGGCCTTGCGGATGCTGCCGGAGGTGAGCACGCGTCCCAGGGTGAGGACCATGAAGACGCCGATCGCCGCCACCCCGATAGCGCCGCCGACCTGCCAGATACCGGCGGTCCCGGACAGCAGGCCCGCGACGCGCACCGCCATACCGGCGTGCAGCAGGACGTAGGGCAGCCACATGAGCCGGTGGTAGGGCAGCGCGCGGTGGACGATCGCCGGAATGATGACAGGGGCGTGGGCCAGGATCATGGAGAAGGCGAAGCCGACCGTGATGGCGTGGATGACGATCTCGTAGGCCGAGCCGCCCAGTCCGTCGAGGCCCCACAGCGACCAGACCGCCCCGGCGAGGGCGAGCCAGACGTAGCCGGCGAGCATGGAGGCCGCCATGAAGCGGACCCCGCCGCTGGTCCGGACCGTGCGCCGAGCGACGTCGTAGTAGGCCATGATGACGGCCAGCCCCAGCAGTGCTGGGCCGGCCACGAGGTGGGCGCCCTGGCCGACCAGCAGCAGGCAGGCACCCAGGACCGCGGCGACGGACAGGGCCTCGACGACGGTCTCGACCGTCTCGTCGAGGAAGGCGATGCGGGCCAGCTCCAGGCGCTCACCGACGATGGTGAGCACGGGGAAGAGCAGCCACAGCGGGACGACCTCCTCGATACCGCGACCGCCCAGCCACAGGACGTCTCCCAGGAGGAGGGCGGCGGCGCCCATGGCCTCGACGTCGACGGCGGCGCTGGGGGCGCGCCGGTGAACCCGCAGGTAGACGGCGCACAGGATGCAGGCGGCGGCGCTCGTGAGGCCCCGGCCCACGGCGTCGGGCGCGCCGGCCATGAGGGTCAGGCAGCCCGCGGCGTTGCCCAGCGGGGCGAGGAAGGCCCAGGGGGCGCGGGCGGCGACAGCCCGCTCCAGGGCGATGACGGTGCCCAGGAAGCCGACGAGCATGAGGGGGCCGTGGAGCGCCGCCAGCCTGGCGCCGCTGACGAGGGCGGGCAGGTTGAGACGCAGGAGGGCGGCGTTGAGTCCCATGAGGATACAGGCGGCCCCCAGGGCCAGGGCCACCAGACGCGGCGCCACCCGGGTGGTCAGCGCCCGGCTGAGGCGGCCGGCCGCGTCGTCGGCGGTGGGCGCCTTGACCTGCGCGTCTGCCGCCACTGCCGGCTTGTCCGTCTCCACGGCCTAACCGTATCCAACAGCGCTGGAAACACCCGCACGCACAACAACAAAAAATTCATAGACGACACGGCTCCGCGTCATCTATGAGATTTTGGTTGCTTTTGATAGGGGTCATGCCGCTGGGGGCGGACGGTCGTTCCTCCCGGCCCCGCGGTGGTAGTAAGGTCGCGCCCACCAGTACGAACGCACTGAAGGAGACCCCTATGAGTGAGAGCCCCGAGCTGCTGCCCGTCACCGAGAAGAAGTCCAGCTGCGGCTGCCACGAGCACAGCGACGAGCGCCTTACCTTTGGACGCGCGCGCCATCCCGCACCGTCTGCGCCACGCGGCGGTCATCGGTGCCGCTTCCTCCCTCAACCCGGGCGAGGGCTTCGACCTGGTGGCCCCGCACGTCCCCACCCCGCTGCTGGCCCAGATCGACCAGCTGCCCTTCACCTTCCAGCACACCTGCTGGAGCAGTCCGAGGGCTTCGCGCGCGTCGAGATCTTGCGCACTGCCTGATCCTCGGACGCGGAGTGCGCCTCCCGATCCCGAGTGTCCGGCAGATATGCTCGTTCCATGACGCCAGCACCGCTTGATGCACTCGCTTCCGCGGTCGTCGGCGTGGGCGAGTCTCGTGCTCGCCTCACGGACCTGCCCATGCCGACGGCCCGGACGGTGCCGCCCGAGTCCCCCGGGGCACTCAGGTCCCCGGCTCCGACGCGCCCGGCGGAGCCGATTCCGCAGGTGGCGACCCTCGCGCCCGACGGCGTCCCGGAACGTCTCACCGACCGGTACGGGCGCACCGTGCGCGACCTGCGTCTGTCCATCACGGACCGCTGCAACCTGCGCTGCACCTACTGCATGCCCGCCCAGGGGCTCGAGTGGCTGCCCACCTCGGACCTGCTGACCACCGCCGAGCTCACCCGGCTGGGGCGCCTTGCCGTCGAGCGCCTGGGGGTGGAGCGCATCCGCCTCACCGGGGGCGAGCCCCTGCTGCGCCGGGACCTGGAGGAGATCATCGCATCCCTGGCCACCCTGCGCACGGCCGAAGGCGGCAAGCCGGACATCGCCCTGACCACCAATGGTCTGGGACTGGACAGGCGGGCCTCCGGCCTGCGCGAGGCCGGCCTGGACCGCGTCAACATCTCCATCGACTCCCTGGACCCCCAGGACTACGCCACCATCACCCGACGCGACCGGCTCGGTGATGTCCTGGCGGGGATCGCCGGCGCCCAGGAGGCGGGTCTGGCCCCCATCAAGGTCAACGCGGTCGCCCTGCCCGGCACCGTGGAGACGCGCGCACCCCAGCTGCTGGCCGAGTGCCTGCGGCGCGGCTGGCAGCTGCGCTTCATCGAGCACATGCCACTGGGACCACGCGAGTCGTGGCGCAGCCAGGACGTCGTCGGGGCCCGGCAGGTCCTGGTTGCTCTGAAAAACGCCGGCTTCGCCCTCACCGAGGCGGGCCGCCCCGATCGGCGCCCGGCCGCCCTGTGGGACGTGGCCGCGGGCACGCACGGGGGTCAGACGCACCCGGCCGGGAGCGTCGGCATCATCGCCTCGGTCACCGCACCCTTCTGCTCGGATTGCGACCGCACCCGTATCACGGCCGATGGGCGCCTCATGACCTGCCTGTTCTCAGCAACCGAGACCGACCTGCGCGGTCCCATGCGCGCCGGGGCCGACGACGACGAGCTCATCCGCATCTGGGCGGGGGCCACCTGGCTCAAGCCCCGCGCGCACGGCTCGGACGCACCGCCTGAGGCCGACGGCTTCACCCGACCGCAACGCACCATGTCGGCCATCGGCGGCTGACCGCATCCGAGCCGCACCCGATCAAGGAGTCCCCAAGATGAGCCCCTCCCCCGAGCCCGCGAGCGCGGCACGCGCAGCGACGGACACAATGACAAACACAGCGACGGTGTCTGAGACGCTGTCGGTGACCCTGCGCTACTTCGCCGCAGCCGCCGAAGCCGCCGGCCGTCCCGAGGAGCGCCTCGACCTGCCGGCTGGCACAACGCTGGCGGGGCTGCGCGAGCAGCTGGCCGGGCGCGGCCTGGAGATGGCGCGGGTCGTGCCGATCTGCAGCTTCCTCGTCAACTCGGTCTCCACCCCGGCCGACTCCCTCACTCCCCTGGCCGACGGCGACGCCGTCGACGTGCTTCCGCCCTTCGCCGGCGGGTGAGGATCGCGCTCCCACCCCACTACCCGCATCGAGCCGGGCATTCTTCGCGTAGCCTTACCTTTTTCCCGCCCGGCTACGCTAAGAATGCCCGGCTCGGCGACAAGGGGAGGGAGGAAGGAGGGATCGGCCTGTCAGGCGAGGTTGCTCCACTGTGCCGAGCCGTCGGTGAAGGTCTGGCGCTTCCACACGGGCAGGCGCATCTTGACCTCCTCGACGATCTCGCTGCAGACGGCGAAGGCCTCGGCGCGGTGGTCGGAGCTGACCGCGACCGCGAGCGCCGCGTCCCCGATCGTCAGGTCTCCGACGCGGTGGACGACGCCCAGGGCCCGCACCCGACCGCGCTCGGCGACGTCACGAGCGATCTGCTCAACGATCTGCCTGGCCGTGGGGTGGCAGGAGTAACCGATGCCGGTGACGGCGCGGTCGGCGTCGTGATTGCGGACCACGCCCTCGAAGGTGACGACGGCGCCGGCGGCCGCATCGTGGACGGCGTCGGCGAGCTCGGTGACGCTGATGGGCGCCTCGGTGACCTCGGCGCGCACCACACGGGCGCTCCCTGGCTTCTCGGGGCTGGTGGTCACGAAGATCTCCTCGTCCTGGGGCGTCTTGCTGTGCATCGGTCCGGCGGCCCCGCGGAGGTCGGGGTGTCGTCGGCCGCGAGCATACCCAGATGGGCGGGGCCCGCCGAACGGGCATGATAGGCCCACGACGACGTCGGCCGACCGCCTGAGCGGCGGTCCGGTGGCGGCTCTGCCGCATCTGAGGACGGCTCGTCGAGAAAGGACCGCTATGACGCAGATGATTCCCCTGGAGGACTACGTCACCCAGGTGCTTGAGCCCCTCTCCCCCCTGGAGGGCGGTCGGCTGGCGCTGGGGCAGGCGCACGGCCGGGTGCTGGCCGAGGACGTGACCGCGGCCGTGCCGGTGCCGCCGTGGACGAACTCGGCGATGGACGGTTACGCCGTGCGCGCCGAGGACACGACCGCGGCCTCACCGCTGTCGCCCGTGGTACTGCCGGTGACCGGGGATGTTCCGGCCGGAGCCGCCCCGCAGCCCCTGGCTGCGGGAACCGCCCAGCGGATCATGACCGGGGCGATGCTGCCGGAGGGCGCTGATGCAGTGGTCAAGGTGGAGGACACCGACCAGGCGCCCGGCCCCCACCCGCTGCCGGAGCGCGTCGAGCTCCACGCCGAGGCCCGGCCGGGGCTGAATGTGCGCCACGCCGGGGAGGACGTGCGCGCAGGCGATCCGGTCATGGCAGCGGGCACGAGGCTGTCCGCTGCGGCCGTCTCCGCCCTGGCCTCCGTGGGACTCGGCTCCGTGCCGGTGACGGCGCGGGTGCGCGTGGCCGTGGTCTCCACCGGGGCCGAGCTGCGCGATGCCGGAGAAGTGCTCGCCCCCGGCACGATCCCGGACTCCAACGGCCTGCTGCTGGCCGGGCTGGTGGCCGAGCACGGGGCGGACTGCATGAGCGTGGCTCGCAGTGGCGACAGCGCCGAGGAGCTGGCCGCGGTGCTGCGCCGGGCCGCGGCGGGCTCCGATCTCATCGTCACCTCGGGTGGCGTGTCCGCGGGGGCCTTCGACCCGCTGACGATGCTGGCGCAGGCTCAGCGGGGAGAGGAGCCCCCGGTGCGCCTGAACTTCGTCAAGGTGGCCATGCAGCCGGGCAAGCCTCAGGGCCACGGCTGGGTGCGCGCCGACGACGGTCGGCAGGTCCCCATCATCTGCCTGCCGGGCAACCCGGTGAGTGTCCTGGTCTCCTTCACGACCATCGTGGCGCCCGCGCTGGCCCGACTGGCCGGACTCAGCACCAGCCCGGATGCCGGACGAGACGGCGACCTGGCGGGACGGCCCCGGCTGACGGCACGCGCGGCCGTGGCCTGGCGGACCCCGCCGAGCCGGCGTCAGCATGTGCCGGTGCGCTTCACCGAGCCTCCCGCCGACGCGGCAGGAGCCGACCCCGCAGAGCCCCTCGGGGACCAGACCGGGCAGGACGCGGACCTGCCCTGGGTGACGCCCACCCACCGGCTCGGCTCGGGCTCGCACCTGGTGGCCTCGCTGCCCGCCGCGCAGGCGCTGGCGGTCGTGGCCGCCGAGGTCGAGGCGGTCGACGTCGGCGACGCACTGCCCCTCATTCCACTCCCCCACTCGTTCTCCTGCCACCTCCAGGCGCGCGCGGACGCACCTCAGAGCTCGCGGACAGACCCTTCAGGGTCAGCCGTCAGGGCCCTAGGGGTGCGTCCACGACGAGTACCCGCACCCCAGTGAAGGAGCCGACCCATGGATCCCCGCCCCGAGATCACCCTCACCCACCTCGATGAGGCGGGCGCCGCCTACATGGTGGACGTCACCGCCAAGACCCCGACTGTGCGCGAGGCCCGCGCCAGCGCCTTCGTGGCCTGCTCGGAGGCGATCGTGACCGCCCTGCGCGAGGGCGCGGTTCCCAAGGGAGATGTCCTCGCCGTGGCCCGCGTGGCCGGGATCGCGGCGACGAAGAAGGTCCAGGAGCTCCTCCCGCTGGCGCACGTCATCGGCGTGCACGGGGCGCGCGTGGACCTGGAGATCGTCGACGGCGGCGTGCGCATCGAGACCACCGTGCGCACCGCCGACCGCACGGGGGTGGAGATGGAGGCCCTCACCGCCGCCACCGTGGCGGGCCTGGCGATCGTCGACATGGTCAAGGGCGTGGACCGAGGCGTCGAGCTGCGCGAGGCCAAGGTGGTGGCCAAGTCCGGCGGCCGCTCCGGAGACTGGGTACGCGGTGACAGCGCCTGACCCGACGGAAGACCGCGTCGTGAGCGCCGACGCCGCTGCAGACGCGCCCGGCGGCCCTGACATATCAGGCTCGATCGACGTCGTCGTGCTGGCCGGCGGGACCGGCAGGCGGTTGGACGGGGCCACCAAGCCCGACGTCGTCGCCCGCGGGGCGCGTCTGCTCGACCACGTCCTCTCCGGTCTGGAACAGCTGCGGGGCCAGGGCCTTCCACTCGGGCACGTGTGCGTCGTCGCCCCCGCGCAGGTGGCGCTTCCCGGAGGCGTCCTGCGAGCGCTGGAGGACCCGCCGCTGGGCGGGCCGGTCGCCGGCATCGCGGCCGGACTGGCGCACCTGGGCCGGTGCGGACCCGCCGCCGGGCTGATCGGAGTCCTCACCTGCGACGCGCCGACCTCCTGGCGGGCGCTGCCGGCCCTCATCGAGGCGCTGTACGACGGCGATCCAGGAGCCGACGGCGTCTGCGCCCGCGACGGCGACCATGTCCAGTACCTGCTAGGCCTCTACCGGCGAGACCGGTGCGGTTGGCCGCGGCCGTCACCCCGGGCGGTGCTCCCTCTGCGCGACGTGGCCGTGCGCCGGGTCCTCGGGAGGCTCCGAGTCTCCGCCATCACCCTCCCCCACGGGATCGTGAGGGACCTGGACACCTGGGACGAGGTCCGCGCCTGGGACTGCGGCCTCTGCGAGTGACGAACCCGCTCGAACCGAGGCTCTCAGTGGTCGCCGCCGCCGAGCTGCTCGAGGACGTGGGACACGAGGGGGCCGATGACGGCGACGGTGTCCTTGACCCGCCGCGCGAGCCGGGGGCGTTGACGACCAGGGCGCCGGCGTCGCCGCGGGAGGTCACCCCCACCAGGCCGCGTGACAGACCTGCCAGCGGGGTCTTGCTCAGGCCGTAGGCACGGATCTGGGCCTCAAGTCCTTCCATGCGAGTGTCAAGCAGCGGGGCCGTGGCCTCCGGCGTGAGGTCACGCGGCGTGACCCCGGTTCCGCCGGTGGTCAGGACGACCCGGGCTCCGGCGGCCACCGCCCGCGAGATCGCCTCGCGCACGGGCTCGACGCCGTCGGGCACGAGGTCCACCTCGTCGACGATGACGTCGTACTCGGCCAGGAGGCGTTGAGCCAACGGACCGGAGAGGTCCTCGCGCTCTCCGCTGACGCACCGGTCAGAGACGGTGATGACGGCACCCTTGACGGGCTCGGGGAGGGGCACCAAGCCCTTCTGGACGATCGAGGTCTCACTCATGGGGCCACCGTAGTCCGTGCACGCCCCGCTCAGGCCCCTCCGTCTTCCGCCTGGTGCCTCGGGGTGGGGCGCCAGGCACCCTCCGACAGGCAACCTCAATTAGGTAACTAACATTTAGTCTAATTCACCGCCCCCTTCCACCTTCGAGACGTCGGTTTCGCCTCGTGTTGCTCGGACATTCGTCCCTTGCGTGAGAGTCCAGGCCAAGGTCATGCATCATTAGGGGCGGTGCGAGCCCGCGCGCTTCCACCGACATCCTCAAGACAGTCTCAGGTCCAAGGCGCTGTCGCCCAGCAGACCGAGCCCCACATCACGGCAGGAGCCCTATGCCCACGCTCGACACCTCCGGTCGCGTCCTCACAGGGTGGAACCCCGAGGAGCCGGAGAACTGGTCCGCGAAGATCGCCTGGACCACTCTGGCAATCACCACCTTCTCCCTCATGCTCGGCTTCACCGTCTGGTTCCTGCCCAGCGCAGTCGCTCCCAGGCTCAACGACGTCGGCTTTCACCTGACCAAGAACCAGATCTACTGGATCACCTCCATGCCGGGTCTGTCCTGCGCCGCGCTGCGCCTGGTCTACATGTTCCTGCCCGCCACCATCGGCGCCCGCAAGATGATCGGCTGGTCCTCCCTGCTGTACATCCTGCCGATGCTCGGCTGGTTCTTCGCGGTGCAGAACCATGACACCTCCTTCGGCGTCCTGCTCGCGCTGTCCTTCGCCTGCGGTATCGGGGCCGCCACCTTCTCCGGCTACATGCCCTCGACCGGCTTCTACTTCCCCAAGCGCCTGGCCGGCACCGCCCTGGGCCTGCAGGGAGGTCTGGGCAACATGGGCATGAGCGTCATCCAGCTCGCCGCCCCCTTCCTCATGAGCATCAGCCTGTTCGGACTGACCTGGGTCGCCCCCCACCACGAGGGCGCCCCATGGTCGTCAACGCCACCGTCTTCTTCCTGCCCTGGTCCCTCATCGCGGCCTTCCTGACCTTCCGCTACATCAAGGACGTCCCGCTCAAGGCCAACATCAAGGAGCAGATGGACATCTTCGGCAACCTCGACACCTGGCTCATGACAGTCCTGTACATCATGACCTTCGGCGTCTTCTCCGGGTTCGCCGCCCAGACCGCCAACATCATCAACAACAACTACGGCGCCGCCTCCGACCTGGCCAAGCAGTTCGCCGCCTCCGACCTGCCCCAGGGCGCCTCCTACGCCTTCATCGGCACCCTCATCGGCTCCTTCCTGCGCTTCGCGTGGGGGCCCCTGTGCGACCGCTTCGGCGGGGCGATCTGGACCTTCGTCTCCGCGATCGGCATGGCCATCACCATGGGGTGGTGCGGCTACCTGGTGGCCGGCGCGGACGACCCGGCCGACTTCACAATCTTCATGGTGGCCCTGCTGGCCATGTTCTTCTTCGCCGGCGTCGGCAACGCCTCGACCTTCAAGCAGATGCCGATGATCATGCCCAAGCGCCAGGCCGGCGGCGCCATCGGCTTCACCGCCGCGGTCGCCTCGCTCGGCCCCTTCCTCGTGGGGATTGCGCTCACCCTCATGCCCACCCACGTCTTCTTCTACGGCTGCGCCGTCTTCTGCGTCGTGTGCGCCGTCATCTGCTGGATCCGCTACGCCAAGCCGGGCGCCAAGCGTCCGGGCTGATCCGGCATCCGGCGTCGGCCGGGCCCTTCCCGCCGAGCCAACCGCCCACAACCGACTGACCAGCCCGACGGCGACGCTGCTGAGATCTCAGCAGCGTCGCCGGGCCAGCCAGAAGTACACAGCGCCCGCCCCGTCCTCACCGGCCCCGGGCCACGCGGACCACTCTCCGCCCAACCACCAGCAACCCGCCAACTTCACGGACCAAAGGACCATTGATGAGCATCACCGGCTCCCAGCACACCGGCCCCGGGATCGTCCCCGGGCCCGATCAACAGGTCGAGAACGCTCCCGGACTGCTCACGCTGGGCTCGTACCTGCGCCGGGGACAGGCCTCCGCCGACGCCCGCCGCCTGTTCCTGACCGGCGGGCGCGAGTCGGACACCTTCTACCGGCACCGCTGGAGCCACGACAAGATGGTCCACTCCACCCACGGGGTCAACTGCACCGGCTCGTGCGCCTGGGAGGTCTACGTCTCCGACGGCATCATCACCTGGGAGAAGCAGATCACCGACTACCCCACCACGGGGCCGGACATGCCCGAGTACGAGCCCCGCGGCTGCCCGCGCGGCGCGGCCTTCTCCTGGTACACCTACTCCCCCACGCGCATCCGCTACCCCTACGTGCGCTCGGTGCTGCTGGACGCCTTCCGCGCTGCGAAGTCCGCCAACGACGGCGACCCAGTGGCCGCCTGGGCGCAGGTCACCGGTGACCCCGCCACCGCCAAGGCCTACAAGTCGGCCCGTGGCAAGGGCGGCATGGTGCGCGTGGGCTGGGACGAGGCCATGGAGATCGTCGCGGCCGCCTACATCCACACCATCCGCGCCTGGGGTCCGGACCGGATCGCCGGCTTCACCGTCATCCCGGCCATGTCCCAGGTCTCCTACGGCTCCGGTGCCCGCTTCCACGAGCTCATCGGTGGCACGATGCTCTCCTTCTACGACTGGTACGCCGACCTGCCCCCGGCCTCACCGCAGGTCTTCGGCGACCAGACCGACGTCCCCGAGGCCGGTGACTGGTACAACTCCCAGTACCTCATGATGTGGGGCTCCAACCTGCCGCTGACCCGCACCCCGGACGCCCACTTCATGACCGAGGCCCGCTACCACGGGCAGAAGGTCGTGGCCGTCTCCCCCGACTACGCCGACAACACCAAGTTCGCCGACCAGTGGCTGCGCGTGGCCCCCGGCACCGACGGCGCCCTGGCCCAGGCCATGGGGCACGTCATCCTGAGCGAGTTCCACGTCAAGCGCCAGGAGCCCTTCTTCCTGGACTACATGCGCCGCCACACCGACTCCCCCTTCCTCATCGGCCTGGAGCCCTCACCCGACGGCACCGGCTACGTGCCCGGCCGCTTCGTGACGGCCTCCGACGTCGACGGCGTCGCCGCCGGAGCCCCGAAGAACGAGTTCCGCCCCCTCGTGTGGGACCGCCGGCGCGGCCCGGCCGACCCCGGCGGCACCCTGGCCGACCGCTTCACCCCCGAGGGCGAGGGCAAGTGGAACCTCCTCATGGAGGGCGTCGACCCGGTCATGAGCATCCTGGACCTGCACGGCGAGGGGCCCCAGGTTCAGGCCGCCGAGGTCCTCCTGCCCCGCTTCGACCTGCCCGGTTCGTCCACCCCCGAGGGCTCTGTGGGCGGCGGCGTCGTGCGCCGCGGTGTGCCGGTCACCCGTATCGGGGACCGCCTGGTCACCACCGTCTACGACCTGCTCCTGGCCCAGTACGCCGTCGAGCGCCCCTCGATGCCCGGCCAGTGGCCGGCGGACTACCAGGACGCCACCGTCCCGGGCACGCCCGCCTGGGCCAGCGAGATCACCGGTGTGCCGGGCCCGGCCATCATCCGGGTGGCGCGCGACTTCGCCCTCAACGCCGTGGAGTCCGGAGGCCGTTCCCAGATCGTCATGGGTGCGGGAATCAACCACTACTACCACGCCGACCAGATCTACCGGACGATCCTGGCGCTGACCTCCATGTGCGCCACCCAGGGCGTCAACGGCGGCGGCTGGGCCCACTACGTGGGTCAGGAGAAGGTCCGCCCGATCAGTGGCTTCCAGCAGTACGCCTTCGCCCTGGACTGGCACCGCCCGGCCCGGCAGATGATCGCCACGGGCTTCTGGTACATCACCACCGACCAGTGGCGCTACGACACCACCTCCGCGGAGCGCCTGGCCTCCCCGCTCGGGCCCGGGACCCTGGCGGGCAAGACGGCGACCGACACGATGGTCGAGGCCATGAAGCGCGGGTGGACACCGTCCTACCCGACCTTCAACCGCAGTCCGCTGCTCCTGGGCCAGCAGGCCGCCGAGGCGGGCATGGACCCCAAGGACTACGTCGTCGAGCAGCTGCGCTCCGGCGAGCTGCGCTTCGCCTGCGAGGACCCCGACGCCCCCGAGAACTTCCCGCGCATCCTGTGCTCGTGGCGCACGAACCTGCTGGGCAGCTCGGCCAAGGGCACGGAGTTCTTCCTGCGCCACATGGTGGGCGCGGACAACGACGTCAACGCCGTCGAGACCCCGCCCGAGCAGCGGCCGGCCTCGGTGACGTGGCGCGATGAGGCCCCCGTCGGCAAGCTCGACCTCATGTGGACCGCGGACTTCCGCAACACCTCCACCACCCTGCACTCCGACGTCGTCCTGCCCGCGGCCACCTGGTACGAGAAGCACGACATCTCCTCGACCGACATGCACCCCTTCGTGCACTCCTTCAATGCAGCGATCGACCCGCCGTGGGAGGCGCGCACCGACTTTCCAGGTCTTCCAGACCCTGGCCGGGCTCATCTCCGCCTGGGCGCCGCGCTACCTGGGCACCCAGACCGACGTCGTCGCCGCGCCCCTCAACCACGACACCCCCGACGCCCTGACGATGGCCCACGGCGACGTCTCGGCCTGCCCCAGGAGTGGGTGCCGGGGGTGACGATGCCCAAGCTCGTGCCCACCAAGCGCGACTACACCCAGATCCGGGCCAAGTTCGACGCCCTGGGTCCCCTGGCCGAGAAGCTGGGGCTGCCCTGCAAGGGCATCATGCTCAAGCCCGGGCCGGAGGTGGAGCGCCTGGCCCGCAACCACGGGGTCTCCACCGACGGCGAGGCCGCCGGCCGGCCGCTGCTCGACACCGACATCCGTGCCGCTGACGCGATCTTGACGCTGTCGGGTACCACCAACGGGCGCATCTCCACCGAGGGCTGGGACACGCTGTCCAAGCGCACCGGCACCACGCTGGTCGAGCTCAGTGAGGAGGAGGCCGGCAAGCTCATCTCCTTCGCCGACACCCAGGTCAAGCCCCAGGGCGTCATCACCTCCCCGGAGTGGTCCGGCTCCGAGCACGGCGGACGGCGCTACTCGGCATTCGTGGTCAACGTCGAGCATGCCAAGCCCTGGCACACCCTGACCGGGCGCATGCACTACTACCTCGACCACGACTGGATGCGGGACATGGGCGAGTCCTTACCGGTCTTCCGTCCGCCCCTGGACTTCCACGCCCTGTACGGGGAGGCCTCGCCGGGCGCGGTGTCCACGAGCCAGGCGGGCACGGCGGAGGTCGCGGTGCGCTACATCACCGCGCACAACAAGTGGGCGATCCACTCCCAGTACTTCGACAACCTGCACATGCTCACCCTGGGGCGCGGTGGCCAGACCATCTGGATGAGCCCCCAGGACGCGGACAAGATCGGCGTCAAGGACAACGAGTGGGTCGAGGCCTATAACCGCAACGGCATCGTGGCGGCGCGGGCCATCGTCTCCCACCGCATTCCCGAGGGCATGGTCTTCATGCACCACGCCCAGGAGCGCACTATGAACACCCCGCTGACCGAGTCCAGCGGCAGGCGCGGCGGGACGCACAACTCGCTGACCCGGATCGTGCTCAAGCCCAGCCACTTCGCCGGCGGCTACGGGCAGCTGTCCTACGCCTTCAACTACATCGGCCCCACGGGCAACAACCGCGACGAGGTCACGCTCATCCGTCGCCGCAGCAACCAGGAGGTGACGTTCTGATGAAGGTCATGGCTCAGATCGCAATGGTGATGAACCTCGACAAGTGCATCGGCTGCCACACCTGTTCAGTGACCTGCAAGCAGGCCTGGACCAACCGCGAGGGCACCGAGTACATGTGGTTCAACAACGTCGAGACCCGTCCCGGTGTCGGCTACCCCAGGGGGTGGGAGGACCAGGACACCTGGCGCGGCGGCTGGGAGCGCACGGCCTCGGGGCGCCTGCGCCCCCGCTCCGGTGGACGCCTGCGCCGATTGGTCAACATCTTCGCCAACCCGGAGATGCCCACGGTCGAGGACTACTACGAGCCGTGGACCTACGAGTACGACAAGCTGCTCTCGGCCCCCCAAGGACTCCCCGGCCCTGCCGGTGGCGCGCGCCAAGAGCCAGCTGACTGGCGAGTACATGTCCACGATCCAGTGGGGCCCCAACTGGGATGACGACCTGGGCGGCTCCATGGAGACCCTCCAGCAGGACCCGGTCATCGAGGCCATGAGCACCAAGGTGCGCACCGACATCGAGTCGGCCTTCATGTTCTACTTGCCGCGCATCTGCGAGCACTGCCTCAACCCGACCTGCGTGTCCGCCTGCCCGTCGGGCGCCATGTACAAGCGCACCGAGGACGGCATCGTCCTGGTGGACCAGGACGCCTGCCGCGGCTGGCGCATGTGCGTGTCGGCCTGCCCCTACAAGAAGGTCTACTTCAACCACACCACCGGCAAGGCCGAGAAGTGCACCCTGTGCTACCCACGTCTGGAGATCGGTGAGCCCACCGTGTGCTCGGAGACCTGCGTGGGCCGTCTGCGCTACCTGGGCGTCCTCCTCTACGACGCCGATCGCGTTTCGCAGGCCGCCGCCGTCAAGGACCCGCAGGACCTCTACATGGCTCAGCGCGAGATCCTGCTCAACCCCCACGACCCCGAGGTCGTGGCGGGCGCGCGTGCCGAGGGCGTCCCGGACAACTGGATCGAGGCGGCTCAGGCCTCCCCCATCTGGGACCTCATCGACACCTACGAGGTGGCCCTGCCCCTGCACCCCGAGTACCGCACCATGCCGATGGTCTGGTACATCCCGCCGCTGTCGCCCATCGTCGACGAGGTGGCCGCCGCCGGGCTGGACGGGGAGGACCACAAGGTGCTGCTGACGGCCGTCTCCGAGATGCGCATCCCGCTGGAGTACCTGGCGGGCCTGTTCACGGCCGGTGAGACCAACACGGTGGAGCTCGTGCTGCGGCGCCTGGCCGCGATGCGCTCCACATGCGTGACGTGCGCCTGGGCCGCGAGCCCGACCCGGCCATCGCCGCCGCCGTGGGCCTGGACGGGAAGAAGCTGGAGGCCATGTACCGCCTGCTGGCCATCGCCAAGTACGACGACCGCTACGTCATCCCCACCGCCAAGCCCGAGGTCCCTCGCGGCATGGAGTCCATGGGCAACGACGTCAAGACCCTTCTGGGCGAGGGCGCCCCCCGCCGGCTGCCACCCCGACGTCGCCTCCTTCCACGGTCAGGGCGGTGCCGGCGGCGTCAACAACGGCCCGGTGAGCCTGCCGCTGCCGACCGTGCGCCGCGAACCGGTGCCGGCTGCCGGTCCGGGAATGTCCGAGGTCGGAGTGCCCCAGCCGGTGGGACAGGCTCAGGCGGCCGACGCTTCCTCACGGGCTACGTCGACCGGTCCTGCGGTCGTCGCCCCCAGGGACCTCTGAGATGGTCTCCTTCGTCCGAGCTCCCCGAGTCCTGGATGCGCCCCCCGAGGTGCCCCTGGACCCCCTCAGCGAGCCACCGTGCACATGGCGGCCTCGCTGCTGCTGGACTACCCGGCCGAGGGTGGCCTGGAGACGCGTCTGAACGCCGTCGAGGCCGAGCTGGCCGCGTTGCCGCCGGAGGTGGCCGTGCTCCTGGAGGAGTTCATCTCTCAGGCACGGCGTCGCGGCGAGCGGGCCATGGCCGAGCACTACGTGGAGGTCTTCGACCGGCGTCGGCGCTGCTGCCTGTACCTGACGTACTACACGGTGGGAGACACCCGGCACCGGGGTGCCGCGCTGCTGGCCTTCAAGCAGGCGCTGGCGGCGGCCGGCTACGAGATGGCCGCCGACGAGCTGCCCGACTACCTGCCGGTGGTCCTCGAGCTGTCCGCGCGCAGCGGCGACGAGGTGGCCGGCGCGCTCCTGTCCTCCCACCGCGAGGGCATCGAGGTGCTGCGCAGTGCCCTGGCCGACGCCGGCTCCCCTTACGCGGGGCTGGTGGAGGCCGTCTCGATGACACTGCCGCGCATCGACGAGGCCACCGCCGAGCGCGTGCGCGCCCTCGTGGCCGCCGGTCCCCCCACGGAGACCGTCGGCGTCACCGACACCCTGCCCTTCCCCACCGTTCCCGTGCGCAACCCGAGCCTGTCCGGTTCGCCCACCCTGCCGGATCCTGTACCGGTCGCCAGCCCTTCCCCCTCACGAGCAGCCAGGAGAGCATGACATGAGCCCGATTCAGCAGAACCTCCTGTGGGTGGCCCTGCCCTACGCCAGCCTCGTGCTGCTGGTGGCAGGCATGATCTGGCGGTGGCGCAACGACCAGTTCGGATGGACCTCCCGGTCCTCCCAGTGGAACGAGTCGCGCATCCTGCGCCTGGCCTCGCCCCTGTTCCACCTGGGCTTCCTCATGGTCCTGGGTGGGCACGTCGTCGGGCTCCTGGTGCCCAAAGGACATCACCGAGATGCTGGGCGTCTCCCAGCACATGTACCACCTGGGCGCCACCTACCTGGGCACAGCGGCGGCCATCATGACGATCCTGGGCCTGGCCGGGCTCATCTACCGGCGCGTCGTCATCAAGAGCGTCCGCCTGGCCACCACCCGCAACGACCTGGTCATGTACTGCTTCCTCATCGTGCCGGTCCTGCTGGGGGCGGCCGCCACGGTCCTCAACCAGCTCACCGATGAGCACGGCTACGACTACCGCGAGACCATCAGCCCCTGGCTGCGGTCAGTACTGGTTCTCCAGCCTCGCCCCGAGCTCATGAGCGACGTGCCGGTCTCCTTCAAGCTCCACGTCATCGCGGGCTTCCTGCTCCTGGCGATCTGGCCCTTCACCCGCCTGGTCCACGCGGTCTCCGCACCCGTGGGCTACGTGACCCGCCCCTACGTGGTCTACCGTTCGCGTGAAGGGGCTACTTCCACCGCACGGCCCTCGCGCGGTTGGACCCCGGTGCGCACTCAGGGCACCGGAAACCAGGGAGTCAATGACGTCACCCCATCCCAAGGCGCCTGATCTCGGCTACCTCATCTGCCCGAAAGGACACCACATGAGTATCACCCGCCGTGCGGCGATCGCCGCCATCAGCATGCTTTCCGTCCTCTCACTGGCCGCCTGCGGCGGCTCCGCCAGCAACAGCTCCACCGGCGCCGCTTTGGGCGCCGCCTCCTCAAAGCGCCTCCGCCGGCGCCGAGAAGGCCACCGGCAAGGTCACCGTCCTGGCCGCCGCCTCCCTCCAGGGCGCCTTCGAGGAGATCGAGAAGACCGTCGAGAAGGACAACCCCGGCCTGGATATCTCCTTCGACTTCCAGGGCTCGCAGGACCTGGTGGCCTCACTCGCGAACGGCAACAGCGCCGACGTCCTGGCCACCGCCAACAACTCCACGATGAAGGAGGCCTCGGACCAGAAGCTGGTCGGCACCCAGACCGAGTTCGCCACCAACGTCCTGACCCTCATCGTCCCCAAGGGCAACCCCAAGAAGATCACCGGGCTGGACTCCTCGCTGGATGGCGCCAACCTGGTCACCTGTGCCGCCGAGGTGCCCTGCGGCGAGGCCACCAAGAAGCTCACCAACGCCTTGGGCGTCACCCTGAACCCGGTCTCCGAGGAGCAGAAGGTGACCGACGTGCGCGGCAAGGTCGAGTCCGGTGAGGCCGATGCCGGCATCGTCTACACCACCGACGCAGCCGCGGCCAAGGACAAGGTGGACAAGATCGACATCCCCGACAGTGGCGTCGTCAACCACTACCCGATCGCACAGACCGCCAACCCCGAGAACGCCGCGGGCGCCAAGGTCTTCATCGACGCCGTCACCGGCAAGACCGGCCAGGAGGTTCTCGCCAGGTACGGCTTCGGGGCGCCCGGTAGCGCCACAGCCGGCGCGAGCGCCGGGGCCAGCTCCAGTGCAGGATCCAGCACTGCCCCGTCCCAGGCCGCGACCTCCGGCGAGTCGGCCTCCCCGCAGGCGGCCAAGCCCACGGCCGAGACGACTGCTCCGTGACGGTGCAGGTACCTGAGTCGGTTGATCCGGTGAACAGGGACCTGTGAACCGGATGTCCTCCACTGCACAGTCCGCACGGCAGCCGACACGACGGCCCGCCCGCGCCCTAGCCTGGCGCGGGCGGGCCTCTCGTTCTCCCTTTCCAGTGCTCGTCACCGTGCTGGCGATCCTGGGCGGCTGCGCAATCGTCCTGCCCCTGGTGGGCATGGGGACCCGCGTCTCCTGGGGGCAGCTGCCCCAGCTGCTGGCGACGCCGTCGGCCCAGGCCGCCCTGTGGCTGTCGATCCGCACCTGCCTGATCTCCACGGCGATCTGCGTGACGCTGGGCGTGCCGCTGGCGCTCCTGCTGTCCCGCAGCTGGCCGGGCGTGCGGCTGGCGCGCGTCCTCGCGGTCCTTCCGATGACGATGCCACCGGTGGTGGCCGGTATCGCGCTGCTGTCGACCCTGGGCAACAAGGGGATCCTGGGGGCTCAGCTGCGTGAGTGGGGCTTCCCCATCGCGTTCTCGACGACCGCGGTGGTCATCGCTCAGGTCTTCGTCTCCATGCCCTACCTGGTGGTGACCCTGGAGGCGGCGTTGCGCAGCCGCGACGAGCGGGCCGAGACGACCGCCCGGAGCCTGGGGGCGGGGCCGTGGCGGGTCCTGGGGCAGATCACGCTGCCGCTGGCGGCGCCGGCCCTGGCGCGCGGTACCGCCCTGGCCCTGGGCCGGAGCCTGGGCGAGTTCGGGGCGACCATCGCCTTCGCCGGCTCCAAGGAGGGGGTCACCCGCACGATGCCGTTGGCCATCTACCTGGAGCGGGAGAAGGACACGGCGACGTCGTTGGCCCTGGCGGCCGTGCTCATCGGGCTGTCCTTCCTCATTGTCGGGGCCACGACTGTGGACTGGTCCCGTCTGGCCGCCTCGGTTCGCCCCGCCCCCGAGGGCGGGGCCGATGAGGCTCCTTCCCTGTCCGCGCCCGCCGCTGAATCCTCCCCCTCACCTGAGCCCGACGGCGCCATCGCAGCCCCCACCGGCACCCGCCCCGCCGCGACGGCCGGGGACTCCAAGCGCGGCCAGGCCCTGCAGGTCGCCTTCGACCTGAGGGCGCGCGACGTCGTCGTCGACCTGGAGGTGAAAGCCGGGCGCACGATGGCGCTCATTGGCCCCAACGGCTCGGGCAAGTCGACAGTCTGCTCCGTGGTTGCCGGGCTGCTGGACGCCGAGGACGGCCGGGTGGTGCTCGGTGGGCGGGTCCTGGACGGTGCCGGGGAGTTCGTGCGCGCCGGGCGTCGTCAGGTGGCGCTGCTCAGCCAGGACCCGGGGGTCTTCACTCATATGTCGGTGCTGGGCAATGTGGTCTTCGCCCTGCGCTGTCAGGGTGTGAGCCGGGGCGAGGCGGTGACGCGGGCACGCGCCGAGCTGGCGGCCGTCGGGGCCGAGCACCTGGCCTCCCGCTCGGGGGGCGCGCTCTCGGGCGGGCAGGCGGCCCGCGTGGCTCTGGCTCGGGCACTGGCCACGGGGCCCTCGTCTGCTGGTCCTCGATGAGCCGATGTCGGCCCTGGACGTGACGGCCCGCCAGGAGATGCGCCGTCTGGTGTCGCGCCGGTGCGCCGAGGAGGGGCTGACGCTGCTGCTGGTGACCCATGACGTCCTGGACCTGACAGCGCTGGCCGAGGACGTCGTCGTCCTGGACCGCGGCCGAGTGGTGGAGCAGGGGCCGACGGCGCGGGTCCTGTCCGCGCCGCGGTCGGACTTCGTCGCCCGTCTGACGGGGACGTCCGTGCTCACGGGCGTCGTCGACGGGGAGTCCGAGGCTCCGGGGCTGCGGCTGCCGTCGGGGCGGGTCGTTCACGGCCGTCCCCAGGAGGATGCTGCCGAAGGAGGCGTCGGCGACCAGGGTGATCGGGACGACCGCAACGAGGGTCTCCGCCCCGGAGGCCCCGGTGTCGCGCTGGTGCCGCCCGACGCCGTCGCCCTCTACCGCCGGGCCCCGCACGGCAGCCCCCGCAACGTCCTGACCGGTCGGGTGACAGGGTTGGAACGCTCGGGTGCACTGGTGAGCGTGCGCCTGGAGCTGGAGGAGGGACAGCACCTGTCGGCGGCGGTCACCGCGGGGGCAGTGGCCGAGCTCGGCATCACCGAGGGCCAGGAGATCTTCTGCGCCATCAAGGCGGTGCAGGTGCGTATCGTGGCCCGCCGGGGTTGAGAACTGCCGTGCCGAGGCGTTGAGAGGAGAGTCGGACGAGGATGAGGGAGGACGTCATGAGCGCCGTCGACCGAAGCGACCGTGATGGCGCCTGCGGATCGGTGGTCGCCGAGGAGCGTCTGCGGCCGCTGAGCCGGGATGAGCTGGAGCGCTACCACCGCAACGCGCTCGTACCGCAGGTGGAGGTCGTGGGGCAGCAGCGCATTCGCGCGTCCCGGGTCCTGCTCATCGGTGCTGGTGGGCTCGGGGCGCCGGCGGCCCTGTACCTGGCGGCCGCCGGGGTGGGGACGATCGGGCTCATTGACGACGACGACGTCGACGTCACCAATCTTCAGCGCCAGGTCATCCATGCCACGGCCGCCGTGGGGCGTCCCAAGGTGGACTCGGCGGCCGAGGCGCTCAGGGCTCTCAACCCCGACGTCGAGGTCGTCACGCACCGAACTCGGTTGAGCGCTGAGAACGCCCTGGAGCTGCTGCGCGGCTGGGATGTGGTCATCGACGGGACGGACAACTTCCCCACGCGGTACCTGGTCAATGACGCCACCGTCATGCTGGGGCTGCCGCTGGTGCATGGGGCGGTGCTGGGGTTCAACGGGCAGGGTGGGGGTCTTCGACGCGCGCCGGGGCCCGTGCTACCGGTGCCTGCATCCCCGCTCCGCCTCCCGCAGGATCGGTGCCCTCCTGCGCGGAGGCGGGGGTGCTGGGAGTTCTGCCGGGGATCATCGGGACGATGCAGGCCGCCGAGGCGCTCAAGCTCATCATTGGCGGAGGCGAGCCGCTGCTGGGAAGGCTGGCGCTGCTGGATGCCTGGGGGATGCACCTGCGGGAGGTTCCGGTGGCGAAGAACCCGGCCTGCCCGGTGTGCGGGGAGAGACCGAGCATCACAACACTGATGGCGGAGGCTGATTACTGCACGCTCCCCGAGACTCCTGACGCCGATGCGCAGCCGCATGCACGAGCCACCAGGGACGGCTCCCACCGGCAAGCCGGGCGTTCCGAGTCGGGCTCCAGTGCATGCCCCTGGACTCAGGGGGCTGAAGAGGCCCAGACATCAGGATCGGCGGAGGGCATCATCTCTGTTGCCGAGCTGCAGGGCCTCCTGGACTCCACCGAGCCACCGGCACTGCTGGACGTGCGCGAGGACGTCGAGGTGGCGCTCGAGCCACTGGAGGGCGCCCAGCACATTCCACTACGCGAGGTGGTGGAGCGTACGGGTGAGCTGGACGCGAGCCGCGTCACCGTCGTTGTGTGTGCTGCTGGGGTGCGTTCGGTTCGGGCGATCGAGGCGCTGAGGGCGGCTGGATACCCGGGGCAACTCCTCAACCTCGACGGCGGGATGAAGGCTTGGGAAGTCAGCCGACGGGGGCCGTGGCGCGGGGCATCGCGACCGAGACGCGGAGATGGTGTTTCGGGTGAGTGAGGTCTGCTCGCTTCCTGGCGGGTGGGCTGGCGTGGATTGAGGTGAGGTGTCTCGACAAAGGTGGAGGAGGGCCGGCTCGGGATATGGCGGGGAGTTGGGGGTGGGGGCAGTGGAGTTGGGCTTCTTCGACGTCGTCGGCCTGGCGAACCGGCACGTGGGCGCCCTCCGGTGGTCAGCGTCAGCGGGTGTGGGTGGCCATGGCCCCTGGCCCAGCGCACTGACATCCTGCTGCTCGACGAGCCGACCACCTACCTGGACCTGGCCCACCAGGTGGACCTCCTCGAGCTGTGCCGCGAACTCAACACCGAGCTGGGGACCACGATCGTAGCGGTACTCCACGACCTCAACCAGGCCTGCCGCTACGGCGACGAGGTCATCGCGATGCGCATGGGCTCCATCGTGGCCCACGGGCGGCCCGAGGAGGTTGTCACCGCCGAGATGGTTGAGGATGTCTTCGGATTGGCCGTGCGGGTCATCAGCGACCCGCTCACCGGCACCCCGCTCGTCCTGCCGCTTCCGCGCGCGGCCGGTGCGACGACGTCGAAGGACGGGGGCGAGCAGGCTCAGTAGCGTTTTCCCGGGTTCATCCGGGCTTCGGCCGAGCGCGATCATCCGCGATCCCCCGCGATCGTCACTGCCGCTCACCGGCGCCGGTCTTCGCCCGCGCTCGCAGCGATTACGCCGAGCCCTCAAGCTGAGACCGATACTCCACGGTCCCGCTGGGTGGCCCTGACAGAACCTGCCAGGGCGGTGGACCCGCATCGAGACGCGCGTCTAGTCTTCACATATCAACCCGCACTGATGTGAGGACTGCTTGTGACTGTTTCTGCTCCCGCCCTGCCCACCACAATGCGCGGCGTCATCATGCACGCCGCCGGTGACATCCGCGTCGAGGACCGCGAGGTCCCCCACGTCATCGAACCCACCGACGCCGTCATCAAGCTCGAGGCCGCCTGCGTGTGCGGCTCGGACCTGTGGCCCTACCGGGGCATCCAGCCCCTGGAGAAGGCCCGTCCCATGGGGCACGAGTACGTGGGCACCGTCGTCGAGGTCGGCGACGACGTCAAGAACGTCAAGGTCGGCGACTTCGTCGTCGGCTCCTTCTGCCTGAGCGACAACACCTGCGAGATCTGCGAGGACGGATACCAGTCGCGCTGCGCCAACGGCGGCTTCATCGGCGACACCCAGGCCGAGTACACGCGCGTGGCCCTGGCCGACGGAACCCTCGTCGTCGTTCCCGGCGGCAGGCCCGAGGACCCTGACATCATCGCCTCCCTGCTGGCCGCCTCCGATGTCCTGGGCACCGGATGGTTCGGGGCCGTGGCGGCCCAGGCCGGCCCCGGCAAGACCATCGCGGTGGTCGGCGACGGCGCCGTGGGCCTGTCCGCGGTGCTGGCCGCCAAGGCCCTGGGGGCTGAGAAGGTCATCATCTTCTCCCGCCACGAGGACCGGGCCGCCCTGGCCCGCGAGTTCGGCGCCGACGTGGTCATCGCCGAGCGCGGCGACGAGGGCGCGGCGAAGGTCAAGGAGCTCACCGGCGGCTACGGCGCGCACGGCGTCGTCGAGGCCGTGGGCAACCAGACCTCGATGATGCAGGCCATCGCCTCCTGCCGCCCCGGTGGGCACCTCGGCTACGTGGGCGTGGCTCACGGCGTCTCCCTTCCCGGAGACCATCTCTTCTTCGCCGAGATCAACATGCTGGGCGGCCCCGCGCCGGTGCGCCGCTTCCTGCCCGACCTCATCGACCGCATCCTCAAGCGCGAGATCAACCCCGGCAAGGTCTTCACCCTGCGCCTGCCTCTGGAGGAGGCCGCCGAGGCCTACAGGGCCATGGACGAGCGCCGCGCCATCAAGGTGCTCCTGAAGCCCTGATCCCGGTTCATACCCGCACCGCGCCTCCGGTGCGTGGCATCGAGCAGGAGGGCACGACGTCGTTGACGTCTCCCGACCGAACGACGCACCGCCCACCATCACCACCTGAACGCAGGAGCGCTCATGAAGACCCTTGTTCTCGTCTTCCACCCCGACATGTCCGCCTCACGCGTCAACCGCCCCCTGGCGGCCAGGGCCGAGTCCCTCGGTGACGACGTCACCGTGCGCTACATGTACGACATCTATCCGGACCAGAAGGTCGACGTCGCCGCCGAGCAGGCGATTCTGGAGGCCGCCGACCGCATCGTCCTCCAGTTCCCCATGTACTGGTACTCCACCCCCGCCCTGCTCAAGCAGTGGGAGGACGACGTGCTCCTCTACGGCTGGGCCTACGGATCGACCGGCAAGGCGCTGGCCGGCAAGGAGCTGCTGGTGGCCGTCAGCACGGGCGGAGCCGGCGACGCCTACAGCCGCGAGGCCTCCTACGGTTACACGATCACCGAGCTGCTGCGCCCGCTCCAGGCGACCGCGGCCATGTGTCGGATGACCTACCTCGAGCCCTTCACCACCACCGGAACCCTCACCATCACCGATGAGGCCCTGGCCCAGCGGGTCGAGGACTACGCCGCCACGCTGTCGAGCAAGGACCTGCCCGTCCTGGAGCCTCACGGCTGAGCACGCCGGCACGCACCTTCCACATGCCCGAGGGCCCCGGACCGGCAAACCGGCCTGGGGCCCTCAGTGCGTCTCACGGGCGTCTCAGTCGCCGTCGGACAGGTCCTTTGAAGTAGCGGGCCACCGGCCAGCGCTGGAAGCCGAGCCCCTCGTAGGTGGCGCGGGCAGGAGTGTGCCCGCGGTCCCCGCCGGTCTCCACCATCACCATGGCCATCCCGGCGGCCCGGGCCCGCTCCATGGAGTGGTTCATGAGGGCCCACCCGATGCCCTGGCGCTGGTAGTCGGGGTCGACGACGACGATGTAGACCTCCCCCATCCTGTCCTCGGGATGCAGACGGGTGCACACCCAGCCCACCGGGCGACCGTCGAGGACGGCGACGTCGACGCCGTCGGGCTCACCGTCGAGGACCTCGGCGAGATCCGCGGCCTGCCGCTGCCGCCAGCCCTCGGGGTAGAAGGAGCGGTAGACGAAGGCCGGCACATCCTCCTCCATGAGCGGGAAGACCGGGGCCCAGGCACGCAGGGACAAGTCCAGCAGCGCCTGACGCTGCTGTGGCCGGTACGCAACGATCTCAACCATACCGAAATCTTACGGCCCTCCCTGCAGATGCGCTGGGTCCCCGCCGGCGATGGCGCCGACGGGGACCCAGCGGGCTCAGGATCGGCTGGCGCCTCAGCCGAAGATGTCGAGCATCGGGAGCTCGGCGGTCTGGAGGACCGCGGCGTAGTCCTGCGCGCGCCGGGCGATGGCCTCGTCGGTGATCTCCAGGGCGCCCACCGACAGGAAGGGCACGGCGTACTTGGTGCCGATGACGCGCGAGGTGCCCTGCATGGGCCGCAGGAACTCGTGGATCGTGTAGATGTGCGCGCCCTCGCGGCCGTAGGCGCTGCCGGCGCCGCCGACGCTGACGGCCAGGAGCAGCTCCTTGCCGTGCAGGGCCGTGCCCGTCGAGCCGTAGGCCCAACCGAAGGTCAGGACGTCGTCGAGCCACTTCTTGAGCAGCGGCGGGCAGGAGAGCCAATACATGGGGTACTGCAGGACGATGCGGTCAGCGCCCAGCAGGGCGGCCTGCTCGGTGGCCACATCGATGTTGAAGTCGGGGTAGATGTCGTACATGTAGCGCACGGTGATATTGCCACCGAGCGACTCCGCGGTCGCCCCGAGGGCCTTGTTGACCCGCGACTCGGAGATGTTGGGGTGGAAGACGAGAACGAGAGTGTTCACGGAGGACTCCCTGGTGTCGTTGGACTGCGATGCGGGGGACACTCCCCGCGAGGCGCCGTCGCCCCCGGCGCCGGAGGTGGACAAGACGTCGCTCAGGCCAGAGAAGCCGCCGATGATGACCTCCAGCTTGGGGGTCATCGCGCCGCGGTCCAGCCAGGACTCCTTGGGGCGGAAGGGGACGCGGTCGGCGTCGTCGCCGTCGTGCAACTGGTTCGACCGACGCATGCCCAGGGCTGCGCCCGAGCCGCCGAAGCGCTCGTCCCACATGCGGGTGGCGATGTCGATGCCGCGCTCGCGACGGCCCGGCTGGTGCTCGGACTCGATCGTCTCGGCCATGGCGGCCGCCTGCTGTGCGAGGTCAGGACCGTCGACAGTGTGTAGTTGAGGGCAAGGTAGGCGTCCTCACTGCGCAGGCCGCCGGAGACAAGGGCATTGTGGGCCCGCTTGGCAACGGACATGAAGGGCACGTAGGCCCAGGCCAGGTCGATGAGGGTGTGGTCCAGGCCGGGGTTGGCGTCGAGCACGTCCCACAGCGAGTCGGACAGCTGGCGCAGGTAGTCCTGCCAGCTCAGTCCTGTGGGCGGCAGCGTGACGTCAGCGGAGACGCGCTCCAGGCAGGCGACGAGCAAGTCGTCGCGCGAGCTGACAGTACGTCCCAGGTCAGCTGTGCTCACCCCCAACCGACGCGCCACCTTGCCCATCGTGAACCGGTCCACACCAATCTCAAGGGCGGCTGTGACGACGTCGTCCCTGGTAAAACCGGCATTATGCTGCATAGAGCCTCCCGGGTTGGGTCATGATTGCCAGCGTAACGAACCAATAACACGCAGCCAAATCGAAACAGCCTATCCAGATGATGTTCGGCGCCGTTCTTCCGCAATATGACGGCAGAAAACAATGCATCCGATACCCCGCCCCCGCTTCCAGCGAACCTCAAGGCTCGATAACGATTTAGTGCGGTTCCACGAGGCCCGGCGGGTGGCGCGCCCGACAACAGTGGGCCTCACCGACCCCGCTCCCCCGCTACCGTGGTGTCATGAGCGAGACTCCCCGCCCACAACGCCCCGTCTTTCCGGCGCCCCCCGCAGCGCCTCGCCGGAGGCTGCTCCACCCGCCCCGACGGCGCCTCCGGCCAAGCAGCGGCGCTGGCGCGACGACCTGCACCTGGCGCACACGATCGCCAACAAGGTGGACAGCCTCACCCAGGCCCGCTTCGACGCCGGGAACTTCACCGTGGAGACCAAGTCGGACCTGACGCCGGTCACCGAGGCGGACCGGGAGGCCGAGCGCGTCATCCGTGAGCAGCTGGGACGGGCGCGAGGGCGCGACTCCGTCCTGGGCGAGGAGCTGCCCACCACCGGTCACTCCTCGCGCCAGTGGGTCATCGACCCGATCGACGGGACCAAGAACTTCGTGCGGGGCGTGCCCGTGTGGGCCACGCTCATCGGCCTCATCGAGGACGGTCAGTGCGTCGTCGGGCTGGTCTCCGCCCCCGCCCTGGGGAGGCGCTGGTGGGCCGTGTCCGGCGGTGGGGCCTGGACCGGGAGATCCCTGAGCTCGGCGCGACGGATGTCCGTGTCCGGCGTCGACGACCTCACCCGGGCCTCGATGTCCTACTCCTCGCTGTCGGGGTGGGCCCAGGCCAAGCGGCTGCGCGGGATGCTCGGACTCATGCAGTCGTGCTGGCGCACCCGCGCCTACGGGGACTTCTGGTCCCTACATGCTGGTGGCCGAGGGGGCCGTGGACCTGGCGGCCGAGCCCGAGCTCGAGCTCTACGACATGGCCGCGCTCGTGCCCGTGGTCACCGAGGCGGGCGGGCGCTTCACCTCCCTCGACGGCGAGCCCGGCCCCTTCGGGGGCAACGCGGTGGCCACGAACTCGCTGCTGCACGACGTCGTCCTGAGCCACCTGGGCGCCGAGACGGACTGAGTCGCCGCAGCCGGCCGAGCCTTCACCTCCCATCACTGGAACTCAGCACGCCCTGAAGTTATAAAAGATCTAAAAGATCTAAAACGCGCAAAAGTGGAGACGATCACGCATGGCCAACCCCTTCAAACCCACAGCGGGCGCCACCCCGCCTCTGCTTGTCGGCCGCAACCGCGTCATCGAGGAGTTTCTGGAGAGCCTCGATGACGGCCCCGGAGCACCCGGCCTCCTGGAGCTCATCACCGGCGCTCGCGGCGTCGGCAAAACCGTCATGCTCACCGCACTGGGCGATGTGGCACGTGAGCGCGGCTGGGTGGTCGTTGATGAGACCGCACGCGAGGGGCTCATGGATCGCCTCGCCGCCGAATTCACTCGCCAGTTATCGCAGCTCGCCGGCAAGGAGCGCTCACGGTTGACCTCCTTGAGCCTAAGTACACCGCTCGGAGGCGGTAGCGCAACACTCGAGCACGCACCTGCTCCTGAGCCCTCCTGGCGGCAGAAGGCGCGAGCACTGACCCAGTGGCTCGCGGAACACGGCACCGGCCTGCTGCTCACTATCGACGAAGTGCATGCCATTCCGCGCGAGGAACTGCGAGCCCTGTCCGCAGAGGTGCAGCACCTCATTCGCGAAGGGGCTCCCATCGGCCTGCTCATGGCGGGGCTCCCCAAAGCCGTTGAGGAGCTCCTCAATGACGACATCACCACCTTCCTGCGCCGAGCCGAGCGGATAGAACTCAGTGAAGTGGCCATCGACGACGTCTGTGAGGCCCTGAAGTCGACCTTCGACACGGGCGCGAAGGCGTTGAGCAACGACCTGGCCCAGGAGTGCGCGAACGCGACCGGCGGTTACCCATTCATGATCCAGCTCGTGGGGTACCAGGTGTGGAAGCACAGTGGCGATGGCCCAGTGACCCAGCCAGCAGTCGCCGCAGGAACGACCGCTGCCCGACTGCGCCTCGGCAACCTGGTGCACGCCCCCGGCGCTACGCGATCTGTCCGACGTCGACCGCACCATGCTCGTGTGCATGGCGAAGGACGACGGCCCATCCCAGATCGCCGACATCGCCGAACGCATGAATCGCCCCGTCAACTACGTGTCGGTCTACCGCAACCGGCTGCTCGCCGCCGGGGTCATCAAGACCGCCGGCTACGGCAAGGTCGACTTCGCCGCCCCCTATCTGCGTGAGTACCTGCGTGAGCACGCAGCGCACCTCGTCATGGAGTGAGTCGCAGCCGCGGCCGACCGCCCGCAGGCCACACGCCGGGATCACACGGGCTGGACTTGCCACGCATCCAACGTTATAAAAGGGACACAAACTGATACGCGGCCGTAGAACTGGGCGTTTGACCCGGCGTCGCCGCGCGGCTGAACCGCCACCGCTGCGGCGGGTACCACAGTTACCTGGCCGTTTCCCCACCTCGTGCGCCGGTAACCTGCCGTGAGTCCACCATCCGTCCACCCCAGGAGTCCCTTTGAACTGGCTGCACGCCGTCCTCCTCGGCATTGTCGAGGGCATCACCGAGTTCCTCCCGGTGTCCTCCACCGGACACCTCAACATCGTCGAGAAGCTGCTCGGCTACGAGATCAACTCCGCAGGCATGACCGCCTTCACCGCCGTCATCCAGGTGGGTGCGATCCTCGCGGCCATCATCTACTTCTGGGCCGACATCGTCCGCATCATCACCGCCTGGTTCAGGGGCATCAAAGCCCGGTTCAAGGGCCTGGACAACCAGCAGGCCCGCCAGGACCCCGACTACACGCTCGGTTGGGGCATCGTCCTGGGCTCGATCCCGGTGGCGGCCGTCGGGCTGCTGTTCAAGGACTTCATCGAGGGACCGGTCCGCTCCTGTGGGTGATCGCCGGTGCCCTCATCGTGTGGTCGGCGGCCATGTGGATGGCCGACCGCCAGCAGAACCTCACCAAGGGCATGAAGGACGTGACCGTCAAGGACGCCCTCATCATCGGTGCGTTCCAGGCCCTCTCCCCGGTCTTCCCCGGCATCTCCCGCTCCGGGGCGACGATCTCCGCCGGCCTCTTCCTCAAGTTCGACCGGGTGACGGCCACGCGCCTGTCCTTCTACATGGGCATCCCGTCCCTGGTCGCGGCCGGGCTGCTGGAGGCTGCAACCGAGGCCGGCACCATCAGCAATACCGTGGGCTGGACGCCCACCATTATCGCGACCGTCGTCTCCGGCATCGTCGCCTACGCGACCATCGCCTGGCTGCTGCGCTTCGTGTCCTCCAACAAGTTCACGTCCTTCCTCGTCTACCGCGTACTGCTGGGCCTCATCATCATCGCCTTGGTAGCCGCTGGCACCATCGCTGCCTGACGGAGCCCGTCTCACCGACGTCGATTCCCCTCCGCCGGCATTCTTCACGTGGGGCAACGGATTCTTCCGTTGCCCCACGTGATTTCTGTGGTCCTCAGCGTCGGGCTCCGACGCCGTACGATTCCTGTTCCAGCGTCGTCGTCCGCTTGTACGATAGGCGGCGCGGCCACCCCCTGGGGTAAGCGCAGACTCACGAGCCGCTGAGGGACGTCGGGGAGATTCGTAGCATGACCACACGCCACCCATCCGCTTCTCCTACGCCAATTCGCTTCGACAGTCGCCCGACGGTCGCCACAGGTTTCGTCAAGCGGCAAGGGCAGGATGAGCTCTTCGAGGCCGTCTTCGCTCGCTCCCAGCCTCATACAGTTCTGACGGGGATGCGGGGAAGCGGTAAGACTCAGCTGGCCGCTGCGGTTGCGGCCAGGTGCGAGGAGGAGGGCTGGCCCCTGGTTGCGTGGATTCATGCAGCCTCACGCAAGCACATCATTGCCGACCTCTACGAGGTCGCACTGCGGATCGGTATCGATGCGCCGAAGAACATCCCTCTGGAGGTCATTGTTCAGCGCCTCCTGGCTCGGCTGCGCTCAGCAGAGGCGGCGGACCGCCTCTTCGTCTTCGACAACGTGGAGAACCCCGACGACCTGAGGGACCTCATCCCCGAGGGCGCTGGAGTCCGGGTCCTCATTACCACCACGAGTCACCTCGACTGGGACGGTTCGGGGTGGCTTGGGTTGACGGTTGGCGCCTTCGATCGGGAGCAGTCGATCGCCCTCCTGTGCGAGCGTACCGGCGACACTCACCGCGAAGCAGCTGACCGGATCGCGGATGCGCTGGGCGACGTGCCCCTCGCGATCACCCAAGCCGCCACGACAGCAAAGCAGGGTGGTTGCGCCTTATCCGGCTACCTTGACAGGCTCAGCCATCACCCGCTCGAGTCAAGCATGAGTCGTCTCGAGAGTGCCAACTACCCCAACGCCGTCGGCATCGCACTGCTCATGGCCTATGAACAGGTCTTGGAGCAGCTCAGATCCAAGCATCCTCAGCAGGAGAGGATCGCCGTATCGCTCCTCGGCGCACTGTCTCTCCTGGCTGCTTCCGGAGTGCCGACTCACTGGCTCTTGAGGCTCGACGGCGACTCCGATGCAGTACGCGACACCTTGTCTTTCCTGAAGAGCGCCGCTATCTTCCAAGAATCCAGCGACGGCGACAAGACCATTATTCACTGGCTCCAGGGACACGTGTACCGGGAAACATACCTGAATGACCAGAAGAAGCTCGGTGAGGCGCGCGAGTGCGCCACGTCAGTTCTCAGCGGGATCGACGTAGATCGCCTAGAGAATGTTGAACAGCGGCGAGACGAGACCCATCGTCTCATCGAGCAGCTACTCTCAGTCACATCACAGGACTATTCTCATTCATTGTTTTCTGAGCCACAGGTGTCTTCAAAGCTCGCCGAGACATTGCACGACGCGACCAGCCTGGGGATGTCGCAGCTGGCCCTTTGTCTCACTGACTCCGTAACCCGGGCCTGCGACGCCTTGGGCCCCGACCGCCCCGACACCCTGGCTTCACGCAACAGCCTCGCTGGCGCCTACCGGGACACAGGCAGGCTTGACAAAGCCATCACCCTGTACGAGCAGATCCTCGAGGACTCCATCCGCGTCCTGGGTTCCGACCATCCCGGCACCCTGACCTCACGTTTCAACCTCGCCGGCGCTCACAGAGCGAGCGGCAGGCTCAAGGAGGCCATCACCCTGTACGAGCAGGTTTTCAGCGGCCGCAGCCGCGTCTTGGGCTCCGACCACCGCAGCACCCTCACCGCGCGTGACCATCTCGCCGACACCTACTGGGAAGCGGGCAGACTCGACGAGGCCATCACCCTGAAAAAGCAGATCCTCGCAGACGCCATGCGCATCATGGGGCCCGACAGCCCCGGCGCCTCGGCCGCACGTAACAACCTCGCCGCCACCTACCGGGATGCGGGCAGGCTCAACGAAGCCATCCCCCTTTACCAGGAGAACCTCGACGATGTCAGCCGTGTCCTGGGCCTCAACCATCCCGAAACCTTGGCATCACGCCACCGCCTCGCCGGCGCCTACCGGGACGCGGGCAGACTGGACGAGGCCATCACCCTGAACCAGGAGAACCTCGAGGAATTCACCCGTCTCGCAGGTCCCGACCACCCTGAAACCTTGGCCTCGCGCGCCATACTCGCCAGCGCCTACCAGGACGCGGGCCGGCTCGATCAGGCTATTCCCCTGTTGGAGCAGAACCTCAAAGACCGCACCCGCACCCTGGGCCTCGACCACCCTGAAACCTTGGCCTCACGCCATAGCCTCGCTGGCGCCTACCGGGAAGCGGGCAGGCTCGACGAGGCCATCCCCCCCTGTTCGAGCAGAACCTCGCCGACTTCATCCGCATTCTGGGTACCGACCGTCCCGACACCTTCACCTCACGTAGCACGCTCGCCGGCGCCTACCAGGCAGCCGGCAGGCTCGACGAGGCCATCACCCTGTTCGAGCAGAACCTCGAGGACCGCACCCGCACCCTGGGACCTGCTCACCCTGTCACTCTCACCTCGCGCGGCAACCTCGCCAATGCCTACCTTGCCGCGGGAAGATCCGACGAAGCGAAGAAGCTCTTCGGGATGCCGTGAGAATTCTGATTCGGTGCAGCTAACCACTTGTACGATAGCAGCATGGCCGATCCCCCTCTCCTTCGCTGTCCTGTCCATGACCACCAGCCTTGCCGGGCTGGTCATGCGTGGAGCCGCTGTGGCCGTTGATCCTTCGTGGGGCAGCGCGGCATCACTGCCTGGAGAGGCCGTCAACACATGGCGCAGCATATGGAACCTGATGCGGGATCGAGGTGGCGAGGAGAATCCGCTGGAGGCGTCGATCAAGGCCCGACTTCAGAAGGAGGTGGATGACGCCAGCGAAAGATACGAGCGGACCGGAGTCACTCGATCCGCACTTGCTGGCGCCGTCACCGAGATCGAGGCAGCGCTCAAGGAACTCAGCGGGGACGACGCCATAGTCCTGGAGGCAGTGCGGTTCCCGGATCGCTTCGAGATGTACCTCCGACGGCGGACGGGCGGGCGCCGTCGGTACGTCGAGACAACAGCCGAGCCCTTCTTCGACAACCTAACCCGCATCGTCGCCGACGAGTTCATCCGTCTCGCGCCAGGCTCACGGGGCTTCGACATCGCCGCGTTCAACCAGCTACTCGCAGGCCGGGATCAGCTTGTTGCCGGGCAGAATCAACTGCTGAAGGGACAAGCAGAGACTCGCGAGCGTCTGGATAAAATAGTCGACAGCATCAACAGCACTCGAAACACGCCCCCTCAATCACAAACCACCCCCAAACGGATTCACTTCGGAAGCCGCCCTACAGTCACCGCCAACTTCGTTTCACGGGCGGTCGAGAGCCAACTCTTCAATGCTATCATCACTCGCGCTGAACCGAAAACAGTCCTGACCGGAATGCGAGGTACTGGCAAAACTCAACTGGCTGCCGCAATCGCCACCAAATGCGAGAAAGAGGACTGGCCCCTAGTCGCATGGATCAATGCGGCCTCACGTAAGGAGCTTGTTGCCGATCTCTACGAACTCGCCACACGAATCAGCACCGACACACTGAAAAGCACCCGTCCGGACATCGCCATACAGCGCTGCCTGGACGCGATGAGTTCGGCCGACACTACGAACCGCCTCTTCATCTTCGACAACGTGGACAACTTTGACGACCTCAAGGGACTCATCCCTCGCGGAAATGGAATTCGAGTCATCCTTACAACCACGCGTCACCTTGACTGGAATAGTCTGGGTTGGTCACCTATCAGGGTAGGCACTTTCCAGCGAGACCAATCGATTAGTATCCTCTGTGAGCGCACTGACGACACCAACCGCGACGCAGCCGACCAGATTGCAGAGGTGCTCGGCGACCTCCCCGTTGCCGTAACCCAGGCCGCCACAACAGCCCGCAACGAGAGATACACCCTCTCCGAATACCTGGACAGACTAAACAGCTTTCCACTGGCTACCACCATCGAAAAGCGAGAAGGTGGCAACTACCCCGAAACCGTCAGCACCGCATTGTGGCTGGCCTGCAAGACAACAGTAGACATTATCAAGAGAAAGAACCCTAATCAGGGAAGATTGGCGATTCAACAGATAAGGAAGGTTATTCAGGGGTTGGTGTAGGCGTAGAGGGCTAGGGTGGCTGTGATAGTTTCTTTGAAGGTGTGCAGGGGGCGCCTGTAGTCGTGGGCCAGGATCTTCCAGGATTTGATGTGCGCGATGGTTCTCTCCACGACATACCGGATTTCATTTAGGGATTTGTTGGCCTGCTTCTGGGCCTTGGTGAGCTCACTGTTGGGAGGTTTCTTGTAGGGGTGAGAACCCCGGTTCCGATGTAGCCTTTATCGGCGATGCAGCAGGAGGGTCGATCTCCTCCAAGAGACCGGAGGTGGTGATGGCCTTGGTGTCGTGGGTGGCCCCCGGTAGCGGGTCTGAGGCCCACCGCAGGCGCCCGGCGGGGCTGACCAGCACTTGCAGGCTCAGGCCGGTGCGCTTGTGCTTGCCCGACCACAGGTCCGTCCGATCCTTCCAGCTCCAGCACGGCAGGGAGCGTACCGTCGATGATGTGCACGCCCCATGGGGGACCTCCTCGACGGTCGCCAGCACAGAGCCCCAAGACCCTGGCGATGATCCGGGTGACCACCGAGATCGCCCGCGAGATCGTCGGCTGTGACACCCCCATGATCTCGGCGATCGCCTCCTGGGAGGTGTTGGTGCGCAAATACATCAACGTCGCCCGCACCGCGGCCAGTGGGCCAAGAATTCTTGGCGCCAAGGAGATCTCAGTATCACCCAGCACCATTTCCACCAGGCAGCTCAACTGCGTTCTGTCCAGGCCTGTGATACCCTTACCCATGACGGCTCGTTCCTGAGAGGTTTCATGTAGCAATCTGATTCTCTCAGACCAACGAGCCGTCACCCATTCAACACACCGAACCCCTAAACCCCCATACACGCCCCTGAATAACCTTCAAGCATGCTGTCGCTACTCGCCGCTCCAGGAGTGCCAATCCGTTGGCTGGAAGAAGATTTTGATCGAGAGAATGCCAAGAAGTCACTCAGTGCGCTATTCAATTCTTCGTTATGTCAGACCTCAACAGACAATAGAAAGGCCTTAATTCACCGACTTCAAGGACGCGCCTTCAGGGAAAATCACCTAATCAACGAGACAGAAAAGGAATATATCCTAACTTCGATAATCCAGTCCCTGGAAAACGTTGTCACACACACCTCGTACAACCCACCCAAAGAACGAGAGGAGGTATACGACCTCATTGAACAGCTAGGCGCCATCGCATCACAGGAATATTCACAGCCCTTATTCACTAAACCCGCCATGGCTACAATACTCGAAAGAACGCTACGGACAGCCTTGGAACTCGGAATGTACCAGGCTGCACTCACCCTCGTTAATTCGGTCGCGAAGGCTAGTGACACTTTAGGAGCAGATCATCCTGACATCCTCAGCTCGCGAAAAAGCCTGGCTGACGCCTACCTACTAGAAGGCCAGGTCAAGAAGGCAATCGCCTTACTTGAACAGAATCTCAAGCATTCCAAGACAATTCCTGACACCGCTCACCACAATACCCGGAAACCGAGAAATAGCTTCATGAGCACTCTCCGAGCAGGTGACAGGATCAATAAGGCCACCACACCTCACCAGCAGATTCAGAAAGATCACCCCCACGCCCTAGGGCCTGATCACGCCGAGATCTTTGCCTCTCGTAATAATCTCGCCGGTGCCTATCGGGAGGCGGGCAGACTCGAAGACGCCATCACCCTCTACCAGCAGAACTTCGTTGATACCGATTACTTCCTGGGGCCCGACCACCCTTATACTCTGGCCTCTCGCAACAACCTCGCCAACGCTTACCAGGAGGCGGGCAGACTCGAAGACGCCATCACCCTCTACCGACAGAACCTTCAGGATCGCACACGTCTCGTCGGCCCCAACCACCCCGACACTCTCGCCACACGCAACAACCTCGCCAACGCCTACCGGGACGCAGGCAAAATCGAAGAGGCCATTCCCCTGCTTGAGCAGAACCTCAAAGACTGCACCCACATCCTGGGCCCAGACCACCCCCACACTCTGCTCTCACGCAACAACCTCGCCAACGCCTACCAGACAGCTGGCAGGCTTGACGAGGCCATTCCCCTGCTTGAGCAGAACCTCAAAGACTGCACCCACATCCTGGGCCCAGACCACCCCGATACACTTTTCACGCGCGATAACTTCGCCTGCGCCTACCAAGCCACAGACAGACTCAACGAGGCCATCACCCTGCTCGAGCGGAACCTCAAAGGCTGCACCCGCATCCTGGGACCCCACCACCCCCACACCCTCAACACACGCCATAGACTCGCCGATGCTTATCGGGCCGCAGGTCGAACTGAAGAGGCGGAGGCACTCTTTGAGACGCCGTCGGACTCAGAGGACGAGCAGAACGGCGCCGACGACCCGGACCAGGACGACGACAACTGACCGCCGCAGGCTGCCGTCATTGATGTCGGTGGGCTGTGAGACAGTGTCGGCATGCGGATCCTCCACACCTCCGACTGGCACCTGGGACGCACCTTCCACGGGCGCGTGCTCGATGACGCGCACGCCGCCTTCGCCGACCACCTCGTCGAGCTCGTCACCGCCGAGTCAGTCAATGTCGTGAGAATTCTGTTTCGGCGCCGCTGACCGCTTGTACGATAGCGGCATGGCCGACCCCATCTCCCTCTTTGCCATGTCCGCCAGTCTCGCAGGGCTACTCATGCGTGGAGCCGCTGTGGCCGTCGATCCTTCGTGGAGCAGCGCGGCATCACTGCCCGGCGAGACCCTCAACGCATGGCGCAGCCTGAGACGTCTGCAGCAGGGGCGAGGCGACCAGGAGAATCCGCTGGAGGCGTCCATCAAGGCCCGACTTCGGAAACAGGTGGATGACGCCGGCGAACGATACGAGCGGACCGAAGCCACTCGATCCGCCCTTGCTGGCGCCATCACCGAGATGGAGGTGGCGCTCACGGAGCTCAGCGGGGACGACACCACAGTCATTGAGGCCGTGCGGCACCCGGACAATTTCGAGACGTACCTCCGACGGCGGGCGGGCGGCCGCCGCCAGAACGTCGAGGCGGCAGCCGAGCCCTTCTTCGACGACCTGACCCGCATCGTCGCCGACGAGTTCACCTATCGAGCACCGGGTTCACGGGCCTTCGACATCGCCGCATTCAAGCAGCTACTCGCAGTCCATGAGCAACTAGTTGCCGGGCAGAAGCAACTACTGGAGGGACAAGCAGAGACTCACGAACTGCTGGGAGCAATGGCTACTGACATTAAGGAGATCCATAGCGCGATCCCGCAGGGCCGACCTGCCTCACCCACGCGGATTCGCTTCGGTAGCCGCCCCAGGGTCACCGCAGGCTTCGTCAAGCGAGAAGGGCAGGATGAGCTCTTCGATGCCGTTCTTACCCGCGCCGAGCCTCGTACAGTGCTGACGGGGATGCGAGGATGCGGCAAGACTCAGCTGGCCGCTGCGGTTGCAGCCAAGTGCGAGGACGAGGGCTGGCCCATGGTCGCATGGATCAATGCAGCCTCACGTAAGGAACTCGTTGCCGACCTTTACGAACTTGCGCTCCAGGCAGGCATCGACGCACCGAAGGATGTCCCTCCGGAGACTATTATTCGGCGCTTCCTGGATCAGCTGCGCTCAGCAGATGCGGCGGACCGCCTCTTCGTCTTCGACAACATGGAGAATCTCGACGACCTGAAAGATCTTACTCCCGAGGGCAGCGGAGCTCAGGCTATTGTCACCACAACGCGTCATCTTGACTGGAACAGTTTGGGATGGTTTCCGTTGCCGGTTGGCGTCTTTGAACGGGAACAGTCGATCACTCTTCTCTGCGAGCGCACTGGCGACACTCACCGCGATGCGGCTGACCAGATCGCGGAGGCGCTCGGCGACCTCCCTGTCGCCGTGACCCAAGCCGCTGCGACAGCAAAATGGGGTGGATACACCTTATCCGACTACCTGGACAGACTGATCAATCACCCGCTCGAGTCAAGTATCAGTCGTCTCGAGGGCGACGACTACCCGGACACCATCGGTATCGCGCTATTCATGGCGTACGAGCAGGTCTTAGATCAGCTCAGAAAGGAACACCCTCAGCAGGAAACGATCGCCATACCGCTCCTCGACTCACTGTCCCTTCTGGCCGCTTCCGGAGTACCGACTCACTGGCTTCTGACACTCAACAACGACTCCGACGCAGTTCGAGACACTCTGTCTACCCTGAAGAGGTCATCCATTTTTCAAGAATCCGCGGACGGCGGCAAAACCATCATTCACCGCCTTCAAGGGCAAGTCTACCGCGAAACCTACTTGAGCAGCCAAGAAAAGTTCAGCGAAGCACTCACGTACACTACAACCGTTCTCAACAAGGTTAAGATAGAGTCACTAGACAATTTTGAAGACCAGCGACAAGAGGTGCGTGATCTCGTCGAACAAATAGGTGCTGTCACACCTCAAAGCCATTCTCACCCATTATTCTCTGATCCGACTTTTGTCTCAATTCTTGCGACGACGCTGCACCATGCAGCCGATCTTGGAATGCCACAGTTGGCCCTTACTCTCACTGACTCTGTCACTCAGGCGGACGACGCCCTGGGCCCCGATCACCCCAGCACCCAGGCCTCACGCAACAACCTCGCCACCGCCTACCAGGACGCCGGCAGGCTCGACGACGCCATCACCCTGCACGAACAGAACCTCAAAGATCGCACCCATATCCTGGGACCCCACCACCCCAGCACCCTCGCCTCACGCGACAACCTCGCCAGCGCTTACCAGGACGCTGGCAGGCTCGACGAAGCCATCACCCTGTACGAGCAGACACTTGACGACCGCACCCGCACCCTGGGCCCCGCCACCCCGACACTCTGCTCTCACGCAACAACCTCGCCACCGCCTACCGGGAAGCTGGCAGGCTCGACGAAGCCATCACCCTGCACGGTCAGACACTCGACGACCGCACCCGCACCCTGGGACCCCCACCACCCCCAGCACCCTCGCCTCACACGACAACCTCGCCACCGCCTACCAGACAGCTGGCAGGCTCGACGAAGCCATCACCCTGTACGAGCAGACGCTCGACGACCGCGCCCACATCCTGGGCCCCCTGCCACCCCGACACTCTGCTCTCACGCAACAACCTCGCCACCGCCTACCAGACAGCTGGCAGGCTCGACGAAGCCATCACCCCTGCACGAACAGACCCTCAAAGACTTAGAGAACCTCCTAGGGCCCCCACCACCCCCACACCCTCACCGCACACGACAACCTCGCCACCGCCTACCAGACAGCTGGCAGGCTCGACGAAGCCATCACCCTGCACAAACAGACCCTCAAAGACTTAGAGAACCTCCCTAGGCCCCCACCACCCCCACACCCTCACTGCACGCAACAACCTCGCCACCGCCTACCAGACAGCTGGCAGGCTCGACGAAGCCATCACCCCTGCACAAACAGACCCTCAAAGACTTAGAGAACCTCCTAGGCCCCCACCACCCCCACACCCTCACCGCACGCAACAACCTCGCCCTCGACTACCAGACAACTGGCAGGCTCGACGAAGCCATCCCATTGTTCGAGCAGAACCTCACCAACCTCACGCACGTCCTGGGCCCCCACCACCCCCACACCCTCACCGCACGCAACAACCTCGCCATCGCCTACCAAAACGCGAGCAGACTCGACGAGGCCATCCCATTGTTCGAACAGACCCTCGAGGACCGCACCCGCATCCTGGGACGCCGCCACCCCGACGCCCTCCTCTCACGCGACAACCTTGCTGGCACCTATCGCGCCGCAGGAAGATTCGAGGATGCGGAGAAACTCTTCGAAACGCCGTCGGACTCAGAGGACGAGCAGGACGGCACCGAGGACAACCTGGACCAGGAGGCCGGCAACTGACCGCCGTCATTGATGTCGGTGTGCTGTGAGACAGTGTCCGCATGCGGATCCTCCACACCTCCGACTGGCACCTGGGGCGCCCCTTCCACGGGCGCGTGCTCGATGACGCGCACGCCGTCTTCGCCGACCACCTCGTCGAGCTCGTCACCGCCGAGTCAGTCGACGCCGTCCTCGTCGCCGGGGACGTCTACGACCGTGCCATCCCGCCCAATGACGCCGTCGCCCTCCTGGATGAGACGCTGCGCCGCCTGACCGAACGCACCCGGGTGGTCCTGACCCCCGGCAACCACGACTCCGCCCGCCGCCTCGGCTTCGCCGCCGACCTCATGCGCGAGGGCCTCATCATCCGGGCCCGCACCGCCGGCCTCGACCGCGGCATCATCCTGCCCGACGCCGACGGCAACGATGCCGCCATCGTCCATGCCCTGCCGTATCTCGACCCCGACGCCGCCCGCGAGATCCTCCCGCCCCTCCTCGCCGAACGCCTCGGCGAGGAGCTCCCCGCGAAGCACACAGCAAAAGAAGACCAAGCCGAGAACGGGAATACCGCCTCCCAGCCCGACCCACCGGAGCGCCCGCGCCTGCCCCGTTCCCACGAGGCCGTCGTCTCCGCCGCCCTGCGTCTCGTGGCCGCGGACCTGGACCGCCTGCGCGCAGGCCGCAGCCGGCGTCTGCCGAGCCTGCTCATGGCCCATGCCTTCGTCGTCGGCGGCGAAGCGTGCGAGTCCGAGCGGGACATTCGCGTCGGCGGTGTCGACTCCGTGCCCTCCGGGGTCTTCACCACCCTGGGCGGCTCGCCCCTGGCCGAGCGCAGCGGCGGCCTCGACTACGTGGCCCTCGGCCACCTCCACCGTCCCCAGGAGCTCACCCGGCCCGCCGGCCCGCGTCTGGTCTACTCCGGCTCGCCCCTGCCCTTCTCCTTCGACGAGGCCGAAGGCGCTCGCAACTCCGCCACCAAGTCCTCCGTCCTGCTGGACCTAGGCGCCGACGGCGTCACCGGTCTGGAGCGCATCCCCACCCCGGTCCTGCACCAGGTGCGCACCCTGACCGGCACCATGCCCGAGCTCCTCTCCCCCGCATTCGACGACGCCACCGGCGCCTGGGTGCGCGTCATCCTCCAGGGCGAGCGGCCACCCGGCGCGCTGGCCACCCTCAAGGAGCGTTTCCCCAGCCTCCTGGCCTTCCAGCACGAGGCCCCCACGCGCACCGCCCGCGAGCGCATCGCCGTCACCGCCGCGGCCGACCCGCTGCGCATCACCGAGGACTTCTTCGACGACGTCTGCGGGCGCGCCCCCGAGCCCTCCGAGCGCGGCGTCCTGCGCAGTGCGTACGAGTCCGCCCTGGCGAGCGCGAGGAGCGAGCGATGAGGATCCACTCCCTGACTATGACCGGCATCGGCCCCTACGCGGGGAGGGAGCACATTGACTTCGACGCCGTGGGCGCCTCGGGCCGTTTCCTGCTCACCGGCCCCACCGGCTCAGGCAAGACGACCATCATCGACGCGATCGTCTTCGCCCTCTACGGGGACGTGGCCGACTCCGCCGACTCCTCCAAGGAGCGCATCCGCTCCACCCTCGTGGGACCGCACACCGAGAGCGTCATCGAGCTCGTCTTCTCCACCGGCGCCGGCGTCTACCGGGTGCGCCGCACCCCCCTACGAGCGGGCCAAGCGGCGCGGCCAGGGCACCACCACCCAGAACGGCACCGTCAAGCTCTGGCACCTAGCCGAGGTCGGCGGTGAGCCGCTCGATGAGCCCGTCACCCGCGTGGGCGACGCCGACGCGGAGATCGCGCGCGCCGTGGGCTTAAGCCGGGAGCAGTTCACGCAGACAGTCGTCCTGCCGCAGGGCAAGTTCGCCCGATTCCTGCGCGCCGACTCCTCCAAGCGCCAGCACCTCCTCAAGGACGTCTTCGGCACCGGCATCTACGACGCCATCCAGGACGCCCTCATCCAGGCCTCCCGGGACGGGGCCAAGCGGGTCGAGCAGGCCGCCGCCGACCTACGCGGGCAGGTCGCCTCTTTGGGACGGCACCCCCTCCTCACCGAGGCCCCTTCCCCCACTGAGACCACAGGTACCGGTGAGGAGGCTGCCGACGCCGATCAGGCGGTTCTCCCGGAGGACTCGTCACGGGAGGCCCCGTCCGGGGGGACCCAGGAGGCACTGGCGCTGCCCATTCACGACGCCGACCGTGAGGAGCCGGAGGAGGTCGACGCCGGCCCGGCTCCGACGCCGGCCCAGGCCTTGGAGGCGGCCATGGCGGGAGCCGCCCCGGACCTGGTGGCTCTTCGCCGCATCGGCGCCCAGGTGCTGGAGGCCTCCCACAACCGGGTCGCATCGGCCGACGCTCGGGCCGAGGCTGCGGGGATGACCCTCACTCGGGCCCAGTCGGCTCGCGATGAGGCCCAGAGTCTCCACGACCTCCTGGAGCGACGTCGTGTCCTCATTGAGGAGAATGAGCGGCTGGCTGAGCGCGCCGAGCAGGATGCCGACGACGCCCGGCGTCTTCAGGCCGCCGAGCGAGCTTCCCGGGTGCGGCCCTACCTGGTCGCTGAGCAGGCCGCCCGTCGCCGCGCCCAGCAGGCCGTCGCCGCTCTGGCCGCCCGCGCCGACCAGAGCGGCCTGGCCCACCTCGCCGAGCAGGCCGGAGTCACCAGTGCCGGCAGCGCGGAGGATGCCACCACCAGCGACGCTGACGGGCTTGATGCCGCGGTGACGCCCGCCGCGTTGGTGAAGCCCCTGGCCCGTGAGGCGCAGCGCCTGCTCTCCGCGCTCGAGGCTGAACCGAGCCAGGCCAGGGCCATCGCCACCACAGCGGGCGACCTCACCCCGCAGGACTGCGAGGCTGCTGAGACACCCGTGGCGGCCGACGTATTCGAGAAGACCCAGGCCGAGGCACTGAGCACCCGCGGCCTCGACGGCCTGGCGCACCGGTACCGTCACGAGCACGGGCAGCTCGAGGCCCTCGTCGGTCTCGAGGCCGGCCTCCCCGAGCGCGAAAGCGCCTCACAGCAGCGGGAGGCGGAGCTGCAGCGCGCCGCCACCGGTCTGAAGCAGCGCGCGGAGAAGCTCGCCGAGCGCCCCGCGCAGCGCACCACTCTGATGGAGACGCTGGAAGCGGCGCGCGCGGCCCACGCGGGTCTCGAGGGGCCTTCAGGAGCGCCGCACCCGGGCCGAGGGAGCGTCACCGGGCCGCCCTCGCCGTCGAGCAGCTCACGGCCCAACTGGCCCAGCAGGACGATGCCTGCACCCAGGCGGCCGCGCTCGCGCGGGAGGCGACCGAACGGGTTCGCGCCACGCGCCTGGCCTGGATCTCCGGGACCGCCGGGGCGCTGGCCGGCGAGCTCACCGAGGGCGAGCCGTGCCCCGTGTGCGGCTCCCCACCCATCCCTCCCCGCCTCGGGTGACGCCGAGGGCGCCACCCGCCAGCAGGTCGAGGCGGCTGAGGAGCACCAGCGGCAGGCCGACGAGGCACTCAGCGGAGCCGTCCGGGAAAGAGACGCCTGTGCCGCCCGGCTTCTGGAGGCCCAGCGCACCAGCGACGGCATGAACGCCCCCGCCGCCAAGGCCGCCCTGGATGAGGGCCACCACCGCCCTGACCGCGGCTCAGGTCACGGCCGGCGGCGTCGACGAGCTGGCAGGACGGCTCGAGGCCTTCGATGCCCGCACCGAGCAGGAGCGCACAGAGCTCGATGCCGCCCGGTCGGCCCAGGAGTCGGCCCGCAGTCGCCTGGAGGCCGACCGCGAGGCCCTGGCCCAGGACCAGCAACGCTGTCTGGAGGTGCGCGGGACCTGGCCGAGCGTCACCGCCCGCGCCGCCGCGCTCCTCGTGCGGGCGCAGGAGGCCGAGGACGCCTCCGAGGACGTCGACACTGCACGCACCGCCCTGGCTCAGGCCCGCAACGCCCTGACAGACCTGGCTGGAGCCCTGGACGAGGAGGGCTTCACCAGCGCAGCCCACGCGCGGGCCGCCTTCCTAGACCGCGACGCCATCGACGCCCTCACCACCGCCGTGCGCGCCGCCGCCACGGCCCGCGAGCGGGTCCGCCTGGGGCTGGAGGACCCGCAGATCGCTGCCTTGAGCGGCCAGGAGGAGGACCGCCTCGAGGCAGCCTCTGCAGAGCTCGCCCGTGCGGACGCCGTCGCGAAGGACGCGGCCTCCCTCCAGGCGCGCACCGCCGAGTCCCACGAGCACTTGCGCCGGGCCGTCGACGGCGTCGAGCAGGCGGCCGCCGCCTATGAGGAGGCGGCCGGCTCCAGCGCCGACCTCATCCGGGTGGCGAACCTCGCCCGCGGTGAGAACGAGGCCGGCACGCCCCTGGCCACCTGGGTGCTGCAAGCCCGCTTCGAAGAGGTCCTCGTCTTCGCCAACGAGCGCCTGTCCCAGATGTCCTCCGGACGCTACGAGCTCATCCGGGTCGCCGAGGAGACCGGCCAGCGCCGACGCCGCAAAGGACTGGGCCTGGCCGTCGTCGACCACCTCGGTGACGAGCGGACCCGAGACCCCCGGACCCTCTCGGGCGGGGAGACCTTCTACGTCTCCTTGTCACTGGCCCTCGCCCTGGCCGACGTCGTCTCGGCCGAGTCCGGGGGCGTGAGCCTGGAGACCCTCTTCATCGACGAGGGATTCGGCACCCTGGACGCCGACACTCTCCAAACGGTCATGGCCCAGATCGACCACCTGCGCGCCGGCGGTCGTACCGTCGGCATCGTCTCCCACGTGGCCGAGCTGCGCGACCAGATCGCCGAGCGCATCGCGGTGCGCCGCGTCTCATCGGGCGGATCCACCCTGAGGGTGACCGCCTGAGGGACCCGAGCTCCAACAGGTCGAGGCCGTTGGGCCGAAACCGCATTCGGACAGTAATGGACGGTTACTGCCCCGATCCTCCCTGGTCCTGCGCGCCATCCTGCTGGTCGCCACCGTCTTCCTGACCGGTACCGTCCTGGGAGTCCCCCTGCTGGTCGCCGAACTGGTCGGCGCCTCCCTGCGGGTCGATTCCCTGCTCGGCGGCCTTGTCCTTGACCGTGTTGAGAACGCTGATGATGTCCTCACGGCCGGGGAAGGAGACGCCCGACTGCAGGGAGCTGAGGGCCTGGTCGATGTTGCCGACATTGATCTGACCGGCGAAGTTCTCCGCCTCGGCGACGGTCTGCTCCTTGAGCACCCCCGCCCCGAAGTAGACCCCCGCGATCGTTGCTGCCAGGGGCAGGAACAACGAGGCCAGGACCAGCAGCGCCGCCGGAGCCTTCGGTTTGGCCCGTGCCAGAGCCGTGCAGGAGACGAAGAAGGCGATGAAGGCCAGTACCGCGCCGCCACCGATCGCGCCGATCGCCGTCCAGTTCGGATTCCATGTCTGGCTGGAGAGGATCTCGAAGACATGGAGCGTGGTCAGCAGCGTGTACATCCCCACCCCAGGAGCGCGGATGCCACGAGCACCATGATGGTTCCCAGCGGGAGCGCTGCCGTGCGACGACGCTGTGGGGGCTTGGGAAGCTCCACCAGCGGCTCCGGCTCAGGCTCGCTCCAGGTCTGCTGGGCCGGCACCGGCAAGGCCGCGGGGCGGGCGGGCTCGGGGTCGGCGTAAACCGGCTGTACCTGCTGGACCGGCTCGGCCGGGTAGGGTGGCCTGGGCCGGCATGGCCCTCGTCTCCGGCGCCGCCTGCATGGGCTGGAGGACCTGGGTGTACTGGCTGCGCTGGTCAGGCGAGGCGGCCAGCTGCGGGGTCGACGTCGACGGCGGCAGGTAGCCCCAGCCCTCGCCTCCCGGCGGCATGGCGATCGCCTCGGTGGCACCCGCCCGGGCCTCGGCCTGGGCGAGGTCGATCCGCTCGGTGGGCCGTGCGCCATCAACGCGGTCCACGGCCGCATCCACCTCGGCGTCGTCGTCGAACTGCGGCCCACGGGAGAGGACGGGACACGATGAGGCTCCTTGCCAGGGGGTATCGATTGGGTCTCTACAACCACGAGGCTACGCCACCGACGCCTCCGGCACGAGAGCCCAGGTCCTCAGGCGAGGGCTCGCTGCGTGTTCTCGCGCACCACGAGCGCCGAGCGCGGAGCCAGAACCACGTGGCCCGTGCAGGCCTCACCTGTCAGCAGATCGGTGCCCACGACACCGGCCACCTCGGCGGCCCGGTCACCGTGGTTGAGCAGGAAGAGGACCTCCCGCGCCGCTGCGCCTCGACGCCGTCGGGCAGGGTCGGCAACGACCGGTCGCACCCGGGCGTGCGCGCAC